>ENA-UOUJ01000433-UOUJ01000433.1-activated-sludge-metagenome-genome-assembly--contig:-NODE-433-length-29642-cov-9.485044_pt1 | contig 29642 bp, 29 predicted proteins | sample MGYA00249839_ERZ747224 | MGnify/ENA primary metagenome ERZ747224 (study PRJEB28782, sample SAMN03220277) | activated sludge metagenome | biome: wastewater; feature: sewage sludge; material... | reverse complement strand
GCGGAGACGGCAGAGCCCCGGCGGGGATGCACGTCCCCGCATGGGCTGATGAAGGACCGGCGAGAGCCGGCCCACGATGGCGCAACCGTGGTTGCGCGCAGAACTCCAAGGCTGCCTTCGCCGCATGACCTGTGTCATCAACGGCCTGGTCTGGCAGCGACCAGGGGAGAAACCTTTTCAGTGCAGGCTCAGGACCTGAACCTGCGCTGAAAAAGCCGGGGGTGGGCGAACCCACTCCCCGACGAACGTCACGCGGCGCGCAGCAGGCTGGCTTCCTGCCGCTGCCGCCACACATCGGCCCAGTCCGTGCCCGCCTGCCGGGGCAGGAAGACGCGCACCGTGCGGGGGCCGCTCTGGGCTTCCTCGCGCTTGAGTCGGCGCGCCACCGCATAGGCGCTGGCCTGGCCCGTGAAATCGCCGTCGGCATCGTTGTCGCCATAGACGCACACGCTGCGCACGGTGTCGGGCACCCAGAGCTTCTCGAGATTGCCCGCGCTCAGCGCGCACCACACCGGCTTGCCGGTCGCCAGGAACACCGCGACGCCGGTCTCGATGCCTTCGCAGACGGCCAGTTCATCCGTCGCCTCGGCCAGCCGCACGGCCGCGCCCGAGAAGCCGCCGCAGAGCACCTTCTTCGCATCGGGTGCATCGAGCTTGCGGCCCGCGCTCAGGTAGGTACGGTGCAGCGTCACGGCGCCCTGGGCATCCCGCACGCTGGCCAGCATCGCGGGGTACTCGGCCACCTTGCGGGCCTTGGCCGCTCCTTCCTTCTGGTAGTAGCCCAGCGCGGGATGAAAGCGCAGCGACGGCGGGTAGCTGGCCAGGGCCAGTCCCCGGCCGCGCAGGTAGCGGTCCACCTCGTCGCCGAGGGCGACGGGCCGCGCCTCGTTCCAGATGCGCTGCACCAGCTTCTTCATGCACTGCGGCGCGGCGGCATCCACCGGCGCAGCCGGCGGCAGCATGCCCAACACTTTCTCGACCGCGCACAGCGCCGCATGGAAGTCCATGCCCTTGCAGGCCTGCAGCAGCTTGAAGCCCCCGCCCGGACCGCACTTGCGGCAGTGGTAGTTCCCTTCGCCGAACTTGTCGGTGTACTGGAAGCGGTCCACGCCGTCCTTGCAGAGCGGGCAGGGACCAGGCTTGCGCTTGAGCAGCCGCTCGTCCAGGCCCAGGGCCCCGAGGATCTCGCTCCAACGCCCGTGTGCGCGCTGCTTGACGGCCTCCATGCGGGCGGCGTACTCAGCGTTCAGCACGGCAGCCTCCGTCGGGCAATGGCTGCGCATCGGCGCCGACCAGCGCCACCGAGCAGCCCGGCATGGCGCCGACTCCCACGGTCACTTCGAAGCGCTGGCCGTGCAGCAGGGGATATTTCCCCAGGCCGAGGTCGGACAGCAGGGAGACCAGCGTGGCGGCAGGGTCGGTCGAGCGCAGGCGGCGGATCAGGGCGGCCAGCGCATCGCGGTCGGCCTCCATGTCGGACTCGCGGTAGCGCTCATGCTCGTCGATGAAGCTGGACAGCTGGCACACGGGTTCGCCCGAGGTTTCCTCCGCGGGAACCAGGATCTGATCATCGCAGCAGACGCCATCGTCCACGATGACGGCCTCCTGGTCGCCGATGCGGATGCGTACCGACTCGCAGACGATGACCAGCGGCCAGACCCAGCGGCCCTCCAACTGGGCGCGCGCCGTTTCCGACTGCGGCTCGATCCGAGCCTTGTCGCTCTCGATGTAGCGGACATGGGGGTGAATCCAATGACCCTTGTCCAGGTAGTAGGCCTGGGCGATCATCCACCTCTTGTGCCTGGCGAGCATCCAGTGTCCAGCGTTCTCGTTGTCGGGAAATCCCAGCGACACCAGCGTGACCTGGCCTGATTCGATCTCATGCCGACCGGGCGCCATGGCAACGGTTGCCAGATAGTCTCGCTCGCCATGGCCCGACTGGATGGGATAGCCCGTGATGCGCTGGAAAATCTCCGCAGGCAGTGCGTCCATGTCATTGAGCAGATCCACATGGCCCCACTGGCGCATCGCATCGAAGTACGTCGCAACGAATTGCTGCGGCGCGAGCTGTGTCTTCGCCATCTCCAGGATCATCCGCCAGGACTGCTTGACCTGGGCTTCGATCCGCCGGAGCTGCTGATCGGCATCGATCAGCGTGTCCCGGTCGGGAAGCCGCGCCATGAATTGCTGCGGGTCGAGATGGATGACGTTCACGTGACCGACCTTGAAGTAGGTCGGCCGCTTGACGCAGAAGCCCTGGAGAAAGACCAGCGTGTCTCGCGTGGCCTTGCCGCTGCCGTTGCCCGCGACATGCACCGCGCCGATCGGCGTGGGCACCAGCGCGAGATGATCGTCGGCGTAGCGGCGTTCCATCGGCTTGCCGTTGAACACCACATCGACCGGAAAGCCCTCGCACAGCGTTTCCATGCGATTGTCGAGATCGGCGATCTGGACGCCATGCAGCTCGATGGTGGTGCCCGCCACGGCTTGCACCATGATCTCGACCTCGAAGGCTTCGCGCCGCAGTGCCGCAGCGGTGTTGATGTCGACGCGCAGCAGGCCCGATGCGGCAACGATGCGCGTGGCCGCATACAGGCCCTTGGTGAAACCGATGCCGAAAGGGTGCTCCTGGGTGACCGTGTCGTCGTCCCATCCAGACTCATGGAAGCTCAGCAGCTTCTGGAAGTCCTCGATGCCATGTCCATCGTCGTGCACGCGCAGCACCTGCTCTTCGGCCAGGTGCTCGACGGCGATGTGGAACGCGCCCGCGCGGCGGGCGTTCTGCAGCAGCTCGGTGACCAGCGTGAACCGGTCGGTGAAGGCGAAGCGCTGGTTGCGCAGTGCGCCTTCTTCGTTGATGCGGATCTGGATCTGCATGGCGATCTCCTGAAATGCCAGCGGCCGCCCCGCACTGCGGGCAGCCCGCCGGCGGGGTGGTAGGGGGAAATCAGGCGCGTCCGCTTATGTCGCGGGGCACAGATGCGGTGAACAACTGGCCGCAGGCCAGGGCCTGGGCCAGGCTGTGGTGCTCGAACTCCCAGGGGAGCAGGTGCCGGCAATCCAGCACCTTGCCGCTCGCGTCCAGGCGCTCGACCTTGAAACCCAGCGGGTGCCAGTGCACCCGGTAAGGCAGGCGGTCGGCGCCGGCGATGACGAAGCGGCGGCCGGCCTGGCCGGTCAGCACCTCGCTTTCCTTGACGAGGTATTCGATGTCGCCCAGGGCCTGAACCGGGAGCCAGGGACTGGCGCGGGCTGTGCGATGTGCAATGGTGTGGTGCATGACTTGACTCCTCAGTGATCGTCTGGCTCACAGACGGATGGGGAAGATGCCGCCTTGGTACCAAGGCGCGCGGGCAACCGATCGGGCCGCGATCGCGCGGTATCCTCCGGCGTCGCGCAAGGGGGCGCGGAGCAGGGCAGCCGCAGGTCATTGCGCATGGTTTCTTCCATCGCGACGGCGTCCGGGTAGTCCAGGCGGCCGGCGAGGCCGTAGGCCACGAAGATCGCCAGCAGGCAGAGAACATCCTTCCATGAGGTCATGGCGGACTCCTTTCGAGGTTGAGGGTGGGAGCGCGGTGCGCTCCCACGATGGGGCGTCAGGCAAAGAGATCGCCCTCGAGGGCGACGCGCCTGACTTCTTCGTTGATCCACTGCGGGTTGCGGGCCAATCGGGCCTCTACCCAGTCGGGGTGGTCCACGATGGCTTCGCGCACCCAGGCGGGATAGCGCAGCAGGGTCTGGCGCAGCCACTGGGGGATCGCGAGACGAATGAAGTCCCGCACCTCCTCGGCATCGACCAGGCCGCAGTACGGCAGCGGTGACAGCGGGCTGCAGCCAACCACGCGCAGGCAGGACACAAAGCTGAACGGCCTGAGGTCCTTGTCGCGCTCGGTGAACACCCAGCGCAGCGTGTCGAACTTCTCTTCCAGCGGCGTCTCGGGGTCGGCCAGGCGGCCGATCTCCTTGAGCAGCCGCCAGTGCAGCAGCACGACGTCTTCATCGCTCCATTCGATGGGCTGGTCTTCGTCCGCGTCGAGCGAAGCGAGGGCGCCCATGGACGGGGCAAGGGGCGCGTCCCCGGCTTGCAGCCGGCGGAGCAGCGCATCAAACAATGGCTGCGGCGACTGCTGATCCCCCGCAGGGGCACAGACGGAGGGAACGGAAAAAGTCTCGGGTGCAAGGCTGTGGTGCAGCATGGTCGGCTCCTGGGCGTGAAAGCGGGAGCCAACGCACCGATCAGGGGCGGTTAGCCCCAAGGGGTGGATGGGTGGACGGATCCGATGTGGGGATCGGGGACTCCAGGGCTGACTTGGATCGCAGCGGGATGCGCTGCGGGGCCGGTGTGCCAGCGACCGGCGGGGGAAGCTTTCGGCGCCAGGCCGAGGGGCGTGATCGCCCACGGGGCTGGCCTCGAAAGCCGCCGGCGGGAAGCGCTACGTCGAGACAGCGATCCCGCGCGTCGCGCTCGGGCCGTGTCGATGAAAACTCCAGGGCTTGCCAGGGGGTGCAGGGCCAGCTACTGCATGCTTCGCACAGTAGGGGCCCTCCCGTTGCACGTCAATGCCCGGCACGCCCGCAATGCCTGCCAATGCCGAAAGCAACCTGAGTTCGTGGTCGTTTCGCGTGGCGATGCCTGGCAGCGTGGCCGATCATTTCTCCGAACAGCGCTGCCTTAGGAGAACGCGACCATGGCCGACATCGATTTCGTCAAGCATGACCAAGGGGGTGTCAACGCCCGCATCCTCGCGAAGGAAACCAAGGCCGACTTCCGCCGCGTCGAAGCCGCCTCCTTGAAAATCAAGGCCAGTTTTGCCAGCGCCGAGGGCAAGCGCCTGTTCATCCGCTACTTCAACACCTTCCAACTGGGCATCCACTTCATCTCGGTGATCTCGCGAACCCGGCTGAACCACGATGACGTCAGCAAGGTCGAGGCGCTGATCCGGTCGCAGATGGACAAGGTGGCCGAGGAACTGAACAAGGCGATCGACGGTGCCGAGGCGCTGTTTCACGCCAATGGCATCACCAGCACCGCGACCTATGACACCGTGCCCCTGGATCTGGAGGTAGGGGTTCTGTCGTCGAGCAGCCGCCGGTATCTGGAGATACTGGGCAAGCTCGATCAACTGATGCCCTTGCTGCAGACGCTCGAGATCCATGAGGTCATCACCCAGCAGGCCGTCGATGTCGAAAGGGCGGCGCTCAAGCGCAAGGTGCGTGATGTTGCGAACGGGGCGCGCAACCTGGCGACCCGATTACGGAGGGAGATGAATGCGCTGGATACACGCCGCCCTGCGGGTGACGGTAGAAGCGAAGCTGACGCGGAACGCCCCCATGCCGACGAAACGCAGCCAACCAATGAAGCCGCAGCCAGCATCCTATCGGAGGCTGATGAAGGACCGGGCATGGCGGTGGCCGACGACATTCCACCATCCACGTCTCCGGAAACCGGCACAGTCCCGATGGAGTCGGCATAGCATCGTGACGTCTCCACGGGCAACTGGCTGCACACAGGGCCGATTGCCAGCACTGCGTTGAATCCAGCCGACACGCCATGGGCTCGCGAGCATAGAGTAGCGCAGCGGGGTGAATGATTGATCATCGCCCCGCAGCCCACCTGGCCAGCCTGGTGCGTCGCAGTCGTCACCTGCCTTCAGGCCGCGTCCAACTCGGCCCCATGTATCGAACACTATCTCCGCTGGCTCTGTGCTCCACGGGCGACAGGTGTTCATGATCTGACGATTCAAACCCTTCTACACCCATTGCCCTGTGCCTGACCGGAACGCCTGCACAGCGGTAGGAGCTGTGCGTTCCTCGGCAGCGAAAGCCATTCCAGACCACCTTCGCTGCGACTGAGCTGGTCATCCCCCTGCACCTTTGGCGATCGCCAAGACAAGGAATGATCATGCGAGTTACCTCGACCACCTCTCCCGCTCAACCTACCCATCAGGCGGAGCGGCCCATATTGCCCGAGACGGGCTTCGTCCGCCAGAAGCTGCTGCTGCGCTTCGTCCCGTTTTCCAAGTCCACCCTCTGGCGGCGCGTCAATGCTGGCGTGTTTCCCGCCCCGGTTCGCCTGTCGGTCGGGATCACGGCATGGCGGGCCGAAGACGTTCGGCGCTGGATTGCTGAGCAGAATTGAACGACGGGTGTGTTCCGGCTGCAGGACAGTGTGCGGGTACCCACCTTTATCGCATGAGCCTGTGCGCGTCATTGAAGGCAAGCCGCGATTTGTGTGGTCTGGTGCCACGGAGTCTGGAGCACTACATCAATGCCACCCCTGGCCTATGCGCGGCGATGGCGAGAGGTTAGTGCGCTTAGTGCTTTATGTGGAGCTGCAACAGACAGCAACGGTTCGACGTCTGGCTGATTCGGAACCACGGATCCCTTTGTGATAATAAATTTGTAGAGATAACTACATCATTGCAGTGATCATGACAGAGATTTAAGCTGCTGCCATGACTCTTGGTTCCGACTCCTGGCTGGCCCTCATTGTCAGCCTCCCATCCGCGAGCGCCACGGCGCGCATGCGGATCTGGCGCGCGGTCAAGGCGCTGGGCTGCGCCGCCTTGCGCGACGGCGCCTACCTGCTGCCCGCGCAGACCGAACAGGCTGCGCAGCTACAGGCACTGGCCGACGAGGCTCTGCAGGAAGGTGGCCAAGCCTGGTTGCTGCAGGTGCAGGCTCGGGACATGGCCGAGCAGGCCACCTTCCAGGCGCTGTTCGACCGGGCAGCCGACTACGCACCCTGGCTGGAGGCACTGGCGCAGGCGCGCCAGACATTCTCCAGCCTGAGCGCAGCTGAACTTCAGCGCCTGCAACGCAAGCTCGCGCGGGCCTACGAGGCCATCCGCAAGATCGACTTCTTCTCCGGTGAAACCTCGATCCGCGCCGAAGCCCAATGGCGGGACTTTGCCAACGCCATCGAAGCCATGCAGTCGCCGGGCGAGCCGCAGGCGACGGTCGGCCGCATTGCCCGGCGCGACCGCATGCAGTACCAGGGGCGGCTCTGGGCCACGCGCCGCCACCTGTGGGTGGATCGTGTGGCAAGCGCCTGGCTGATCCAGCGCTTTATCGACCCTAGCGCACGCTTTCTGTGGCTGGACACGCCGGCCGACTGCCCATCTGACGCGCTGGGCTTCGATTTCGACAGCGCAACCTTCTCTCATGTAGGCGAGCGGGTGACGTTCGAGGTCCTGCTGGCGAGCTTTGGCCTCGGTGACGACCGTGGTCTATCTCGACTGGCAGCGATGGTGCATGTGCTCGACGTGGGCGGCTCTTCCACGCCCGAGGCCAGCGGCTTCGAGGCCGTGCTGGCCGGCGCGCGCAAGCGTTGGCCGGACGACGACGCGTTGCTGGCCGACATCGGCGGGGTGTTGGACTCGCTCCATGCGCATTTCTCCAGCCCGCGCAAGCCGTAGCACACAGGCACCGCAGGAGCGAACATGAACGACCTGAACACCACGGCGGCGCCCGATGCGGGCGTTGCAAGCGACCCCCACTACACGCTCTGGCAACTCGTGCGCTACATGCTGGCCCTGGGCTCCTGGGGCTTTGGCGGCCCGGTGGCCCTGGCGGGCTACATGTACCGCGATCTGGTGGAAAGGCGCCAGTGGATCACCGACGCGGACTACAAGGAGGGCCTGGCGCTGGCCCAGTTGATGCCGGGGCCGCTGGCCGCGCAATTGGCGATGTACCTGGGCTATGTCCATTACCGCTTCATCGGCGCCACCCTTGTCGGCGTGGCCTTCGTGCTGCCGTCCTTCCTCATGGTGGTGGCACTGGGCGCTGCCTATACAGCCTACGGCGGCCTCGGCTGGATGCAGTCGGTGTTCTACGGCGTGGGCGCCGCGGTGATCGGCATCATCGCCATCAGCGCCTACAAGCTGACCTCCAAGAGCATTGGCAGGGACCGGTTGCTGTGGCCGATCTTTCTGATCAGCGCAGCGATCACCGTGGCCACACAGTCCGAAGAGGTCTGGCTGTTCCTCGGAGCCGGTGTGCTGGTGTGGTTCTGGCGCGCGCCGCCTGCCTGGCTCAAACGCGGCGGCCCTCTCCACAGTGTGGCCGCTCCCGTGGCTGCCCTGTTCGGGGCCAGCGCCATCGATTGGGTCAAGCTCAAGCAGATCGGCCTGTACTTCGCCTATGCGGGCCGCTTTGTCTTCGGCAGCGGCCTGGCCATCGTGCCCTTCCTCTATGGCGGCGTCGTCAAAGAGTACGGCTGGCTGACCGACCGCCAGTTCGTGGACGCAGTGGCCGTGGCCATGATCACGCCGGGGCCGGTAGTCATTACGACGGGCTTCATCGGCTTTCTCGTGTCCGGCTTCTGGGGGGCCGTGGTGGCGGCGCTGGCTACCTTCGTGCCGTGCTACCTGTTCACCGTCATTCCGGCCCCGTACTTCAAGAAGTACGGCAAGCGCCCGGACGTCATCGCCTTTGTGGACGGCGTGACGGCGGCGGCCATTGGCTCGATCGCGGGTGCGGTGATCGTGATCGGGCAGCGCTCCATCACGGACTGGATCACGGCGGCGCTGGCCCTGGCGACGACCGCCGTCCTGTGGCGCTTCAAGAAGATTCCCGAGCCGGCCGTCGTTGCGGTGGCCGCCGTGATCGGGCTGATCGTGCATCCCCTGGTCACCCACGCTTGACGGGATGCCTCACACACCAAGGAGCACTGCGATGGATCTGCAAGCACGTCCCCTCACTCTCAATCCGGCAACCCTCCATGGCTTGTCCGAAAAACTGATCGTCAGTCACCACGCGAACAACTACACCGGCGCCGTCAAGCGCCTGGGTGCCATCCGCCAGCAATTGGCACAGCTGGACTGGCCGAGCGCGCCGGTCTTCGCGATCAATGGCTTGAAGCGCGAGGAGCTGATCGCCGCCAACTCGGCCTGGCTCCACGAGCTGTATTTCGACTCGCTGGGCGGCGACGGGGCCTTGCCGGACTCCGGCCTGGCCGTGGCCGTGGCCGTGGCGCGCGACTTCGGCAGCGTCGACCGCTGGCGTGCTGAATTCTCCGCGCTGGCCAAGGCCATGGGCGGCGGCTCGGGCTGGGCGCTGCTGTCATGGTCCACGCGCGAGGCGCGGCTGATCAACCAATGGGCGGCCGACCACACGCATCTGCTGGCCGGAGCCACACCGCTGCTGGCGCTGGACATGTACGAGCACGCCTACCACATGGATTTCGGCGCCAAGGCGGCCGCCTATGTGGATGCCTTCATGCAGAAAATCCGCTGGGAGGCCGTGATGCTGCACTACGGTGCGGCCGTAGGCGTAACGCTTGAAACGAAGGAGTAGCACCATGCAATGGATCACCCGCGAACGCCCCAAGATCGACCGCATCGCCTGCCCCTGGCTGATCGCGCGCTTCATCGATATGGAGCCCGAGTTTCTCTATGTGCCGGCCAGCGAGGTGCTGAGCACCGCCAAGGCCACCGGCGCCATCCCCTACGACATCCCGAATGTCGAGTTGAGCCATGTGGGCGAGCTGTGCAGCTTCGACGCCTTTCTGGCGAAGTACCGCCTCTGTGATCCGGCGCTGAACCAATTGGCCGGGATCGTGCGCGGAGCCGATACTTCGCGGCTTGAGCTGACGCCGCAGTCGGCGGGGCTCTATGCGCTCTCGCTCGGGCTGTCGCACAACTTCAGCGACGACCACGAAATGCTCCAGCACGGCATGGTGATGTACGACGCGCTCTATGCGTGGTGCCGCTCTTGCCAGGCCGAGACGCACAACTGGCCGCCGGTCATGACCGCCTGACCTGCCATGCAGAGAGCATCTCGGACGCCTGCTATCGTCCGAGGCCTCATGCGTTTGGCCGTCGCCGGAGCCATGCTCTGCGTGCTCTCCGCGAGCGCCAAGGAGGTACCGCTGACTGGCCCGCAGATCCGGGCCGCTATCAGCGGCAAGCACGTGACCGATGACCGCCACTGGGGGCACAAGTATTTTGCTGACGGGCACGTCGAGCGGTCGGAGAACGGCCGCCAGCGAGCGGCACGCTGGTCTGTCAAGGGCAATCGGCTCTGCCTGCTGCAGCCGGAAGTCAGCAAGGACGAGCCAATCTGCTACAGCGTCCTGCGCGAAGGACAGGAGTTGCAGTACAGGGACAATGCGCAGTTCGTGGTGTTCCGGGGAGTCATCCGGCCTAGCCCCAAGCGTGCGCCGTGACCCACTGCGCGGCTAGTGCTCGTGCCGGTGGTGCGCATCCGGAACATGCGGGTGCGCATGCACCATCGGCTCATGCACATGGGGATGGCTGTGCGTGCCGGCCGGCATCGGACAATGCGTGTGGTTGTGGTGACCGTCATCGTGACTGTGCGCGTGCTCGTGTTCCAGCCACTCATGCGCATGCTCGTGCCCGTGCGACTCCGCCAGGTGCAGTACCACCCCCAGCACCATCAGCAGGCCGCCCAGCGCCATGATCCAGGTGCCGCTGCGGTCTCCCATGGCAATGGCGATCGCGGCGCCCATGAAGGGGGCGAAGGCGAATACCGAGCCCGTGCGTGCCGCGCCAAAGGCCCGCTGGGCCAGCAGGTAAAAGCGCAGGCTCAGACCGTAGCCCGTCGCCCCCACAACCATCAGACCCAAGGCCGAGCCCAGCGTCGGCAGCGGATCACCCGCCAGAACCGCCAGAACGGCCGTGGCTGAAACGCCCAGGATCGCCTTGCCCAGCACCACCTGGCCGGGATCGCGCTCGGCCAGCGCGCGCGACAAGGTGTTGTCCGTACCCCAGGCCATCGTGGCGAGGAGCACGGCGAGCAGCCCCCAGAGCTGGCCGCCGCCCTGGCGTCCCTGATCGAGCACCAGAACCATGCCGCCGGCCAGCAGCAGGAGCATGGCGGCCCAGACGCGCCGGTTCATGGTCTCGCCGTACAGCAGCCGCGCCAGCAGGGCCGTGAACAGGGCTTCGAGGGTCAGCATCAGCGAGGCACCCGTGCCGCTGGTGTGCTGCAGGCCCCAGGCCAGCGCCACCGGCCCCAGGACTGCCCCAAAGGCCGCCATAGCCAGCAGGCGCGGAAAGTCTCCGCGCACCAGCCGCGCCTCCTTGCTTACATGCTGGCGCGAGAGCATGCCGACGATGGCTGCACCCGCATAGAGCAGCGCCGCCGTAGAGAACGCCCCCACGCCAGCGCCTATGCGTTGCACCAGCGGCGTGCTGATACCAAACAGGGCTGCGGACAGCAGGGCCAGCAAGCCGCCCCGCAGTGCTGGCCAATGCATGTGAGCGTGATTCATGATGCGCCAGCGTATCCCTGTTGACTTACTTGACCGTAAAGCGAACGGTCACGGTCTTCTTGTCGGAGGTCTGCAGCGCGGCGACGACCTTAGCGCCCGAGCCCAGCTTCACGCCCTTGGCTTCCAGCTTGTTGCCACCGGCAGGCTTAAGGTCGGCCTCGGACTTTTCTGCGCCGTTGAGTACCGTCAGTTTGCCGCTCACGCCCGCAGTGTCGTAGTCCTTGCCGTGGTCAATGACGTAGAGGGTAGCGCCATCGGCGACGGCCACCAGCTCGAACGACAGGTCGCTGGCGGTTCGCACGACACCGCCATGCTGCGGCTTGCCATCGCCATGCGCGAAGGCAGTGGGAGCAGCCAACAAAGTAGCCACGCACAAGGCGGGAGCGGCCAGCAGGCGCAAGTAAGCGTATTTGAAGTTCATCGGATCATCCTTTCAGGGTGCGGCGCGCTTAGACAAAAAAGGCGGCGCCGCAAAGCCTTGTCGAAAACAGCCACGACTTGCGCAATTCACGCGGGATATCAGCTACGCCGTATCAATAGGCTTCCTGCTGCACTAGCGCATGGCCCGCTGCCTCTGGCTCCGCCTCCAGCAGTCGCTCGGTCGGCTTGCGGCCAAGCAGCCAATACAGCACCGGCGTGAGCAGCGTATCGAGGAGCGTCGAGCTGACCAGGCCACCGAAGATCACCACGGCTACCGGGTGCAGGATTTCCTTGCCCGGCGCGTCGGCGGCCAGCAGCAGCGGTGTCAGCGCGAAAGCGGCCACCAGTGCCGTCATCAGCACCGGCGTCAGTCGCTCCAGAGAACCTCGCACGATCATCGGGATGCCGAACTGCTCGCCCTCGAAGCGACACAGGTTGATGTAATGGCTGATCTTCAGGATGCCGTTACGCGTGGCAATGCCCGCCAGCGTGATGAAGCCCACCATTGAGGCCACCGACAGGCTCACGCCCGCGACCCACATCGCCACCACGCTGCCAATCAGTGCCAGCGGGATGTTCGCCATCACGATGCCGGCCAGCACCGCCGAGCGGTAGCGCGAGTACAGCACCAGGAAGATCATCGCCAACGAGACCAGCGACAGCGCGCCGATCACCTGTACCGCCTGCTCCTGGGCCTGGAACTGGCCCTCCAGGCTGATGAAGTAGCCCGGCGGCAATGGCGTCTCGCCGATGGCCTGGCGGATCTGCGCGACGATGGCGCTCATGTCGCTGCTATCAGTGTTGGCATAGACCACGATGCGCCGGCGTCCGTTCTCGCGGCCGATCTGGTTGGGACCGTCTTCTTCGGCCACCGTGGCGAAGGCGGAGACCGGCAGGCGCCCGGCCGGCGTGTCGATCAGCGTCGCGGCCAAGTCCTGCGGGCTGCGCCGCTGGTCGGGCAGGCGCAGTACCAGGTCATAGCGGCGCGGGCCATCCACGATCTCGGCGCTGTGTGCGCCGTCGGTCAGCGCCTTGAGCAGGCGCACCGCCTCGCCCGGTGCCAGTCCCGTCTGCGCGAGTTTGCGCGGGTCGATGCGCACGCTGATTTGCGGGATCAACACCTGCTTTTCCACGGTGAGGTCTACCAGGCCAGGGATGCCGGCCAGGCGCCCGCGCAACTGCTCGGCCAGACCTCGCAGTGCGTCCGTGTCGTCGCCGAAGACCTTGAGCGCGATCTGTGCACGCACGCCCGAGAGCAGGTGATCCAGGCGGTGCGAGATCGGCTGGCCGATGGTGGCCTGCGCCGGCAGCAGGGCCAGGCGCTCTCGGATTTGGGTCATGATGGCCTCGCGGCTGCGCGCCGAGGGCTTGAGATCCACGTCGATCTCGGCCGCATGCACGCCCTCGGCATGCTCGTCCAGCTCGGCGCGGCCGGTGCGCCGGCCCACCTGCCGCACTTCCGGCACCTCGGCGATCAGGCGCTCGGCCTCTGCGCCGATGCGGTTGGCCTGCTCCAGCGATGTGCCGGGAGAGAGCACCAGCCCGAGCACCAGCGACCCTTCGTTGAACGCCGGTAGGAAGGCGCGGGGGAAGAAGGGCACGCTGGCCACAGCCAGCAGCACCGCCACAGCAGCGCCCGCCACCAAAACCCGCGCCCTTGGGAAAGACCAGGCCAGCACACGGGTGTCCAGCCGCTTGAGCCAGGCGACCAGTGGACTGTCGCCGTGGTCTATGCGCTTCATGTGCGGCAGCAGGTAGTAGGCTAGCACCGGCGTCACCGTCATCGACACCAGCATGGAGGCCAGGATGGAGACAATGTAGGCTACGCCCAGCGGAGCAAACAGCCGCCCCTCGATGCCCGGCAGCGCGAACAGCGGCACGAACACCAGCACCACGACCAGCGTGGCGTAGACGATGCCCGAGCGCACCTCCACGCTGGCGCGGCGCACCACCTCCAGCACCGGCACGGAATCCCCCACCGCGCGGTTCTGCTTCAGACGCCGCAGTATGTTCTCCACGTCCACCACGGCGTCGTCCACCAGTTCACCGATGGCGATGGCCAGCCCGCCCAGCGTCATCACGTTGATTGACAGACCGAAGGCACGGAAGGCCAGCGCCGCCACCGCTAGCGACAGCGGGATGGCTAGCAACGAGATCAGTGTGGTGCGCGCCGACAGCAGGAAGGCGAACAGGATGATCGCCACTATCACCGCGCCGTCACGCAATGCCTCGCCCACATTGCCCACCGAGGCCTGGATGAAGTCGGCCTGGCGGAACAGCACCTGCGGCTTCGCCAGCCCCTTGGGCAGACCGGGCTCCAGCTCCTGCAGCGCCGTCTCCACGGCAGCGGTGAGCTTCACGGTGTCGGCGCCAGGTTGCTTCTGCACGCTGGCGATCACAGCGGGGCCACCGTTATAGCCGCCATCACCGCGCTTGAGGCCCGGCGCGAATCCGACCTGCGCCACCTGCTCCAGCAGCACGGGGCGGCCGTCCTTCCAGGCGACGGCCACGCCGGCGAGGTCGTTGCCCAGGGCGTCGCGGTCAGCCGAGCGGCCGACGTGGCGAATCAGGAACTCGCGCCCGTTCAGGTCGATGAAGCCGCCACCCGCGTTGGATGCATAGCCCTTCATGGCCTGCTCCACCTGGGTGAGCGAGACGCCGAACTGGGCCATGCGCGCGGTGTCCGGCGCCACGCGCAGGGTACGGACATCGCCCCCAATGGGGATCACCTGCGACACGCCGGGAATGGACAGCAAGCGCGGACGCAGCACGAAGTCCGCATACTCGCGGGCCTGCATGGGCGAGGCGCTACCGTCTGCCTGTGCCGCGATAGGCAGCGCGATCAGCATGATCTCGCCCATGATCGAGGACACCGGCCCCATCGTCGGCTCGATGCCGGCGGGCAACTGCGGGCGCGCCAGCGCCAGGCGCTCAGCCACGAGCTGGCGGTTGCGGTAGATGTCGGTGCCCCAGTCGAACTCGGCATAGACGATGGACAGGCCCACGCCGGACATCGAGCGCACGCGAGTGACGCCCGGCATGCCGTTGAGCGAGGTCTCCAGCGGGAAGGTCACGAGCTGCTCCACTTCCTGCGGCGCCATGCCGCCAGCCTCCGTCAGTACGGTGACCAGTGGTTTGTCCAGGTTGGGGAATACGTCCACGGGCGTGCGCCAAGCGCTGACGGCGCCCCACACCAGCAGGAAGGCTGCGACGGCGAGCACGAAAAGGCGATTGCGCAGACTGCTGCGTACGATCCAGTCGAACATCGGGTGCTCCTTATCGGATCTGCGCCAGCAGCGCGGCGCCTTCGACCACGACGCGGTTGTCCGCGCCCAGGCCTTGCACGACGACCACCGTTGCCGCGTCTAACGTCCGCACGCTCACCGGCTGCGGGATGTAGCGCTCGGCGCCCGACTTGACCCACACCACCTGTTCGTTGGCGGCGTTACGCACCACGGCCTGGGCCGGCAGCACGAAGCCCTCGATGCGTTCGGCGAGTTGGGCGATTAGCGTCACGGGCTGGCCCACCGCGAGCGGCAGGGCTTGCCCGGTTCCAGCGCTTTGCAGGCGGAAGTTGACCGGCATCACCCCGTCGCGCAGCGCGCCTCCCGCGCCCACCAGTTGCAAGCGCGCGCCGGGCGCCTCGCGCAGGGAGGCGCCAGCCATACGGGCCGGCAGCGCGGCATCCGCAGTCGTGGCCTCGATCATCAGTCGTGAGGGATCGACGATCTCGAACAGCAGTTCGCGGGCATCGGCCACCTGTCCGGCCACGGCCTGAGCACGGGTGATCACGCCCGACACGGGCGCTACCAGCACCTCGCGTGCGCCAAGGCTGGCGCCAATGCTCTTTTCTCGTGCGGACAGGCTATGCAATTCAGCCTTCGCCGCCTCGATTTCCTTGCGCGGCACCGTGCCTTCCAGTGACTGCAGGCGCTCGACGCGCTGGGCCGCGAGCTGCCGGCTGCTGCGCAGCTCGGCCAGTTGCGCTTCCTGGTTCGCCTCGGCATAGGGTTCGGCATGGTGGCGGATATAGGCCAGCACCTCGCCTTTTCGCACCGCCTGTCCGGCCACCGGCAGGCCGCGCGGGCCGGCCTCGACTCGGCCGCCATGCACCGCCTGCACGCGGCCGCCGGCATTGGGGTCTATCACCACGCGGCCGGCCAGCTCGACCGTGGCCTGCGCCTGCGAAGCGGCCACGATCTGCGTGCGGAGGCCCATGCGCCGCTGCGCGAGCATCGGCACGTTCACGCTGCCGTCCGGCATACGAATCAGTCCATTGGTGTTCGCGGTCTGCGGCGCATCGAGGTGTTCGCCATTGGGGCCATGCGCTCCGGGCGAACCCCAAGCAGGGGAACCCGCCAGCAGGTGTATGGCCGCTGCCAGCAACGAGACAGGAATAAGACGGTTGTTCATTGGGCGCCTCCTTGGGCCTTGCGGGAGCGGCGGGTCATCCAGGCGCTGGCCCCAGCCAGCAACAGCATCACGAGCACGGCCCAGACCACGTTGGGAATACCGTGTCCCTTGTCGTGCGCGTGTCCAGGGCTATCGCTACCGATAGTGCCCAAGGTGAGCAGCGTCAGCAGGCCTTCGTCATGCGCATGTCCGTTGTCGTCGCCACCGGCAGCCGCTGCCGTAGCGTTCGCCGGGCCGGTCTGCAGCGTCCCCTCCAGCAGATCCGACTCCTTGTCAGCCAGGATCGTGACGACCAGGGGATGCGCCCCCGGAGCCTTCAACACCTTGAGGAAAGCCGGGTCATCGACGGCGTAGTCGCCCATGTCCTCGTGAAATTTGGCGACGGCCTTCGCCGTGCCGGATTCGACTTCGACCGTGGCTTGCAGCACCGGCTCGTTGGTCTCGAAGCGGTTGATGAGCATCGACAGCTCGTTGCCCCCTAGGCGGGCCACCAGCTCGAAGCTCTCGGAGCGGGCCTCCATGCGCGGCGCGGTGCTGGCACTGCCTGCCGCCGCCGTCGGGCTGTCCAGGTGTTCGCCATTGGGGCCGTGGGCACCGGGCGAAGCCCAGGCGCCGGCAGTGGAAAGAATCAGCAGGAAGGCCAGCGCGGCGCTGGCCAGCCATTGCTGCCAGCAACCTGGCCTGGAGCCATGGCGGGAAAGGGATAGGGAGTTCATGGAAGGAGTCCGAGGGTTTGTTGCAGTTGGGCCTGGGCCAGGCCCAGCGCCGCCTGTTGGCGTGCCAGGGCGGCATCCGCCTGCGCGGCGGCGTTGGCCGCGCGCAGCAGTTCGGGCAGCGGGGTTTCTCCCGCCTGGAACGATTTGTCGATAAGCTGGGTGCGCTCGCGCAGCAGCGAGGCGCGGTCGCGCGCATCCGCCAGTTGGCGGGCGGCGTTGCGCACGGCCGAGCGGGCCAGGCCGAGGTCCGCCTCCTGCCTTTCGCGCAGCCGCAGTTCCGTGGTTTCCGCGACATCCAGCTCGCCCAGCGCGGCGGCCTGCAACGGCGCATTGCGGCCGTCGGTGCCAAAGGGAATGCGCACGCCGATGCCGATGCTGCGCTGGGCTGCCTGGCCGGTGCCCGGCGACTCGTCTCGGTAGCGCAGCAGCAGTTCGGGGGCGTCGCGCCGGGAGGTGTTGACCACGCCCACGCGCTTGCGCGCCCGATCCACGGCCTGGGCGGCCAGTTGCAGTTCGGGATGTCCATCACTGGTTGCCGTATCGAGCCCGCCCAACGGTGTGGACGGTGTTGCTACTTCCGGCATCGCTTCCAGGCCGGTCAGGTTGCGCCACTGAGCCTGCGCTGCTTGGAGCCTCTGGCGCACCTCGCCCAGCAGAGACTGGGCATCCAGCAGCTCGGCACGCGCCGCCAGGGCATCAGCGCGCGCCAGGTCGCCGGAATGCACGCGGCGCTGCACGTCGTCGGTTAGGCGCTGCAGGTACTGCACCTGGGCGCCAGCCGCATCGGCTTCGGCCTGGGCTGCCGACCAGCGCCAGGCCGCCTCGCGTACCTGGCCCGCAACCCGCAGGCGCGCTGCCTGGGTTTGCGCGTCGGCAAGCTGGAGTTCGGCACTGGCAGACGCAGTTCGGGCATCGCGCTGGCCTAGTTGCCACAGCGGCAATGCGACACCGATTTCGCTTTCGCGCCGCCCGGCATTGGTTTGCCAGCGGTCATTGCGGTGGTTGAGTTCGAGCGTCGGCGGCGCGGCCCAGAGGCTGGAGGCGGCCGTCTGTTCGGCCTGGGCACGCCGGCCCTGGGCCTGGGCCTCGCGCGCCTGCACGGCACGCTGCCAAGCGGCTTCCACAGCTTCGGCCAGTGGAATGCGGCGGTCGTCAGCCGGAGCGGCTAGAAGGGTTGGCGAAGGGGTTTGCGCGGCGGCGGGCAAGGCGCCCCCCATAGCCGCGCAGCCTGCGATGGCGCAGGCCACGAACCAAGGAACGGGTTTCACGAAAGTCCTGACTCACTCGATGGCGATCCGCAGGCACGCACCGTCACGTCCAAATGGATACGTGGACGCGCACGGCTACGTGAGGGGAACGCCGGCTTGAAAACGTCCCGGCCGCGCGGGGGCGCAGCGGGGGAAGGGTTTTCTGAAGATCAGGACAGCCGAGGGGGCCTTCGCAGGCCGTCGAGCAAGGGCGCCGGCAAGAGCCGCTCATCCATCATGGGCGGACGAGCGGGATCTATGGGAATGAGTGTGAAGTGGGTCGCAGCCTGCAAAAAAGGGCTGCTCACGCCGCCATCGGCGACTACATGCTCCCAGGATTCATCGGAATCGTCTTGGACGACCGAGCCATCGTCATGGTGGTGGTGCGCCCCGCTCAGCGAGTGCATCGCCATGTGCGCCACTTCGTGGGCATCCGCGAATGCCTCAGCCTGCCCTCCAAGGGCAAGGGACTGCCACAGGATGGAGAGCAACATCAGGGCAAGGGCGAACTTGCGGCGCATCGTGGAATTCTAATTTGCTAATAGATGCCAGAATCACTGAGGGGGCAAGCGCATCGTCATGCGGCGGCGGGTTGCACCTCGACCGTGACATGCGACAGCTCGTGGATATGCGCCAGCAGCGCCTTGTAGTGCGCAGGCTCCTTCGGCTCCCGGGCCATCAGCGAAACGATGGCCGCGAAATGTCCCGGCCCCACCTGCCAGACATGAAGATCGGTAACCTCGCTTCCGGTGGGCTGCATGGCCTCATGAATCTCCTGCCGCACTTCCTGCCCCTCGGCGGCGGCATCCAGCAGCACGCTGCCGGAGTCCTGGATCAGCCTCCATGACCACCGGGCGATCACCAGTGCGCCGGCCACGCCCATGACCGGATCGGCCCAGAGCCAGCCATAGCTGCTACCCAGCAGCAAGGCGACGATGGCCAGCACGGATGTCAGCGCATCGGCCAGCACATGGATGTATGCGGCGCGCAGGTTGTTGTCGCGGCTCTTGCTCGGCGCATGATGGTCGTCGTGGTCATGATCATGGTGGTGGTGATGTCCATGATGGTGACCATGATGCGCATGGTCGTCCTTCAGCAGCCAGGCACAGACCAAGTTGACGACCAACCCGACAGCAGCCACGGCGATTGCCTGATTGAAATCAATGTGGATCGGCTGGGTCAGCCGCACCAGGCTTTCCCAAGCGATCAGCAGGGCGATCAAGGCCAGGACGATCGCGCTGGCAAAGCCGGCCAGATCGCCGAGCTTGCCCGTACCGAAGGTAAAGCGCGGATTGCCCGCATGCTTGCGCGCGAACCGGTAGGCCAGTGCGGTAATCAGCATGGCGCCGGCATGAGTGGACATATGCCAGCCGTCGGCCACCAGCGCCATCGAGCCGTAGATCGTGCCAGCGCTGATCTCCACCAGCATCATGCTGGCCGTGAGAGCGATCACCAGCCACACCTTGCGCTCGTTGCGTTGGTGGTCGGTGCCCAGGAAGAAATGGTCGTGTGCGGACGCGGCGAGTGTGGTGGTTGTGGCGCTGGTCATTCGTGGTTTCCTGAATGGGAACGGTCTGCGGGCGGCAAGTTCACTTCATGTAGGCCCGGATGACTTCGATCATTTCCTCGCCGCCCTGGTGGCGTTCTTTGTCGTCCGATGGTGCTATGACGTGCTCGCGCAGGTGGTCTTCCATCACCTCGGCGGTCAAGCCACTGACCGCGCCCCGGACGGAAGCGATCTGGCGCAGCACCTCGACACAGGCCGCATCTGCCTCCAGGGCGCGCTCGATGCCTTCGAGCTGGCCCTTGATGCGGCGGACACGCGCGATCAACTTGGATTTTTCTCGGGAGGTGTGGGACATGGAATGGGTCAAGCAATATAGTCTAGGGGGCTATATTAAATGACGAAACCAGGCATGCCAACGAGGTTCATACAAAACTCGACTGAGCGGATGGGCTTCAGGCTGGCTGACTTGATGAGTCGAGATCATAGAAATCGATGTTTACTTTGCAATATCGGGCAGTGGCGGTAATGGATGAGCGGTATGCCAAGTCCAGACCATTGATTTGCTGTCCGTCTGAATCACTTTTTCTTTGAGGGACCGATCCTTGGGACTCATGAATTCGCTGATCAAATGCAAGGGGACGGGCGTGGCGCCGCAATCCAGCAGCAGGGCGTTGGGGAAGGCCGCCGCGGCTTTGGCGTCATAGCGCAGCGGTTTCAGGAAGCGCCGCTTCTGGGCGATCAAACTATCGATAAGCGGCAATTCATGGACGCCCTCCACCGGAATCCACTGTTCGCTGAGCAGCATCAGGCTGGCGGCGTCGATCTCGTAGGTGAATTCCCGCCGGGCGCGGATCAGCGCCGCCATGATGAGTCGAACAGGGTGGCCGGTATCTGCATCGCGGGCTTCCAGCATGGCCGCATAGATGCGGGCCAAACGATCCCACGCGCGCGCATCCATCAAAAGCGGAGCATCCGGCATGTGGCGGATCCAGATGCGGCAGTCACGCTCACCGCGTTCGCAGGCCTTGAATTCTCCGATTACGAGCGCCAGCGGCGCTTGGCCGTCGTGGGGTTGCAGCACCGCCAGCTTGGCGCGCCGGCGCTGCGCGATGTCGGCCTTCGCGGATTCGCTGAAGGGCTCGGGGACATAGAGCCTTTCGGCCAGGGACTTGCCCTTGACCTCAATGTCAGCCGCGGCCTCCAGCAGGTACTTGCACAGGACGCCCTGGTTCCGCTTGCCGGCCATGGCCGGCGTCCACCGGTTGAAGCCGGCTTGCTCGAACAGGAAGTGCAGGACGGCCCTGAGCGTCATTCGTCGCCGTGGTACAGCGACCTCTCCCGGTTCGTCCGGCTCGCCACGCGCCACCGCCCGTCCATGGATGCGCGTCCACGGAAAGTCGACGCGAAGCTCGATGTGGCCTGGATGCGTTTCGAGCACGGCGTCGCCCACCAGGTCACCCAGTCCCGAATAGGCGTTGTCGGGCTCATAGGATGGGCACAGTGGATGATGGGTTTTGCCGGTGTCCGGCATCCGCTTCACGAGGTAGTGGCGGTGCCGCGCCACATACATCTCGATCCCGTCGGGCATGCACAGGCAGCGCGGTCGTTCCGCCGTGTCGTGGATCTGGGCGAGCGCGTCTTGCAGGCCCGGGTCGGTGAGCTGCCAGACCCGGCCGCGGATGGCGAAGCGCTGTACGTCTGGAGATAAATCGACTGTGGATCCGCCCATGGCCGCTACACCAGGTCGGTGGTCAGGGTGTCCAGCGATGGCAGGCGGCGGGGGAATTGCTCCCGCACCGCGCTGCGATCGGCGATGCCCAGCAGCAGTCCTACCTGGGACTCGTCCGCGCCTCTCGCATAGAGGCGGTCGGCCACGGTATGGCGTACCGTGAGCGCGGTCATCTGCTTGAGCTCCGCGTAGCGGAAAAGTTTTCGGTAGGTCTCCTGGATGGCGCGGCATCGGAACCGCTTCTGGCCCTCCGCCCCGTAGGGCTTGATCTCGAAGCCCTGGCCGCTCGCGGACAGAAAGAGCAGGCTGGCCGGATCGAGACCCCGGTATTCGCTGCTGGCTCCCAGCCCTTGCTGGGCGGCCACGCGTTCCGCCAGGTAGGCATTCAAGGCTTCCTCAAGCCGTACGCTACAGAAGAAAAGCGGACGTTCCCGCCCAGTGATGGCGACATCAGGCCGGATGCATGAGACTCGGCGCACACCGCCGTCGGCATGGAGATAGTCGCGAACTTCAAGGCGGGCGATTTCCAGCGGCCGCGCTCCCGTGGCGAGCAGGATGTAGTAGAGGGCCAGGTCCTCGTGGGGCTGGTGACTGCGGCCCCGAATGCGCAACGCACCCGAGGTGATTTCCTCGTCGGTGAGAACGCGGATGTGCCGTGCATGGGCCGGTGGCTCACTGCCCAATTCGTCCAGAGCATTGCGGATGGCCTCGCGATGCAGCCGGAGTCTGCGCACAAAGGCCGCGCCCTCCGCATTCAGTCCTGCGATGCTGGCGGTCGACGCGACATGCATGGAAACGGCCTTGATGCGCCGCTCGACGGCCGTGCGCGTGATGCCGTGCCGGGATGCGACGGCGTCGTAGGTATCGCCTTCCAGAATGCCGCGCAACATGGTGATCGCGAGCGTCCAGGAGCTTTGCTGAGCTCCATCCGGGGCGTCGATGGGTTCCTCCACTTGCACGCTATCGCTCCTTGTTGCAGCAGCCTGCTCCATGGAGCCATGCTGAACAATTACCTGGCTGCGCGCCAGCCGAAACCGCAGCGAAATGCGGAGAGTTTCGGCATCAGCCAAGTGTGCGCCTTGCTCGCAAAAGCTACGCCTTGGGCAATCCCGAAGAATCGACTCGGGATTGTTGGGGCTGTTGGATCTTGCCCGTGCGACCGCTTGAGGGCCCGAAATCAGGGGTTGATGGCGACCTGTTGAGCGAGAGCATGAACCATCGGAACTTCCCGACATTCATGAAGGAGCACTCCATGGCACAAGCCATCGTCACGGTGCAGGGCGAACCGGGCTCTTTGCCGACCCTGCTGGGCCAGGCCCCTGCACGCATCCCCACCGGCGGCAAGATTCGCCCAGGCATCATGGTGCTCACGCGCAAGGCGGCCGAGCAGCCCGAGGCCAAGGCCATCTATACCCAGGGTGTGGCGGAGGGGCGGTCGTTCGAGGCGATCGAGAAGGCGCTGGCGCAGGCGCTGCCCCAGCTCAAATCCCCGCTGGTGCCGCGCAACGTTCCGTGGTTCACGGTACGCGGGTCGGACTTCCCCAACCCGGAAATCGCCCGCGAGATCCTCGACACCTATGGCGAGGATCGGGGGCAAGGCCATCGGTTGTACCGCTTCCCGGTGGTCTTCCCGTCGGACCACTGGCAGACCGTGATGCCGCACGAGCTGGCAGCCTGGAGCGCGCATGAAAAGCGCTTCTGGTCTCAGTACTCGCCCGACGGGCAGGTGCGCCACTGCATGCGCCATGCACCGGTGCCGGTGGACGACACCGGGCGGCGCACGATCCGCGTCTTCGGCGGGCGCAAGACCATGCCCCGCGAGGAGAACGGCGGCATCTGCGACCCGGAGTCCTGCCCCGAATACCAGGCGCGTCAGTGCAATCTCACGGGCCGCTTCCTGTTCTTCATTCCCGGCATCCGTTCGATCAGCGCGCTGGAATTACCCACCACGAGCTTCTACGCGATGAGCGCCGCCATCCAGCGCTTCCAGGCCATCGCCCAGATGCGCGGCGGACGCATCTCCGGATTCCTGGGGCGCGACCGCACGACCTTCTTCCTGACCAAGGTGCTCAAGGAGGTGCCGCACATCGACGAGCAGGGGCGGGCGGTGCGCGTGCCCCAATGGATCATCGAGCTCGAAGCGCCCGTGGACGTGACCGCACTGCTGCGAGACCACGAGGACGAGGAGACCGCCATCCAGCAGGCGCGGCTCGCTACGCAGGTGCTTGAAAACTTTCACACGTCTCCGAATGATGCCGTGGATGCCCCGGCCGAAACTGACGCGGTCGCGCAGCGCCTCGGCCGCCCGACGCTGGAACAGTTGTTGGACCGGGCGCAGGCGATGGGCGTGCCTCGCGAACGCTACGCGGCCTACGCCGATCGCCGCTGGGGCCGGGGCTGGCGGGTCAACCCGCACGGCCGTGGCCGCGCCTGGGATGAGCTCGACCGGTACCGCAACGATCCCGCGGGCTACCTCGACAAGATCGAGGTCGAGCTGAATCAACTGGCCTGAACCGGGGAGAGCACCATGCGTATTGCACATTTTTCCGACCTGCACTACGGCACGAAGACCCTGGCGGAGGCCGACCGCTGCTTCGGCACCGCCATCGACCGAGCCCTCGCCCTGGGCGCGCAGGCCGCCGTGATCTCGGGCGATGCGACGGACCATGCACTCGATCTGCATGCGCCCGCCGCGGCCCGGCTGGTGGCCCAGGTACGCCGCCTCGCCGACCACTGTCCGGTCCTTATGCTGCAGGGCACCTACTCGCACGAGCCGCCTGGCACGCTGTCGGTGTTCCGCTCGATCGGCGGGCGCCATCCCATCCATGTGGCCGATCGCATCCAGCAGGTGGCGCTGACCCGGCGCGGCTGGGTGGCATCGGCGGCCTGGTGCTTTGAGGCCTTGCCGCCGGATGCCGAACTGCTGATTTCCTGTCTGCCCACGGTGAACAAGGCTACGGTGGCCGCCGCCACCGGGGCGGCGGATGCGGCGCAGTTGGTGGGGGAGCAGCTGGGGCGGCTGCTGGCCGGATTCGCCCCGCTGCACCGGCGCGCGCGCAGCCTGGGCCTGCCGACGATCGGGGTGTCGCACGGCACCGTGTTCGGTTGCCTGAGCGAGCACGGGGTACCGATGGCGGGCTTCGACCATGAGTTCACCACCGGCGCCCTGTTTGCTGCCGAGGCCCAGGCCTTCATGCTGGGCCATATCCACCGGCACCAGTTCTGGAGGCAGCAAGGGCTGGCGGGCGAACAGCTGATCGCCTATGCGGGGTCCATCGGCCGCTTTCACCATGGAGAAGAGGGAGAGAAGGGATTCCTGCTGTGGGAGGTGGGCGCGGAGTCGGCACGCTGCACCCTGGAGCCCACCCCGGCGCGCCGAACCGTGGATATTGTGTTCGATGGCCGCCCGGATCTCGAGGCCTTGCGCGAGGCGGTCGCGTGGCAGGACATCGCCGGTGCCAGCGTGCGTGTGCGCTGGACTGTAGCGGAGGAAGATCGCGGCGCCGTGGACCGCGACGCCATCCAGCGGGTTCTTGCCGGCGCCGCCGAGACCAAGCTGGAGGGCCGCATCGTTCCCGTGGTGCGCACACGCATGGCAGGCATCTCGCGCATGGCACGGATGGAGGACAAGCTGCGCGCCTGGGCGCAGGTGTCCGACATCAATCCGGAACTGCTGCTGGCGTGCCTGGCGGCGCTGGAGGAGGCAGCTCCCGAGGACATTGCCGTCGACCTTCTGCGAGACCAAGGAGAACAGTTTCAGCCTGATGAGCCGATGCCGCTGGCGACGTAACCGGCGGACGGGCTACGGCAGCGCTTCGAGGAGCGCTTCGGCGACCGCATTGAAATCACCGAAAGCCTGCGCGAATGCCGGTGTGTCGCTCCCATAGACCAGGGGCAGCAGGTTGCCGGTGAACTCCGCCTGGATCTTCGCGTCCGCGCGGGCTTGCCGCAGTGCGCCGCCCAGCACCTGGCGGGGCGCCGTGGCAAAGTCCGGAAACTGGGCACCGAATTCCTTCTGGTCACCCGCGACCAGTGCGGGGAATGCCCGCCGGGCGGCGTCCAGCACCTCGGGTTGGCGCTGGTGAATGCTATGCACGTCGTACAGGTGCCGGACCAGGGCGGTATCCCAGGCTTGGCGCATCAGCCCGGCGCGATGCTGGGCGTAGCGGCGCAGGAACGAGAGGACTTTTTCCGCGACCGTCTCGGCCACGGCGACCACCGGCGCCTCGAAGGCGTGATCGCTGCGGCCGGCGAGTGCGTCGGCCAGGCTGGTGATTCGGCGGACTTCCGTGGGCAGCACCGGCGTGCGTGCCGTCAACTCGATTTGCAGGTGCGGGCGCAGGCCGGCGGCGGAGGCGTAGTGCCGCTCGTAGGTCCATTCGCTGCAGAAGTACCGGTTCTCGTTGAAGGCCAGCCCCTTGGCTTTGTCCTCGACCAGGCCAATGCCGGCCAGGGTGTTGGTCACCAGGGTTCTCAGCTCGGACAGACGCCGCCGGGTTTCGGCACGCGACTGATCCAGGTCAGGGAGCACCACCTTGAGGTCGGCATCCTCGGACATGCGCTCGATCAGCCCATAGGCCTTGGACAGGCTGGTGCCGCCGCAGAACACCAGTTGCACTCCTTCGGGTTGCAGGGCGAACAGTGCCCGCAACGCATCGGTCAGGTGCTCATCCTTTTCCAGCAGGCCCGCCGTGATCCCGCCTGGCGCCGCTTCCGCGACGAGCGCTTCGATCAGTTCCTGCCGCTGCGGCGCCAGCACCCTCATGCGTGCTCGTACCGGATCGCCTTGCCGTTGAAGCCCAGCTTGCGGGCGATGCGGCGCCGGCCGACATTGAAGACGATGCCCGCGGGCACCTGGGTACTGCGCCCGGCGTTGTACTCCTGGGTCAGGCGGCTGGCCATGACGGTCACGCCCAGCTTGTTCAGCGCCTCGGGGGCCAGAACCTCCAGCGGTCGTACCGGAATCGGCTTGCCGGTCAGCACACTCGGTTTGGCCTTGGCATAGACGCCCAGGCCCAGGCGCACCAGCGTGCCGTCCAGCATCAGCTCGCGCAGTGCGCGGCCCACCTGCGCGGCACTGCCGAACTGGTCGAATTCGCTGCGCAGCAGCACATCGTCGCTGCGGTTGGCGACGGAGCGTCTGATGCGGTTGAGTGTGTTCATGGCAGCGGAGGTCTTGATCCTTGGGGGACGATTTTACCTCCCTTGTAGATTCCCATAACTTAATGACTGGAAAAGGGATTTTCGTGCGTAACTTGATCATCTTATGGGAAAGGCGTTCGGGAGTCAGACCGCTAATCCCAAGCCCTTGATCTCTCCTGACCCCGCGGGAAACTGGGGTTCATCAACCTCACGGAGAACACCGCGATGCAACTACTTTCCTTGACCCTCAAGGGTTTTCGTGGGATCCGCGACGGCCTGGGCCTGAATGTCCTGACCCTGGACTTCGAGGCCCTGTGCGATGGGGCCGAGCTGGTCGCCATCGCCGGCGCCAACGGGCGCGGCAAGACCACGGTGCTCGACAATATGCACCCGTATCTCACCATGCCCTCGCGCGCGTCCGCCGCGGGTACGGGTGGTTTCAGCTACTACGACCACGTGTTCCTCCCGGAGAACGAGAAGGATCTGGTTTGGGCCCTGGAGGGCCGCAGCTACCGCTCCCAGGTCGTGGTCCGGCTCAACGGCCGACGCCGGACGGAGGCCTTCCTGTTCGTACTCTCCGATGCAGGGGTTTGGCGTCCGCTCACCCTGGAGGACGGCACGGTGTCAGATGGCAAGGTCGAAACCTATACGCGCTGCGTCGAACACCTGTGCGGCAGCGCGGATACCTTCTTCACCTCGGTGTTTGGCGCCCAGGGCAGGCGCCAGCTCAGCGACTACCGCAACGCGGAGATCAAGGCGCTGCTGGCCGACCTGCTGGGGCAGGAGCAGATCCGCGAACTGGGGCGCAAGGCCGGGGATACGGCCAAGCTGTTGAAGGCGGGGCTGGTGGCGGTGCGCCAGGAGGCCGCTGCCATGGACTCCGAGGCCGGACGGCTGGCGCGCGCGCAGGCCGATGCTGCCGATGCGGCGGCGCGTGCCGATCAGGCCCAGGCAGCCGTGACAGCGGCGGCGTTGACGCTGGAGGAGGCGCGCCAGGCCTATGTCCAGGTCACGGTACAGCGCGAGCAGGCCCGCGAGACCGATGCGCGGCGTGCCCAGTTGCTGGGGGAGCGGGAAGCTGCTCAAGCAGCGGGCCGAACGGAAATGCGGGAACTGGCGGACCGCGAACAGGATGAGCGCCAGCGGTTGGACCGACTCACGCGCCGCACCGCGCAGCGGCGGGCGCAGGCGGCGCAGCGTCGCGAGCGTCTGGAGGACACTCAGACCCGGTGCCATGCCTTGTTGGCCCGGGAGCATCTGGTGGGCAACGCGATACGGCGCTTGCCGCTGGCCGAGCGCTTGCTGACGCTGCGCGATGAGCGTGTTCGCCATGGCCGAGAGCGGATGGCAGAGTGGGAGCAGGCCAAGGGCCAGGTGCGCGTTCTGGTTCAGCGGGTTCAGGGTATCGAGCGCGAAGCCGGGCAGGCAGCTTTGCAGGCGCAGTCGCTCCGGCGCCGTTTGGGCCTGACCGCCGAGGTGCCGTGTGCCGGTATGCCGCTGCAGGGGGCATGCCAGTTGCTGGCCGACGCCCGGGAGGCCCAGGCGCTGATTCCCAGTGCCGATGCGGTGCTGCTGCGTCTGGCCGACGAGAAGGCAGAGGTCGAACGGGACGGCCGGGCCGTCAAGGCACGGATCCGGTCCTTGGCGGCGGCGGGCGGTCAATTGGAGGCTGCCGAGCGGTGCCTGGAGCGCGCTCGCAATCGCGCGTCACGGCTGGCCTTGCTGGCGGCGAAGGCGGACGAGATGCAGGTCGCGCGCCAGCGCCTGACCGACGTTCAGGCTGAACTGGCCGGCCTGGGTGATCCAGGGGAAGAAGATGCGTCGGTCGAAGCAGGTGCCGAGCGGGAGGAACGGGACGCCATTACCGTCGCCATGCAGGGCATCGACGCACAGCGGACGCAGCAATCCGAGCGGCTGCGGCAGGCGCTGGCCCGGCTGGATGCGGTGCTGCAGACTTTGCCGGAACCCTTTGATCCCCAGCAGCTGGTCGCCGCCGAGTCGGCGCGCGATCGTGCCGTCGCCGCGCATGAGAATGCACAGCGAGCGCATATTGACGCCTTGAAGCAGTTGGAAAGCCTGGCGGCGCTGCGCCAACAGCAAAATGCATTGGCCCAGCGCCAGGCCACGGCGCGTAGGCGTGCCCGGCGCATCGAAAGCGCGATGGGCGACTGGACTCTGCTGGCGCGGTGCATGAGCAATGACGGCTTGATCGCGCTGGCGATCGACGACGCGGGGCCGGCCCTGTCGGGACTGGCGAACGACCTGTTGCTGGCCTGCTATGGCCCACGCTTCACCGTATCCATCCTCACGCAAGTGGAGACGGCCAAGGGCGAGAAGCGGGAAGACTTCGACATCCTGGTGCATGACGCGGAATCGGGGGAGAGCAAGAGCGTGCGGCTCATGAGTGGAGGGGAGCGGGTCTGGATCAACGAATGCCTGGTGCGAGCAGTGGCGCTGTATCTGGCACAGACCAGTGAAAGGCACTACGAGACTCTGTTTTCCGACGAAGCTGACGGTGCGCTGGATCCAGACCGAAAGCGCATGTTCGGAGTGATGAAGCGCGAGGTGTTGCGGCTGGGCGGCTACCGGCGCGAGTTCTTCGTCTCGCAGACGCCCGAGTTGGCAGGCATGGCCGATGCAGTGATTGATCTGGAGGCATTGCTGACTGACGCCGATCCGGTTTCCATGGCGTGATGGTGATGAAGGCGGGCGAACCCCCGGCGCATGGTTTCGGCGCCGGGGTGGTCTCACAGGTTGGGCTCTTGGGGAGCGAAGGTCGGCATTCCCTCGATGGCGGGTGCCTCGCTGTCGAATTTCAGCCAGACGATGCCGGCTTGCTCGGCGACCTCGAAAATCGTTGCCAGATCGGATTCCGCAGGCAAGCGGTAGCGCGGCGCGCCTACGAATACGAAGCCCCCGAAGTCGGTGGGGTAAGCATTGACGGACAAATCGTCTTCTTGCAGCTTTTGCCGTGTGGCCGGTGTCAAATGGGTCAGCGAGAGCGCCGCCAGGGGTTCGGCCAATTCGCGCAGCCGCTCAATGCAATGGGTGTGCATGGTTCATTCCTTGTGTGGCGATATCGGCATGGATTCCGGGATACCTTGCGGACTTCGCGAACTTCATGTCAGAGTGCAAAGGAAACCCGTGGGGATTCCCGTACGCGGAGCCGAAAGCGAGCCACGGGTCAGTGGCCGCTATCGGTGTGTGTGCAGCGTGACAGCTTCGATTACAT
>ENA-UOUJ01000432-UOUJ01000432.1-activated-sludge-metagenome-genome-assembly--contig:-NODE-432-length-29664-cov-4.139181_pt1 | contig 29664 bp, 33 predicted proteins | sample MGYA00249839_ERZ747224 | MGnify/ENA primary metagenome ERZ747224 (study PRJEB28782, sample SAMN03220277) | activated sludge metagenome | biome: wastewater; feature: sewage sludge; material... | reverse complement strand
GACCAATGCCGCCGATCTGAATGCCGGGCAGGTGGTTGAGCGCTACAAGTCGCTGGCCGACATCGAGCGTGGCTTCCGGGTGCTGAAGTCCGAACTCGAGATCGGGCCGGTGTACCACCGGCTGCCCGAGCGGATTCGCGCACACGCGTCGATCTGCTTCATGGCGCTGATCCTACACCGCGTGATGCGCTGGCGGCTGAAGGCGGCCGACAGTGCGCTGTCGCCGGAACGGGCGCTCGAGACGCTGCGTCGCATCCAGCACCACCGCGTTCGACTCAATGGCAGCGCACCGGTCACCGGCGTGTCGTCGATCAGCGCGCAACAGGCCGAGGTGCTGGACGGGCGCCGCACGTGGCTATGCGGTGTGCATCAATTACCGACAAAACGAAGCGGCCGCTCGGGCTCTGGTCCAGGAGATCACCGGCGCCGGCGGCGACGCGGTGGCCGTCGCTGGTGATGTCGGCTCCGAGTCCGATGTTGAGCGGCTCTTCGCCGAGGTCGATCGCGCACTCGGGCCCATCACGGCCCTCGTCAACAACGCAGGAATCCTCGAGCGGCAGATGCGCGTCGAGCATATGGATGCCGGGCGTCTCGGTCGCGTCCTGGCCACGAACGTCATCGGTAGCTTTCTGTGTTCACGAGAGGCGATTCGGCGGATGTCCACCCGCCACGGCGGGCAAGGCGGCGCCATCGTGAACGTTCCCTCGGCCGCCGCTCGGCTCGGTTCCCCCAACGAATACGTCGACTACGCCGCCGCCAAGGGGGCGCTTGACAGCTTCACCATCGGCCTTGCCAAAGAAGTGGCCGCCGAGGGTATTCGGGTCAACGCAGTGCGCCCGGGCGTGATCTACACCGAGATCCATGCCAGTGGCGGTGAGCCCGAGCGAGTGGAACGGGTGAAAGCTGCCGTACCCATGCAGCGAGGGGGGCAGGCAGAGGAAGTGGCACGTGCCATTCTCTGGCTGCTATCGGAGGAAGCGTCCTACACCACCGCTGCTCTGCTGGATGTGTCGGGTGGGAGATAGTCCGGGCTCGTCGGGGCGTAAGCTTCCATATGAATTCTCTGGAGAGAGACGTGGCTACCGCAACGGTCAATGGCGTCCGGCTCTTCTACGAGCTCGAGGGAACGGGGGACATTCCGCTCGTGCTGGTTCACGGATCGTGGGACTCGCATCACGACTGGGATCTCGTCGTTCCTTTCCTGGCCAATTCGTTCCGGATCCTCCGGTACGACCGGCGCGGGCACAGCGCGAGCGAGCGGGTGGCCGGCCAGGGTAGCGTGCGCGACGACGTCGCCGATGCGGCCGGACTGATCGAGCACCTCGGCGTCGGGCCTGCGTGGGTACTCGGGAACTCCTTCGGTGCGTCGATCGCGCTGCGTCTGGCCGGCGAGCGTCCAGACCTCGTTCGTGGGCTGATCGGACACGAGCCGCCCTTGTTCTCGCTGCTCGCCGGCGACCCTGAGCTTGCGCCGATGCTCGACGAGATCGGACCCCGAATCGACGCCGTGGTCGAACGGATCGCCGCCGGCGATCATGCCGGCGCCGCAGAGCAGTTCGTCGAGACCGTCGCTATCGGCCCGGGCATGTGGGCCCAGTTGCCTGCCGATATCCAGCGCACGCTCATCGAGAACGCACCGACGTTCCTCGACGAAGCGAACGATCCCGAGCAGCTCGTCATCGACCTCGACCGCCTGCAGGGATTCAGCCGACCGGCGCTGCTGACCCTGGGCGACCAGAGCCCACCGATCTTCGCGCCGGTGGTTGCCAGGCTGGGCGAGGCGCTGCCGCGGGTCGAGGTCATGACACTGGTGGGCGCCGGGCATGTTCCGCACGTGACCCAACCGGCTGCATATGCCGAGTGCGTCATCGGCTTCACGCGCCGTCGGGATGACGCGCCCGATGGCATTTGAACCGGCGTGAACACCACGAAGCGGCACCAGCCAGCCTCCAGGGAGTCCGGATCGCGCGTGAAGTCGGCCATACGAGATCGCGGCGGTTTCCCGGTGGACTTTCTCCTGCTTGGAGGTGGCCTCGCCAGTGCGGTCGCTGCCGAGACGCTACGCCTCGAAGGCGCCGAAGGCTCGATCGTCATCGTCGGCGCCGAGGATCGTCTGCCGTATCACCGGCCCGCGCGGTCGGGCGCCTTGATGGACCTCGACGGCGCAAGCGAGCCGCGCCTGGTGCCTGAAGGATTCGGTGCCGCGGGCCGTCTTCACGATGGGCCGCTCGCCTCGGGAGACCGTCGCGATCCAGGCCTTGATCCGGAATCGGACCAACATCGCGCACTTCGAGTTGCAACTCGGGCGCCCCGGTTTCGTTCTGACCGAAATCCCGTCGCAGACCGTGCTCGTACTCCAGGGCGGCGGCGCGTTGGGCGCTTTCGAGTGCGGTGTGATCAAGGCGCTCGAAGAGCGAGGGATCCATCCCCAGAGCCACAATGGCACTGTCGCAGCCCAGGAGGAAGAACCGATGCAGCTCGATACGGACCGAATCGACGAAGCCGTTCTGGCACTGCTCCGTCTGGGCCTGCATGAGGGCGACCGGGCATGGAAGTCCTTCGACTGGGACGCGATGGGGCGGCTGCACGAGAAGGGTCTGATCTCCGACCCGGTCGGGAAAGCGAAGAGTGTCGTATTTACCGAGGAGGGCCTGCGCGAAGCCGAGCGTCTGCTCTACAGCCTCTTCTGCAAAGAAGACTCCTGAGAGCCGCGTCGTCAATGAAAATCCGAACATTCGAACCGCCCGACGAAGATGCTGTCGTCCGGCTCTGGGAGCGTTGCGGGCTGACGCGACCATGGAACGATCCGAAAGAAGACATTGCCCGCAAGCTCGACGAGCAGCCCGACTTGTTTCTCGTCGGATTGCTCGGCGACGAGATCATTGCGAGCGCCATGGCCGGTTTCGACGGGCACCGCGGCTGGGTTTATTACTTCGCCGTCGCGCCCGAACATCGGCGGCGCTCTTTCGGGCGTCAACTGATGGGCGAAGTCGAGCGGCGATTGACCGAGCGAGGCTGTCCGAAACTGAACCTGCAGGTTCGCTCGTCGAATGCGCAAGTGCTCGCCTTCTTCCGCAGACTCGGTTATGTCGAAGACGAAGTGACCAGCCTCGGTCGGCGCCTGATCGACGACGCTCCTCGCGCCAAAGCCGACTGACGAGAGCATGCGTCGCCTCGGATGGGCAGTCCGGTACGGGCGCGCCGATTGCGAAAGCTCAGGCAATCTTCGCGGGGCACCACATGGCGCGCAGCAAGCCCGGGCACGGGCTGATCCGCATCGGCATTTCAGGATGGACCTATGCGCCCTGGCGCGGCGCCTTCTATCCGGCGGAGCTTCCGCAGCGCAGGGAACTCGAATGGGCTTCGCGCCGATTCCGCTCGATCGAGATCAACGGCACCTTCTATCGCTTGCAGCAGCCGGAGAGCTTCCTGCGCTGGCATGAGGAAACGCCCGACGGTTTCGTCTTCGCGATCAAGGGGCCCCGTTACGTCACGCATCTGCGCCGCCTTCGAGACATCGAAACGCCGCTGGCGAATTTCCTGGCTTCGGGCGTGCTCAGGCTCGGGGCCAAGCTCGGGCCGATGCTCTGGCAATTCCCGCCATGGATGCGCTTCGACGCCGAGCGCTTCGAGCCTTTCCTCTCAATGCTGCCGAAGGATACCGAGCAGGCCTGCGCGCTGGCGCGGCGACACGATGCGCGAGTGGCCGGCGGCGAAGCGCTGAAGCTGGACAAACACCGGCCGATACGGCATGCGGTCGAGATTCGCCACGACAGTTTCCGTTCGCCCGAATTCATCGAGATGCTGCGCCGCCACGGCGTCGCGCTCGTCTGTGCCGATACGGTCGACTGGCCGCGCCTGATGGACCTCACCGCGGACTTCGTCTACTGCCGGTTGCACGGTTCCCAGGAGCTCTATGTGAGCGGCTACGACGAGGCTTCGCTCGATCGCTGGGCCGCGCGGGTCGGCGCATGGGCCGACGGCAGCGAGCCCGATGACGCTGAGCGAGTGATGCCGCCGGTGCCGTCGCGTCTGGAAAAGCGGGATGTCTACGTCTATTTCGACAACGACGTGAAGGTACGCGCACCGGTCGACGCCGCTTCGCTGGCCGAACGGCTGGGCGTCTCGCCGCCGCCTGAATGGTCGTCCGACGAGGAGGCAATATCTTCGGGCGCGATCGGCGCCTCGACCGGCCGCGAGTCCGCAACGGCGGCGAATGGTGCTGGCGATGAAATCGCCGGGGAGCATGAACCCACCACACTGCGCGAGGTCAGCGCACGCCGCAGTTGGCCTCGCGCCCGTTCCAGCATCCACCAACCTAACCGGAGATCGAGCCCATGAAAACCTGGTCAGCCGCGATCCACGACGGCTTGCGCACCGGCACTGCCGCCGGCGTCAGCTCGCTCGCAGCGCTCGCGTTGTTGGGCCGGCGCGAACAGGAAAGCGCCGTCGCACCGGTCAATGCGGTCAGCCATATCGTCTGGGGCCGGCGCGCGTTCCGCCAGGATCAGGTCGACGCCCGCCATACGCTGAGCGGCCTCGCGCTGCACCTGGCTTCGGGCTTGTTCTGGGGCGTCCTCTACGAAAAGCTGCTGGGCGATCGCGGAGGCGACTCGCTCGGGACGACCATCGGCAAGGCAGCGCTGGCCAGCGGGACGATCGCCACGATCGACCTCGGGCTGGTTCCGCAGCGGCTGACGCCTGGCTTCGAACGTCGTTTGTCGCCGGCCGGAACCGCGCTTGCGTTCGCCGCGCTCGCGGTCGGCCTCGTGGTCGGAACGCGATGGGGCAGCCGCCGTTGAGCCGATCGGTCCGATAGACAGATGCGGCTCTGGTCGCTGCATCCGAGATACCTCGATCCGAAGGGACTCGTCGCCCTCTGGCGGGAGGGCCTGCTCGCGCAGGCGGTGTTGCGCGGCGCAACGCGCGGCTACCGCAATCATCCGCAGCTCGAGCGTTTCACGCGACACCCGACACCGCTCGCGGCGATCGCGTCGTACCTGGAAGTCGTGCAGGCGGAGGCCGGGGCACGCGGCTACGCTTTCGACGAGAGCCGGATCGAGCCGGTCCGAACGCGGGTCATCATGCCGGTGACCGCGGGCCAGATGGAATACGAATGGGCTCACTTGATGGCCAAGCTCAGCGTTCGAAGTCCCGTTCTGTACGAGAAGTGGCGACCGTCAGGAGTTCCGGACGCGCATCCGCTGTTCAGTGTCTGCGCCGGTGAGGTCGAGTCGTGGGAGCGCAGGTGAGTTCGCTTGCTGCGAAAGCTCACTGCCCACGAGCGGGCGGCGTCGCCTGTCGCGGCACGGGCCGCCGGGGCGCCGGCCGTCGGGGCACCGGCCGCACCATCCGCGCCATCAGGCGTTCGATCGTCGCCGAAGGGTCGGTGCACCGACCCGTGTGAACAGGCGAGGTCTGGATGATCGAGCTTCGACGCGCCGTCAACCAGTGAAAACGCGCCCGCTGCGGCAACTGTCCGATCGGGTCCGAGTCCGGCGTGCCCGCGCAGATGGCAGGAAAGCTCGCCAGGTGCCGCCGGATCAGTTCGACATCGACGCCGGGGTCGAGTGCGAGCAGGCGGGCCTCGTCGAGTTCAATGCGGGCTTCGAGGAACCGGAAGGCGGGACACGACAGCACGACGCCCACGTTGATGAACTCTTCGCGCTCGACGCGGGGAACCACGCGCACGACCGCGTAATCGTAGGTCTCAGCCGCGCGCACGGATGGCCTCCTCGATGAAGCTGTCGCGCAGTTCGAGCCGCTTCGACAGATAGTCGGCGTAGGCGCGCCGCTGCCTTTGCGGGTCGCTGTGGCCGCTGTCGGCCTCGAGCCAGTTATCGGGCACCAGTGCAAGAACTTCCTCGATGACAGACGGTGAGAGGCGGGCCGCCATCTCCGCGTCGACTTCACGAATCGCGCCGGCCTGCGGCAACAGCACGTGGTCGCGGATCAGCGAGAAGGGCTGCGCGGCGTTGTCGGTCGAGCCGTTCCATGAGTGGTGGAAATACAGCGCCGCACCATGATCGATCAACCACGGACTGCCGTGCCAGATCATCAGGTTCGTGTTTCGCGCCGTGCGATCCAGGTTGCTAACGAAGGCATCGAACCAGACCACGCGCGATGCGAAGCCCCCCGACAGTCGATCGGCGATCGGGTCGTAATTGATGGCTCCGGGCAGATAGTCGAGCGCAAGGTTCAAACCTTCGCTCGCACGGATCAGGTCCTGGATCTCGGGGTCGGGCTCGGTGCGCGCGAGATCCGCGTCGAGTTCCGCGAACACGATCTCCGGAACCGGCAGGCCGAGCACACGCGCGAGTTCTCCCGCCACGAGTTCGGCGATCAGCGCACGGGCGCCCTGGCCCGCGCCCCGGAACTTGAGCACGTACATGCCGTCATCGTCGGCTTCGACGACGGCCGGCAGCGACCCGCCTTCGCGCAGAGGCGTGACGTAGCGGGTGACGGCAACTGTGCGCAACAGGGCGAAACTCCATCGGTCGGCGCGGCAAGCGCTACTCTACGCAAATCGCTCCGACAAGGTGTCTGGTGCGGCGGTCGCGGCGCCCTATGAAGCATCACCCTCTTCGCTGCCGATGCGGGACCTTGCAGGGTCTCGTGCAGATCTCGCCCGCTGCCACGCGCGCGGTCTGTTATTGCAGCGACTGCCAGGCCTATGCCCGGTTTCTCGGCGGCGCCGTCCTCGACGGCTCTGGCGGCACGGAGGTTGTCGCGATCGCACCTCGGCAGCTCCGTTTTACTTCTAGCCTGGAGTCGCTGGCCTGCCTGTCGCTGAGTCCCCGGGGTTTGTTGCGCTGGTACGCGCGTTGCTGCAGCACGCCGATCGGCAACACACCGAGGAACTACAAGATCGCCTACGTCGGCCTGGTGCACGCTTGCCTGGGAGACGCCTTGGCCCGGGAAGCCAGCTTCGGTCCCTTGCGACTGGCCGTGAACCCGAAGTCGGCGATGGGTCCGGCGGCGTCAGTGGGATTCGGTTCGAGTGTGCTGGCCCTGGGCCGGCTGGGCGCGAGTCTCCTCGTCGCCCGCCTGTCGGGCAGTTACGAGCAATCGCCGTTCTTCGAGCCGGGTACACATGCGCCGCTGCGCACGCCCTATGTGCTGACCGCGACCGAGCGGTCGAACGCTTACCGACGCGAAGCGGAAGGCCGAAGCGGCTGAGGAGCGCGCGGCGCGGAGTCGATCGTAGTGTGACTCGCCCTAAGCGAGCCCTAAGCGAGGCGCTTCGGCAGCGCATTGTGCACCGCGGTCGCAGCGACCGCGGCGTGTCCGGTGGCCACCGAGATCTGATTCAGCGCGCTGACGACGTCGCCGATCGCATAGAGGCCCTCGACACTCGTCATCTGATGGTCGTCGACGAAAATCGCGCCGTCGTCGTCGCATTTCGCGCCGAACGCGCGGGCGAGTTCGGAACGTTGGCGACTGCCGAGCATCGGGTAGAGCACGTCGAATTCTCGCAAGCCGCCCGAGATTTCGAAGGCGCAGCGCATGCCGTCGAAGCGCAGGCCTTGCGGAGCTGCGGCGATCGCGATGCCTGCTTCGCGCAGGTCCCGGATCGTCCCGGGATCCGGCGGGTCGTCCGTCGCAGGCACCACGGTGACCTTGGGCGAATAGGTTCGCATGAACAGTGCGTGGCTCGCCGCGCCTTCGAACGGGCCGTAGACCGCGATATCCCGGTCGATCGTCTCGTAGGCGTCGCAGACCGGGCAGAAGCGGATTGCGCCACAGTCCACCGCCTGATCGAGACCGTCGACGGAAGGCAGGACGTCCTCGCAGCCGGTCGCCAGGATCAGTTTTCGGGCGCGAATGCGCCCCTTCATCCATTCGACCTCGAACTCGTCTGCGTCCGAGCGCCGCCGCACGGCCCGCACCTCCCCGGTCTCGACCCGTGCGCCGGCTACGCGAGCCTGCTCCGCAAGCCGTGCCAGGAATTCGCTCCCGCCGATACCGGACGGGAAGCCAGGGCAGTTGTGACTCTTCGGGATCCATCGGGCGCGGCTGTTTCCCGCATCGATGGCAACGCCGGTTCGCCGGTAACGGGCAAGGTAGATCGCCGCCGTCAGACCGCCGGGTCCGGCACCCACGATTGCGCAGTCGAGCGTTTCGGCGTCCATCTGTTGGTTCCTCGAGATTGGTCGGTCGTTGCGCGAACTCGCCGGAACGCAAGGCGCATGCCTGGCGACAGGCATGCGCAGTGTTCGAGCGGCTCCGTCCGAGCCCGGCAGTGAGGCGTTCCGTGCTCGGTTGCCGAGCGTGACAGCGACGCGCTGCGAGCGCACCATGGAGGCCACCAGGATCAGCACTGGAGCGATCATGCGACCGATTGCCGTTGGGGTTCTTGCTGCCGCCTTGGGCGGTCTGACCGTGCCGGCTGGCGCCGTCGTCATCGGGCAGCTCGATACGTTCAGCGATGGCACGACCGGTGGATGGTTCGCCGGAGGAGGGCCGCTGGGCGGCACGCCACCGGTTCCGCCGACGGTCATTCAGGGCGGTGGGCCAGGCGGGGCAGACGACTCGTACCTGCAGCTCAGCTCGACGGGATCCCAGGGCGCGGGCGGGCGGCTGGTCGGCATGAACGCGTCGCAATGGGCCGGCGATTACCTTGCGGCCGGCGTCACCGGCATCCAGATGGATCTCCGGAACTTCGGCACGACGGACCTCAGCTTGCGGCTTTATTTCGAGGATCCGATTCCGGATCCGCCCGCCAACGAGGCGGTGACCTCTTTCACGGCGAATCTGCCCGCGGGCGGGGACTGGATGCGCGTGCTGTTCCCGGTCACCGAGGCCGATCTTGTCCTGCTCGCCGGCGACATCCCGACCTTGCTTGCCGGTACCACGGTGCTTCGGCTCTTCCACGGCACGGCAGCCGACTTCCCGGGTGAGCCCGTCGCGGGCTTGCTCGGCGTCGACAACATCCAGGCGATCGGCGAGCAGAACGGAGTGCTTCCGGTACCGGCGACCCTCGCCTTGCTGCTGGCCGGAGTCGGACTGTTCGGCGCCCGCCGGCGCATCCGACGATAAGTCGGCCGAGCGGGAACCAAACGCCCGCGCCCCGCATCAAAGTGCATGAGACACGGACAGGGGCAGCGGCATGAGCATCTACGAATCGAGACTCCAGGGGCGCGAAGAAGTCGCCACGCGTACCCTGGCTTTTCATCTCCGGAAGCCGGCCGGTTTCGCGTTCGAGCCCGGCCAGGCGATCGATCTGGTATTGCCCGGTGCGACGCCTGCCGAGTCGCAGGACGCCCGCCACACGTTTTCGATCGTGAGCGCACCGTTCGAGACCGAACTGGTCGTCGCCACCCGCATGCGCGACAGTGTGTTCAAGCGGACGCTGAAGGGTTTGCCGATCGGTTCGCCGCTGGCGCTCGAAGGACCGTTCGGATCCCTGACGCTCCATCGGGACCGCGGGCGACCTGCGGTTCTGATTGCGGGTGGAATCGGGATCACGCCGTTCATCAGCATGCTCCGGCAGGCGGCACACGAGCGCTGGCCGCAGCGGCTGCTGCTGCTGTATTCGAACCGGCGCCCCGAAGATGCCGCTTTCCTCGATGAGTTGCAGGAGCTCGATCGGCGAAGCGAGGCCTTTCGACTGGTCGCCACGATGACGCAAGCAGGCGACATTCGCGTTCCCTGGGAGGGACGGACCGGCCCGATCGATGCGCGACTGATCGGCGACGTAGTCGCCGGCCTGCCTGCTCCCGTCTACTACGTCGCCGGGCCGCCCGGCCTGGTCGAATCCATTTGCGATTCGTTGAGCGACGCCGGTATCGACGGCGACGACGTCCGCAGCGAAGACTTCTTCGGCTACTAGCCGAAGTACCCAGACCCGACCCGGTACCCGAACCTGCTCGCTGCCTTCGACGGTGGCAAGCATGCGTTCGTTCGATCGAGGAGACGATGATGCGAGACCGAATGTACGCGAACGATCCCGCCGGGACCGGCCGGGCCACGCGCACCCGCAGCTTCCCGACATGGCTTGTCGCCGCTTCGGCGGCCGGTGCATTGAGCGCGGTGGCGGGATGCGGCGGCTCTTCGGACGACCCGTTGGTCGCACAGGCCGCGCTCGTCGAGCAGGGCAAGCAAACCTTCCGATTCGACACCTTCGGCGACGAGGCGCGCTGGACCGACACGTTGAGAATGCACGAAGTCATCAGTGCCGCGGTCGATCCGGTCACCGCGCTCTCCGTGGGGCTGAAGGTAGATGCCGATGCGCTGCCGCGGACGGTGATCGACGGTATCCAGAACGGTTCAGTCGATCTGACGAGCCCTGCGACAACCGTGGCGCTGCTGAAGCTCGATGCGGTCGTCGGGCTCGAAGGGACCGTCGAGACGGTCGGCGGCGTGGACCGGCTGGTCAGTGTCGGCGTTACTTGCGCGCTCTGCCATTCCACGGTCGACGACTCCTTCGCGCCGGGCATCGGCAAGCGACTCGACGGCTGGGCCAATCGCGACCTGGATCCGGGCGCGATCATCGCGTTGTCGCCGGCGATCGATGCGCAGACGAAGACGATCCTCAATGCATGGGGCAAGGGAAAATACGATCCCCGCTTCAACGTCGACGGCATCAGCAATCCGGTCGTCATCCCGCCGGCCTACGGCCTCGAAGGCATCCACAGCGTGACCTTCACCGGCGACGGCAACGAGCCCGCCTACTGGAACCGTTATGTCGCGGTCGTGCAGATGGGCGGCCAGGGATCGTTCTCCGATCCGCGCCTGAACCTGAGCGTGACGAACGGCACGCAGGATCTCGTCTCCGGCAAGCTGCCGGCGCTGCAGGCCTATCAGCTGTCGCTGGCAGCGCCGCCCGCACCGGCTGGCAGTTTCGATGCTGCGGCCGCGGCGCGCGGCAAGCTCGTCTTCGATGGCGCGGGCCAGTGCGCGAGTTGCCATAGCGGAACCCTGTTCACCGACGCCAACTCGACGCTGCATCCGCCCGCCGACTCGATGGCGGAACCCGAGTCGCCGAGTTACGCGTCGCGTTCGGCCACCGGGCTGTATCGCACCGCGCCGCTGAAAGGACTTTGGCAACACGCTCCGTACTTCCACAACGGCTCCGCGGCCACGCTCGACGATGTCGTGCGCATCTACGACACGAGGCGATCGCTCGGGCTGAGCGAACAGCAGCTATCCGATCTGGCGCATTACCTGCGGTCGCTGTGATGCTGCGCGAAGCGGGCGCGCTGCAAGTTCGCGGGTCGTTTGCTTGTTGACCTCGATATGCATTTGCTTCGATCGTCGCAGCCCGGAGAATACGGGCGATGAGCACATTCGACGACGAAACCCGGCTGCAACGCCTCGCTTCTGACGCCGCCTCCTTCGCGGGTCATGTTTCTCCGGGATGGAATATCGGCACAAATCCCAATGGAGGCTATCTGCTCGCGATCGCGGGCGCGGCGATGAAGCAGCTGGTGCCGCAGCATCCCGATCCGCTGAGCGTGACCGTGCACTACCTGCGTCCCGGCCTGCCCGAGAAGCCGTGCCGGGTCGACGTGCAACTCGTGCACGGCGGACGCTCGAAAAGCACCTTGCGCGCCACCTTGGTGCAGGACGACGCGCCCCGCCTGGAGGTGCTGGCGGCGTTCGGCGTGCTCGGCTCCGAGGCTCCGCCCGAATTGACGATCGCCGCGCCGGCCATGCCCGCGCCCGAGCAGTGCGTGGTCCGCTCGGCCGACGAGCAGGGCGTGCAACTGCCGATTCTCGATCGCATCGACATCCGCCTGCATCCGGATGAAGTGCGTGCCGGCGCGGCCGGCAGGGCCCGCGTCTCGGGCTGGGTCCGGTTCCAAGACGGGCGCCCACCCGACACGCTGGCCTGCCTGCTGCTCGCCGACGCGTTTCCGCCCGCCGTCTTCGGACTGCTCGGCATGGTCGGCTGGGTGCCGACGCTCGAGCTGACCGTGCACGTGCGCCGGCGGCCGGTTCCGGGCTGGATCCTCGGCTGCTTCGAGACCTCCGACCTCAGCGACGGCCGCCTCGTCGAGAACGGCGCACTCTGGGACAGCGCTGGAAATCTCGTTGCTCAGTCGCGCCAGCTCGCGATGGTCCTGCGTGGTGGGCGCTGAGCGGGTCGCCGTCGATCGGCTCCGCCGCGCACAGGTCGCTCCGCTCAGCGCCGCGCCACCCCGAACTCGACCTCGGCCGCCGCTTCGTATCCGGGCCGCCGGAAGAGATCCGGATCATCCAGGAACTCGAGCGCCCAATCGACGGTATCGCTTCCCCAGAACAGTCTTTCGCGAAACACCAGCGTAGGGACGCCGAAAACGCCCTGATCGATGGCGCGCTGCGTGTTCGCTGCGAGCTGTTACTCCCGAAGCGGCTGCACACGTACCAGTACTGCGTGTGGGCCGCGAGCCGACAGGGGCTGCCGTTCCGCATGCCGCCGCGCCATCCGTTCAACCCGCTCGCCGCCCAGCGGCTGCTCATCGCGCTGGGCGCCAGCGACGACGCGGTGGCCTCGGCGTTCGACTTCGTCTTCGGCGAAGGTCGCGACCCGGAACATGAATTCGCGGCGCTCGCCAAGCGACTCGGGGTTTCCGATGGCGCGGCGATGGTGGCGTCGCCGGAGGTCAAGTACTTCGGCGGGCCCTTTCGTGCCCCAGTGTTTCAGCATGCCGGCGAAGAGGACCGGCACCGGCTCGATCCGCACTCGTTCGCGCAAGGGCCGGAGCCCGTGGTAGTGCAGGTAAGAGAACGGTGAGACGACGTCGAAGTACCAGTGGGCCAGTTCCATGATCGTGCGAGTCCTGTCGGCGTGGAAGCGGGTGTCGCGTGCTTGTCTGAGCTGGCAAGCGATTGCAGGGTAACGGCGTTAAAGTGCGAGACATGAAAGCGCAGCAACGACAGGAACTGCTTCGGACGCTGGAGCAGCGCTACGAGCGGAACATGCCCCGCCACAAGGGCATTGCCTGGGCCGACGTCGAGGCTCGTTTGAAAGACAAGCCACGGGCACTGCAATCGCTTCGGGCGATGGAGGACAGCGGCGGCGAGCCGGACGTGGTCGGCCGGGACAAGCAGAGCGGAGCTTTCACGTTCTGCGATTGCTCCGCGGAGAGCCCGACTGGCCGCCGAAGCGTCTGCTACGACAAGGATGCGCGGGAGTCGCGCAAGGAGCACCGGCCCGAGGCCAGTGCCGTCGAGATGGCTGCCGATCTGGGCGTCGAGCTGTTGACGGAAGAACAGTACCGGGCCCTTCAGGAGCTCGGCGAGTTCGATACGAAGTCCTCGAGCTGGGTCCGGACGCCGGAGGACGTCCGCTCGCGCGGTGGCGCGCTGTTCTGCGACCGCCGCTATGGCCGGGTGTTCGTGTATCACAACGGGGCGCAGTCCTACTACGCGGCGCGAGGCTTTCGGACTTCGCTTCGCGTGTGAGCGATGGTCGCAAGATGTACGACGGCATGCACGACCGGAGCTCGATTCCCGAATTTTTCCGGCACATGTCGTGGTGAAAGAAGCGGTCACGGTCGAAAGCGAGCTGATTTCTGCCGCGCCCGGGACGGGCATCGCCGATCTGTCGCCGGCCTATTTCGGACTGGTCATGGCGACCGGCATCGTGTCGCTCTCGGCTCACATGCTCGGGCACAGGAGCGTCGCGCTTGCGCTTTTCCATCTCAACGTCGTCCAATATGCGGTGCTTTGGGTGCTCTATGGCCTGCGGGCCTGGCGCTATCCGCAACGCTTCTTCGGCGACATGGTCGCTCATCTGACCGGACCGGGATATTTCACGGCAGTGGCCGGCACCGGCATCCTGGCGAGCGAGTTCCTCGTCCTGCGCGAGAACTTCGTTGCGGGAACGGCACTGTGGATGCTGACCGTTGTCCTGTGGCTCTGCCTGACCTACGCGATTTTCACTGCGTTCACGATACGGCGCGAGAAGCCCACGCTCGACAGGGGCATCACCGGAAGCTGGCTGCTGGCGGTGGTCGCGACGCAGGCGGTGTCTGTCTCCAGTTCGTTGATTGCCGCCCGTATCGGCCAGCCCTTCCGGCTCGAGCTGAATCTGCTGGCGCTGTCGATGTGGCTGTGGGGCGGCATGCTCTATATCTGGATGATGTCGCTGATCTTCTATCGCTACGCGTTCTTTCGCATGTCTCCGGGCGATCTGGCGCCGCCGTATTGGATCAACATGGGGGCGATGGCGATCTCCACGCTGGCGGGCTGCCTGTTGATCCTGAACGCGCCCGATGCCCCTTTGCTGACAGCGCTGCTGCCCTTCCTGAAAGGCTTCACGGTCCTTTACTGGGCAACCGGCACCTGGTGGATTCCGATGCTGCTGCTGCTCGGATGCTGGCGCTACGTCTTCGAGCGCCATCCGTTTCGCTACGATCCGCTTTACTGGGGCGTGGTGTTTCCGCTCGGCATGTATTCCGCCTGCACCGGGCAGCTGGATCGCGTCATGGAACTCGGGTTCCTGTCGGCGCTGTCGCACGCATTCTTCTGGATCGCAATGGCGGCATGGGCGATCGTTTTTCTCGGCATGTCGCGGTCGATCGTGCGCAGTCTGCGACGTGGCGGGCGATAGCGCAGCCGACTGCTTTCGCTGTCGGGTCACGCGTTGTCGACTCACGCCTTCTCGGCTGTCGACATCATGGCCGGCATCGTGAACTCGTGCTCGAATGGACGACGGAGGCCAAATGAACGAATCCGGAGAGGGTCGCAAGCCATTGACAGCGTCTGCCGGCAAATCTTCTGCCGCGGGGCCGGATCTCGATTTCTGGCAGGAACGCTTCGAGTCGCAGCGCACCCCATGGGATCGCGGTGAGGTCAATCCGGCGCTGGCGCAGGCGCAGGCCGACGGACTGCTGCCGCGCGGCGCCCGCGTGCTGGTCCCCGGATGCGGCGCCGGCCATGAGGTGGCGGCGCTGGCGGCCGCCGGTTGCAAGGTGACCGGCGTCGATTACGCGCCGGCCGCCGTGGGCCTGACCCGCGCGCGGCTGGACCAGGCCGGGCTGCAGGCGCAGATCGCCGAGGCAGACCTGCTCGACTGGCAGCCGCCGGCACGTTTCGACGCCATCTGGGACCAGGCCTGCCTGTGCGCATTGCACCCGGACCGCTGGGTCGACTACGCGCAGCGCCTGGCCGACTGGATGGAACCGGGCGGCCGCTTGATCCTGCTCGCGATCCAGGTCGAACGCGACGGACGTCGCGAAGGGCGGATCGAGGGTCCGCCGTACCACTGCGACGTCAACGCGGTGCGCGCGCTGTTTCCATCCGGGCCCTGGCAGTGGCCGCCGCCGCCTTATCCGGCCCAGCGGCATCCGGCGGGTTTCGGCGAGTTGCGTATCGCGCTGGTCCGAACTCCGGCGACGGCTGTGCGATGATCTCGGCAGCACCGGACACCAAGGGGGCACGCATGAACGAACTTAACGGCTACGACTTCGAAGACCTGCAGCCCGGCATGACGGCGATCTTCGCGAAGACGATCACCGAAGCCGACATCGTGCTGTTCGCCGGCGCCTCGGGCGACAACAACGCCGTGCACATCAACGAAGAGTTCGCGCAGACCACGCCCTTCAAGGGCCGCATCGCGCACGGCATGCTCACGGCCAGCGTGATTTCGGCGGCGATCGCGGGCCGGCTGCCGGGACCCGGCACCGTCTACCTGGGGCAGACCTTGCGCTTCAAGGCGCCGGTCCGGCCGGGCGACACCGTGCACGCGAGCGTCACGGTCAAGGAACTGGTGCCGGAGAAGCGGCGTGTGACGCTGACCACGGTCTGCATGGTCGACGGCAAGGTCGTCATCGACGGCGAGGCGCTGGTCATGCCGACTTCGCGGGAAACCCGGGGCAACTGAGCCTCCGGCGATCCGGGGGCCGCCGTCCCGGGTCAACCCTCGAAGCCGCGCAGCCCCTCCAGCGACTCGATCGTCACCGACCCGTACTCGATCTTCAGCAGCCCGTAACGCTCCAGCTCCTGCAGCGCCTGGTTGACCCGCTGTCGCGACAGCCCGGTCAGCAGACCCAGTTCCGCCTGCGAAATCTCCAGCCGGGGGCTCTGGCGCGGATAGAGCAGCGGGTTGAACAGTTGCGACAGGCAGCGGGCGACGCGGCCCTCGGGCCCCAGCAGTCGTTCGGATTCGAGCGTGCCTATCAGCTGGCCGAGCCGCTCGTTGAGTTGCACCAGCAGATGGCGGTTGAAGCGGATGCTGGTTTCGAGCAGCCACTGGAAGGTGGCGCGCGGCATGTAGGCGATGCGGCTGTCGCGCAGTGCCACGGCTTCGTAGCGCCTGGGCTCGTCCTTGAGCATCGAGCCCTCGCCGAACCAGCCGCCGGCGCCCACGCCGATGAAGGTGATCGCCTTGCCTTCGACCGAGACGGTGCCGACCTTGACCAGCCCGTCGATGACGCCGATCCAGTGGTCGGCGGGCTCGCCCTTGTAGCAGACCTGGCCGCCGGCGGGGACGGCGCGCTCGACGCACGCCTGCCGCAACTGGTCCAGCAGCTCGGGTTCGAGCTCGACCGCCCAGGAGGACAGACGGATCAGGTCGTCGAGCGAGGGCAATGCGGAAAATCTCCACGATTGTCGGACTGGCGACAACTATACTGGCCGGGCTGCCCTACACTGCGACCCCGGCGTCATGTCATCATGCGATAAATCGCCGGGGCTCGCGAGCCGGACACCGAGCGAGCTTCGCGACGGCATTCGAATGCGGTAGACGGAGGAGACATTGCAGGCAGAATCCTCGCCCATCCTGGAGGCACGAAACATCTCCCTTCAGTTCGGCGGCGTGCGTGCGCTGACGGAAGTCACGTTCCAGGTCGAACCGGGCGAGCTGTTCTCGATCATCGGCCCCAACGGCGCCGGCAAGACCTCGATGCTCAACTGCATCTCGGGCCGGTACTCGCCCACCGCAGGCCAGGTCCTGTTCAAGGGCCGCGACATCACGCGGCTGAGCCCGAACGAGCGGGCCACGCTGGGCCTCGGGCGCACCTTCCAGAACCTCGCGCTGTTCGGCCACATGAGCGTGCTCGACAACATCATGGTCGGGCGGCACCACCTGATGAAGAACAACTTCCTCAGCGGTGCGCTGTACTGGTTCGGCGGCGCGCAGAAGGAGGAACTCGAGCATCGCCGCCACATCGAGGACATCATCGACTTCCTCGAGATCAGCCATATTCGCAAGGCGGTCGCCGGCACCTTGTCCTACGGCCTGCGCAAGCGCGTCGAGCTGGCTCGCGCGGTCGCCGTGCACCCCGACCTGATCCTGCTCGACGAGCCGATGGCCGGCATGAACCTCGAGGAAAAGGAGGACATGGCCCGCTACATCGTCGACCTGAACGAGGAATGGGGGATGACGGTGGTCATGATCGAGCACGACATGGGCGTGGTCATGGACATCTCGCACCGGGTCATGGTGCTCGACTTCGGGCGGCTGATCGCATCCGGCGCACCGCGCGAAGTCATGGACAACGAACACGTCAAGCGCGCCTACCTGGGCGTCGAAGACGAGCCGGTCGAAGCCGAACAGCAAGGGGCCTGAAGATGAAGCCCGAATACGCTGACGTCGCCCGTCACGACACCTTTCCGAAGCTGCTCGTGCACAACGCGGCCAACTGGCCGAACGAAGTGGCGATGCGCGAGAAGGAATTCGGCATCTGGAACGAATTCACCTGGTCCGACTACCTGGGCCGGGTTCGCGAGATCGCGCTCGGGCTGTGCAGCCTCGGCGTGCGTCGCGACGAGGTCGTCGCGCTGATCGGCAAGAACCGCCCGGAAATGGTCTGGAGCGAAGTCGCGGCGCATGCGGTCGGCTGCATGACGCTTGCGATCTACCACGATGCGATGGGCGACGAGGTCGCCTACCTGGCCAAGTACGCCGAGGTGCGCGTGGTGCTCGCCGAAGACGAAGAGCAGGTCGACAAGCTGCTCGAGATCGCCGACGCGACCGGCACGATCGAGAAGATCGTCTATTTCGATCCGCGCGGCATGCGCAAGTACAAGGATCCGCGGCTGGTCAGCTGGGAAGACCTCAGAGCCGCCGCGACGCGACTGCACGCCGAGGATCCGGGGCGCTTCGATCGCGAGGTCGCGCTCGGCAAGGGCGAGGACGTCGGCGTGCTGTGCACGACCTCGGGCACCGTGTCGCGTCCGAAGCTGGCGATGCTGCAGTCGGGTCCGTTCCTCGCGCACTGCCTGGCCTACCTCGAGGTCGACCCGAAGCTGCCGACCGACAACTACGTGTCGCTGCTGCCCTTGCCATGGATCATGGAGCAGGTCTACGTCGTGGCGCAGGCCTTGATCTCGCGGATCATCGTGAACTTCGTCGAGGAGCCGGAAACCCAGATGGCCGACATGCGCGAGATCGGCCCGACCTTCCTGCTGCTCGCGCCGCGCATCTGGGAACAGATCGCCGCCGACGTGCGTTCGCGCGTGATGGACGCCACGCCGTTCAAGCAGAAGATGTTCGGTCTGGGAATGAAGCTCGGGCTGAAGGCGCTCGATCAGGGTCGCCGCTCGAAGCTGGCCGACCTGATCCTGTTCCGTGCGCTGCGCGACCGGCTCGGCTTTGCCTACCTGAAGTCGGCGGCCACCGGCGGCGCCGCGCTGGGTCCGGACACCTTCCGCTTCTTCCAGGCGCTGGGCGTGCCGCTGCGCCAGATCTACGGGCAGACCGAGCTGGCCGGCGTCTACACGATGCACCGGGCCGACGACGTGGACTTCGACACGGTCGGTGTGCCCTTCGAGAGCGCGCAGGTGCGCATCGAGAACCCCGACGTCAACGGCATCGGCGAGATCGTCGCGCGAAGTGCCGGCACCTTCCTCGGTTTCTACAAGAACGAGGCGGACACGCGCGCCGACCTGCGCGACGGGTGGATGCATACCGGCGACGCCGGCTACATCAAGGACAACGGCCACCTGGTCGTGATCGACCGCCTCAAGGATCTCGCCACAACCGACTCCGGCACGCGCTTCTCGCCGCAGTTCATCGAGAACAAGCTGAAATTTTCGCCTTTCGTGGGCGAGGCGGTCGTGCTCGGCCACGAGCGGCCCTATCTCGCCGCGATCGTCTGCATCCGTTATTCGATCGTCTCCAAGTGGGCCGAGCAACGCGGCATCGCGTTCACCAACTACACGAACCTGTCGGCGCAGCCGCAGGTGCGCGAACTGTTGCGCGAGGAGGTCGAGAAGGTCAACGCCACGCTGCCCGAGCCGCAGCGCGTGCGCAAGCTCGTGCTGCTGTACAAGGAGCTCGACGCCGACGACGGCGAACTCACGCGTACGCGCAAGGTGCGCCGCGGCGTCATCAACGAGAAATACGCCGACATCATCGACGCGATCTACGGCGAGCAGCCGACCGTGCACATCGACACGCTGATCACCTTCCAGGACGGCAGCACTTCGCGCATCCGCACCGACCTCGAAGTGACGACGCTGGCCGCGCGCCCGGCAGTGTCGCCGGCACGACGCGAAACCGCCGAAGCGGCGTAGGGAGCAGAGATGAATACGGATCTTCTGATCCAGCTGGTCGTCAACGGGCTGATCATCGGCACGCTGTACGGCGTCGTCGCGATGTGCTTCGTGCTGATCTACAAGTCCACGCAGATCGTGAACTTCGCGCAGGGTGAATTCCTGCTGATCGGCGCCTGGACCTGCTGGTGGCTGCTGACCACCTGGCAGGTGCCGTTCTGGCTGGGTTTTCCGCTCACGCTCGTTTTCATGGCGGTGTTCGGGATCGCGTTGCAGGTCATCGTGCTTCGGCCGCTGATCGGCGAGCCGATCATCTCGGTGATCATGGTCACCGTGGGCCTGTCGCTGTTCTTCCAGGCGATGATGAAGTGGATGTTCGGGGTCTTCGCCCAGCCCTACCCCGAGGTGTTCGGCACGAAGGCGATGAACGTGCTCGGGCTGAACGTGCAGACGCCGTACATCATGTCGATGGCGATCTCGCTGCTGATCATGGTCGGCTTCGCCTGGTTCTTCAAGTTCTCGCGCTTCGGCCTGGCGATGCGGGCGACGGCCTTCAACCAGCAGGTCGCGCAGAGCCTGGGGATCTCGGTGAAGTCGGTGTTCGCGATGGCCTGGGCGATTTCGGCCGTCGTGTCGGCGCTCGCCGGCGTCGTTGTCGGCATGGTCAACGGCGTGTCCTCGGCGCTGTCCTTCTTCGGGATCAAGGTATTTCCGGTCGTGATCCTCGGCGGTCTCGATTCGATCGTCGGCGCGATCGTCGGCGGACTGATCATCGGGGTGCTGGAAAACGTGGCCGAATTCGTCGACAGCCAGTACCTGAACTGGGGCAACCTGTATACGGTGGTGCCGTTCTATGCGTTGATCCTGATCCTGATGATCAAGCCCTACGGGCTGTTCGGCACGAAGCAGATCGAGAGGATCTAGACGATGGCATCCACCGCTTCGGCGCTGATTCCCTGCGGCCAGTTCAAGACCGAGTACCGCAAGGACACGACGATCTTCCCGACGCCGATGTCGCGCGGCTTCGCGATCGCCGCCGTGCTGCTGCTTTGCATTGCGCCGCTGCAGATCGGCGGCGTCGAGTTGCTCAGCCCGTACCAACTCAACATCCTGATCCAGATCGGTTACTACGGCATCGCGGCGCTCGGGCTGAACATCCTGGTCGGATTCACCGGGCAGATCTCGCTTGGCCATGCGGCTTTCTTCGGCTTTGGTGCCTTCGCTTCGGCCTGGCTGAACAACGACTTCGGCGTGCCGGTGTTCTGGGCGATCCCGCTGGCCGGACTGATGACCACGGTCGTCGGCATGTTGTTCGGCATCCCGGCGGCGCGCATCAAGGGCCTGTACCTGGCGATCGCAACCTTCGCCGCGCAATTCATCCTCGAAGACTTCTTCGCGCGTGCCGACTGGTTCACCGGCGGCTCCTCGGGCACGATCGCGCAATCGTTCAGCATCTTCGGCTTCGCGATTACCGGCGATCGCCAGTATTTCTACGTGGTGCTGGCCTACATGGTCGTGCTGTTCCTGCTCGGTGCGAACCTGCTGCGCAGCCGCGATGGCCGCGCCTTCGTGGCGGTGCGAGACCACTACCTGTCGGCCGAGATCATGGGCATCAACCTGACCAAGTACCGGGTGCTGTCCTTCGGCGTGGCCGCCTTCTACGCCGGCGTGGGTGGCGCGTTGTTCGGGCACTACCTGAGCTTCGTGTCGGCCGAGTCGTTCACGATCCTGCTGTCGATCCAGTTCCTCGGCATGATCATCATCGGCGGGCTGGGCAGCGTCATGGGCACGCTGATGGGCACGGCGTTCATGGTGCTGCTGCCTGAGGTCGTCCAGGCGTTCTCGCAGACGGCGGGCAACGTGTTTCCGGCGCTGACCGACGGCATCGCGTTCCTGAAGGAAGGCGCGATCGGCCTGGCGATCGTGCTGTTCCTGATCTTCGAGCCCGATGGCCTCGCCCATCGCTGGAAGATGATCAAGGCGTACTGGAAGCTCTATCCGTTTTCCTATTAGTGCACCACCGGGCTGCGGGGCAGCCCGTTCGCTACCGCTTACCGACCACAAAAGGAGACAGCAGATGAAACCCACGGTACTTGCCGCCGCTGCCGCGGCGCTGGCCTTCGGCGCGGGCACCGCCTTCGCGGCCGATCCGGTCTTCGTCGGCCACCTGGTCGACTACACGGGCCCGACCTCCGACGTCGGCAAGCCCTACGGCCAGGGCGTGGCCGACGCGCTCGCCTACATCAACAAGAGCGGCGGCGTGGCGGGCCGGCAGCTGAAGTTCGAGACCGTCGACTACAGCTACAACGCCCCGCGTGCGATCTCGCTCTACAAGAAGTGGGTCGGCACCGACAAGGCGGTTGCGATCCAGGGCTGGGGCACGGCCGATACCGAAGCGCTGGTCGGCTTCCAGGCTGCCGACAAGGTGCCGAACTTTTCGGCGTCGTACTCCGGGCACCTGACCGACCCGGCCGGCAAGGGGCCGAAAGGCTCGAAGCCGGCGCCGTACAACTTCTTCTATGGCCCGTCGTATTCCGACGGCTGCCGAGCGCTCGTGCAGTGGGCGGCCGAAGACGCAAAGAAGAAGGGCATCGACAAGCCGAAGTTCGTGCACCTGGGCGACAACCATCCGTATCCGAACGCGCCGAAGGAAGGTTGTGCCGCCTATGCGACCGAACTCGGCTTCCAGGTGATGCCGCCGATCCAGTATTCGCTGAAACCCGGCGATTTCAAGGCTCAGTGCCTGAGCCTGAAGGACTCGGGCGCGCACTACGCGTTTCTCGCCAATACCGGCGGCTCGACGATCTCGCTGCTGAAGTCCTGCGAGACGGTCGGCGTCAGCACGCAGTTTCTGGCCAACGTCTGGGGCATGGACGAAAACGCGCTGCGCACCGCCGGCGACGCGGCCGATGGCGTGATGTTCGTGGTCGGCGGCGCTGACTGGAAGTCCGATGCGCCCGGCATGAAGACCGTGCGCGAGATCTCGAAGATCTCCGATGCCAGCGGCAACGAGTACCGGCCGGTGCACTACATGCGCGGCATCTGCTCGGCCTTCTACATGCGCGACGCGATGGCCGCGGCGTCCAAGATGGACGGCGGCATCACCGGCCCGAACATCAAGGCCGCGATGGAGCAGATGAAGGACCACGTGCCGGCCGAACTCGAGGGCGTCTGCATCCCGTCGACCTGGACCGCGGAAGACCACCGCGGCACGACGAAGGTGTTCATCTATCGCGCCAACTCGAAGGGCGGCGAACAGTCGATCAGCAAGGCCGGCGAGGCGGAAATCCCGCGCAAGGCCGAGTGGCTCGGCTGGTAAGCGGGTAGCGCATCCCCTCCCCGTCGCCGGGGAGGGGTGACTTGCAGCACAGCGGAGCAGTTCTGATGGCGGAAGCCGCGTTTCAGCAAGCCGAACCCGTCGTGGCGGAACCGAAGGCCGCAACGAAGGCGCCGGTCCTGACGGTCAACAACATCGAGGTCGTCTACGACGAGGTGATCCTCGTGCTGCGAGGCGTCAGCCTGTCGGTGCCCGAAGGCGAGATCGTCGCGCTGCTCGGGCCCAACGGCGCCGGCAAGTCGACGACGCTCAAGGCGATCTCGGGGCTGCTGCGCACCGAAGACGGCGAGGTCACGCGCGGCAACGTCAGCTTCATGGGCGAGGAGATCGCCAACATGGCGCCCGAGGAGATCGTGCGTCGCGGCATCTTCCAGGTCATGGAGGGACGCCGGATCATCGAGGACATGAGCGTCATCGAGAACCTGCGTCTCGGTGCGTTCACTCGCCGCGACAGCAACAACATCAAGCGCGACCTCGACATGGTCTTCGATTTCTTCCCGAGGCTGCGCGAGCGCACCGGGCTGGCCGGCTACCTGTCGGGCGGCGAGCAGCAGATGCTCGCGATCAGCCGCGCGCTGATGGCGCGCCCGAAGATGATCCTGCTCGACGAGCCGTCGATGGGGTTGTCGCCGCTGCTGGTCAAGGAAGTGTTCGGAATCATCCGCCAGCTCAACAAGGAACTCGGCATCACGATGCTGCTGGTCGAGCAGAACGCGCGCATGGCGCTGCATGCCGCGAGCTACGGCTACATCATGGAGTCGGGAAAGATCGTGCTCGACGGCGCGCAGGCAGAGCTGATCAACAACGAAGACGTCAAGGAGTTCTACCTCGGCGGCGGCGGGGGCGAAGAGCGCAAGTCGTTCAAGAACCTGAAGTCCTACAAGCGCCGCAAACGCTGGCTGTAGGCTCGAGGAGCCGGCAGGCTCCTGATCCGGAGGCTTGATGAGCGAGTATTTCGACGAACTCGAGACCCGGCCGGCCGAGGCGCGCGAGGGCGCGCTGATGGCGCGGCTGCCGGTCCTGGTCGAGCACGCGTTGCGTGAATCGCAGGGCTGGCGCCGTCGCCTGGCCGGGGTCGACCCGCATGAGATCGTTTCACGCAAGGCGCTGGCGCAACTTCCGGTGCTGCGCAAGGGCGAACTGAAGGAGCTGCAGCTGCAGGAGCCGCCTTTCGGTGGCTTCACTACGGTGGCTCCCGGCCAGCTCGGCCGCCTGTTCATGTCGCCGGGCCCGATCTTCGATCCGGAAGGTGCCGGCGAAGATCCGTGGCGCACCGCGCGCGCGCTGTTCGCCGCCGGCATCCGAAAGGGGCAGGTCGTGCAGAACTGCTTCGGCTATCACCTGACGCCCGGCGCCTGGATGGTCGACGGGGCCGCGCGCAAGCTCGGATGCGCAGTGATTCCGGCCGGCATCGGCAATACCGAGCAGCAGATCGAGCTGATCCGCTCGCTGCGCCCGGACGCCTACGCGGGCACGCCTTCGTTCCTGCGCATCATCGTCGAGAAGGCGCAGGAGCTCGGCGCCGACATCGGCAATCTGAAGCGTGCGCTGGTTGCGGCCGAGGCGCTGCCGCCGAGTCTGCGCAGCTGGTTTCACGAGCAGGGCATTTCGACGGTGCTGCAGTGGTACGGCACCGCCGACCTCGGGCTGGTCGCCTACGAATCCGAGGCAATGGAGGGCATGATCCTCGACGAGGACCTGATCCTCGAGATCGTGCGGCCCGGCACCGGCGAGCCGGTGTCCGACGGCGAGGTCGGCGAGATCGTCGTCACCAGCTTCAATCCGGTTTATCCGATGATCCGCTTCGGCACCGGCGACCTGTCGGCCGTGATGCGCGGTCCCTCGCCCTGCGGGCGCACCAACGTTCGCATCCGCGGCTGGCTCGGGCGCGCCGACCAGACGACCAAGGTCCGGGGCATGTTCGTGCATCCGGAGCAGATCCAGCAGATCGTTCGCCGCCACCCCGGCGTGCTGCGCGCGCGGCTCGTCGTGGCCGGCGAGATGGCCAACGACACGATGTCGCTGAACTGCGAGGTCGATCCGGCCGCGCTTGGCGGTGCCGGTGGCGAAGCCGCGTTGGCTGAAGCGCTGGCCGAGTCGGTGCGCGAAGTGACCAAGCTGCGCGGCGCGGTCGCGATCGTGGCGCCGGGCAGCCTGCCGAACGACGGCAAGGTCATCGAGGACGCGCGCAAGTACGACTGACTCGGCGGCTCTGTGCGCGGCGCCGCGGGCGCTCGTCAGCGCGGCCCGTTGCGGCTCTGCATCTCGTCGCGGCCAAGGCAGGGTTCGCCTCGATCGCACCTACAATGGACTCCCATGCAACACTGACGGAGCGTCGAATGACCCGCGACGAACAGCAGGCGATTCTTGCGATCGCGCTGATGGCGGCTTTCGCCGACGGCGACAAGCAGGATCGCGAACGCGAGGAGATCCGCGCGGTTGCCGACGCGCTGGCAGGCGCGGGCGAGGTCAATCTGCCCGCGCTGTACCGGCAGGTGCTGACGAAGGCCGTGTCGATCGAGTCGGAAGCAGCCAGGCTCGGCAGCCCGGAGCTGCGCCAGCTTGCCTACGAGATGGCGCTCGGCGTCTGCGATGCCGACGGCGCGCGCAACGGCACCGAGCGTCGCTTCCTGGAGGAGTTGCAGCGCAAGCTCGGGCTGAATCCCGCCGACGCGACGGTCCTCGCCGAACAGATCGACGCGGTCGTCGAGGCGCCGCTCGATCGGCCGCTGCCGTCGACGCTCGAGCCGCTCGAGGTCGACAAGGGCGGCACGCGCGAGGTCGACAAGGTCGGCACCACGGCGGCCGGCACGGCAGCGGCTGGCGGGCAGGCAGCTGAAGCCGCGGCCGGCGGCTCGCCCGCCACGCGTCCGTCCACGCTCTCGGACGCCGAACTCGATCGCACCGTACTCAATGCGGCGATCCTGAACGGTGCGCTCGAGCTGCTGCCCGATTCGCTGGCCACGATGGCGATCATTCCGCTGCAGATGCGGCTCGTCTACCGGATCGGGCAGTCCTACGGCTACGAACTCGACCAGGCCCACGTGCGCGAGTTCATCGCGGTCGCCGGTGTCGGCCTGACCGGGCAGTATCTGGAGCAGGCTGCCGTTCGCCTGGTCGGCGGGCTGCTGCGCAAGGTCGGCGGGCGCATGCTCGGCGGCGCCGGCCGGCAGGCGACCAGCTCGGCGATGTCCTTCGCCACGACCTGGGCGCTGGGGCAGCTGGCGCGGCGCTATTACGCGGGTGGGCGCACGCTCGATGCCGCGATGCTGAAGCAGACTTTCGCCGGCCTGCTCGACGAGGCGAAGACCGTCCAGCAGCAGTATCTGCCGCAGATCCAGCAGCGCGCGAACACGCTCGATCTGAACCAGCTGATGCAGTCGCTTCGCGCCTGAGCGGCCGCTGCGGATTCTGTACGACGTCCGATGCACGCGGCGACGCCGCCGGCAAGAATACGAACCGAACGGAGTTGAACGATGTTCCAGAACGATCTTCTGAAAGGCCAGCGCATCCTCGTGACCGGTGGCGGCACGGGCCTCGGCCGCGCGATGGGCGAGCAGTTCCTGCGGCTGGGCGCCGACCTGGTGATCTGCGGGCGACGCAAGGGCGTGCTCGACGAGGCGGCCGAGCAGATGCAGGAGAACTGCGGCGGCCAGGTCGAAACCTTCGGCGTCGACATCCGCGATGCGCAGGCGGTCGAGGCGATGGTCGACGAAATCTTCGCCGAGCGCCCGCTGACCGGGCTCGTCAACAATGCGGCCGGCAACTTCATCAGCCCGACCGAGGCACTGTCGTCGCGCGCCTTCGACGCGATCGCCAACATCGTCTTCCACGGCAGCTTCTACGTCACGAACGCGGTCGGCAAGCACTGGATCGATGCAACGAAGAAGGCCGGCGGCTGGCAGCCCGGCCAGCCGATGCGCTCGGTGATGTCGATCATCGTGACCTGGGTCGAGAACGGTGGCCCCTTCGTCGTCCCGTCGGCGATGAGCAAGGCCGGCATCGCGACGATGACGCGCTCGCTCGCCAGCGAGTGGGCCCGCTACGGGATCCGGCTCAACGCGGTCGGTCCGGGCGTGATCCCGACCGAAGGAATGAGCAAGCGGCTCAACCCGGGCGAAGATCCGCAGGCTCGCGCCAAGGCCGGCAATCCGATGCGGCGCGTCGGGGACATGAGCGAACTGCAGAATCTGGCCAGCTTCCTGATGTCGGGCGGGTGCGACTGGCTGACGGGGCAGCTGATCTTCATGGATGGCGCCAACTACCTGGCCAACGGCGGCAACTTCTATCCATTGCACGAGTGGACCGACGACCAGTGGCGCGAGGCGCGCGAACGGATCGAGGCGCAGAACGCGCGCGATCGTGCGCAGCGCGGCTGATCCCGGCTCGGCCGGACGAGGACGGAAGCACTGATGCGCGTCTACAGCTTCGAGGGCATCACGCCGGTCGTCGATCCGAGCGCCTGGGTCCACGAGACGGCGGTGCTGATCGGCGACGTGATCGTCGGCCCCGGCTGCTATGTCGGCCCGGGCGCGGTCATGCGCGGCGATTTCGGCCGGATCGTGCTTGAACGCGAGTCGAACCTGCAGGACAACTGCGTGGTCCACTCGCTGCCCGACTTCGACTGCGTGATGGAAGCGCGCAGTCACATCGGTCATGGCGCCGTGGTCCACGGTGCGCGGCTCGGGCGCGATACGCTGGTCGGCATGAACGCGGTGGTGATGGACCGCGCGCAGATCGGCGAGCAGACGATCGTCGCGGCGATGAGCTTCGTGAAGATCGGCGCGCAGATTCCACCGCGCGTGCTCGTTGCCGGCGTGCCGGCTCGAGTGGTGCGCGAGCTGAGCGACGCCGATCTCGCCGGAAAGGGTTTCGGCACCGACCAGTACGTGCAGCTCGCGCGGCGCAGTGCGCTTGGCATGGTGCGCGCCGAGCCGCTGCCGGCGGTGGAGGCGGACCGCAAGCGCGTGCGCTGGGATCAGCCGGGTCCATAGCGCGGCCGCCCGGCAACGAATCGTGACCGCGTCCATCAGTCACTCGTTCGAGAACAGGCCAGAATTCCTGAACGTGACCGATGCGCTCGAGCAGCTCGGGGTGGCGTTCTGGAATCCCGCCGAGATCAGCTTCCCACCTCCGGCGGCAACCGATCCCCGTGCCCCAGTTCGCGCTGCATCAGCACGGCGTCGACCCAGCGATCGAACTTCCAGCCGCTGGCGCGCAGCAGCCCGGCATAGCGGAAGCCGGCAGCGGCGTGCACGGCGATCGACGCGACGTTGCCGCTGTCGCCGATGACTGCGACCATCTGCCGCATGCCGAGAACCTTGCAGCGTTCGATCAGCTGACCGAGCAGCTTGCGGCCCACGCCCGACCCTTGCGCGACCGGGTCCAGGTAGATCGAGTTCTCGGCGGTGAACCGGTAGGCCGGCCGCAGCTTGAAGTAGTCCGCGTAGGCGAAGCCGACGACGCGTTCGTGTCCGTTGTCGTGCGCGAAGGCCACGAGATAGGGAAAGCCGTTGCGCAGGACTTCGGCGCGCCTGCGCATCATCTCGACGAGGTCGGGCGGCTCGGTCTCGAACGTCGCGGCGCTGTTCAGCACATGGTTCGCATAGATCTTCTGGATCGCGCTCAGATCGTCGTCGCGGCTGTCCCGGATGTGAACGTCGAGCGGCTTGTCCATTGCACGGTCCCTCGAAGGCTGCGCATTGCGCTGCGGGGCGGCGCGCTCAATCGGGGCGGTCGAGCAGCCATTCGTCGTCGATCGCCAGTCGCCCGTCGCGCACCAGTTCGTCGATGGTACGCCGCAGAGCCTGTTCGGCAGGGAGCCCGAGCTGCCCGGCGGCTGCGGACAGCACCGGGGCCGCTGCCAGGTGTTCGACGAAGCGCGCGACTTCGACGCGCTCGAGATCGAGCATCAGATACTTGACGAGCACCTTCAGTGCATGCCGCGGCAGGCGTTTCGGATCGACGAGCAGTCCGTGGAGCCGGGCCTGCGCCCGCTCGAGCGCTTCGTTCACGGCGGTGAACTGCGGCCCATGGCCGGGAAAGACCCGCTCGACGGGCAGCGTTGCGATCAGCTCGAGCACCGCCCGCTGCTCGGCATAGCCCGACTCGCCCTCGATCTCGGGAAAGATCAGGCCGAAGCCCTGTTCCCACAGCGCATCGGCCGAAATCAGCAGGCGGGCGCTCTCGCAATGGAAGATCAGGCTCTTCGGGTCGTGACCCGGTGCGGCGAGCGTGCGCCAGCGAAGTCCGCCCATGGTCAGTTCGTCGCCGGGCGCCAGCGTGTCGTGGGCTTCGAAGCGTGCGCAGCGCTGTCCGGTGGCCGCGAAGCTCAGCGCCTGCTCGTCCCAGCGGCGCACGTCGTCGGCGCTCGCCGAGGGCACGACGATGCGCGCGCCGAAGGCCTCGGCCAGCGCAGCGTTGCCGCCGCAATGATCGGAATGCAGGTGTGTGTTGACGATGCGCGCCAGCCGCGTTCCGGTCTGGTCGAGCAGTCGGCGAACGATCGCGACGGTCAGCGGCGCGTGCTTGACGTAGCCGGTGTCGACGATCGTCGCCTCGCCGCCGTCGACGAAAAACACGGCGTTCGACGACAGCCAGTCGCGCTCGATGAAGCGAATGCCCTCGGGCAGCGTGCCGTTCACTTCGCGCCGGCCCGGGACGCGGCCGCCTTTGCGGACTTGCGCTCGGCGATCTTCCCCCAGATCTCGGTGCGCTGCTCCGGCGTCATTGCGCCCCAGCCAGCGATCTCGTCGATCGTGCGCTGGCAGCCGATGCACAGTCCGTCGTCGGGGTCCATCCGGCAGATCGAGATGCACGGCGAACGCGTGCGTCCGGCGAAGGCCGGCCTCGGCGAGGTCGCCGGCGCGGCCTTCGAGGCGGCATCCGGCGCCGCCGCAGCC
>ENA-UOUJ01000431-UOUJ01000431.1-activated-sludge-metagenome-genome-assembly--contig:-NODE-431-length-29737-cov-10.197595_pt1 | contig 29737 bp, 25 predicted proteins | sample MGYA00249839_ERZ747224 | MGnify/ENA primary metagenome ERZ747224 (study PRJEB28782, sample SAMN03220277) | activated sludge metagenome | biome: wastewater; feature: sewage sludge; material... | reverse complement strand
GGCCACCACCTCGGCACCGCCGACCACGACCGCACCGCCGGCCACCACCTCGGCAGCGCCGACCACGACCGCACCGCCGGCCACCACCTCGGCACCGCCGACCCAGACCGAGGAGGCGACCCAGACGCAGTCCGCCCCGACGCAGGTCCCGTCCGAGACGGACACTGACCCGACGGAGGCTCCGGGTGGGGCTGCCATGGGGGCCGCGCCGGCTCCCTCCCAGGACACCGAGCCCCTGGGTTAGGACCGGACCACGCACAGGACGGGCCCGGCCGTCCACGTCGCACGAGAACCCCGACCGGACGAGCCGCCCACGACCCCGTCATCCCCTCACCCTTCACGGAACAGGACCGAAGAACAGTGCCCCACCAACGGATCCTCGACAGCCGGTATGAGGTCAGTGACCTCATCGGCCGGGGCGGTATGGCGGACGTGTTCCAGGGCCGTGACCTGCGCCTGGGGCGCAGGGTCGCCGTCAAGATGATGCGTCCGGACCTCGCCCGTGACCCGCAGTTCCAGTCCCGGTTCCGCCGCGAGGCCAGGTCGTCGGCCGCGCTGAACCACCCGAACATCGTCTCGGTCTTCGACACCGGCGAGGAGCAGTACGAGGACGGCGCCCACCACGGGGTCGCCTGCCCGTTCATGGTGATGGAGTTCGTGGACGGACGGACCCTGCGCGACCTGCTGCGCCAGGAGGAGATCACGGTGGACCAGGCGGTGGCGTGGACCTCCGCCGTGCTGGCGGCCCTGGACTTCAGCCACGAGGCGGGGATCGTCCACCGGGACATCAAGCCGGCCAACGTGATGGTGACGACGTCCGGCGCCGTGAAGGTCATGGACTTCGGCATCGCCCGGGCACTGTCCGACTCGGCCGCGACCATGACGCAGACCCAGGCCGTGGTGGGCACCGCCCAGTACCTGTCACCGGAGCAGGCCCGCGGTGAGACCGTCGACTCCCGTTCCGACCTGTACTCGGCCGGGTGCCTGCTGTTCGAGCTGCTGACCGGACGGCCCCCGTTCGTGGGCGATTCCCCGGTGGCCGTGGCCTACCAGCACGTGCGCGAGGAACCGCCGGCCCCGTCCACCCTCAATCCCCAGGTCTCCCCCGCCCTCGACGCCGTGGTCGCCCGGGCCCTGGCCAAGGACCGGGAGGACCGCTTCCAGTCCGGCGAGGAGTTCCGCGCCGCCCTGGAGCGGGCTCGGACGAACCCCGGGGGCACCGGGGCGGGCGCCGTCGGACTCGCCGGAGCCGGCGCGGCCCTCGTCGGCGGGCAGGGTTCCACGGCCGGGGAGCCGGAGCGTACGGAGGCCATCGACCTGGTCCCCGGCGGGGTGACCGAGGCCATCGCCGCCGCCACACCGGCGAACGGACAGCCCACCCTGGCCATGGCCGCCGTGGGGGCCACGACGCCCGCCGCCGGCGAGCCGGTGGTGGCCGCCGCTCCCAGCGCCGTCACCCCGCCCGTCCCGCCGGTCGAGACGACGGGCCACCCGCTGGCCTTCGCGGACGAGTCCGCCGCCGGTGGCCCGCCGCGGCGCCGGCGCCGGCGCCATGTGTGGGTGCCGGTACTGGTCGTGGTCCTGGCCCTGGCCGCGATCGCGGGAGGGTGGTTCCTCATGGACGAGCTCAACCGGCGCAACGTCGAGGCCAATCAGGTGAGCGTGCCCGAGGTGGCCCGGATGACCCAGATCGAGGCCCAGAACACGCTGACCTCGGCCGAGCTGCGGCCGATCCTGGAGGAGGTCCACGACGACGAGGTCCCCCGGGACCTGGCCGTGGGCACCGAGCCGGAGGCTGGGGCGACCGTGCAGAAGAACCAGGAGGTCACCCTGCTGATCTCCATCGGCCCGGAACAGGTGAGCATCCCCGAGGACCTCGCCGGCCAGTCGGAGGCGACCGCCCGGGACACCCTCGAGGAGCTGGGACTGTCCATCTCCTCGGTGCGGTACGTCCCCTCTGCCGAGATCTCCCGGGACCGGCTGGTGGAGACCTCACCGGAACTCGGCTCGACCGTCAGGGCCGGGTCATCGGTGGAGTTGCTCATCTCCTCGGGCATGGTGCAGGTCCCCAAGGTCGTGGGCCTGACCCAGGACGAGGCACAGCAGGCCCTCGAGGACCTCGGCCTGAGCATGGAGGTCGAGACCCGGGTGACGTCCAGCTACCCGGCCGGAACGGTAATCCGCCAGGCACGGGCTGAGGGTACCGAGGTGGCCCAGGGCTCGCCGGTGGGCGTGGAGGTGGCCCGGGCCCCTGTCCCGTCGCCGTCTCCCACGCCGTCGGAGAGCGAGTCCCCGACGCCGTCCGCGTCACCCTCGGAGTCCCCGTCCGAGTCGCCGTCACCCTCACCCTCGGACTCGGACTCGGACCCGGAGTCGGGGTCGCCCAGCCCCTCCGCGTCGGAGACCCCCGAGGCGGCGGGCCCGCGGCCCGGGAGCGGGGAGGACGACTCGGGCGGCCCTGGCCGCGGGAACGATGACGAGGACCGAGGGAACGGGCGCGACAACGGGCGCGGGAACGATGGCGGCAACGGCCGCGGGACCCGGGACGGCTGACGCACGATCCGGCCCGTCGGCCGCGGGCCGGTCAGCCGACCAGCGGAGACAGCGTGTCGGCCCGCGCGGCCGCCCCGGTCATGCCCAGCGACTCCAGCCAGTTGCCGAGCATGCGGTACCCGCCCTCGGTCAGCACGGACTCCGGGTGGAACTGCACGCCCCACAGGGGTGCGCTGCGGTGGGCCACGCCCATGACGATGCCCCCCTCGGTCTCCGCCGTGATCTCCAGTTCCGGCGGGATGGTGGAGCGCACGGCGGCGAGCGAGTGGTACCGGGTGGCCGTGAACGGGTCCGCGACCCCCTGGAACATCCGGTGGCCGCCGTGGCGCACCCGGGAGGTCTTGCCGTGCATCAGTTCGGCCGCGTGGCTCACGGTGGCCCCGTAGGCCTCGCAGATCGCCTGGTGGCCCAGGCAGACGCCGTAGAGGGGCACGGACCGGTCTGCGGCCCAGCGCACCATCTCGATGCTGATGCCGGCCTCTGCCGGGGTGCCGGGGCCTGGGGAGAGCAGCACCCCGTCCCGCTCGGCGGCGAGTTCCATGGCCTCGCCCGCGGTGACGGCATCGTTGCGCACCACCAGGGTGTCGGCACCGAGCTCACGCAGGTACCCCACGAGGGTGTAGACGAAGCTGTCGTAGTTGTCGACCACCAGGATGCGGGCGGTGCGGGTGGACGGTGAGGTCATTCGGTGGTGCCAATCGTCGAATCGGTGAACGGGGGCAGGAGCGCCGCGGGGTGGCTCGACCACTGCAGCCTGATTCCCGCCAGGGTCCTCGGCACGGGAGCCGGCCGCCGCCGATAGACTGGCCGGGATTGCAGTCGTCTGCAGAAGAATACGCCGTGTCCCCCCGGACCGTCCTCATGACCGATCCCGTCGAACAGGAATCCCGTGCCCGAGTCCAAGTCCCGCACCCACGGCAAGACCGTCAAGCGCCAGGCGAAGGCCGAACAGGCCGAACGCCGTGCCGCCCGCCGAGTGGCGGAGCTGGAGCCGGGGCCGCTGCCGACCTGGTACAAGGTGATCATGTTCGGTCTGATGATCATCGGGCTGCTGTGGATCGTGGTCTACTACCTCACCATGGGCCTCGCCCCGATTCCCCAGGCCGGGGGCTGGAACATCGGCATCGGCTTCGGCATCGCCGTGGTCGGCTTCATCATGACGACCCGCTGGCGCTGACCGTCCTCCCCATCGTCACGGCCTCGACGCCGGTCCCGCCGGACCGGGCCGCGTCCGTGTCCCCTCCTCAGTGTCGGGCCGCATAAAGGTCCCGTAGCAGGCACATCTCCGCGCCGTGGTGGATCGCCTCGCGATTGATGTGCAGGACCAGCCCCAGCATGGGGTGATCCTCGAAGGGTGCCTCGGAGGCCCCCGCGGGCGCCGACAGCGCGGCCGCGTCCAGCCCGTCCACGGCAGCACACCAGTCGATCACCGCGGTCTCCAGGCGCGCCAGCGCCTCCGCCGCGGTCCCCGGGTAGTCGTAGCTGAAGTAGTCCATCCCGGGGCCGCCGAAATGGCCGGCCATCCGGACGCCGAACACGCCCACCAGTACGTGGGAGACCCGCCAGGCGATGGTGGTCACGGGCGCGGGCCTGGGCTCCGGAAACGCGAAGTCGACCACCCAGTCCCCGCCGCCGGCCTGCACGGCACCCGGATAGTCCGGCGCCGGCGTTCCCACCGGCCTGAGGCCCCAGGCTCCCGCCGCCGGCTCCCAGTGGTATTCCCGGTCGGTCATCCCGGACAGTCTCGGCCGCAGATGATTCTCCCAGTGCCAGCGGAGTTGATGGGCGAGCTGCTCGAGCGGCAGGCCTGTGGATGACGGGAGTGGTACGGTCATTCCCCGATCCTGTCCCCACACCCCCCATTGTGGAAGAACCGGGCTCTCTTCCCCAAGCTGTCCACAGCGTGTCCACACCGCCTCTGAGGCTGTTAATAACCACCCTGACCTGCGTAAACCCTCATCCCCAGGCTATCCACACCGGGAACCACACCCGTGTCATTCATCCACACTGTGGAAAACGCCTGTGGATAACTCGGAGGGCGAATCACACCGTTGTCATTCATTCCACATCGGTGGATAACTCTGTGGATACCGGCCGCCTCAGAGCAGTTGCAACAGCGTCTCGGGGGTCAGCCGGAGCGCTCCCAGGACGGCCAGCACCACGAGGACCACCACCACGCCGGCGAGCACGAGCCACTGCCGGAGAGCCGGCCCCCGGCGGCCGTCGGGCACGTACGCGAAGACCGCCGCACACGCGGCGCCCGCCAGGAGGCCACCGATGTGGCCCTGCCAGGAGATGTTCGCGCCCATGAACGAGATCGCCAGGTTCACGCCGATCAGCGCCACGATCGAGCTGACATTGCCCCCGGTGCGGCGCAGGACGATGAACAGTGCGGCGAACAGCCCGTAGACGGCCCCTGAGGCCCCGACCACCGGCACGTTCGGGGCCGAGAGCCACAGCACGGCCACGGAGCCCCCGAAGGCGGAGACCAGGTACAGGGCCAGGAACCGCGCCCACCCCAGCACGGGCTCCAGGACCCGGCCCATCATCCACAGCGTGAACAGGTTCAGCAGGATGTGCAGCGGGTTCCCCGGAGAGTGGAGGAACGCCGCGGTCAGCATCCGCCACGGTTCCATCGCGACCGCCGAGGTGAACATGCCCGCGTACCAGAACTGCTCGGTGACGCCCGTCCGCTGGCCGGAGGTGAGGAACTGCAGGACGTAGACCACGGCGCAGATCCCGATCATGGTCCAGGTGACCCACGGCTGGTCCGGGGTCCGCCAACGGGGCCGGCGGGCGGTGGCCCACCGGTCCGGTGCCGGGCCCGAGTCGCCGGGCCGGCGTCCCCCGGCCCCGGGGGCGTGCGGTGCGACACCCGGTCCCCCCACCCCCAGGCCCCGCGGGCCCGTCGTGTGGGCCGGCCCCCGGCCGGCCACGCAGTCGGCGCAGTGGATCCCGACGGCGGCCGGCCGCTGGCACTCCGGACAGGCCGGCCGGCTGCACCGCTGACAGCGGATAAAGGACGGGCGGTCCGGATGACGTGGGCACACCGGCAGCTGCCGGTGTGCCACGCCCTCCGGACCGCCCGGGGTCTGGTGGGACACTGTGGAGGCCTCAGGCTTCCTTGATCTCGATGGACTCGATGACCACGTCCTGGACCGGCTTGTCGCCGGGGCCGGTCTGCACGGCGTTGAGCTGGTCGACCACCTTGCGGGAGGCCTCGTCCTTCACCTCGCCGAAGATGGTGTGCTTGCCCTGCAGCCACGTGGTGGGCACGGAGGTGATGAAGAACTGCGAACCGTTGGTGCCCCGGCCGCCCTGGATGCCGGCGTTGGCCATGGCCAGCTTGTACGGGGTGGTGAAGTCCAGGTCCGGGTTGATCTCGTCGTCGAACTGGTAGCCGGGACCGCCGATGCCGCGGCCCAGCGGGTCGCCGCCCTGGATCATGAAGTCCTTGATGATGCGGTGGAAGATGGTGCCGTTGTACAGCGGGGTACCCACCTGCTTCTCACCGGTCTGGGGGTGGGTCCACTCCTGCTCGCCGGTGGCCAGGCCGACGAAATTGCGTACGGTCTTGGGCGCGTGGTTGCCGTAGAGCTCGACGACGATGTCGCCCGCGTTGGTCTTGATGGTGGCGATCTGGGTCGCAATAGCAGTCATGGTCGCCATTGTTCCACCTGCGGGCGGTCCGGGTCCGGTACCGCGCGGGCATGGCGGGCAGACTTCGCGCAGGGCCAAACGCGGTGGCACCGGCCCCGCCGTGCCGCGGCGGCGCCGACCCCGTAGGCTGTACCCAGGCCCGGCGCACCGGTTTGCTGCCGGCACAGCAGAGTGCATCCGCGCACGTCATGGAGGTTCAGATGAGCAAGAAGACGACTGCCCCGACCCTAGAGGACCGGATCAACTCCGGAGTGGACCAGGCCGCGCACTGGGCTGCGCCCAAGATGGAGGCTGCACTGGCCTGGGCCGAGAAGGGCCTCGGTGAGGGCAAGGTCCGCGGCAAGGCCGCGTCCCGGCAGGCCTCCGGCCGCGCCCACGACGCCCTCGACCTGCTGACACCGCAGGTGAAGGCGGGGCTGCACCAGGCCAACACGGCCCTGGCCGGCGCGGTCGGTCTCGTGACCCCGGCCGTGGACACGGCCCGGCACAAGGTGCAGGACGAGTACGTCCCGGCCGCGTCCGGACGACTCGCCGACGTCGCGGGCCACGCCTCGAAGGCGGCCCACCACGCCAAGGTCTCCCCGGCCGTGGAGAACGCCCTGATCAACCTGACCGGGGACAAGAAGGCCGTCAGGAAGCTGCGCAAGGCCGCTGAGGAGTACGCCAAGAGCGCCGAGAAGCGGTTCAAGAAGCAGGCGAAGAAGCACGGCAAGTCAGGCCACAAGGGCTGGCTGGTGGCCGGCATCGTCGTCGCCGCGGGTGCCGCCGCCGTGGCCGTGTGGCAGCTGACCAAGCCGGTCGATGATCCGTGGAAGACCCCGGCACCGGCCCCGCTGCAGAACCAGGGCGCCACCGGAGCCGACCCGGACCTGACCACCCGGGCTCCGTCCGCACCGGCCGCCACCACCACCACGGCGACGACCGCCACCGCGGCGGGCCAGGGCGACGCCACCGCTCCGGCCCCGGCCGTGGCCGCCGGCAACGCCGTGGTGGACACCGCCGAGGAGAAGGTGGACGGCGTCCCCGCCCCGAAGTCCGCCGAGTGATCCAGCGGTGGGCGCCGTCAGCCGACGGCGCCCACCGGGGCACGGACGGGGAAGGGCCCGGGAGTCCAGGACGGATTCCCGGGCCCTTCCCCGCTCCCCGGGCCGCGCGGCCCGGAACGAGGGGATCCTGGATACACGAGGGGCCCGGATCCATGGTCCATGGATCCGGGCCCCTCATCGATCTGCGAAGAGATCACACGGTGGAGGCAAGGGGACTCGAACCCCTAACCCCCTGCTTGCAAAGCAGGTGCGCTACCAATTGCGCCATGCCCCCGTGGGGTGTTCAGTTGTGGCTGCCGGGCTGGGTCTCACGTCCGGCCGCCGGGGTGTCCAGCGAATCGGTGGCGGAACTCCAGACTTCCTTGCCCCGCTCGTTCTCGCGCCAGGCACGGACTCCGAGGACGGCTGCCACGCCGGCCGCGACGGCGACGAGACGCGCTACCGGCTTCATGATGCCGCCTTCCCCGGCGTGATGCCGGTCGGGAACTGCGAGGGTGGGCGTACCAAGACTTGAACTTGGGACCTCTTCGTTATCAGCGAAGCGCTCTAACCGCCTGAGCTATACGCCCTCGTGCCCGGGAAAAACTGTCCCCGGAACGAGAATCCACAATACCCCAGCCTCGCCGCCGGTCAAAATCGGCGCCGATGCCGCACGATCGTGGCACCCGGTGACGACTCAGTCGTCGGTGAGGGTCACGCCGATGCCGCCGACCAGGGTGGACGAGATGTTGTACAACACGGCACCGAGCATGCTCAACGCCGTCAGCAGCACCACGTTGACCACGGCGATGATGGTCGCGAAGGAGGCGACCTGGCCCAGGGAGACCAGCTGCTGGACGGTGAAGTTGCCGCCCTCGGAACCCAGGACCTGGGCCAGCAGGTCGTTGACCTGGTCGAAGATGCCCGTGAGGTCCATGACGGTCCACAGCACCACGGCACCGACCACGGTGACGATGCCCAGGGCCACGGAGAGCAGGAACGCCATCTTCAGCACCGACCAGGGGTCGATCTTGGAGACGAGCAGACGGGCCTTCCGGACCTTGGCCTTGGGCGCCGGCCGCACCAGGCCCGGCTGTGCCGGTCGCTGGGCCGGGCGGCCCTGCGCCTGTGACGCCGGGCGCGCGTTCTGCGGACGCTGGGCCGGCTTCTGGGCCGGCTGGGCGGGGGTCCGCTGTTGCGTCCCCCGGCCGGTGCCCTGCGCCGGCTTGCTGCCGGTCGGGCGCTGGCCCGCTGCCCGTGGCGTTCCGGATGTGCTCACTACTGTCCTCCGTCAGTCTCCGCGCCCGGGCTCGATTCACCCGCTGCGGATTCGGTGGCTGTCATGGTCGCGTCGACGCCCTGCTCGGTGGCTGGGGGCGCCGTCTCAGAGTCCAAGGGTACTTCACCCTCGGACCCGGCCTCCGGGGCCTCACCGTCCTCCACGCCACTGAGGTACTTCTCATTGTTGAGGGTCACGGCGATGATCCGGTCGTTCTTGTCCGGCTTGGCGAAGATCACGCCCATGGTGTCACGCCCCTTGGCGGGCACCCCGGCCACGGCGGAGCGGACGACCTTGCCGGATTCCATCACCACCAGCACCTCGTCCTGTTCCTCGACCACGAGGGCACCGGTGAGGACGCCGCGGTCCTCCACGATCTTGCCGACCTTGATGCCCAGCCCGCCGCGGTTCTGCACCCGGTACTCCTCCACGGCGGTGCGCTTGGCGTAACCCCCCTCCGTCACGGTGAACACGAAGGAGTCCTCCCGGACCACGTCGGCCGTGAGCAGCTCGTCGCCCTGGCGGAACTTCATGCCGGTGACGCCGGAGGTCGCCCGGCCCATCGGCCGCAGGGCCTCGTTCGTGGCGTTGAACCGGAGGGACTGGCCGTTGCGGGAGATGAGGATCAGGTCGTCCTCCTCCGAGACCAGCTTCGCGGAGACGACCTCGTCGCCCTCCCGCAGCCTGATGGCGATCACGCCGGCGGCACGGTTGGTGTCGTAGTCCGCCAGCAGCGTCTTCTTCACCAGGCCGTCCCGCGTGGACAGCACCAGGTACGGCGCCCGTCCGTAGTCGGTCAGCGGCATCACCTGGGCGATGCGTTCCTCGGGCTGGAAAGCCATCAGGTTGGCCACGTGCTGGCCCTTGGCGTCCCGGCCGGCCTCGAGCAGCTCGTAGGTCTTGATCCGGTACACGCGGCCGAGGTTGGTGAAGAACAGGATCCAGTGGTGCGTGGACACGGTGAAGAAGTGCTCCACCACGTCGTCCTCACGCAGCGAGGCGCCCCGCACCCCCTTGCCACCGCGGTTCTGCGCACGGTAGTTGTCCATCTTGGTGCGCTTGATGTACCCGCCCCGGGTGATGGTCACGACCATCTCCTCCTCGGGGATCAGGTCCTCGATCGACATGTCGCCGTCGTAGCCGTAGAGGATCTCGGTGCGGCGGTCGTCCCCGAACTTCTCGCCGATCTCGGCGAGCTCGGTGGAGACCACCTCGCGTTGGCGGGCCGGGGAGGCCAGGATCTCGTTGTACTCGGCGATCCGGGCCTGCAGCTCGTCGTAGTCGTCCTGGAGCTTCTGCCGTTCCAGGGCGGCCAGGGAGCGCAGCTGCATGTCCAGGATGGCCTTGGCCTGGAGGTCGTCGACCTCCAGCAGGGCCTTCAGGGCCTCGCGGGCGACGTCGGCACTCGCCGAGCGCCGGATGGTCGCGATCACCTCGTCCAGCATGTCCAGGGCCTTGAGCAGGCCCAGCAGGATGTGAGCGCGTTCCTCGGCCTTGCGCTTGCGGAAGCGGGTGCGCCGGACGATGACCTCGATCTGGTGCATCACCCAGTGGTGCACGAAACCGTCCAGGGACAGCGTGCGCGGCACCCCGTCCACGAGGGCGAGCATGTTGGCGGAGAAGTTCTCCTGCAACTGGGTGTGCTTGTAGAGGTTGTTCAGCACCACCTTGGCCACGGCGTCCCGCTTGAGCACGATGACCAGTCGCTGGCCGGTGCGCCCGGACGTCTCGTCGCGCATGTCGGCGATCCCGGTCAGCTTGCCGTCGCGGACCATCTCGGCGATCTTCGCGGCGAGGTTGTCCGGGTTGGCCATGTACGGCAGCTCGGTGACGACCAGGCAGGTGCGTCCCTGGATCTCCTCGACGTTGACGACCGCCCGCATGGCGATGGAGCCCCGGCCGGTGCGGTACGCCTCCTCGATGCCCTTGCGGCCGAGGATCTGGGCCCCGGACGGGAAGTCCGGGCCCTTGATGCGCTCCATCAGCGCGGCCAGCAGTTCCTCCCGCGAGGCCTCGGGGTTCTCCAGGTACCACTGGACACCGTCGATGACCTCGCGCATGTTGTGCGGCGGGATGTTGGTGGCCATGCCCACGGCGATGCCGGAGGAGCCGTTGACCAGCAGGTTCGGGAACCGGGCCGGCATGACCGTGGGCTCCTGCTGCTTGCCGTCGTAGTTGTCCTGGAAGTCGACGGTGTCTTCCTGGATGTCCCGGACCATCTCCAGGGCCAGCGGCGCCATCTTGGTCTCGGTGTACCGCTGGGCGGCGGCGCCGTCGTTGCCGGGAGAACCGAAGTTGCCCTGGCCCAGGGCCAGCGGGTAGCGCATCACCCAGTCCTGGATGAGGCGGACGAGGGCGTCGTAGATCGCCGAGTCACCGTGCGGGTGATAGTTGCCCATCACCTCGCCGACCACGCGAGCCGACTTGTTGAACGAGCGGTCCGGGCGGTAGCCGCCGTCGTACATCCCGTAGAGCACGCGGCGGTGCACCGGCTTGAGGCCGTCCCGCACGTCCGGCAGGGCGCGGCCGACGATGACGGCCATCGCGTAGTCGAGGTAGGACCGCTTCATCTCGGTCTGCAGGTCGACCTGTTCGACCTTGTCGATGCCGTCCAGGTTCGGGGCGATCACCGGGACGTCCCCGCCCGCCGGTGCGCCGGCGTCGGGAGTGGTGTTCTCGGGGTTCTCGGGGTTCTGCTCGTCAGTCACGCGCGGTGTCCTCGGGTCTCGTCAGTGGGGGCCGGGGCGGTCCGGGGCCGGGCTGGGCGGCTCACCGGACACGCCCGCGGGCGCCGGGTCAGGGGTCGGTCAGGACTCAGATGTCCAGGAAGCGGACGTCCTTGGCGTTCTGCTGGATGAAGGACCGGCGGGACTCCACGTCCTCGCCCATCAGCATGGAGAAGATCTCGTCCGCCGCGGCGGCATCGTCCATCGTGACCTGCAGCAGGGTACGGTGCTCCGGGTCCATGGTGGTGTCCCACAGCTCCTGGTAGTCCATCTCGCCCAGGCCCTTGTAGCGCTGGATGCCGTTGTCCTTGGGGTACCGCCAGCCCCGGGCCAGTCCGGCGGCGACCGCCTGGTCGCGCTCCTCGTCCGAGAAGACGTAGTCGTGCGGGGCGTTGGACCACTTGATCCGGTACAGCGGCGGCTGGGCCAGGAACACGAATCCGTTCTCGATCAGCGGCCGCATGTAGCGGAACAGCACCGTCAGCAGCAGCGTGGTGATGTGCTGGCCGTCCACGTCCGCATCGGCCATGAGCACGATCTTGTGGTACCGCAGCTTGGTGATGTCGAATTCCTCACCGATCCCGGTGCCGAACGCGGTGATCATGGACTGGATCTCGGCGTTGGACAGCGCGCGGTCCAGGCGGGCCCGTTCCACGTTGAGGATCTTGCCGCGCAACGGCAGGATGGCCTGGGTGGTGGGGTTGCGGCCCTGTTTCGCCGAGCCGCCGGCCGAGTCGCCCTCCACGATGTAGACCTCGCACTCGACCGGGTTCTTGGACGAGCAGTCGGCCAGCTTGCCCGGCATGCCGAAGGACTCCAGCGGCGACTTGCGCCGGGCGTTGTCCCGCGCCTTGCGGGCGGCCATCCTCGCCTGCGAGGCCAGCTGGGCCTTGCGGATGATGTCTCGGGCCGGGCCGGGGTTGCGCTCGAGCCAGTCCCCGAGCTGGTCGGAGACGATCTTCTGGATGAAGCCCTTGGCCTCGGAGTTGCCCAGCTTCGTCTTGGTCTGTCCCTCGAACTGGGGTTCGGAGAGCTTGATGGACAGCACCGCGGTCAGGCCCTCGCGGACGTCATCACCGGAGAGGTTCTCGTCCTTGGCCTTGAGCAGTTCCTTGTCCCGGGCGTACCGGTTCACCAGCGAGGTCAGGGCGGCGCGGAAGCCCTCCTCGTGGGTGCCGCCCTCGTGGGTGTTGATGGTGTTCGCGTAGGTGTGCACCGACTCGGAGTAGGCGGTGGTCCACTGCATGGCCACCTCCGCGGCCATCTTGCGCTCGGTGTCCTCGGTCTCGAAGGCGATGATGTCCTCGTGCACCATCTCGACCTTCTTGTTGGCGTTGAGGTGCCCGACGTAGTCCAGCAGGCCGTGGTCGTACTTGTAGTCGACGGTGCGCTTCCTCGGCGTCTCCAGGTCGTGGCCGATCGTGGCCGCCGCCTGTGCCGGCTCCGCGTCCGCGGTGGTGTCCGGGGCGCCGTCGCCGTCCGTGTCCCCGGCGATCTCGTCCTGCTGGACCTCATTGGTCTCGATCAGGCGCTCGTCCGTCAGCGTGATGCGCAGGCCCTTGTTGAGGAAGGCCATCTGCTGGAACCGGGCGCGCAGCGTCTCGAAGTCGAAGACCACGGACTCGAAGATCTCCGGGTCCGGGTAGAACACCTGGGTGGTTCCGGTGGTCTCGGTCTCCTCACCCTTGACGAGCTCGCCCTGGGGCACGCCACCGTTCGCGAAACTCATCCGCCAGACGTGGCCCTGGCGCCGGATCTCGGTGTCCACGCGCGCGGACAGCGCGTTCACCACGGAGATGCCCACGCCGTGCAGGCCGCCGGAGACGGCGTAACCGCCACCGCCGAACTTGCCGCCGGCGTGCAGGATGGTCATGACCACCTCGACGGTGGGCTTGCCCTCGGTGGGGTGCAGGTCCACCGGGATACCGCGCCCGTTGTCCTGGACCCGGACGCCGCCGTCGGCCTGCAGGGTGACGTGGATGGTGTCGCAGTACCCGGCCAGGGCCTCGTCCACCGAGTTGTCCACGACCTCGTAGACCAGGTGGTGCAGGCCCCGGGGGCCGGTCGAACCGATGTACATGCCGGGGCGCTTGCGGACGGCCTCGAGTCCCTCGAGGACCGTGATGTCCCCGGCGCCGTACTCGTGCTCCACCTTCCGGGTGGCCTGTGTGATCTCCGAGGACATGGCCTGCGGGTCCGAAGCGGTGGCGTCCGGCGCCTGTGCCTGCGCGTCCGGTCCGGTCGCGGCGGGATCCTGCGGGGTGCCGCTCTGGTCAGTGCCGTTGTTCTCTTCGGCCACGGGCGTCTACGGCTCCTCGGTTCGGGGACTGATCTGGACGTCTCCGCGTGCTGGCCCGGGCTGGGCCCGGGTCCGGGTGGACCGGAATCGACAGGACGTCCTTCATATCCTACTGCAGAAGGCCCCTCACCGGGGCCATCCGTGGGTGCGCCGGAGGCAGAACATGCCCCCAGACGCGCGGAACCGGCCTTCCGGTCCCCCCGGAATCCCGTCTCCCGGTCCCGGTCCGCCGTCCGGGTGATGAGAGCGTCAGATCGCCGTCCACGGGTTCTACCCGTAGGTGTCCCTCGGACCCCGCCCCCGCACCACCCGGGGGCCCTTGCGCCAGGACGGTGCGGCCGGGCCGGAGACCTTGAGACTGGTCACGATCCCCGGGCCCAGCGCCTGCTCGAAACGTTGCAGCAGTGCCGGGGTGAGGAGTTTGAGCTGGGTGGCCCAGGCCGTGGAGTCGCAACGGACGGCCACGACCTCGTTCTCGAAGCTCTCCGGCCGGCAGTGCAGCGCGATGTCCGCCCCCACGAGCTCGTCCCAGCGGGACAGCACGGACCCGACGGCGACGGGTGACGTCCATCCCCGGTCCGTCACCAGCCGGCCGAACACGTCCCCTAGCATGCGCGGGTCCCGGGCGTCCGGGGCCGGGGCCCGGCGTCGGCCCCCCTGGCCTGCGCCACCCGGACCGCCGGCTCCCGGTGCGGCAGCGGCCCCCGTCCTGCCGGTGCCGGGGGTACGACGGCGGATCTCACCCCGGGCGGCAGCGGCCTGGCGCACCCGGTTGAGGGCGACCAGGGCGGCGTCCGGTTCCTCGACCGGTGGTGCGGGAGGATCCTCGCCGGTTGCCCCGGATGCCCCGCGTGCCGGCCTGGCCCCCCGCTCCGCGGGCGGGCCCACCGGATCGCTCACGGCGTCGCCTCCGCATCCAGCATGCTGCCCTCCTCGCCCAGGCTCACGCCGATCCGTGGTCCGGCCAGCTCATCGGGGATGTCCCCGGCCACCGCCGCCGTCACGAGCAGCTGCTCTGCATCGGCGGTCAGGGCGGCCAGCCGGGCCCGGCGTCCCTCGTCGAGCTCGGCGAAGACGTCGTCCAGGATGAGCACGGGCCGGGCGTCGGGGTCCGGGTCGTCCGCGATCAGCACCCGGTAGCTGGCCAGTTTCAGGCCCAGGGCCATCGACCAGGTCTCCCCGTGGGAGGCGAAGCCCTTGGCCGGAGCCGGTCCCAGGGTCAGGGCGAGGTCGTCCCGATGGGGGCCGACGAGGGTGACCCCGCGGTCCCGCTCCTGCTTCCGGTGGGACTCGAGTTCGGTCAGCAGTGCCTCGTAGAGCTCCTGCTCACCGGGAACGGTCCCGTGCTGGCCACCGGCCAGCGGGACCGTCGACTCGTAGGTGAACCCCGCCGCCTTCCGCCCCTGCGCGAGAGCCGCGTAGGACTCGGTCAACGGCACGGCGAGCATCTGCAGGACATGGAGCCGGCCGTTGAGCACCCGGGCGCCGGCACGGGAGAGGTGCTCGTCCCAGACGGCCAGGGTGTGGTCGTGCTCCTCGGACCAGGTCCGGGAGACCTTGGCGTTCTTCAGCAGGGCGTTGCGCTGGCGCAGGACCCGGTCGTAGTCACTGCGGGCGTCTCCGAGGGCGGGACGGAGCTGGACCACCAGGTCGTCGAGGAACCGCCGGCGCACCGTGGGATCACCGTTGACCAGGGACAGGTCCTCCGGGGCGAAGAGGACGGAGCGCAGCAGTCCCAGTGCCTCCCGCGCCCGCTGCGGCGCCCCACGGTTGATGGCCGCCCGGTTCGACCTGCCCGGGTTGATCTCGATCTCGACGGCGACCGCCCGGTCACCGCGGTGGACCCGGCCGCGGATGATGGCCTGGGTGGCACCGAAGCGGACCAGGGGGGCGTCGTGGGAGACCCGGTGCGATTCCTGGGTGGCCAGGTACCCGATGGCCTCGACGACGTTGGTCTTGCCCACTCCGTTCGACCCGACGAGGACGTTGGGACCCGGCGCCAGGTCGAGCTCGGCCCGGTGGTATGACCGGTAGTCGGTGAGGGAGAGGTGGGACAGATGCACGAAGCTTGCGGCCTGCTTTTCGTCAGTGGGTCAGGCGAACCGGCATGACCAGGTACCGGTAGTCGTCCTGTTCCGGTGCATCCGGCTCCTGCTGGGCCGTCATCAGGGCCGGTTTCGGAGCGGTGGTGAAGGAGAACCGCACGTAGGGGGCGTCGATGACGTTCAGTCCCTCGCCCAGGTAGGAGGGGTTGAAGGCGACGGTGATCTCATCGCCCTCGAGGGCCGCGTCCAGCGACTCGTTGGCGGAGGCGTCGTTGCCGGTACCGGCGTCCAGGGCCACCTGGCCGTCGGTGAACACCATCCGCACGGCGGTGTTCCGCTCGGCGACGAGCTTCACGCGGTTCACGGCCTCGACCAGTGGGCCGGTCGCCACCACGGCGTGGATCGGGCTCGATTCCGGGAACAGGGCCCGGATCTTGGGGTACTCCCCGTCTACCAGCACGCTCGTGGTGCGGCGGCCGCCGGAGGAGAAGCCGACGAGGTCCGAGGTGGAGGACTCCTTCGGCAGGCGGAGCTCCAGGTCTCCGCCACCGGCCAGGGACTTGGCGACCTCGGTCAGTGTCCGGGACTTCACCAGCAACGAGGTGGAGATCGAGGGGTCGGCCGGGGACCAGGTGAGTTCCTTGAGCGCCAGGCGGTAACGGTCCGTGGCCAGGAACGTGATCCGGTCGCCCTCGATCTCGAGCTTCACGGCGGTGAGGATGGGCAGGGTGTCGTCCCTCGAGGCGGCGACGGTGACCTGCGCGACGGCGTGGGCGAAGGCGGTGCCGTCCACCGTGCCCGCCGACTCGGGGAGCTCGGGGAGGGCGGGGTACTCCTCGACGGGCATGGTGGCCAGGTCGAACCGCGAGTTCCTGCACGTCACGATGACCTTGGAGCCCTCGGTCTCGACGGTGACGGGCGCGGCCGGAAGCGATCGGACGATGTCATTGAGCAGGCGCCCGGAGACGAGGATCTTGCCGGGGGTCTCGATGTCCGCCTCGATCTCCAGCTGCGCCGAGGTCTCGTAGTCGAAGCTGGCGATGGAGACAAGACCGTCCTCGGCGGTGATGAGCAGTCCTGACAGGACCGGCACCGGGGGGCGGGGCGACAGGGATCGGGCGGTCCAGGACACGGCGTCCGTCAGGATGTCCCGCTCAACGGTGAACTTCACAGAAGTATCCGCCTTTCTCGCAGACGGCAGGTCTTGTCGTTCGGCTCCACCGGGACGTCCACCCGCCTGGAGCCCCCTCGTACACACCGATGACCGGGTGCCGTGTCAGCTTACCGTGACTCGCCGGTGCCGCGAATGACACAAAAATCGCCGGTGATGTGATTCAGGGGGCCGTGACCGGGTGGACGAGGGCGGCGGTCCGGTCGGGGCGGAGGCGCAGCGTTAATGTTCTTGGGATTTTTCTATTAACAGGGATTAGTAGTGTTAATAAGTGCTGTGGAAACTGTGGATAACCCTTCTGGAGGGCCCCGGGCCGGGGAAGGGCCTGTGGATGTCCCGGTGGATCCTCTTCGGCCGTCCTGTGAGCCCATTGTGCACAACTTCGGCGGCGAAATCGGTGAATTCACAGGGGACCCCCCGGTTATCCAGAAGCTGACCCCGGTGCTCCACTTAAGCATCCACAGGTTTATCCACAGCTGTGGGTTGGTCTACGAAATACCGGGCCTGCGCCTGTGGAAAGTTGTGGATAACTGTGGACAAGCACGGTGTAAAGCCGCCATCGGCCCGGATCGTCCTGTGGAACGACCTTGTAGTTAAGGGTGAAGGTCGATCGCTTTACCGCGGTCAGCGATGGCCGATGGCGGTAAAGCTCGATCAGCGTGAGCGCTGCTGCTGCTTGATCCGGTTCGTCAGTTCGGTGACCTGGTTGTAGATGGTCCGCCGTTCCGCCATGAGTTCGCGGATCTTGCGATCCGCGTGGATGACGGTGGTGTGGTCACGACCGCCCAGCTCCTGGCCGATCTTGGGCAGGGACATCTCGGTGAGCTCGCGCAGCAGGTACATCGCGATCTGCCGGGCCGTGACCAGGGTCCGGGTCCTGGACTTCGAGACCAGCTCGTCCATCGTCAGGTTGAAGTAGGCCGCCGTCTCGTTGATGATCGTCGGCGCCGTGATCTCGTGGGCATCCTCGTCTGTGATCAGGTCCCTGAGCACCTGCTCGGCCAGCTGGATGCCCACGGGCTGCTTGTTGAGCGAGGCGAAGGCGGTGACGCGGATCAGCGCCCCCTCCAGCTCACGGATGTTCGTGGAGATGTTGGACGCGATGTACTCGAGGACCTCGGGCGGAGCGGTCAGTCCCTCAGCCTCGGCCTTCTTGCGCAGGATGGCGATGCGCGTCTCGAGGTCCGGCGGCTGGATGTCCGTGATCAGCCCCCACTCGAAGCGGGAGCGCAGCCGGTCCTCGAAGCCGGAGAGCTGCTTGGGGGGCAGGTCGGAGGTGATCACGACCTGCTTGTTGTTGTTGTAGAGCGTGTTGAAGGTGTGGAAGAACTCCTCGACGGTGGCTTCCTTGTCCGCCAGGAACTGGATGTCGTCGATGAGCAGGATGTCCACGTTGCGGTACACCTGCTTGAAGCTGGCGCCCTCGTCGTGGCGGATGGAGTTGATGAAGTCGTTGGTGAACTCCTCGGAGTTCACGTAGCGCACCCGCAGCCCCGGGTACAGGTGCCGCGCATAGTGCCCGATGGCATGGAGCAGGTGCGTCTTGCCCAGGCCGGACTCACCGTAGATGAACAACGGGTTGTACGCCTTGGCCGGGGCCTCGGCGACGGCGTTGGCCGCGGCGTGCGCGAACCGGTTCGAGGAACCGATCACGAAGGTCTCGAAGTGGTACCGCGGATTCAGCCGGCTCGTCTCGTCGGAGGTCGACGGCGGCGCCGGGGCGGGCGCCGGCGGCATCGACCGCACCGGTGAACCCGCCGAGCGGGCCAGGGGGATCTCCGGGACCGGTGCGGCCTGGGCCGGCCTCGGGGGCTCGGACTCCAGGGGGGCGGTGAGCGTGGAATCGATCGAGTACGCGCAGAGGATCTCGGTGCGGAACACGTCCTGCAGCGCGGCCGCGAGGGAGTCCTTCAGCTGGGTCTGCAGCACCTCGCGGGTGAGCTCGTTCGGCACGGCCAGCAGCAGCGTATTGCCGATCAGCCCCTGTGCCTGGGCCAGTCCGATGTGCCCGCGCTGCCGGGGAGAGACCCTGTCGTCCTCCTCCAGGGTACGGACCACCTTGCGCCACGAGCTGCTGACAGCCTCATCTGCGACCATGGGGTGTGGGGGTCCTTCCTGACGGGGTAGGCCTCGAGTCTACCGGTAATCCACAGGGTTATTCACAGGGGGTGGATAACCCTGTGGATGAACGCGGCTCCCCTCCCGGAATGACGCGGCAGGGGATGTGGACCCACTGCAACGGGCCCGGGAGTGTCGACTGCCGGTGGCGCGTGCTGCTCCGTGAGGGCCCCGGGGACATCGAGGGGAGAGCCGAGGGGCACCGGAGGGGACGGCGCAGGAACGGCGCAGGAAGGGTGCGTGGGCCCCGGCGGACCCGAGGGCAATTTGACCTTGGCTCGTGGGCCTCCGTAAACTTGGTTGGTCCCCGTGGGGCTGATTGCGCATGCGCAGAACCGTCCAGGTGTTCCTGGTCCGGTCGCGGAGCGCCGACAGCCGGCGGACACCGGTCCGGGCCCAGCCCATACGGTCCGGAGTCCCGTACGGGGAAGTCCTAGTCAGAGCGTCTACCGGTTCTTCCCCCAGGTACAACGGGTCCGGGCGCATACACACGTTGTGGAGAATTCAAAGTGAGCAAGCGGACTTTTCAGCCGAATAACCGCCGCCGTGCCAAGAAGCACGGTTTCCGCGCCCGGATGCGCACCCGCGCCGGCCGCGCCATCCTGGCGACCCGCCGTTCCAAGGGCCGCACCGAACTGTCCGCCTGACCCAGCCTGAGGCTGGCCAGTAGAGCGGACACGACGGCGTGCTGCCCCGCGACAGACGGGTACGCACCCCCGCGGACTTCTCCCAGACACTGCGTTCCGGCGCCCGGGCAGGGCGTCGGAACGTTGTCGTGTCCGCCTACCCCCAGGATCCCGACGCCGGCCCCCTCAGGGCCGGTTTCGTCGTCTCCAAGGCGGTCGGGAACGCGGTGACCCGCAACCGGGTCAAGCGCCGGCTCCGGGCCGCGGTCGCGGAGCAGTTCAACGGCCCCCTCAGGGGGCACCCGGGCGCCACGATCGTCGTGCGCGCCCTGCCGCCGTCGGGCGAGGCGGACTGGGACAGCCTGAAGAAGGACCTGGACTCCGCCCTGTCCTCCGCACTGCGCAAGGCCGAGGGCCGACGCCGGACCGCGGTGACCTCGCCGTGACCGACCAGTCCCCCTTCACGACCCTGCCGGGATCCACCGTCTGGGGACCGCTGCGCGCCCTGCCGTCGATGCTGCTCGGCTGGCTGCTGATGGCCTACCGCGCGGTGATCTCGCCGACCTACGGCCAGGTGTGCCGCTACTTCCCGTCCTGCTCGGCCTATGCGCTGGAGGCGGTGCACGTCCACGGAGCGACGCGCGGCGCGTGGCTCTCGGCCCGCCGGCTGGCCCGGTGCCACCCGTGGTCCAGCGGCGGGGTCGACGCCGTCCCGCCCGGTCGCAGGATTTGGCCACCGGGACGCAGACCCAAGATCATTGACCTGAACCATCCCGTCATTCCGCCGGATCCGCCGGAGGAGCAGTAGGAGACCATGGACTTCTTCGCAATCATTCTCTGGCCCTTCAAGTGGGTGATGTCCTGGATCCTCGGTGCGTTCCACACCGTCCTGGACTGGCTCGGCATGGACCCCAACAGCGGTCTCACCTGGACGCTGTCGATCATCCTGCTGGTGATCCTCGTCCGCACCCTGCTGATCCCGCTGTTCGTCAAGCAGATCAAGTCGCAGCGTGCCATGCAGGCCATGCAGCCCGAGATCCAGAAGCTGCAGGCCAAGTACAAGGGCAAGACCGATCAGCTCTCCCGTCAGGCCATGGCGATGGAGCAGCAGGCCCTGTTCAAGGAGCACGGCACCAGTCCGTTCGCGGCGTGCCTGCCGATGCTCGTGCAGATGCCGTTCTTCTTCGCGCTGTTCCAGATCCTCTCCGGGGCCGGGGCGGCTGCCGAACGGGGCGAGGGCGAGGCCGCCCTGAGCGCGGACCAGATCCGGTCCTTCGGCGATGCCATCTTCCTCGGCGCGCCCATGCAGTCCACGTTCCTGGGCTCGCTGGGTGAGAACCTGAACGTGGCCGTCATCATCGTCTCGCTCGTCATGATCATTCTCATGACGGCCTCGCAGTTCTACATGCAGAAGATGCTGATGAGCAAGAACATGTCCGAGGCGGCGATGACCGGGCCGTTCGCCCAGTCGCAGAAGTTCATGCTCTACATCCTCCCGCTGGTGTTCGGCATCGGTGGCATCAACTTCCCCATCGGCGTGCTGATCTACTGGACGGCCACCAACTTCTGGGCCGTGGGGCAGCAGATGTGGATCATCCGCAACAACCCGACCCCCGGTTCGCTGGCCGAGCGCGAGCTCAATGAGCGACGCGCGGCCAAGGGACTGCCGCCCGTGGGCAAGGCCGCCCAGGAGGCAGCGGCGAAGGCCGAGGCGGAGGCTGCCCGGGTGCAGCAGGCCGGCCAGCGCCAGCAGCCCAAGCGGCAGACCAAGAAGAGGAGAAAGTGATGACCGACGTGTCAGCATCGCCCCACGGGGACGTCCCGGAGACCACGGACTCCGTGGAGGTCGCCGGCGAGTCGGTCGACCGTGCCGTGGTCGACACCGTCGGCCAGCCTGCGGACACCACGGTCGACGAGCCCGCGGCTGACTCCGTCGAGGGCTCCGAGGGCTCCGGTGCGGACGACCCGGACGACTCGGACGGGCCGGAGGCCTCCGCATCCAGGACGGCGAAACGCCTCGAGGAGGAGGGTGACATCGCCGCCGACTACGTCGAGGAACTCCTGGACATCTCCGACATCGACGGGGACATCGACATCGAGGTCCGCAATGGCCGCACCTACCTGTCCGTGATCGCCGAGGACGGCGATGACCGCCTCCGCGACCTCGTGGGCCGGGACGGGAAGGGCCTGGAGGCCCTGCAGGAGCTCGTCCGTCTTGCCGTGCTCTCCGCGACCGGCAACCGGTCCCGTCTGGTCCTGGACATCGCCGGTTACCGGGCCCGCCGGGCCACCGAGCTCGAGGCCGAGGCACAGGACGCCGTGGAGCGGGTCCGCCAGACCGGTGAACCGGTTCATCTCAAGCCCATGGGTGCCTACGAGCGCAAGGTCGTCCACGACGTCATCGCCGACGCCGGCATGGTGAGCGAGTCCGAGGGCGAAGGACCCCGCCGGCACGTGGTGGTCTCTGCCGGTGACTGATCCGATCGAGGAAGGCGTCCAGGAGCCCCCGGCGCTGTCCGGTGCCCTGCTGGAGGCGGCCGAGGAGCTCTTCGGAGACCGTCTCGACCTGGCCCGGCGCTACGTGGAGCACTTGGCGTCGACCGGGATCGAGTGGGGCCTGCTGGGCCCGCGTGAGGTCCCCCGCCTGTGGGAACGGCACGTGCTGAACTGTGCCGTCGTCGGCGACCTGCTGCCGGAGGGGGCGCTGGTGGCCGATGTCGGCTCCGGTGCCGGCCTGCCCGGTCTCGCCCTGGCGCTGGCCCGTCCGGACTGCCAGTTCATCCTGATCGAACCCTTGGAGCGTCGGGTCGCCTGGCTCGACATGGTGGTGGATGACCTCGGTCTCGAGAACGTTGACGTGGTCCGGGCACGTTCTGAACAGGTGGTGGGCAACGTCGTCGTGGACGTGGTCACGGCTCGCGCCGTCTCCGCCCTGAAGACCCTCGTGCCGATGACCGTGCCCCTGCTCCAGGGCAGCGGGGAACTGTTGGCGATCAAGGGGCGCAGCGCCGCCGACGAGGTCCGGACGGCCGCCAAGGTGCTGAAGAAGCACAAGTGTTCCACCCCGGTGATCGAGACCGTGGGTGGGGACCTGCTTGCCGAACCGACCACGGTCGTACGGGTCGCCGTCGGGCGGGGCCGCTGAGCAGTAGGCTGGATACGCCGATCGATCCGTTGGAGGATCGAGGTCGCTGTCTTATCAACCTCGGGAGGTTGTTTTCTTGACCGATGAGTCAGGTGTTGCACGTGGAACAGAGCCGTCCGTGATCTCCGACGGAGGTCATGAGGGCTTGACCCCGTTGACCCAGGAGGCAGCTCAGGAGAGCCGCCGACGGGCCAAGCTGCGTTCCCGGAAGCTCCCCAAGCCGCGTGAGACGCGCATCATCACGGTGTCCAACCAGAAGGGCGGGGTCGGGAAGACCACGACCAGCGTGAACCTGGCCGCCGCGATGGCGCGCGCCGGGATGCACGTGCTGGTCGTGGACATCGATCCACAGGGAAATGCCTCCACCGCCCTGGCCATTCCGCACACCTCCGATGTTGACAGTGTTTACGACGTGCTGATCGACGAGCTGCCCCTGGCAGACGTCGTTCAGCCGTGCCCCGATGTCGACGGCCTGATCGTCGCGCCCGCGACGATCGACCTCGCCGGCGCGGAGATCGAACTGGTCTCCCTCGTGGCCCGGGAGCAGCGCCTGTCCCGGGCGCTGACGCAGTACTTCGGGTATCGCGAGAGGGAGGGGTTGCCGCGCCTGGACTTCGTCTTCATCGACTGCCCCCCAAGCCTGGGGCTGCTCACGGTCAACGCGTTCGTGGCGGCCGGCGAGGTCCTCATCCCGATCCAGACGGAGTACTACGCCCTGGAGGGCCTCTCCCAGCTCCTCAAGAACATCGAGATGATCCAGAAGCACCTGAACGGTGCGCTGCGGGTGTCCACGATCCTGCTGACCATGTACGACGGTCGCACGAACCTGGCCACGCAGGTGGCCTCGGAAGTCCGTGAACACTTCCCCAACGAGGTACTCAGTGCAGTGATCCCGCGCAATGTCCGGATCTCCGAGGCGCCGAGTTATCAGCAGTCGGTCCTGACCTACGATCCCCAGTCGACGGGGGCCCTCTCCTACCGGGAAGCTGCCGTGGAGATCGCCGAACGTGGACACGCGTCCGGGTACTGACTGACCCGCTGGAGGCGGTACTCCCGACTAGCCAGCGTCTCGTCGTCCTGGGCGTCACGTCGTGAATCACGGGGTTCTGCTGGCGTCTCCGGTGGGCTGAGCGGTTGTCAAGCGTTTGGGGTTGTCTACTAAACGGTCCTCTAGGGGATTGGCGCGGGTCGCTTAACGGTGGGTAGTCTCACGTGAAGCCCGACGATACGTCGGCCCCGAAGCGTTGAGTTGTTCATTCCCGCTGTCGGGAGTGCAGCATCTCCTCTGACCTACCTGTGGTATCCCCCAATGATGACGTTTCACGTGAAACGTCCGCCGGTAATGGAGTCGAGGGTTTGGCCCTGCGTCCGCAGGCAGCTGTCGTGAATACCGGGCCGGCTCTGTCGTGCGCTCGTTGACACCAGAGACCCGGTAGGGCCGGAACCGCCCAAGGGGGGCGGCCTAGGGAGCGGCGGCGGTGGCGGCTGCCCACTGCGATCCCCTGTGCTCCGCGCACCCATGGCCACCGCGAAAGTGCGGCGTTTCACGTGAAACCGCCTTCGAACACGATGGCCCGATCGTGTCATCAGTTCCTGGCTCTTCCTCTTGTTCTCCTGCGCGGTCACCCCGCGGGGCGAGGACCACCACCCGAAGCTTCGGAGTGAAGGAGTACAAGGAGCCGACGACCGTCCACTATTCCTCACGGCGACGTCGACCCTGCCCTAACTCTCGTTGAGCGTCTGTAGTGCAGACCTGCTGGAATCTGAGGTAGGTGGACGGTGTATGTTAAGCGCTGCTCCGCGCCGAGGACGGGCGCCGTTCTTTTGTCGAGTACACAGTGGCCCTCGACGGGTGATGGCACTGGTTGACTCGCGGATGGCTTTGGTCACGGCGTCATCCGGTGCGCGCAGCCGCGAGTGAGGTCACCCGACAAGAGTTTTGCAGTACGCGATGTGTGCGATCGTTTCACGTGAAACGCCGCCCGGTCCGGCTGGCCGTTCCCCCGCGTTGAAGGTCGAGCGAACAGGGGTGCGTGTTTCACGTGGAACCAGGCCGGAGCGTCGCGCAAGAAAGGCGTCTCATTCCCAGGGGGGCTCGGTGGACAGGCGCCCATCGACTCCGCACATCCAAACCTCGATGTCCCTGCGGGCCCGAACGTGGCATGTCGGGAGGCGTTGTCGCTGCGCCGGTAACGACGGATACACGCACCTTCTATGCCTACCCTCGAACGGAGAAGCTCACGTGGTGATAGACGACGGAGGGGCGCGTGACCTGTCGGTCGACGTAGGGTGTTTCACGTGGAACGTGCCCCAGGTACCAGCCATCGCGTCAGAATTTGAGGCGCTCGTGTATCGCCATGGCCGCTCTGCCGCCCCGGGCAGCCGGCGGTGGAGGAACATCACCCTGGACGGCGCCCTACGACGCGAGGCGGCCCTGGTACCTATCGATATAGCATGGGGCTGCCGCGAGAAGCGCCCACCTTCCACGTTGAGAACAAGAGATGGAAGCGTCATGCGGGAGGCAAGTGACGGAGCATGTTTGTGCTCCTCCCGAGATCGGCCATCGTGTGTCTCCAGTTCCACGTGAAACACTATTCGAGAGTGCCCTCGCATGGCGAGACACAGGAGCACAGTGACCTGTCTGGAGGGGCACAGCGGATGGTGCCTCTTTGATTCCATCGAACGCGTCTCAAGGCACGTTTCACGTGAAACGGCCCCTCATACTTCTCACGGCCTGATGACGTGTGCTCCGAATGATGTGTATTGCCGTGGGAGAGGCGTCGTTCCTTGGAGGCCGTACACCTCCCCATGACCCGCACCGGGGGCCGAAATCTGCGGTTTCACGTGAAACAACCTAGAATAGAAGGTGACGTTGTCGCGATCTGAGGAGAATGCGTGAAGAAGAACCGGCGTGGACTGGGTCGGGGACTAGGAGCGCTCATTCAGAGCACTGTCCCCGACGAGGATCTCAGGGAGTCCGACGACTCGTCCGCCTCCCCTGCGCCCGAGGAGACGCCGAGGTCCCCGTCCGACGTACGTCTTCAACCTCCCGTGCTCGATGCCGAGAACACTCCCGCGGTCACTGATCCCGAAGCGGCAGAGTCATCGACGGCCCAGAAGCACGCTGACGAGGTGGACATCGCAGCCGGGCCGCAGGCTGAACACCCACCACAGGATGGGGTGGACGAGGGGCGGCAGACTTCTGAGGACGGCATCGCTCAGCGGTACCTGAGCACGCCGGAGTCTGCCCCTGCCCAACAAACGCATGCTCGCGAGGCACGGCGGCCCGTCGACGTCTTCTTCCCGGATCGCAGGACCGAGTCACCTGCTGGGACGGGAGAACGGAAACAGCCGGGCGCTCGGCCCGCCACGTCCTCGAACGGACGCCGGCGCCCGACCATGCCGTCATTGGAGCCGCGGGCCGTGCGGTCGCCCAAGAACGCCGAGCAGCCCAGTGCCGGAGCCGATGTAGATCAACCGGAAAAGGGTGATCAAAAGCCGGACGCAACCGACTCGCGCGATTCGCCCGAGATCGTCACTCACCTCGCTGCGGAAACTCGGTTCTCCGGGACCGCTGGGACCGCGGAACTGCGCTCCATCGCCGTGGCGGACATCCACCCCAATCCCCGTCAGCCCCGAGAGGTCTTCGACGAGGACGACATGGACGAGCTGGTGGCGTCCATCCGTGAGGTCGGGGTACTCCAGCCGATCGTCGTCCGACCCGTTGAGGGGTTAAGTCCCTACGAACTGGTCATGGGTGAGCGGCGCTGGCGTGCGAGTCAACGGGCCGGCCTGGAGCACATTCCCGCGATCGTCCGTCACACCGCTGATACCGCCCTGCTCCGCGATGCCCTTCTGGAGAACCTGCACCGCAGCCAGCTGAACCCCCTGGAGGAGGCCGCTGCCTATGAGCAACTCCTGGAGGACTTCGAGTGCACCCAGGATGAGTTGTCGAACCGTATCGGTCGCTCTCGTCCACAGATCTCCAACACCCTGAGGCTTCTCAAGCTGCCCCCCTTGGTGCAGCGCCGGGTGGCGTCAGGTGTCCTGTCCGCTGGGCATGCCCGGGCACTGCTGGGGCTGGTCGATCCGGGTGAGATGGAGAAGCTTGCACAGAAGATCGTGTCCGAGGGACTGTCCGTTCGCGCCACCGAGGAATTGGTGTCGTTGCACGAGGGCGTCAGGCAGGCGAAGTCGAAGCCCCGTGCGCCCCGGACGGAACGGCATGAGCGGCTGGACTACCTGGCCAATTCCCTGACGGACCAGCTGGACACCACGGTCAAGATCACCCTGGGTGCCCGCAAGGGGAAGATCGCCATCGACTTCGCCTCCGTGGAAGATCTCAATCGGATCATGGCCCTGATCGACCCGTCAGGATCTAAAGCAATGAAGGTCTAATCCGCTGTTAGACCATGAGTAATGGGCTTTTAAGCATGCTCAACAGACAGGAAGACCCCGTTCCTTGAGGAACGGGGCCTTCCTGTAAACCGGTGTTCAGTCGTGACTCGTCACTTGAGGTACTCCGCGAACTCGGCCTCCAGGACCTGCTTCGGCTTCGCGCCGATGGAGGTGGCGACCTTCTCGCCTCCCTTGAAGACCATCACGGCGGGGATGCTGGTGATCCCGTAGGTGGAGGCCGCCTGCGGGTTGTCGTCCACGTTCAGCTTGGCCACGGTGATCTTGTCCGCGTTCTCGACGGCCAGCTCCTCCAGCACGGGGGTGAGCATGCGGCACGGGCCGCACCACTCGGCCCAGAAGTCGACCAGTACGGGCTTGTCCGAGTTCAGGACCTTCTCCTGGAAGTCCTGGTCGGTGACGTCAATGGTGCTCATGGTTCCTCCTGGTTTGGGTGTTCGATGGGGTGGACCGGAGGTCCACCCGAGTGTGTGGTGCCGACACGCTACCGCGCAGCGGCGGCCAGGTCCTTGACGTCCGCGAGGTAGTGCTCGACGTCCTGGGCGGCCACGCAGCCACTGCCCGCCGCCGTGATGGCCTGACGATAGGTGGGGTCGGTGACGTCGCCGGCGGCGAAGACTCCGGGGACGGAGGTGCGGGAGCTGGGGTACTCGACCTTGATGGTCCCCTTGTCCGTCAGCTCGACCTGGTCCCGGACGAGATCGACCCGTGGGTCGGAACCGATGGCGACGAACAGGCCGGTGACGTCCAGGGTCGACTCGGCACCGGTCTTGAGGTTGCGCAGGCCGAGGCTCTTGAGCTTGTCCTCGCCGTCCAGGCCGGTGACCTCGGTGTCCCACACGAAGTTGATCTTCTCATGGGCCAACGCGCGGTCGGCCATGGTCTTGGAGGCCCGCAGCTCATCCCGGCGATGGATGACGGTCACGGTCGAGGCGAACTTCGTCAGGAAGAGTGCCTCCTCCATGGCGGAGTCCCCACCGCCGACGACGGCGATGTTCTGGTCGCGGAAGAAGAAGCCGTCGCAGGTGGCGCACCAGCTGACGCCGTGTCCGGAGAAACGCTTCTCGCCGTCCACTCCCAGCTCGCGGTAGGCGGACCCGGTCGCCAGGATGACCGCGTGGCTGCGGAACTCGGTGCCGTTGCCCAGGGTCACCACCTTGGGATCGGTCGTGAGGTCGACGTTGACGACGTCCTCGTAGAGGACCTCCGCACCGAACCGGGTCGCCTGCTTCTCCAGGTGCGACATCAGCTCGGGGCCCATGATCCCCTCGGGGAAGCCCGGGAAGTTCTCCACGTCGGTGGTGTTCATCAGCTCGCCACCGGCGGTCACGGAGCCTGCCACCACGAGGGGGTTCAGGTTGGCGCGTGCGGCGTAGATCGCGGCGGTGTATCCCGCCGGTCCCGATCCGATGATGACGACGTCACGCACGACGTCGGTGGACTCAGCAGCCTCGGTCACAGTACTTCCTTCACGGTGAGGGGGTTCTCTAGGGTGGAACACCACCATAGGGGAACGTATTCCGTGCACCGCACGCACTACCGCCCGGAGGAACAGCGTTTCCCCGGGCGGAGCGGGGTGGGGCTACTGCACCTCTACTTCGGCGATCCTCAGGCCGTAGGGGAGGTTTGCGGAGGCATTGGAGAGTTGCGGCAGCTCGGTGAAGTTGATGATCACGTACCGCGCCTCGGCAGGTGCCCCGTTCTCACCGCTCACGGGAACGCTGACCTGCGGTCCGGTGAAGGAGCCCTCGGCGATCTGGCTGGCCCCGTCCAGTTCGGGGGCGTCGTTCAGCAGGACCGAGAAGGAACCGCCGCTGCCGTTGTTCTGGGCGATGTCGACCTGGCTGATGGCGCTGGGTTCCTCGAGTTCGATCACCAACGCCATGGAGTCGGCATAACCGCCGAACACCGGCTGCGCGAACGAGAACGTCTGCCAGGCGGTCGCGGGGTTGCCGTCGATCGCGTTGGCCAGCGTGTTGTCCGTGTCAGCGCTCAGTTGCGGATTGTCCGGGACCAACCGGGTGGCCCCGGCGATCACCGGCTCGGGGAGGTCGGATGCCCCCTCCTGCTCGGTGGGCCCCTCTGCGGCCGGGGAGGACGTGGTGTCCTCTCCGGGGCCGGCCTGGGGATCGCGATTGTTGCCCAGCAGGTTGAAGGCGAAGACGGCCCCGAGGACGAGCACCAGGGCGAGGATGCCCCCCAGGATCCAGCGGGCGCCACCCGGCTTGTCCTCGTCCTGGTAGTCCTCGTCCTCATAGTCGTCCGCGAAGGCGTCGACGTCCTCGCGACGGTCCGGGGCCGCACCGACGGCGGGAGCCGTGGGGCCCGCGTCCTGAGGCGCATCCCGGCGGTCACCGGCAGCGGCTGCGGTCGCGGCGGTGGCGGCACCGGCGGCCAGCCCCGCAGCCGCTGCGGTGCCGGCACCGCGGCCCTTCCGCCCTGCCGGGTCGTCGCCCTCGTCGTCCGACCACAGGCTGACCTTCGGACGCCGGGGGGCGACATCGGCGTCCTGGCGGTCCGTGGGCTCCACCCCGGCGCCGGAGTCCGGCTCGGCCCCGGCGCTCCCGCCCCGAGTGTCCTGGGCCGCGTCAGTTCCGGCCGCGGCTGCGGAACCGGTCGTCCCCGGACCGGTTCCAGCGTTCGCGGCCGCCGTGGCCGCCGACCCCGTCGCCGC
>ENA-UOUJ01000430-UOUJ01000430.1-activated-sludge-metagenome-genome-assembly--contig:-NODE-430-length-29827-cov-3.540642_pt1 | contig 29827 bp, 26 predicted proteins | sample MGYA00249839_ERZ747224 | MGnify/ENA primary metagenome ERZ747224 (study PRJEB28782, sample SAMN03220277) | activated sludge metagenome | biome: wastewater; feature: sewage sludge; material... | reverse complement strand
AGTGGTTGGAAGGGTTGGATTAGTCGGAAGTGGTTGGAATGGTTGGAATGGTTGGAAGTGGTTGGAAGGGTTGGAAGGGTTGGATGAGTTGGAAGTGGTTGGAACGTTGTTGGAAATAGTGTGATGTTGTTGGATTTTATGGTGATCACCCAAATGTTTTCAAGAAAACCTAAACAAACGTTCCAGCTTCAAACTTCAAACTGTTTCTTCCGCCTCAACCTTTCAATCTCAAACAATCTCCAACTTTTCCAACGACTTCCAACCCTTCCAACGACTTCCAACGACTTCCAACGACTTCCAACTTTTCCAACCCTTCAACTTTTCCAACAATTATCATCTAACTCCCCAACTTCGTTATTGTAACATCCATGCCAGGCTTTACCTGCATAATTCCTGTGATGATGACGGTGTCGCCGGGAACCAAACCCGATGTTACCTGAACTTTATCCTCCGTTCTCACACTTAATTCGACCACTACAAACACCGCTTTACCTTCCCGTACTACTGCCACTTTCTTTTCTCTGGAAGTAGGAATAATAGCTTGTGATGGAATGAGAATGGCATTGTTGTCGCTCTCGTTTGGAATTTGCACATGCGCAAAACTTCCGGCAGTGAGTTTTCCATTTGGATTAGGAACGATGGCTCTTACTGTTACCGAACGGGTATTGATGTTTGCTCCAGGCTCTACTGCACTAATTTTACCACTCAACGGTTCCGAAGAGCCATCAAGCGTAAAAAAAATATTCTTGCCTGCACTTACTGCTTTTTTGTACTGATCCGGAATAGTAAAGTCCATTTTTAAAGGATGCAATTGTTGCAATGTTGCCACCACAGTTGTAGGCGATACAATAGCACCTACGCTTACGCCCCTTATTCCCACGCGTCCGTCAAACGGTGCAACAATTTTTAGTTTTCGCAACTGCGCTTCCTGAAATGAAATATCGGCGTTGATAGAGGCAATTTGTGTTTGGGTAGTTTCATATTCCTGTCTGCTTATTCCTCCAATACGCACTAATTCTTCCTGTCTTTCCAGCAGATTTTGCTGCAAAGATTTTTGTGCCCGCAGTTTCTGAATTTGCGCACGAATGTCTGCATCGTTTAGTTGCACAAGCGTTTGCCCTTTTTTTACCAAAGCGCCTTCTTTAAATAAAATGGAAGTGATTCGCCCCGCTACTTCCGGCAGTATTTCTACTTCTTCATTCGGGCGAAGTGTTCCACTTGCGCTTATATCATTTTGGAAACTTTGCGGTTGCACCACATAACCTTCTGCACGCAACCCTCTTGGTTTGCTGTTGGCTTTACTGGCATCTTCTTTGTTTCCACAACTTGAAATAATTAACAGTGAAGAAAGAGAGACGAAGGCGGAAAAAAATATGTTTCGATTAGTAAACATCTTCGTGGTGAAATGAGTTAATTTAGAAAGAGGGCAAATATACCTGATAACCATTGTACTCGTTGTTAAAACAACCATCGCCAATACTACATGCGCTATAGAAAGAAATTAATTGTCATAATGATTTTGTTGGTAGTACACACTATCATTCAATATGCTTTGCCTGCGCATTCAAAAGTGGTAAGCCTTTATAATACTTATGTTTTTCATCCTTTTCAATCCATCAGAAATATTGTTTTCAGTATTGTTCCGTTTAGTGTAGGCGATGTATTGTATATCGTTGCCGGGCTTGCCTTAGTTTATGTGGTAGCAAAGTGGATTTACTATCTGGCAAAATTCAAAACGCACAAACATAAACTCGGCAATTCCTTATTGCTAACCACCATTGTTTTTAGCGTTACCTATATCTTTTTCATTCTTGGCTATGGCGGTAATTATTACAAACCTTCTCTTACCACGCATTGGAAGTTAGATAAGTCACAATGGAACAGAGATAGCACGCTGGAAGAATTTGACCGTTATCTTATTGGCAAACTCAATACTTACGCCACAGGTTATCGCGATGCCCCATTTAAAGAAATAGACAAGAATGCCCGAGCTTATTTCAAAGAATACACCGACAGTCGCACGAAGAATTATGGCGTAAAGGTTAAAGCTTCAGCTTTTGGGTATTTGATGCAACATTTCGGAATTCAAGGCTACTACAACCCCTGGACTGGCGAGGCGCAGGTAAATAAATATCTTCCCGCTTTTATGCTTCCATTTGTTGTATGTCATGAAATGGCACATCAGTCGGGCATTGCAGCAGAGGATGATGCCAACCTGCTTTCTTATGCCGTAAGTACACTCACGCCAGATTCTGTTTTTCGTTATTCAGCCTACTTCAATTTATGGCTTTATACTCATGCACGTTTGCGCCGGGCAGATTCTGCAAAAGCAAGTGAATTGCGCACGACCCTCAATCCTGTTACGCTCGCGCATCTCGATACATTAAGAGCCATCAGAAGAAAATACAACAGTGATATCAGCAGTTACAGCGGTGCTTTGTATGATGGCTATTTAAAACTGCATCATCAGAAGGATGGTATTGAAAGCTATAATAAAGTTGCCATCACTGCATGGGCGTTAGAGCAAAGAAGGAATAGAAAAGTGGTTGAGATACCGTAATAGCCACCTAGAAAAATTATTTTTTTATTTTTTATTCTTTTCTTACCATTGGATTAAACGCGATCTAATGGCTATTCAACACAAGTTTTTGCAAAAAGATTGGGAGAATGGATTTGAAACTCACAACGCAATTTTGGACGTTACTCCTTACAAGCCCGAAGTCTTGATACTTGGTACATTTAATCCTCCAACAGACAATCGCCCCGATTTCTTTTACGGTAGAAATTTCTTTTGGACTGCTCTGAAAAATCTATTTGTACACCATAATAGTACGATTACGCAAAAACGTATGCATACGAATCCACTGAATCCAGAATTGACATGGATTTTTGAAACCTGTGTTAGACTTAGGCTATCCTTCGCTGATATGATTTCTGAAGTTCTTCAACACCAGAATCCAGTTTATCAATTGTTGGGCAACAGGATTCGATTTCAAAATCTAACTGTTAGTCTAATTGAGGATAGAGGCTTCCAACATTTGGATGCGTATCATCAAGTCAACTGGAATATCGAAAGAATCATACACTATTTGTGTGCTAATCCTCAAATCAATCAAATTTACTTTACCAGAATGCCCGTTGGAATATGGCAGAGTCATTGGGAAGAAATTGTTTTCCACACCTGTATGAACGGACGGCTGATGGTTAACCTTTATACACCTTCCGGGAGAGCCCTCCATGCTCCAGTAATGAATAATTTACTTAATCGTTGGGTATGGGGCGCACCCGGCTTTGGCCATTTTGATCGTCATTGGTTACGTGAGTGCGGCGTTAACCCTAATAATTTTTAGTGACGCAAGAAATAATGTTGTGAATAACAAGCATAAAGAAACAAGAGTAAGAATATCAATACCAACTGCTAAGAAGGTTGTTTTGCTCGAAACAATGGTGTTTCTCGTAACATCTTCAACGGAAAAGATTCTGGAAATTCTGGAGTATAAAATTCAAACACAGTCTAAGCATCAAGAACACTTTCTTGCAATTCAACATTATGTAAAAACAGCAGCAATTGGAATCACGGAAATAAATCTTGAATCATGGTGCAGAGCAAATGATCAGCGTTTGTCGTGGAAACACTCTCTTGCTGAAATGCTTGAAAAAGGATATTGTGAAATTTATTACAGACCCCTTGGCATTTATGTTCACCAAATTGAAATTGAAAGTTTTCATTGTGAAGTGAAAAAACCATTTTCACTCCATTTTGAAATTTTCAATAGTGATTCTACAGAACATTCATTGAAGGATTCCACAGGAGCTAATGGACGAAGATTTTATTATAAAAACGATCTCATTCTGCAAGTGCAAGATAGGTTTTGGACATAAGTCTTGCCCAGACCTACTCTCTATACTCTCCCCACACCCTTCTCAGCACATCCGATATTTCTCCCAGCGTACAAAGGTTTTCCACTGCTTCTATAACTGAAGGCATAAGGTTTTCCGTAGTCGTGGCTTTGTGTTTGATTGCTTCGAGGCAAGCCTGCACTTTTTCGTTATCTCTTTTTTCACGAAGCACCTTTAGCTTTTCAGATTGCATGAGACGAATGGAATCATCAATTCTAAATACAGGAGTTTGTTCACTTTCTTTTGAGGTGTATTTGTTGACACCTACAATTATTTTCTCACCATTTTCAATCGCCTTGTTATACGCATACGCTGAACGTGCAATTTCATCCTGCATAAAATGCTGTTCGATAGCTTTTACTGCGCCGCCCATCACATCAATTTTCTCAATTAGTTTCCATGCAGCCGCTTCTACATCATTTGTCAATGCCTCTACATAGTAAGAACCTGCAAGTGGATCCACCGTGTTTGTAGTGCCGCTTTCATGAGCAATAATCTGCTGGGTGCGTAGTGCAATAGTTGCAGCTTCTTCGGTTGGCAGTGAAAGAGCTTCATCATAGCCGTTTGTATGCAGCGATTGCGTGCCGCCAAGCACTGCGCTCAATGCCTGGATAGTAACGCGTGTAATATTGTTTCGCGGTTGTTGTGCTGTCAATGTACTTCCGCCGGTTTGTGTATGAAAGCGCAGCATTTGTGCTTTAGGATCTGTAGCGCCGAGCGACTTGGTAATGTTTGCCCACATTCTTCTTGCCGCGCGAAATTTTGCTACTTCTTCAAACAGATCATTGTGCGCATTGAAAAAAAATGAAAGTCGCGGTGCGAATACATTTATATCCAGACCTTTTTCGATTGTAGCTTGTAAATAGGCTTTTCCATTCGCTAATGTAAATGCCAATTCTTGCACGGCTGTAGAACCTGCTTCGCGGATATGATAACCTGAAATAGAAATCGTATTCCATTTCGGAACTTCTTTGCTGCAATACTCGAAAATGTCGGTGATCAATCTCATCGAAGGCGCAGGCGGATAAATATATGTGCCGCGTGCCGCGTATTCTTTCAGAATATCATTTTGAATAGTGCCTGAAATTTTCCTGATGTCTGCACCTTGTTTTTTTGCGAGCGCTATATAAAATGAAAGAAGAATAAAAGCAGTTGCATTGATGGTCATGGAGGTAGAAACATCTTGCAGGTTGATGCCTTTGAAAAGCAATTCCATATCCTCTAATGAATCTATGGCAACACCTACTTTTCCTACTTCGCCTTCCGCCATTGCGTGATCGGAATCGTAACCAATTTGCGTGGGCAGATCGAACGCTACAGATAAACCCATCACCCCCTGACTTAGCAAATAATGATAGCGCTTGTTGCTTTCTTCGGCAGTGCTAAAACCAGCATATTGCCGCATTGTCCATAAGCGATCCCGATACATAGCAGCATGAACACCGCGCGTAAAAGGAAATTCTCCCGGTTGTTCATTCATCTCTATAGCCTGATCGTAAACCTGCTTTATTTCAATACCGGAATCGGTCAATATTTTTTTGTCCATTTAGTTGATGGTTGATGGTTGTAGTTGATAGAACTCCCCTCCTTCGGAGGGGTTGGGGGAGGCTTACCCGTTTGCACCGTATTGCAACACACTCTTCGCTTCTTCATTAATTACTTGCAACGCAGCATCGGTAGGCAATTCGCCTTCCAGCGTAAGGACATAATCTACAATTCGTTTGTGCAATTCTTTTGCAGGGTCTTCAGGATTTATCTGCTGCACGATGCTGTTGATCATATTCAGTTCTTGTTCTTTCACTTGTCGCACCGAATTCCACACTGTTCTGCTCACATAAATCTGTTGGGAAAGATTATGCTCAAACTCTGCACGAATATTATAAACTAAAACTGCTTGCAAATCTGAAACGGTCATTCCCGATTGATATACCCGTGGCACCAACTGGCGTGGATTAATTCGCTCTACAAACAGCACCAATCTTTCGTAAGCCTGTAACCGTAAACGCACTGTACTTTCCTGATTTTCCCGCAGCATTTCAAACTGCTTCAATTTCATTTCGGAGAGTAAAAATCTTCTCACTATTAATGAAGTAGCTATTAGCACCACAACTGCCGGCACTGTATATTTTAAGAGTTCCAAGAAAGATTCAAATCCATTCATGCCCGCAAAATAATGTGTTTTAATTGATTGCCTTGAATAATAGCCTTGCGCAATTTCATTTTGACTAATCAGGCAAATTCACTTTTGCTGCCAATCTATATGGCATAGTTTTTTAAACTTTTAAGCAAATACCTCAAAAAGAAATTCTATGCAAAACAACGAAGCAAAAATTGAGATTCTGAACGATCTTATCAAGATCAACAACGACCGGATTGCAGGTTATGAAAGAGCAATTAGTGAAGCAAAAGATTTGGATGTAGATCTGAAAGCAACATTTGAAGGAATGATCCGCGAAAGTGAGCAGTATAAAAATGAACTCGTGCAGCAATATACGCTTGCTGGTGGCAGAGACATTGAAGAAGACACTACTAACGCGGGAAAAATTTATCGTGCATGGATGGATGTGAAAGCAACTTTTACAGGAAGTGATAGAAAGGCAATTCTTTCCTCTTGCGAATTTGGTGAAGATGCATGGCGCAGAGCTTACGAAACTGCATTAAATAGCGAAGGTGAACTTGATGTGGAAACCCGCAATTTGATTAACGAACAATATAATTCTGAAAAAAAATCTCACGATCTGATCAAAAAATATCGCGACGCACATGACGCGCTCGATTAGAGATTCACTTAAACATTCACTATGAAAAAACTTCTTTTATCGTTTATTCTGGCGACAGCAACCACGAGTATCCCTGTATTTTCTTACGCGCAAACTTCACAAAAAACAACTATTGCGGAGGCAGATGGCAAGTTCATTTCCGAGTTAATTGCTGTAAACACTTATGAGATGATGCTGACGCGCATGGCTTCCCAAAAAGCCTTGTCTGTGGAGCTGCGAAAGGTTGCAGAAATGATGAGCAATGACCATCAACGCATGGATAGCGAACTAACAAAATATGCCAATCGTTTCAACCTTGCCATTAATCCTGACAAGAGAGAAAAGTATGTTTCTAAAATTGAAAAATGGGACGGCGATGCTGCGGGCGAAGAATGGGATAAAGACATCACCGAAGAACTCGTAGATATTCATCGGGAATCGCTGAATACAATGAAAGGTGCAGAACGAACAGTGAAAGATCAGGAACTTAAAGGTTTGATGGCAATGTACGTTCCACGAATGCAACAACATCTCGATCATTTAATTCCATTGAAAGCAAACGTGAAAAGCGGGGATGTTGCGTTGGCTGCCAATCCTTCTGTGCAGCAAACTAATGTGGCAAAAGACATTCCGGACGGCAATGAAAAAGATGCTAAGTTTCTTTCCGATCTCCGTTTGATGAATTCTTATGAGTTGCAATTAATGGAAATGATTCTTAAAAAAGGAAACCATCGCGCTTTGAAAAATGCAGCACAGCACATGCTTGAAGATCATCATAAATTAGAGCAACGTGTAAACCAATATGCAAAAACAAAAGCATATGGCAACGATCCTGATGAGGCATCGAAAACAACCGAGAAGGCAAACAAATGGAGGCAAAAGAAGGGTGGAAAAGAATGGGATGCAGACATTATTGAGGAACTGATAGACGTGCATAAAGATGGTATTGATATGCTGGAAGATGCAGTGACCGACGTAAGAGATGACGAACTAAAAGCACTAATGACAGAGGCTTTGCCTTCCTTAAAAAAGCATCTTGACATGTTGGAGCCTTTGAAAGAAACCGTGAAGAAACCGTGGAAAGAAAAGTAAACCAATAAGCATTTAACCAAAACTTCTAAACATGAAATACATTCCAACACTCACGTTAGCAACATTACTTGCAGCAACAATTATCACAGGTTGTGGAGAGGGGACTGAAAGTAAAATGGAAAGCTCTGCCGACAGCCTTACTACAAAAGTGGAAACTGGCGTTGACAATATGATGAATAACAACCCGGACGAGGATTTTCTCTCTGACGCAGTAGATGCAACTGCTCTGGAATTGAAAGCCCTTACTCTTGGAAAAGATAAAGGTGGAACGGAAGTTAAAACCCATGCTACCCACATGATTGCTGACCACAAACAATTGGGTAGTGATGTAGCAGCCTATATCCAAAAGAAGAACATTGTTTTGCAGGATGTTGATACAAATGAAAACCACAGCGATCTGGCAAATACTGCTGCCGGTAAAGATTTTGACAAAGCATTTGCAGATAAAATGGTAAGCGATCACGAAAAAGTTATTGACTTGTTTGAAGATGCGCAGGATGATGTAAAAGATCCGGAATTGAAAGAGATGATTTCAAAGGCACTTCCGAAACTCAAATCTCATTTGGAAATGAGTAAGCAAATGCAAACCAAATTGAAAGGAAATAATTAGAACTTCATTTAAGATTGGGGGTCTGGTAAATAGAGCAAGGGTTCGTCACTATCGTGTGATGAACCTTTTGCTTTTTTATATAGAGTTGAGAATTGAGGGATGAAGGGATGATGAAATTCAATCCTCAATCCTCAACTCACCTGTACATTATTTTCCACACTTTCTTGCTGTTATGTATGCCAGTTGTCCAGCATATTGTACCCATGTTTCTTTTGGCATTTTATTGAGTCCGTATTTTCAGAGCATTAGCTACTCATCAATATTTCACAATGTTCATCAAAAAACTGGCAGTATATTTTCTTTAGTTCAGGTATAAAACTGAAAATTTATGTGGGCGCAAGAATATAATAAACCGAACGACAAAGTCACTTTTATGAACACACTAACCAGTTGTGTAAACAAGGTGGTAAAGGATGGATACACAGATAGTTTTAAGGTTACAAGACAGGGCTTGTATGCTACATCCAACGATAAAACTTACAAACCGGAAGAGATTCATGTGATCAACTTCTACCGTTTTGAAGGAGAGTCTGACCCCGGCGATATGGTGATCATGTATGTGATTGAAACCAATGACGGAGTGAAAGGAACGTTGGTGGATGCCTTTGGTACCTATTCAGACGTAAGCGTTTCGGCGTTTATGAAGGAGGTGGAAGATATTCATAAAAAGGCGGTGCGCAACGATCGTCCTGAAGCATAAGAATTGTAATCGTAAAAGTGTAAGAGCAGTGGAGCAATCGCTGCTCTTATTTTATGTCTGGTCTTATCCAAAGATGTTTTTTTCGTCCAAAAGAAACATCGTACACGAGAAGGAGGCAAAAGAAAATAAGCACGCAGTAAAACACTGTTTCCCAAACTGTTTCTTCGGTATCAAAAACACGTCGCAATACCAAAATGTAAAGTAGAATTCCGACGCTGCCTATTTGCCTCCACCAGCCTGCAAACCTCGACACGGATACTTTGAAATATTTTGTCTCATTCTCTGAAATTTCAAAATCGAAACTGTTGCTACTGAGCCAGCCGAGGGATGCAGTTATTGTGTGCTTTCCTGGTGAAAGATCAAACTCCTTTATCTCGTGCCGTTTTATTTCATCTATCTCTTCGCCATCCAATTTCAGTTTGTATTTTTTTGCACGGTTGGTCCATTCGTTCGGACGCGCTATTACAATCTTACCCATAGCCTGAAGTTTGCTCTAAAGTAGAAAGCGCTGGTCAGATGCGCAATGCTAACTGTTAGTTTCAACGTACTTCTTGAAATTATTCAAAATCGCTTTCCATCCTGCTTGCTGCATTTCAATAGAATTCATTTCTTCCGTTTCAAAAGTTTCAGTTACCGTTGTGGTAGTTCCTTCATTAGTAAAAGTTACGTTTACTTTTCTACCATCTCCGATAGTAAAGTCAATCTTTGTATGTTCTTCAACAAGATCATAAGTACCTACAAAATCAAAACTAAAACTACTGTCTTTAGCTGCCATTGTCGTGCTGAATTGTCCACCTGTACGCAGGTCGTTTTTTGCATTAGGTGCATGCCAATCGTCGGATGCGAAGTACCACTTAGTTATGTCTTCGGGATTTGTCCATTTTTCCCAAACGACATCTATAGATGCGTTAATATTTACAGAAACGGTGACAGTCGTCTTATTTGCAGTGCTCATAATTTTGTTTTGTGGCTTGAAAATACAAACCTACAAACTGACATTTAGAATCAACATTGTGATCTGCGGCGAATAAAGGGCAAATACCCACAATCTTTGCAAAAAAAATCCGGTGTGTTTGCACCGGATTTTTCATACTTGAAATATGTACTTACAGTTTGTTTCCTTGTGGAATCTGAAAACCGTTTTGGGATAGAATTGCTTTGCGACCTTCATTCTCAGGAACCGCTTCTACTTTTACGCTTGTGATTCCCTTTTTGTGAAAATTAAGTTTTTTAGCAGCTATACTGGCAAGGTCTATTAATCTGTTGTTGTCTTTAGCCATGCGGTCGTTTACACGAACATAAATTACTTCTCCATTGCTAATGTTGGTAACCTTTACATAAGTGCCAAGTTTCAAAGTGTTGCTTGCTGCCGTGAACTTATCATTGTCAAACACCTCACCGGTGGCAGTTTTTCTACCTTCAAATTTGTCGTGGTAAAAACTTGCAATACCTTTCTTAATGCTTGTAAGAATATTGGAGGTACCTTTTCTTTGAGCATTTACACAATTAGCACTAAGAATAAAAAGTGCAGTAATTAACAACAGCCTCATACGCATTTAAATTTTAGGCAAAGTAAGGGATTACCTCCGAGATATGCAAGCACATAGTAGCTTTGAGCTTAATGTCTCTTGTTAATCTTCTGTGAATCAGATTTCCCGTAGCGAGGTTTAAAATCCCCGGAACGTCTCTCTCCGTAAGACTTTGCACGATCTCTTCCCTGATCATTTGAGCGCTGTTCTGCTTCTTCTATCCTAATTTTTCTACCCTTAAATTTCTTTTGAGATAACGTTTCTTTAATGAATTCAGCTGCATCGCCACGCACATTAAAGAAGCTGCTCAGTTCTCTAACCGTTACGCGAAATATCATTCCTGGCTCAAGATCGGTTGCCTCCGCCACGAATTTTACAAGCTTGTCGTTGCTTTCAATTCCATCTTTCGAACCCACATTCATAAACAACCGTACACTTCTGCCTTCACTTCTGTTTCCGCCTTGCTGGTCGTATCCGGCATTCAAATCTTCGGCATTCTGATAATTATCAATCGTCTCTTTCAATTGAATCCAGATAAGCCTTTTGATCAGCTCATCTTTTTCCATGTGTTCAAAACGGTCGTGTATAGATTGAAGGTAAACTTCTGCAAAGTTCTTTTGTGGGTTTGCAGTTTCAATTTGCTCCAGATAGTAGAACAAACGCTTGCGCACTACTTCCGCACCATCTGGAATATCACTACGGTTAAATCGTTGTTTTACCAAGCGCTCTATCTGGCGGATTGTAGAAATTTCTTTTGGAGAAACTATACTCATACATATACCGGATTTCCCTGCACGTGCAGTTCGTCCGCTTCGGTGTGTATATACTTCCGGGTCGTCGGGTAATTCATAATTGATAACGTGGGTAATGTCGTTAACATCAATTCCTCTTGCTGCTACATCGGTTGCTACAATAGCCTGTAAGCTTCGGTTTTTAAAACGTTCCATTACCTTGCTTCGCATTTTCTGATCCATGTCACCATGTAAAGGACTTACGTGGTAGCCTTGCTTCATCAATTTTTCAGCAATCTCCTGGCAGTCTTGTTTGGTTCGGGTAAAGATTATTCCGTAAATACCTGGTGTAAAATCAAGCAAACGTTGCAGGGTTTCAAAGCGCTGATGTCTTTGAGTAACGAAATATTGATGGTCAATATTTTCGTTGGTAGTATTTGCTGCTGCAACAGAAAATTCTTTCCATTCCTTCATGAAGCGCTTCGCTATGCCACGCACATCATTATTCATAGTAGCAGAAAAAAGCCAGGTATGTTCACGGGCTACTGTATTTTTCAGAATGAAATCAATATCATCACGAAAGCCCATGTTCAGCATTTCGTCGGCTTCATCCAGTACTACATACTGAACGCCTTCCAGCGATAAAGCTTTACGCTCCAGCAAGTCTATCAATCGTCCGGGTGTGGCTACTACCACTTGCGGATTGGTTCTTAGTTCGGATTTGTCCACTGATGGGTACACCACCGTACACGGCTGTTGTTTTTAGCCCACGCAAATGTTTACTGTATTTTTTAAATTCTTCTTGTATCTGCATACACAGTTCGCGTGTAGGCGAGAGTACAAGGGCTTGCACTTGTTTTTGTGCAACGTCCATGTGGTGCAGCAGCGGCAGTCCAAAGGCAGCGGTTTTACCAGTGCCCGTCTGAGCCAGACCAATTATATCGGTAGGTTGAGATAAGAGATGTGGTATTACTTTTTGTTGGATGGGAGTCGGTGTCTCAAAACCTAAATCGGCTACGGCACGAGTTAATTCCTCTCTTAGCGAAAGGCTCGAAAATGAAATCATCTAATTAAGAACTTGTTTTTTTATGAAGGCGCAAAGGTAGGTGAATTAAACCAATAAGATTGATTTACTCCAGTATGAGATTCCCAAATTCTAATGGAGCATTTTACCCTTCAATGAAACTATTTGCTTCCCAGTTTTCCTGCAAGGTAAGCAGTGGGCAAATAGGCAAGAATGAGATCTAGCAAAGTGAACCACAAGGGAGAAGGCAACATTACAACGCTCATTATTCCACCAATAAGAAAGAAGCAACCAATAACCATTGCCATAGCCAACTTACGAGAAATCGCAACACGTGCTGCAATATATGCTCCTGTGAATGTACCCAATGCATGTGCAAGAAATGGAAAAATGAAATGTTTTGCTTCGAATAGATGCATTGAGGCCTTTAATCCGGCGTTGGTGCTAACATCGGCTCCTGCGGGGGGTGGAATTACTGAACCACTCATCATTATGATTCCCATATTCACAATGCTTCCAAGAACTACTCCTGCTACTACAGCAAGAATATTACGAACTAGTGTAGGCATAAATATCGTTTTGAAGACGTAAATATAATAAGGGTGCTACCAACTTTTATATCTCAATGAAATCCTCTGAAAATGTAAGGGGTTGTGCCAAGTGGCACAACCCCCTGATAATTTATAATCCTGATGAGATTACTTCTTGTTTACTCTTATTGTTTCTGTGTGTTTAGCATCTGAATATTTTATCAGATAAATGCCGCTGGCAAAATCTGAAAGATCAATCTCTGTTTGTGCATTTACATTAGCATATTGACGGATAATCTTTCCGGTCAGATCGGTGAGGAATAGCGTTGCATCAGTTCCCATTTCTCCACGTACCGCTACTGTTACTTTATTGGCGGTAGGATTAGGGAAGACATCTATCGCAAAGTGCGTCGGGTTACTTGCCGTTGCAGTTACAATCTCTGAGTAGGTGAAATTCCCATTTGCTTCTGTCATTTTCAAACGGTAAAAATTTCTTCCATCTACGGGTTTTTCATCCCAGTAAGTATAGGTGGAGGCAATACCATTTGCTTTTACCATTCCTATTTTTGAGAATACCTTTCCGTCTTCGCTACGTTCAACAATGAACTGATCTCTCTTCATTTCTTCCGCAGTTTTCCAGTCAATACGATTTCTTGCACCTGTATTTTCAGCCGTAATGTCCACAAGCTTAATTGCAAGTGGTGTACCAGTTACCTGCACTGTGAAGGCATTTTCAATACTTGTAAAACCATACACACGCACATAGTAAATACCTGCAGCAAGATTGGACAATGTAATTGTCTCCGTTCCGATAGCTGGCACGTCCACGCAACTGAGTTCCGTCATACTACCACATGTACCACTCAACACTTCAAGCACTACATCGCCCACGGTATTGGTAGCAGTAATTGTAACACTGCCGGGGGTGTTTCCTACAGAGAAATGATACCATACATCGTTTGCGTAAGTGGTAGTTGCTGCACAAGTTCCTGCCGGCATAGATTGCGTAGCGCCTGCGGTAGTTCCCGGCGTGCTTTGTCCACCGCCTATGTTGATAGCATTGGCACAGGTGTCATTTATGGGAATGGTGGCAAATACTTCACGTGGCGACCATACGGAAGTATCATTGGAACCGCATACTGCTCTTACAAAGTAGCTGTACTCGGTAGAGTGAGTAAGGCTGGTGAGCGGGTGAGGTTTGGACGATACGTACATTAAAGTACCTGTTCCTGGTGTAAAGTTGGCCGGACCATATTCTATTTGCCATAGTGTGGCCGATCCGTTTTCTGTCCAGTTCAATGCCGCTGTTGTCATAGTCGTCACCGCAGAAGGATTAGTAGGGGCGGGACATGATGGCGCTTGTACTATTGAGATGTCGTCTATTGAAATATCGCCTGTAAAACTAGTGCCTCTGTAGGCTGTGAACTTCACTTGAGTGACACCTGTATAGCCTGTCAGATATACAGATCGTTTGATCCAAGGATCAGTTTCGCTGGTTTGTTGTTGACCAATGATACTATCTACATCATTCCATGTTGTTCCGTTATGTGCGCTTATCACAAGTTTATTTGTAGTAGCGCCATACATGTGGTAGTAAAATTCCAGCATTGGAGTAGTAAGCGTAGAAATATTCACCTGTGGCGTAAAGAGCTCTGCAAATTGATTTGTTGAACCTGATGAAGTTTCCAGAAAGAAATACTTCATACCACTGTTAGCAAAACTTGGTCCTGTACTTGACGAAGAGGTTGTGCCTGTACCTGTAACATGCCAGGCCAGCACTCCTGTTTGATTAGTAGGGTTTGAAGTCCAACAGTTAGTCATTACGGAGTTAGTGTTTGCTGTTTGAGATTCCACACTGTCATACCACGGTGCTGCATAAGCTGCGCAAGGAGTTGTGAAATTTACAGAAGTCCATAAACTGTTGCTGCCCGAGCATAGCGCACGTACAAAGAATGTATAATTGCTGATAGCGGAAAGTCCACTTACATTGGCAACGGTGTCGCCTGCCGGTTCTGTACCCGTGAAAAGAGGTGTACCGGTCGGTCCATTGCCAAAGGCAAATACACGCCATTCATATCCGTTAGCCGGGTTTGAGCTGCTCGTTTCCCATTCTACTACTGCTGTACTCGCTGTAACAGAGGTAGGCGTAGCCGTTGCAGGTGGTAAACAACTTGGTGCCGGAGCAATAGTGATAACGTAGTCTTCTGTTTCTCTTGCCAACGAAATACTTGTGCACGCTCCTGTAGGCCCGTGAAAGGTAGTTGCGCTGAAAACATTTCGAATCCGCATACCAGTCACACCTGTCATAGATGTTGGGGGTATCAGAATAGTTCCTGTTTTTAAAGTGCCACCTGTTGTCAGGGTTATGTATTCGGCACTGTCGAAAGTACCGCTCATATCCCAGTCAATCCAAGCTTCAGAATTGGCTGAAGTACTGCTGGTGGTAACTTCAAGTGTGTACGGTACACTTTGTGCAATGGTCGCGGTATTGGTCGAAATGGTATGATCTAATCGCAAGTAACCACCTGCTCCTACTGCGGTTGTTGTGCTATTGAGCGTAGTGTTGGGGATGCTTACGTTAGTCATGTAATTTGTACCGGCTGATGTTTGAAGTTGAACACCGTTGAGCGGAGAGCAATAGCACAAGTAAAACGGACTTACATTGATATTCACCGTATTTGAAACATCAAATCCACCACCATTGGAGCAGGTTACAACAGCACGGTAATCTGTAGGTCCGGTCAATGTATCCGTAAATATTCCCGTTGTAGCACCGGCAATTGGCGACCAAACTCCTGCCCCTGCGGGCGACTCTTCCCATTGAATAGAAATGCCTCCGCCCAGGCTGAATCCTGTAAGTGAAAGATCAATCGGCCCATTGAGGCAAGCATTTGTTGCATTATTTGCAGCGCTCGCTGTTCCCGGAATAGGTGTACCAAAACATGGTGGTACGCTGAACTCAATAGCTCCTATATCGGGTGTAGTAAGACTACGTGGCGCGCCATTGATGTCAGCGTTGATGCCAACTGGAGTACCGATGTCATCCATCAGACTATTTCCTGGTGTGAAATTTCCTGTGGTAATGTTGGTGAAGAATGGATTTACCTCTACGCTGTTTTGATCCCACGCGCCACTGTTTGCTGTTTGCCATGAAGCAAGGGTAGGGTAGGCAGTAGAAAAATACCCTGTATTGTTTGACCCACCAGATGAGTTGACGAAGATGTTATTATGATCAGAGCTTTTACCGGCCCCGGAGAAATACAGACCATATTTTACACCCGAACCACCTTGTGTTATATAGATGTTGTTGTTCTTAACATCCACGCCGGCAGTGCCTGTAGAATAAATACCATAAACTGTTCCACTGGCTGCAGCGGTATTGTTTAAAACAATGGTATTGTGATATGCCTGAACATACGTACCGCTCGGCATATATAATCCTGCTATTGTACCCGTGTTTCCAATGTTGTAAATGATGTTGTTGTAAATTTTGTTTTCGTTTCCTAAAGAAGCAGCAGCGCTATTGTAGATGCAATAAGCAGTAAAACTTCCTGTTCCCGATGTACCACCGGCATTTCTGATCATGTTCTTTTCCACCAGCATATTGTTGCAACCAGTTGAAAGCATTACACCATAAAACGTAGTAACTGTTGTACGGTTAGGACGTTCAATAATGTTGTTCGATACTGTTGCACCCGATTGCTGCAAATAGTAACAACCATACAAGTAAAAATCACTGATATGGCAATTAATAATGCTGTTGTTTACATTGGCAGAAGCCGATGAACCGTAGAATACCAGTCCAAAATACCCTCCGGAAATAGTTGAATTGCTGAAAGTATTATTGCTTCCGTTATTTCCTGCCGTTGAATACGAAGTTTTGGAGCCACTCATAGATACTGCATTCGCTGTAGAAGAGGTAGCAGAAATGCTTGCTACAATCACACAACTATCAAACGTGTTGTTGTTTGCATCATTCATTAAGTGAACAGCAAAGTTGCTTGTAGTACTTGACGCTTCTATCACCAGATTTTTGAAGATGAAGAAGTCTGCGCCATCAAGATTAAGAGTAGCATAATTAGATGCACTACCGCCGCTGGTAAGCGTATCGCCATTGCCATTAATGGTAATTGTGTTGGTAGCAGAAGAGCCGCTTATCTGAGGTATATCTACCTGCTCAATATAAGGACCGCTGCCGGGCGTAATATTTAGAACAATCGGACCGCAGATACCATTATTGCTTATGTCATTTACAAAGTCGCCAAAAGTCTGATAGTTTCCTCCTCCGGTGGCTACTGCAGCGTTAAGTGTGTATGTGCCCATCAAAGAAGGCGCTACAATCATTGCTACCGTATCATTCACATTTGTGGTATCCACCCCACCATTAGGATTAGATGTCCATACTACAATGGTATCTGCATCAGTAATTGTTTTTGTGCCCAGCATCAGCTGTAAGCTGTTTGGGTTCATACCTTGAGCAGTATCTATTAACTGATTTATGCTTACCTGTGTTTGAACAACACCATTCCAAGTCCAGTTTACAGTGCCGGTAGTTATTTGATTAATACCATAATTTTTAACCGTTACCCAAATATTCTGTGGTCCTGCACAAAACACCGTAGGCGTATCAATGCTCGCAACCCCAATATCATTTAAACCACTGGCTCTCGGATAGTCCAGTTTCATGTAAATGCAAAAGGAAGAACCTCCAGTACATATATTGTTTACACTGCTTGCTGCATCCGCTACAATCGTAATCGTGCCGTCTGCCGCCCAAGCATTAATGTCAGCCATCGGAATGGTAAGAACCATGCTGTCATAGTTCGCACCACATTGAGACGAACCGTTAGTAGCAGTTCCTATTTGGGTCGTAGCACTGCTTTCCCCGAAAAAATCAATATACTCCGAGGTGCTTAAATCGCCGTTGTAATACAAGGTTAGCGTACCGTCACCGATAGCATTCGGCGTAGCCGTAGCAAAGTTGACCGTTTCAACTCCTCCGGTTGTGGTATTACACTGTACTGTGGTAGTAACATTGTAATTCTGTGCTGTTGAACCCAAACTCCATAGACACAGACTAATGACACTAAGATAAATTTTCAAAAAGTAGTTGTTAGTCATGTTCAAAAAATTTTAAGTAATGCCTACTCTGAATTGGTTTTCGGCTACCCCGTGTTTAGTTCTCGCCGGAAAATGAAATCTTCCAGCAATTGCTAATTGTAAATTACTGACTACACCACGCCGAAAGCCTTGCCTGTCTTAATTCTAACCGGATTATAACTACTCCCTAAGTTTATTCTTATCTCTTTGGTCTAAAGATTTTTTTAGACCTTTACTCTGATCTGAACACCGCCATGAAACAGAAAATTTTACTTATAGAAGATGAATCGAAACTTGCCTTAGCAATTCAGCAGGGACTTTACGAAGCCAACTTTGAAACAGCCATCGCTTCTACTGGTCAGGAAGGAAAAGACATGTTTTTTGCAAACGACTACGATCTTGCAATCATAGATATCAACTTGCCTTTTATCAGCGGCTACGACCTAATAAAACTGTTGCGCTTTAAGGACAAATTTGTCCCCATCATTATTATAACTGCACTAAACCAAACAGACTATAAGCTTAAGGGCTTCGATCTTGGTGCTGACGATTATCTCGTAAAGCCTTTTGAATTTAAAGAGTTGCTTGCACGCATCAATGCCTTGTTGCGCCGCTCGGAAATGAAGCCTGTGGGAGGAGAAAAAATGATGGAAGTTGCTGATCTGGTATTGAATCTTGAAAGCAAAGAGGCTCAGAGAAACGGGCAAAATATTTCACTTACTTCAAAAGAGTTTTTGCTGCTCGAATATTTGCTGCGTAATAAAAACAAAGTGGTATCAAAAGAAGAGATAGCCCTTAATGTGTGGGAAATAGATTTTGACTCACAAACAAATGTGATAGAGGTGTACATCAACTATTTGAGAAAAAAAATAGACAGAGATTTTACGCCAAAGCTCATTCATACAAAATCGGGAATGGGCTATATCCTTAAAGCCGACTAATGCAGATACGCTACAAGATAACTTTCACCTATGCTACCACCGTAGCATTCGTACTTATCTTACTGTGTTGCAGCATATATTTTCTTTCCGCGCAAGATCGAATCGAACAATTTAGGGAGCGGATGAAAGCACGCGCGCTTACCACACATCAGCTATTGCGAACAGAAGATATTGAACCAGACTTACTAAAAAAGCTAACAAGATTTCCGTCAGCGGCCCTCAGCCACAAGAGTATGGCAATTTATGACAGCAACTGGAAATTGGTATTTGAGGAACATGATTCTTTTACTCAACCGCTGATAATGGATAGTGGGTTTGTGAAAAACGTAAAAGGTGGTGACTACTTTTTTAAAATAGGGGAGCGCGATGCACTTGCTTTCAAAACAAAGAATCACATAATACTAATCGCTGCTTACGACGACGATCGTATCCAATGGCTGTCGAAGCTGAGGTTCATTTTATTCTTCTCTTTTTTTGTCAGTATAGCTTTAGTAATAATTGTGGGCTACGTTTTTTCGCTGCAATTGGTTGGTTCTATCAGTAGAATTGCAGAGAAGCTCAAACACATTTCTACGCAGGATTTTTCTCAGCGATTAGAGGCAGGAAACAGCGAAGATGAATTGCAGCAACTTGCAACTACCGTCAACGATCTTTTGAACAGACTGGAACATTCCTTTCAAACACAAAGCCGTTTTATAGACAACGCATCGCACGAGTTGTCCACGCCACTCGCCGTCATTCTAAGTCAACTGGATATTGCCAAACAAAAGATCAGGTCGAAGGAGGAATACGAAGAACTTGTAGAATCTGTTTACGAAGATGTTTCAAGGTTGGATATACTGGTAAAAAGCCTGCTAGACCTTGCGAAGCTGAGTGGATCGCGGAGTGGACTGGAATTATTTTATTTCAGAATTGACGATCTGATGATGCAATTGCCTGTGAATATGAAGAGAATCAACGCAGGTTATAAAGTGAAGTTGCTGTTTGAAGAATTTCCGGAAGATGAACAAGACATGAAAGTGTATGGAAATGAAGCCTTGCTTTACTGTGCTTTTCATAACATTGTGCACAACGCCTGTAAATATTCGCCCGACAATGCTGCTATGGTAAAACTTGCTTTCGTAAACAGATCTATACACATCACGATTCAGGACTACGGACCTGGCATTGAAGAAGAAGATTTACCATTCATTTTTCAGCCCTTTTACAGAAGCCTGAATGTAAATGTTGCAATACAAGGAACTGGTCTTGGATTGTCGCTCGCAAATAATATTCTTAAGCTCCACAACGGGAGAATCACCATTGAAACAGAGAAAGGAATAGGAACGCGTTTTCTGATTGAGATTAACAAGAAAAATCTATAGTCGTTTATGAATCTACATGCCCCCGTCATACTTATCCTGTTGAGCAGCGTAGTAATTATCAGTTACCTGTTCAATCTTTTTAGCCGCAAGACAAATATCCCTTCCGTACTAATGCTGATAGGAACGGGCATTGCCATAAAATACACTTCTCTGTATTATGGAATGATACAGACGGATGTAAACAAACTGGTGAAAATATTAGGTATTGCAGGGCTGATAATGATAGTGCTTGAAGCCGCCCTCGACCTGAAACTTAGCAAGAATAAAGTAAAGCTGATTGGCGATTCATTTGCTTCCGCGCTCTTCATTTTTCTCATCTCAGCATTTGGCATTGGCTTTCTGGTGATGCAATGGCTCGATGTTCCTTTTGACCGTGCGTTTCTTTATGCAGTTCCTTTAAGTATTATCAGCAGCGCTATCGTTATTCCCAGCACCAGTCATTTACCCGAAGAGAAAAGAGAGTTTATAATTTATGAGTCATCTTTCTCCGATATTTTCGGAATTCTGGTTTTTAACTACATGCTTATGGGCAATATTGCGAGCCTCGGTTCGGCATTTAAGTTTGTCACCAATATAGGAATTGCTATATTGTTTTCTGTGCTTGCCAGCTTACTCATGATCTATTTGCTTACAAAGATCACCATCAACATCAAATTTTTTCTGGTGTTCGCGGTGTTGTCATTGCTCTATTCTCTGGGCGAATTGATCCATTTACCAGCATTGCTTATAGTTTTGGTGTTCGGACTTGTTATCAATAATTCAACCTTGGTGATACGTGGCAGACTTAGTAAATGGATCAGTATTGAAGGAATTGAAACAGTGGTAGATGCTATGAAATCTATTACTGCTGAAACCTCTTTTCTTATACGCACGTTCTTCTTCATTTTGTTTGGTTACACCATTAATTTAGATGTGCTTGTACTGCCCGATGTTTGGAAACTGGGTTCCATCATTATACTCATTCTCCTTTTTGTAAGATTTTTCTACTTGCGGATGATTCTAAAATCCAATTTGTTTCCAGAGCTTTTTCTGATGCCCCGAGGTTTGGTAACTATTCTTCTTTTTTACAGCATACCTGCCAGCCACAGTATTGGTGGATTTAATGAAGGCATTTTATTCTTTATAGTTGCAGTAAGTTCTGTACTGATGATGATAGGTTTGCTTCTGTTTAGAAAGGACAAGCAGCCTTATTTGGAAAGTAGTGAGGAGGCTATATAATTGTTAGGAAGTTTTCCTCAATTCTCACCTTCCGCCTGCCATCTCCAACAGCCTATTCACGGTATTCCAGTTTCGTGTAGTAGCTGTAACTTTTAGTTTGCTTTCAAAGAAGTTGTTGTTCAGTTTGGTGTTGCCATAACCACCAGGTACAAATAAATAAATGACCTTGTGGTCAATCACAAAGCAATCAGCTTCGTATTGCACAGCTTTTATCTTTTCTACAAGGGCGACATTAGGTTGGTTGTTTAAAAAGCACACATACATTTTCCCCTCGTCAAAATCTTTCTGTTTTTGAAAAGGATTGTTAGTAATTGTATCCTGCATTTCCTGCGGTGTAAGAACGATCACAGCAACATCAAAACCGTAATGCTTTTTTATAAAAGTTTCTATCTGCGTAGCAAGTGTGCTTGTGCTTTTTTTAGATGACTTGAAAACAACATTCCCACTTTGAATATAAGTCTGCACATTTTGAAAGCCTGCATCTTCATGCAGTGTTTTCAACTCCTTCATAATGATCTTCTTTTGTGCGCTCACGTTTATACCGCGAAGCATAGAAATGTAAGTAGGCATAATGCTGATTGAAACTTAAAAATACATTCTCACTCCTCAACTAACAACTCTCAACCAACAGCTCTCAACTCTCAACTAACAACTATATTTGCAATCTTCATTTTTGATTCATGGAACTCAGTAAGAATTTTCAGCACAGCGAAGCCGAAAAGCATTGGTACGGACATTGGGAAAAGCAAGGTTATTTTAAAAGCACACCCGACGATCGGCCACCCTATACCATTGTTATACCGCCACCCAATGTTACCGGCATATTACACATGGGCCACGCGCTAAACAACACCGTGCAGGATGTATTGCTACGCCGCGCAAAAATGCAGGGGTTCAACACTTGCTGGGTGCCCGGCACCGACCATGCTTCCATAGCTACAGAGGCAAAAGTGGTAGGTATGCTGCGCGACATGGGAATTGATAAAAAGACTTTAAGCCGCGATGAGTTTCTGAAATATGCGTGGGAGTGGAAAGAAAAATACGGCGGAATAATTCTTCGTCAATTTCGGGAGCTTGGTCTTTCGCTCGATTGGGATCGCACCGCTTTCACTATGGATGAAGATTACTATGCTGCGGTAATTCGTGTTTTCAACGAGCTGTACGAGAAAGGTCATATATACCGTGGTGTAAAAATGATCAATTGGGATCCGAAGGCAAAAACTGCATTGAGCGATGAAGAGGTTAATTACAAACAGACCAACAGCAAACTTTACTACGTCCGCTACAAAGTAGAGAACGGAGAGGAAGAGGAATACATTACCATTGCGACCGTAAGACCTGAAACTATTTTAGGCGATACTGCAATATGTGTACATCCTGAAGATCCACGCTATGCACATCTGCGCGACAGGCATTGTTTTGTGCCACTGATTAACCGCCGGATACCTGTGATCTTTGATGACTACATAGACATGGAGTTCGGAACCGGTGCATTGAAAGTGACACCTGCGCATGATATTAACGACTACAACCTCGGACAAAAGCATCGCTTAGAGATCATTGATACGCTAAACGATGACGGGACAATGAGTGAAGCTGCACAGCTTTATGTAGGAGAAGATCGGTTTGCTGTCAGGAAAAAAATTGTGCAGGATCTGGAAGCCAGTGGTCATTTGGTTAAGCAGGAAGATTACCAAAATCAGGTAGGCTTTAGCGAAAGAACTAATGTGGTAATCGAGCCACGCTTATCTATGCAATGGTGGTGCAGAATGAATAAAATGGCCGCACCAGCACTTGATGCGGTGATGACAGACAAAGTGGAGTTTCACCCAGCAAAATTTAAAAACCTTTATCGCCACTGGATGGAAAACATCAAGGACTGGTGTATTAGTCGCCAGCTTTGGTGGGGGCAACGAATACCAGCATGGTACGCACCCGACGGTAGTTTTCAGGTGGCAACTACAAAAGAAGAAGCCTTTGAAAAATTCAAAATTCAAAATTCAAAATTGAAAATTGAAGAGCTACGACAAGATGAGGATGTGTTAGATACCTGGTTCTCTTCATGGCTGTGGCCTATGGAAGTTTTTGGCTGGAATAAAAACCCTGACAATAACGATCTGAAATATTATTATCCCACAGCCACACTTGTAACCGCACCGGAAATCATTTTCTTTTGGGTTGCACGCATGATCATGGCCGGGTATGAATTCATGGGAGAGAAACCTTTTAACCGCGTTTATTTTACAGGAATTGTTCGTGATAAGCAAGGAAGAAAGATGAGTAAATCGCTGGGTAATTCGCCCGACTTGCTCAAACTTATTGAAGACTATGGCAGTGACTCCGTGCGTTTTAGTGTTATGATTTCTTCGCCTGCGGGTAATGATCTTTTGTATGATGAAAGCACACTGGAACAGGGACGTTTTTTTGGAAACAAAATGTGGAATGCACTGAAGCTGATAAAAACTTGGGAAGGCAAAACCGCTGAAAATGTTTCTGAAAACAATACAAGTTTTGCGGTGAGTTGGATGGAGCAAAGATTAGCGCATGTGTCTAAAGACCTCGATGGGTTGTTTGCAGAATTTCGTTTGAGCGAAGCGTTGAAAACAATCTATTCTTTGATATGGGACGATTTCTGTAGCTGGTATCTGGAATGGATAAAGCCTGCACAAGATCAGCCAATATCCCGCGCTGTTTACAATCGCACAATTGATCTTTATGAGCAACTGTTACAATTATTGCATCCCTTCATGCCTTTTATAACGGAAGATATTTATCATCAACTAAAAGAGCGCCACGCTACAGATGACTTGATGGTAAAACAATTTCCAGAGTATGCAGCGGGTAACGCAGCTTTGCTGAAGCAAGGTCTTATGTTGCAGGATTTAATTACCGCTGTTCGAGATGCAAGAAATAAGAATGGACTAAAACCCAAACAAACAATTAAGCTTTGGATTGATACTGCCCATAAAGATTTCTACCAAAGTGTGCAGGAAATTTTAAAGCGGCAAGTAAATGCAGAAGAAATTGGATTTACTGATGAAGCTAAAAATGGCACAGTTGCTGTTGTAGTACACACCGATAAACTATACATAGATGGCGACTTTCCGACGGTAGATAATGGGAAGCAGAAAGAAGATATGTCGAAAGAGCTGGCGTATCTCAAAGGATTTTTGCTAAGTGTGGAGAAGAAGTTGAGTAACGACAAGTTTGTTCAAAATGCAAAGCAGGAAATTTTAGAAACCGAACGGCGCAAACAAATGGATGCAGTTGCTAAAATAAAAGCACTTGAAGAAAGTCTTAGTTTGCTATAATTTTAAAGAAATGAAGCGGATAATTAATTTTTCTCTGATGGTGGCTTTACTGGCTGTAAGCAACGTGCTTTTGGCGCAGAAAGCTGCAAAAAATGGAAAGAAACAGAATGCAACAACTGAACAAACAGTAGCGCCTATTCCCAATAGTATTCGTTCTTATCTGGGAGGTTCAGGGTTGTATGGCGGGCCAATCAGCAAACGACTTTTTGATAGTTACCTGAGCCAGGGTCTCATCGCTAAAGATTCAATGGGGAATCAATACAAAGTTGATGGCTTTACTTTCGGCTATGCAGAGCGCAATCTTTATGAAGATTCAGTAGGAAACCTGATGGTGCTTACAGACTATCTTTCAGAGTTTTGTCCTGGCGATAGTGTGAGTGCTGCCATTTCAAATAATATCTACCACAAAACAAAACCCGGCGATACCGCATATTTCGAAAACGTGAAGGTTGCCTTGCCTGATGGCAAAAGGGTAGGAGCGAAGTCTATGAAATTTGTTTTGACAAAATAACCGTCTTAGTTCTCGTCTTCTAATTCATCAGCAACAGGTTCACGCTTCGTTGCAGAATATTGAAGGCAATTTCCGCCATTAGGTTTTCGTTCTCAAGCGTTTCTTTCTTTGCGCAGCGTTAGAGCGCTGACTTCCACAAATGTTTTGGTAAGAATACTTTTTTCTATTTCCTAATGAGGAAACCTGTCAGGTTTTGCTTTGTGCGTGACTCTGCGCAACCTGACAGGTTATAGTGCTACTCTATACTGCCTACTGCTACTGCTTATTGCATACTCCTTACTGCGCCTACTCCTTCACCACCTTTCTCACCGTTCGTCTGCCATCTTCCAGCGTGATGAAAACCATATACATCCCTGGAGTCAATGTGCTGATATCAATTTGACTTTGGGGATTATTAAGCGGTTGAGTAATTATCGTTGCACCTTTGATATCGGTGAGCAACACCTGTGCTTTTTGTGCGTATGGATTTTCAATCGTCAGAAAGTCTGTTGCAGGATTAGGGTATACTGTCAGCAACGGTAATTCTGTATCTTTTACCGAGGTAACTACTATGCTGAAGCAACTGTCCTCAACACTACAGGGCGCGTAGGTACGCAGGCATACATTGTAAGTGCCCGGTGTAGTGTAAGTATGGCTTACATTGCTGCCGGGATTAAGGTCTTTGGTGGTCTTGCCATTGCCCCATTGCCATACCAGGCTGTCGGCACCAGTTACAGGAGTTGTCTTTACGGTGAGCACATTAAATTGCAAACCCACCATCTGTGGCTGGGCTTTGGGTGCTACAGGGGGGCAGTTACAACTATTAGACATAGCATAGCGATAGATAAAGAAATCGTTGTGCCCACCATTGCTTACAAGGCTGTCTGCTTTGTTATCGGTATAAAGCTTTTGGGTAAAGCCGCCTGCAAAATAAAACCCTGATGGTGTGCCATCTGAAATGGCGGCGGTGATGGTATGGCCGGCACCAAGCGCAGGCACTGCTTCACCGGATATAAACTGACCGGTTTGATGATTGAGTACCGTTACAAAGGGAGACATGTTTCCCATTGCATGTGTAGGTTTTATGGTGTCATTGGCATTGATAACACATATTAAGCCACCTGCACCTTGAAAACCGATATTGCCATTTTGGAGAACAACAGGAACGCCAGCCGTGGCTACTTGATGTACCTTTACAACATTCCCCCATATCCCCTGTCCTGTAGCTGCATCCAATTTTACAACGCCGGGGTCGTTATAAGGATTAGAGGAAAGATTGTTAGTTATGGTAAGTCCAAAAAAATTGGCACTGTCTCCGCGTAACCCAATACCAAGATAGACAGCGCCATTATGAACAACATTCTGTAAAAGCGTAAGAGAACCAACGCTACTCGAAAACTTTATTCTTGATACATGATGCCACAACAAATTTCCAGAAGACGAAAACTTCGCTATAATTCCTATTTGGTTAAAAGTGTCCAGTATTATTTGACTTCCGTTAAGTACAACCGTATCTCCTCCACCAAAGCTGGTTGTGAGATAGTAATTGTTGGCGCTATCCTTTACAAACGACCTCGTATATACTGATGAAGGATTCGCCTTATCACCCAATTGCAGCTTGGTCATACCTGTTACCATTCCATTGCTACTGTTGAGCTTCACCACATTCCAGCTCTTCTGGGTGGGTGAATGTCCGTCCCAGACGGCGCCAAGTGTAAAAAACCAGGTAAACATGTGCAACGTTCCCTGCGCATCTAATGCTAATCCTCTTGGTAAGGCCCATATCGCATTAGGTTGTCCGTACCCCATCATCTTAAACCACTTTCTGTTACCGAGGCTATCCATCTTCATCACAAAAAGATCCTGCATATACCCCGGTGTGGCAGGTATGGTGGTGTCGCCGTACAATGATGGGGATGTCTGACTAACGGGAACTACACCACATACATATACATTGCCGGAATCATCTACGGTAAGTCCTCCAGGCTTATCTATAACGCCGCCGCCGAAATATTTTACCCAGCGCAGTTTGCCGGAGCAATTATAGCTGAACACTACAAAGTCATCATAACCGTATCCATTCATTTTTTGAAACGTATCAATTTTAATGTTCGACCCATTATATCCTTCCACCGTTGCCATAGCATATACGTTTCCGTTTTTGTCCACATCCATATATTGTATGGCTTCGCTGGTAGTGTTACCATTTGACGCTGACCCGCCGCCTTTCACCCACTGGAAGTTGGATGGGGAAGTGATTTGAGCATGGCTGTAGCAGGTTATAAGCAGTAAGAGAAAACTGAGGGTTGTGTTTTTCATTTGGATCATTTTGAAAGGTTTTTTTAAAAATGTTGGAAAAGTTGGAAAGTTGGAAATGTTGGAAGGTTGGAAATGTTGGAAAATGGTTATGAAACCTGTCAGGTTCTGCTTCGCGCGTGGCTTTGCGCAACCTGACAGGTTAGTGGATTAATGCTGAACAATCAGCTTTTGCGTTGCTACAATTTTTCCGTTCCAGATAGCCTGCACCATATACATGCCCGGCACAAGGGTGGATAAATCCTGCCGCAACGAACCTTTATCTTCACTGACGGCTATCGTGGCAGCCGTCCGGCCCACAGCATCCGTAATACGGAGATACTTCCCTTTTTCCGAGGATATAGACAAGGCGCTGAAATCATAGCGAATCTCTACTGAGGTATTGGCAGGGTTTGGTATCAGCACCATGCTGCCGGCAGTTTGTTGCGCCTTTCTAAGTTGACCACCGTCATCGCAGGGAGGAGGGAATATCCTGACGCAGCCGGTACATTTAAAGCCGTCCGCGTCGGTTATTTCAACGCATATTATTATCGGGCTACTAAGTTGGAAAAGCTGCATGTCCACCATTACATTCATCGAGCCGGCTGCGGCAAAGCCGGTGTTATTGGGTGGCAGGAAAATGCCTATGGGCTGACCGTTAGCATCTGTTACAGACAGGTTATAAGTTCCGGCGTTCGGATGACCGCCTGCAAAAATATTCACGCTGTAAATATGATTTACAGGGTCAATACACTCTAAAAGCGCCTCAACGCTTAGCTGGCAGCAATCCATCAGGCTGAGGTCCATGGGGTCTGAGGTCTGTACACAAAGTGCTTTTTCCAGCCTCCACTGATATATACCAGCGCCCATCCTCCAACCAAAGCGGATCGCATACGCTATTGCTGCCCGAACCGCTATAGGGTCCGTTGGCAGTTACCGGAGCACTGTTGTGCAGCCATTCCCATGTATCGAATACATGATAAGATGGGCCGTCAATATGTCTTGGCAGTTCATCCCTGCAATAAGTATAGCAGGCATTTTGCGGGAACCGCCAGAAGAAGGTATTGGGGGCAACAGGCACATCTATATCTTCATGGCTCTTACAGCCATACAAGTCGGTAACCCAGGCGCGGTAGGGCCCGCCGTTGAATACGGATATGGGCGAACCGGTTTGCCCGGTGCTCCAGTTGAGCGTATAGGGGGGAACGAAGGAGTGCGTGGCGGTTAGCTCCACTTCGTAAGTATTACAGTCCAGCATTTGCAGCGAGAGTGTAGGCGGCGCAGGCAGCGCATGAACTTCTACCTGGTAGGGGGCTGAAGTGGTAACACAGGTTGGTCCCCCCGGCTGAGGGGTATAGGTCTGGGTAAGGGTGTAGGTATAAATACCCGGCGCCAGCCCTGTCTCGGTTATGTCTTTGGTAGTGCCTGCGGCTACATTGCCGGGATTGCGCACCCAGCTATAGCTAAGGGTAGCCGGTGCCTGCGCGTAAGCAGCAGCGCTAAGCTGTATATTCTCACCGTCGCAGCGGTGCTGCTCACCCTGTATGATCACTGGTGGGGCATTGATAAAGTTAACCGTAGCAGGGGTAGGATTGGCACTTGCCTGGCAGCCATGTGCATCCTCCACAGCCACCCAGTAAGCGCCTGCAGCGCTGATATTGCTGAGTGTAGCGCTACTTGGCGCACCCAGCGATTGGGTGGACTCATGCCAATTATAGCTGAAAGGAGCAACTCCACCTATCATACTTGTTAGCTGAACTGTAGCCAGGTTTCCTGCACACAATATCTGATTTTGTGGTGTATAAATCGCATTCGGGTTAGACCCAAAACCAATGTTATTTTCAATAATTGTTATTGTATCAGTAGCTGTGGAGGTACAGCCATAAGCGTCTGTTACTGTTAACGAAGTTGGTGCGGGGTTAATCAATGAATTATATGTATAAACTCTCGTCGTTACCGGTGCTATCCAACTGCTGGTAAAGTCGCCGAACTGCCAGTCGTGGTGCACAATGCTACCCGTGCTGGCGCTGGTAAAGTCCACCGCTCTTAGCTCGCAACTGCTCAAAGCAGAGGGTGTAGAAAGCGGGTCGGTAGAAGTAACGGTATAAGCTGCCACAGGTAGCTGGGGTACCACCAGCGTCATGGAGCGCGAGCAGTTGTTCCCTTGCCCGTCTCTTACGATCAGGGCTATATTATAAGTGCCGGGCGCAATCGCGCCTACAATCAGTGTATT
>ENA-UOUJ01000429-UOUJ01000429.1-activated-sludge-metagenome-genome-assembly--contig:-NODE-429-length-29839-cov-8.115666_pt1 | contig 29839 bp, 29 predicted proteins | sample MGYA00249839_ERZ747224 | MGnify/ENA primary metagenome ERZ747224 (study PRJEB28782, sample SAMN03220277) | activated sludge metagenome | biome: wastewater; feature: sewage sludge; material... | reverse complement strand
GGGGGCGACGCGGTCGCGGGCGATCGGCGCCGTGTTCGCGCCTCGCGGCGCTCCTGCAGGAACCGTCGCGTTTTCAGTACAACGCGTCCTCGCCGAGCATCGTGACGCCCGCCCCCTCGAGCGCGGCGATCGCGCGCTCCGGCGCGGCGAAGCGGAACAGCATCGCCAAGCGCCCGCTGCGGCGCACGAAGAAGCCGTACATGTATTCGATGTCGGCGCCGGCCGCGGCGAGCACCTCGAGGATGCGCACCAGTCCGCCGGGCTGATCCTCGACTTGGATCGCCACCATGTCGGTCACCGTCACCGCCCAGCCGCCCGACTGCAGCAGCGCGCGTGCGCGCGCCCAGTCGCGCAGCACCAGGCGCAGGATGCCGAACTGCTCGCTGTCGGCGAGCGCGATGCCCGACAGGTCGATCTGTGCGGCGGCGAGCGCCTGCAGCGGCTCGAGCAGGCTGTGCGGGCGGTTTTCCAGGAAGACGGAAAGTTGGGAGATCTTCATCGCGGGCTCCTGCCTCAATCGTGGCGCTTGTCGATCACGCGCCGCGCCTTGCCTTCGCTGCGCGGGATGCTGTGCGGTCCCACCAGGCGCAGGCCGACGCGGATGCCGAGCACGTGCTCGATCGCGCGCCCGATGCGCGCGCGCAGTTCCTCCATGCCGCGCACCGTGTCGCTGAAGACCTCGGGCGTCACTTCCACCTCGACCGTCATCTGGTCCAGGCCGTGGTCGCGCGTGAGCACGATCTGATAGTGCGGCACCGTCCCCTCCACCTCGAGCAGGGCCGTTTCCACCTGCGAGGGGAAGACATTGACGCCGCGGATGATGAACATGTCGTCCGAGCGCCGGCTGATGCGGCGGATACGGCGCATGGTGCGGCCGCAGCCGCAGGGCTCGGTGAGGATCGCGGTGATGTCGCGGGTGCGGTAGCGGATCATCGGCATCGCGCGCTTGGAGAGCGTGGTCAGCACCAGCTCGCCTTCCTCGCCGTCGGGCAGCGCGGCGCCGGTCGCGGGGTCGATGATCTCGGGGAAGAAGTGGTCCTCGAACACGTGCAGGCCGTCGTGGCAGGTGCACTCGGTGGCGACGCCGGGGCCGGTGATCTCGGAGAGGCCGTAGATGTCGAAGGCCTCGATGCCGGTCTCGGCCTCGATGCGCTCGCGCATGCCGTCGGACCAGGGCTCGGCGCCGAACACGCCGGTGCGCAGCGGCAGGCTCTTCAGGTCCACCCCCATCTCGGCGGCCTTTTCGACCAGGTGCACGAAGAAGCTCGGCGTGGCGCACACCGCGGTGACCCCGAAGTCGCGCATCAGCATGATCTGGCGCTCGGTGTTGCCGCCGGAGACCGGGATCACCGCCGCGCCGATCGCCTCGGCGCCGTAGTGGGTGCCCATGCCGCCGGTGAACAGTCCGTAGCCGAAGGCGTTCTGCAGGATGTCCCCGCGGTGAAGGCCGCAGGCGGCGAAGGTGCGCGCCATCGCCTCGGTCCACACCTCGACGTCCTCGCGGGTGTAGGCGACCACGATCGGCTTGCCGGTCGTGCCCGAGGAGGCGTGCAGGCGCACCACCTCGTCCATCGGGCTGGCGAACAGGCCGAAGGGGTAGGTGTCGCGCAGGTCGGCCTTGACGGTGAAGGGCAGGGCGGCGATGTCGCCGATGCCGCCGATGTCGTCGGGCGTGAGGGCGCGCGCCTCCAGGCGCTCGCGGAACAGCGCCACCTTGTCCCAGGCGCGCGCCACCATCGCCTGCAGGCGGCGCGACTGCAGCTCGCGAAGTTGCGGCCGGGGCAGGAAGTCCGGCGCGCTGACCGGATGGAAGCCACCCGCACGGTCGTTCCAGCGTTCTTTCAGCATCTCTTTGCGTCCCGCTCGAGGGAAAGGACGAAATGGTGCGCGTACGCAGGACAATGTCGTTTGATCGAACGCAAAGCTTGTGCGGGTGCAGCATCGGTGCCCGTGAGGGGGCGTTTTGCAGCGCGTACGACTGCAGCGTGGTTGATCTTCGTCAATGGGGTCGGGGAGGTCGCTGACTAAGCTCGTGGGTTTCGAACCCGAACCCGTCAGAGAGGATCTCCCCATGGGTGCTGCCCTGCCCGAAACCGCCCCGAGCCGCCTGTTCCTGTCCGGCAACGAGGCCGTGGCGCTCGCCGTGCGCGACGCCGGCTGTCGCGTCGCCGCTGCCTATCCGGGCACCCCGGCGACCGAGATCCTGGAAGAGCTGTCGCGCTTTCCCGACCTGTACACCGAGTGGTCGGTGAACGAGAAGGTCTCGCTCGAGGTCGCGCTCGGCGCGTCGATGGTGGGTGCGCGCGCCTTCTGCGCGATGAAGCACGTCGGCCTCAACGTCGCCGCCGACGCGCTGATGACCATGACCGTCACCGGGACCGAAGGCGGCCTGGTGATCGCGGTCGCCGACGATGTCGGCATGTCCTCGTCGCAGAACGAACAGGACTCCCGCTTCTGGGCACGCTTCGCCCACCTGCCGCTGTTCGAGCCCGCCGACGCGCAGGAGTCCTACGACATGGCGCGCGAGGCCTTCGCAGTGTCCGAGCGCTTCCGCTGCCCGGCGATCGTGCGCATGACCACCCGCATCTGCCACGTCAAGGGCCGTGTCGTCGCGGCCGAGCGCGAGGCCCACGAGCCCGCCGGCTTCGTCAAGGATCCGCAGCGCTGGGTCATGGTGCCCGGCCACGCCAAGCCGCGCGTGGCGCTGATGTACGAGCGCGAGGAGGCCCTCCGCGCTTCCTCCGCGCAGAGCCCGTTCAACCTGCTGGTCGAGGGCGGTGACCGCCGCATCGGCTTCGTGACCTCGGGCCCGGCCTACATGCACGTGCGCGAGACCTTCCCCGAGGCGCCGGTGTTCAAGCTCGGCCAGTCCTACCCGTTGCCGCTCGAGCGCCTGCGCGAGTTCGCCGCCGGCGTCGATCAGCTTCTGGTGGTGGAAGAGACCGAGCCCCTGGTCGAGAGCGAACTGCGCGCCGCCGGCATCACCTGTGCGGGCAAGGACGTGCTGCCGCGCGTCGGCGAGCTCTCGCCCGACCGCCTGCGCCCGGCGGTGGCCCGCCTGCGCGGCGAGGAGGTCCCCGCCACGGCCCAGCCCCGCCTGGTGCCGCAGCAGGTCTTCCCGCGCCCGCCCACCATGTGCGTCGCCTGTCCGCACCTGGGCATCTATTACACCCTCGCGCAGCTGCGCAACCTCACCATCTCGGGCGACATCGGCTGCTACACCCTGGGCGCCGGCCACCCCTGGAACGCGCTCGACACCTGCATCTCGATGGGCGCCTCGATGGGCGTCGCGCTCGGCATGGACAAGGGCCGCGGCCCGGCCGACGCCAAGAAGGCGGTGATCGCGGTGATCGGCGACTCCACCTTCATGCACATGGGCATGCAGGGCCTGCTCGACATCACCTGGAACCGCGGCAACGTCACCGTGCTGCTGCTCGACAACCGCGCGGTGGGCATGACCGGCGGCCAGGACAACCCCGGCACCGGCCGCGACATCCACGGCGAGAGCGCGCAGCGGGTCGACTTCGCCAAGCTGTGCGAGGCGCTCGGCGTCAAGAAGGAACGCATCCACACCCTCGACCCCTACGAGCTGCCGACGCTGTTCAAGACGCTGCGCGAGGAGATCAAGGTGCCCGAGCCCTCGGTGATCATCACCGACCGGCCTTGCGTGCTGATCGACGACTACAAGCCGACCCAGCCCTACAAGGTGATCGCCGACAAGTGCACCGGCTGCGCCAACTGCATCGACGTCGGCTGCCCGGCGATCCACGTCACCCGGCGCGAGACCCAGGTCAAGCCCTCGGGCAAGGAAGTCGAGCTCGCCTTCGTGCGCATCGAGACCTCGGCCTGTACCGGCTGCGGCCTGTGCGTGCAGCCGTGCGCGCCGGAAGCCATCGTCCACGCCCTGCCGGAGCATCCGGTGAAGTTCCTGCACGCCAAGATCTGAGGAGCCCGCAATGACCATCACCAACATCGCCGTTTGCGGCATCGGCGGCCAGGGCGTGATGACCGCCACCGAGATCCTCGCCGAGGCGGCGCTGTCGCTCGGCTTTGACGTCAAGAAGACCGAGGTCGCCGGCATGAGCCAGCGCGGCGGGGTGGTGACCTCGCACCTGCGCTTCGGTCCCCAGGTGCTGTCGCCGCAGATCATGCCGGGCGAGGCCGACCTGCTGGTCGGCTTCGAGGCCGCCGAGGCGCTGCGTTGGGCGCACATGCTGAAGCCGGGCGGGGTCGCGCTGGTCAACCAGGGCCGCTTCGTGCCGCCGGTGGTGACCATCGGCCTGTACGACTACCCGACGGACCCGATCGGCGAGATGCGCAAGCTCGGCCTCGCGGTGTTCGACTTCGACGCCAGCGCGCTGGCGATGCGGCTCGGCAACATCCGCCTGGGCAACACCGTGATGCTGGGCGCGATGTCGGACCGCCTGCCGTTCCCGGCCGACGTGTTGCGCAACGCGGTGCTCGAGCGCTTCGGCACGCGCAAGCCCGAACTGCTGGAACTCAACCGCCAGGCCTTCGAGCTCGGCCGCGCCGCGGTCGCCGAGCCGGCGCCCGCCCAGGCGATCGCCTGAGCGCTCCGCGGAGCCTTACGCCTTCGGCGGCAGGTGGCCGAGGGCGCGCGAGATCTCGTCCGCGGTCTCGCGGACCAGCGGTGCCCAGTCGGGGTTGAAGCGTTCGGACGGGGTCGATAGCGACAGCCCGGCGATCAGTTCGCCGCTGTCGTCGCGGATGCCCGCGGCAATGCAGCGCACGCCGGCTTCGACCTCGTCGAGGTCGAAGGCGACGCCGTGGCGGCGCACCCGGTCGAGTTCCTTCTCCAGCGCTGGCAGCGCGGTGATCGAGGCCGGGGTGGACGCGGGCAGGGTGGTGCGGCGGGCGTAGTCGCGGATGCGCTCGAGGCCGTCCTCGACCAGGAAGAGCTTGCCGGTGGCGGTGGTGTGCAACGGTGCACGCGCGCCCACGATGTGCACCACGCGCACCGAGGAGCGTCCGCTCGACGTGCGCTCGACGTACACGATCTCGTCGCCGGCGCGTACGCCCAGATTCACGCTCTCTCCGGTGGCTGCGTGGAGTTTCAGCATGTAGGGCATCGCGGTCTCGCGCAGCGAGATGCGCGACTTCACCAGGCTGCCGAGCTCGAGCAGGCGGATGCCGAGACGGTAGGAGCCGGCGTCCGAGCGCTCGACGAAGCCACTGTGCGTCATCGCGCCGAGGATGCGGTGCGCGGTCGATGGGTGCAGCCCGGTCTCGATCGCGAGTTGCTTGAGCTGAACCGGGTCGGCGTGTTCAGCGAGCACGTCGAGCAGCTTCATCATGCGTTCAATGACCTGGATCGAGGTCTTGCCTTCGGCACTTGGGGCGGATTCGGTCTTCTTCGGCTGCACGGCGTGTTGGTGAAAGATCTGGCCGTTGCCGGGCTTGGCAACAGGTCCCGATCAATGGTACCCGTGCGATCCGATTTCGCCTAGTGAAATCGGCCGCCGTTTGGTGGGGGTGTACATCACCGATATACTTTGTCCGGAATGGGCCCAGCGATGGGCTGCGGCGGGTCGTCCGGCTTCGCGTGGCCAGTGACGCCTCCTTTATCCAAGATGCCCCAGGAACCCCCGATGAGCCTCGCCCTGATCGTGCTGCTGCCCTTCATCGGCGCGCTCCTTCCGGTGCTGATGATCCGCGCCGGGCGCAGCGCCTGCGCGACCACCGCCTTCGTCTTCCCGCTCCTCGCTCTCGTGCTGCTGCTCGCGCAGGCGCCGGCGGTGTTCCGCGGAGAGGTCCTCGTCGCGGCCTGGGACTGGGTGCCCGCGCTCGGCCTGCAGGCGAGCTTCTTCCTCGATGGGCTGGGGATGTTCTTCGCCGGGCTGATCCTCGGCATCGGCCTGCTGGTGATCGTCTACGCGCGCTTCTACCTCGCCAAGGACGACCCGATGGGGGTGTTCTACAGCTATCTGCTGCTCTTCCAGGGCGCGATGGTGGGCGTCGTCCTGTCGGACAACATCCTGCTGCTGCTGGTGTTCTGGGAGCTCACCAGCCTGTCGTCCTTCCTGCTCATCGGCTACTGGAAGCACCTGCCCGAGGGGCGCCAGGGCGCGCGCATGGCGCTCACCGTGACCGGCGCCGGCGGGCTGGCGATGATCGCCGGCATGTTGATCCTGGGCGACATCGCCGGCTCCTGGAACCTCACCGACATCCTGCGCGAGAAGGACGCCATCCAGGCCTCGCCGTTGTATGTGCCCGCGCTGGTGCTGATCCTCGCCGGCTGCTTCACCAAGAGCGCGCAGTTTCCCTTCCACTTCTGGCTGCCGCACGCGATGGCGGCGCCGACCCCGGTGTCGGCCTACCTGCACTCGGCGACCATGGTCAAGGCGGGCCTGTTCCTGATGGCGCGCATGTGGCCGGTGCTCGCCGGCACCAGCGAGTGGTTCTACCTCGTCGCCACCACCGGACTGGTGACCATGCTGGTCGCGGCGGGCATCGCGCTGTTCAAGGACGACCTCAAGGGCCTGCTGGCCTATTCCACCGTGAGCCATCTCGGCCTGGTGACCATGCTGCTCGGCTTCGGCACGCCGCTCGCGGCGGTGGCGGCGGTGTTCCACATCCTCAACCACGCCACCTTCAAGGCGGCGCTGTTCATGAACGCCGGCATCGTCGACCACGAGGCCGGCACGCGCGACATCCGGCGCCTCGGTGGCCTGCTGCAGCTGATGCCGATCACCGCCACCATGGCGATGGTGGCAGGGGCCTCGATGGCGGGGCTGCCGCCGCTCAACGGCTTCATTTCCAAGGAGATGATGCTGCACGAGGCGGTCGATACGAGCTGGCTGGGCAACGGCTGGATCGTCGCCGCGCTGGCCACCCTGGCGGCGTGCTTCTCGGTGGCCTATTCCTTCCGCTACATCGTGCACGTCTTCTTCGGCGCGCGCCGCGACGACTACCCGCACGCGCCGCACGACCCGCCCGCCGGAATGTGGCTGCCGCCGGCGCTGCTGGTGGTGCTGGTGGTGGCGATCGGGCTCTTCCCCGACGCCGTGGCCGGTCCGCTGGTGGCAGTGGTGGCGCGCGCGGTGACCGGCGGGGCGGTGATGGATTACCACCTCGCGCTGTGGCACGGCTTCACCCCGGCGCTCGGCCTGTCGGCGATCGCGGTGGCAGTCGGCCTGGGCGCCCTGGTCGCCTACCGGCGCGTGCGTGCACTCTGGCACGCGGGGCCGCACCCCGAGGCCAAGGCGATGTTCGACGCCTTCATCGAGGGCGCGGCCGCGCTCGCACGCGGCATCACCCACGGCCTGCACAACGGCTCGCTGCAGCGCTATCTCGCCTTCGCCCTCGGCGCGTTCACACTCGCCGGCTTCGCCGCCTTCCTCGCCGCACCGCACGAGGCGGGCACGCGCGCGCTGCTGCCCGCGCACCCGGCCGCGATCGCCGCCTGGTTGTTGCTGGTGGGCGGCTGCGCCCTGACCGTGATGCTCTTCCGTCGCCGCGTGCTGTCGGTGCTGGTGGTGGGCACGGTGGGCCTGATCGTGTGCGTCGCCTTCATCTACCTGTCCGCACCCGACCTTGCGCTGACGCAGATCTCGGTCGAAGTCGCCACGGTGATCCTGATCCTGCTCGCGCTCTACTTCCTCCCCAAGGAAGGGCCGCAGAGCTCCTCGGTGCGCGCCGACCCGCTGCGCCACCTGCGCGACGGCGTGCTCGCGATCGTGGCTGGTATCGGCATGGCCGGGGCGAGCTGGGCGATGCTGACCCGCGACGGCACATCGCTGTCGCGCTACTACCTCGAGAACTCGGTCTCGGGCGGTGGCGGCACCAACGTGGTCAACGTGATCCTGGTCGACTTCCGCGGCTTCGACACCTTCGGCGAGATCACCGTGCTCGGCATCGCCGCGCTGGCCATCTACGCGCTGCTCGACGGTGCGCTGTTCGGCCGCACCGGCCGCCGCCTCGGTGCGTGGTCGCCCGACCGCCCGCAGTCGGCCGACCGCCATCCGATGATCATGGTCGTCGCCACCCGGGTGATGCTGCCGCTGGCGATGCTGGTCGGCGCCTACATCTTCCTGCGCGGACACAACCAGCCCGGCGGCGGCTTCATCGCCGCGCTGGTGGTGTCGATCGCGCTGATCATGCAGTACATGGCGAGCGGCTTCGGCTGGGCGGCGCAGCGGGTGCGGGTCAATTACCACGCGATGATCGGCCTCGGCGTGCTCGTCGCCGCAGCCACCGGCATCGGCGCGATGGTCCTCGACCAGCCCTTCCTGACCTCGACCTTCGGCCATTTCCACCTGCCGCTGGTCGGTGAGTTCGAGCTCGCCAGTGCGATGGCCTTCGACACCGGGGTCTTCCTCACCGTGGTCGGCGCGGTGATGCTGGCGCTTGCCAACCTCTCGCGCATGGGGCGGTGGACCAGCCCCTACACGATCAACACCGGCGCGATGGACGTGGATCCGCGCGCCACCTCGGGCAAGGAGCAGGGCTGATGGAGTTCCTCGTCGCCAGCGCGATCGGCGTGATGACCGCGGCCGGCATCTACATGGTGCTGCGCGCGCGCACCTTCCCGGTGGTGATCGGCCTCTCGCTGCTCACCTACGCCACCAACCTGTTCCTGTTCGCCACCGGCCGGCTGGCGATCAACCAGCCGCCGGTGATCGCCGCCGATGCGGCGGCCTATGTCGATCCGCTGCCGCAGGCCCTGGTGCTCACCGCGATCGTGATCTCCTTCGGCATGACCGCGGTGGTGGTGGTGATGGCGCTGCGCGCCTACCTCGAGACCGGCAACGACCACGTCGACCTGCCCGGCGACGCCTCGCCCGAGGCTGCCGAGGACGACTGGAAGCTGCGCGCGCGCAAACCGGCCCCGGCGCCGACGCGAGGCGGGCGCGGGGAGCGCGCATGAACCACCTGTTGATTCTCCCCATCCTGCTGCCAGCGGTGGTCGGCGCCTTGCTGGTGATCGCCGCCCGCCACGACGGCGTGCTTGCGCGCACCTTCGCGGTGGCTTCCACCGTGCTGATGCTCGGCGTGGCGGTTGCGCTGCTGGTGCTCGCGAGCGACGGGGAGGTGCGCAGCTACGCGCTCGGCGCCTGGCCGGCACCCTTCGGCATCGTGCTCGCGCTCGACCGCCTGTCCGCACTGATGCTGGTGCTCACCGCAGTGCTCGGCCTCGGCGTGCTGCTGTACGCGATCGGCGGCTGGGACCAGCGCGGCAAGCACTTCCACCCGCTCTTCCAGTTCGAGCTGATGGGCATCAACGGGGCCTTCCTGACCGGTGACTTCTTCAACCTGTTCGTGTTCTTCGAGATCCTGCTGATCGCCTCCTACGGCCTCATGGTGCATGGCGGCGGCGGGCTGCGGGTGAAGGCGGGCGTGCAGTACGTGGTCACCAACCTGGTCGGTTCCTCGGTGTTCCTGATCGCGGTGGGCATGATCTACAGCGTCACTGGCACCCTCAACATGGCCGACCTCGCGCGCATCGTGCCGCAGGTGCCGGCGGCCGATCAGGCGCTGCTGCAGACCGGCGCGGTGCTCCTGCTGCTCGTGTTCGCGGTCAAGGCCGCGCTGGTGCCGCTGCACTTCTGGCTGCCCGGCACCTATGCCAACGCGCCCGGGCCGGTGGCGGCGCTGTTCGCGATCATGACCAAGGTAGGCGCCTACTCGATCATTCGCCTCTACGTGCTCGCCTTCGGCGCCGACGCCGGAGAGGCGGCCTGGCTGGCCGCACCCTGGCTGCTGCCGGCCGGGCTGCTCACGCTGGTGCTGGGCATGACCGGCGTGCTCGCCGCGCGCAGCCTCGGCCAGATGGCGAGCTTTGCGGTGATCGGCTCGATGGGCATGCTGCTCGCCACCGTGGCGGTGTTCACCCCGCAGGCGACCAGCGCCGCGCTGTACTACCTGATCCACTCCACGCTCGCGGCCGGCGCGCTCTTCCTCGTCGCCGACCTTGTCGCCGAGCGCCGCGGCGCGCAGCGCGACCGCTTCGCCGCGGCGCCGCGCATCGCCCAGGGCGGGCTGGTCGGCGGCCTGTTCTTCGTCGCCGCGATCGCCATGACCGGCATGCCGCCGCTGTCGGGCTTCATCGGCAAGCTGCTGGTGCTCGACGGCGTGCGCGCCTCGCCGCATGCGACCTGGTTCTGGGCGCTGATCCTGTCGACCTCGCTGATCGCCATCGTCGGCTTCTCGCGTGCAGGCAGCTTCGTGTTCTGGAAGGCGCACGCGCTGCCCGCCGCGCCCGCGCCCGGCTACCGCCCGGACGGCACGCTGTCCTTCGTCGCGGTCGGCGGACTGCTCGCCTGCCTGGTGCTGCTCACCGCGTTCGCCGGCCCGGTGCACGCCTGGCTGGAACTCGCCGCGGCGCAGCTCTACGCGCCAGCCGGCTACATCGACGCGGTGCTCGGCACCGCACAGGGGGTGCGCTGATGGGCGCCAGGCAGTACAAGCCCGACCAGCGCAGCTTCGGCGAGCGCTGGCTGCCGCATCCGCTGCTGACCGTGGTGCTGGTGTTGCTGTGGATGCTGCTGCTCAACAGCTTCAGTTTCGGCGGACTGCTGGTCGGAGTGGTGCTCGCCCTCGTGATCACGCGGCTCACGAGCAACTTCTGGCCGGCGCGCCCGCCGGTGAAGTCCTGGAGCAAGGCCTTCGCCTACCTCGGCGTGGTGGCCTGGGACGTGGTGGTCGCCAACCTGCAGGTGGCGAGGCTGATCCTGTTCCGGCCGGTGGGCGGGCTGGCGACGCGCTGGGTGGTGATGCCGCTCGAGCTGCGCTCGCCCGAGGCGATCACCGTGCTCGCCGGCACCATCACGATGACCCCCGGCACGGTGTCCTGCGACCTCTCCGCCGATGGCCGCAGCCTCCTCGTGCACTGCCTGGACGCGCCCGACGCGGAGGAGACGGTGCGCCAGATGAAGGAACGCTACGAGGACCGCCTCAAGGAGATCTTCCCGTGATCGAATACGCCCTGCAGTTCGGCCTCGCCGCCGCCTCGCTCGCGCTGCTGCTCAACCTGTGGCGGCTGTTGCGTGGGCCGGCGCTGATGGACCGCGTCCTCGCGGTCGACACCATGGTGATCAACATCATCGCGCTCATCATCCTGTTCGGCATCCAGCAGCGCTCCACGATCTTCTTCGAGGCGGCGCTGCTGTTCGCGATGTTCGGCTTCATCTCCACCGTCGCCTACTGCCGCTTCATCCTGCGCGGCGACGTCATCGAGTGAGCGGGGGCCGACCATGACCTTCGTGCTCGAACTCCTCGTCTCGCTGCTGATCGTCGCCGGCGGCGCCTTCCTGCTGGTCGGCTCGATCGGCATGGTCAAGCTGCCTGACCTGCTCACCCGCCTGCATGCACCCACCAAGGCGACCACGCTCGGCGTGGGTGGTGCGCTCACGGCATCTATGGTCTTCTTCGCCGGACTCGAGGGGACGCTGTCGATCCACGAGGTGCTGATCACCGCCTTCCTGTTCATGACCGCGCCGATCAGCGCCCACTTCATCGCCAAGGCCCACCTGCACGAGCACACCGAGCTGCGCGACGGCCTCCCGCCGACCGGTCGCCCCTATGGCTGGAGCACCTTCGATGCCGCTCCTGCGGCCGGCGAGGCCGACGGCGAAGACGATCGCCGCGGCGCGCACGACTGAGGCTGTCGATCGGCCATAATGCGGCCTCGAACCCTCGGGGAATCACGTTGAACACCATCCGCAGAAAGTCGCCCACCCCTCAACCCTCGCGCATCCAGGGCACGCTCGGCGTGCGCAAGCCCGCGGACGACGAACCGTCCGCCGAGGAGGCTCCTTCCGGGCGCGAGCCGGCTGCCGGGTCGCGCACACCGCGGGACGAACCCCCGGCGCGGCCCGCTGCCGGCGAGCGACCCTCGCGGCGCTCCGAGCGTGCGGCGAAGCCGGAACGCAGCGAGCGCGCCCCGCGGCGCGACGAAGGCGCCAAGCCCGCGCGCCGTGAAGACACCGCGAAGCCGGCGCGTGGCGAGCGTGCGGCGCGTACCCCGGGTGGCTCCCCGCGCGACAGCGAGCGTGCCCCGCGTGGCGAGTCGGCTGCGCGCCGCAGCGCCGAGGGGCGCTCGCCGCGGGGTGACGAGCGCACGCCGCGCAGCGAGCCGGCCTCGAAGCGCGCGGACGTCGAACCCTTCCCGCCCCGCCCGTCGAGCTCCAAGCGCGCGGGCGATGGGCGCCCGCCGCGTCGCGACGACTCCGCCGCGAGCCGCGGTGGCGAGCAAGGCCACTCCGATGCCGCCCGAGGTTCGTTCGAGGCACGCACCGCCTCCGCTGCCGCCATTGCCGAGGCGGCACAGGCGCGTGCCGCCGTCGAAGGCGTGCGGCTCTCCAAGCTGATGGCCGAGCGCGGGATCTGTTCGCGGCGCGAGGCCGATGAGTTCATCGAGCGCGGCTGGGTCTTCGTCGATGGCCGGCGGGTGTCTGAGCTCGGTGTGCGGGTCGCCGAGGATGTCCGCATCAACCTCGCCCCCGAGGCCACGCGCACCCAGCAGCAGCGCGCGACCATCCTGCTGCACAAGCCGGTCGGCTACGTCTCCGGCCAGCCGGAGCCGGGCTACGCCCCGGCGGTCGGCCTGATCGGCCCCGACAACCAGGCCGACCGCGACTCCGCGCAGCGCTTCCATCCCAGCCACCTGAAGAACCTCGCCCCCGCGGGCCGGCTCGACATCGACTCCACCGGTCTGCTGGTGCTGACCCAGGACGGCCGCGTCGCCCGCCAGCTGATCGGCGAGGACTCCAAGGTCGAGAAGGAATACATCGTCCGCGTCGAGGGCACGCTGGCCGAGAACGGGCTGGCGCTGCTCAACCATGGCCTGTGGCTGGACGACCGCCCGCTGCGCCCGGCCGAGGTCGAATGGATCAACGACGAGCAGCTGCGCTTCGTGCTGCGCGAGGGCCGCAAGCGCCAGATCCGCCGCATGTGCGAGCTGGTGGGCCTGAAGGTGGTCGGGCTCAAGCGCGTGCGCATCGGCCGGGTGAAGCTGGGCGACCTGCCCCTCGGCCAGTGGCGCTTCCTGCGCGAGGACGAGCGGTTCGGATGAGATCGGAGGGGGTGCGGGGGGCCGGTTCGGGCGCCCGCGGCGCAACGCGAATCTCCGGTAGGCGCGACGCACGTCTCGATTGCCGCGTTTCCGCCTCGACCACGCCCGTCGCCGCCGCACCGCAGGATCGCGACTTGCGTCGCTCCTACATTCCACCCGGGGCGCCGGGCTTCGGTGGCGGGGCTCGCGGATCCGCTTCGGCAAGCGCTTCCTCCTCCGCTCCCGCGAGTGCGTCCCCGAGCGGCCCGGTGACTGGCGGGAGATCCGAGCGATGCGCCGCTCGCGCCATGGCGTGGGCGGCGAGCGGAGCGGTGGCGAGGAGGATCGCCATCGCGAACAGCGCGGCGAGCGCGAAGCCGCCTTCGCTGGCGGCGGCCACCCCGGCGAGGATCAGCGCGGCGCCGAGTGCGCCGGCCTTGCTGGCGGCGTGCAGGCGGGTGTAGCTGTCGGGCAGGCGCAAGACGCCGATCGCGCCGATCAGGCCGATCAGCGCACCGAGCAGCAGCAGGGCCGAGGACAGCCAGGCAAGGAACCCGTTCATCCGACCGCCTCCCTGTTCTCGTGTGCGTCCGTCCTTCCCGTCGGACTCCCCGAGGCGTTCCTCGCGTCCTCTCCTCCGGGGGGGGCGCCCGTCCCCGCAACCCCCGCGAGTCGCCGTCCATCCGCCGCGTGCGCCGTCTCTCCCGCCCCGCGGTCGCGACGGCGGAACAGCAGGATGAACGCGGTGGTGCCGAGGAAGGACACCAGCGAGAGGACCACGGCGGCGTCGAGCAGCATGGGCTGGGCGGTGGACAGCGCGAGCAGGGCGATGACAGCGATCGCGATCATGGTCAGCGCATCGATCGCCACCACACGGTCGGGCGCGCGCGGGCCGCTCACCAGGCGCAGCAGGATCAGTGCGGCGCTGAGGGCGAGCAGCGCGAAGGTCAGCGGAAGCACCCACGCTGCCCCGGCAATTCCGGTGTTCATGCGGAGTCCCTCCCGTTTCCATCCACTGCGGCCGCCGTTCCGTCGGCATCGAGCCAGCGCAGCAGGCGGCGCTCGATCTCGCGCACCCCGGCCTCGACCTCGGCGGCGGTGCGCGCGTCGAGCGCGTGGATATACATCAGGCCGGATTCCGGCCGGTAGTCGAGCGCCATCGTGCCCGGCGTGAGCGTCAGCAGGCAGCCGAGCAGGGTGGCGAAGCCCTCGTCCCGGCGCGCCAGGCGCATCGCCACCACCGCAGGCTGCGGCGCCACCTTGCGGCCGAGCACGATGCGCGCGACGTCGATGCTGGCGCGGAAGACCTCGGCGACGAACCAGAACGCGAACGCGGTGCCGAGCTCGAGCCGGCGCAGGTAGCGGCGGATGCCGAGGAGGTCGATCGCCAGCCGCAGCGCGACGTAGATGATCACGAAGGCCGCCGCAACGCCGAGCGGGCCGAGCATGTCGGCATAGGCCGCCAGACCGACGGCGAGGAGCAGGTGGAGGCCCAGCATGCTCAGTGCCCTCCCGCGCGCACGACTGCGTCGATATAGGCCGCCGGGGCGGCGAGCTGCTCCGCCGCGGCCACCGCGTAGTCCATCACCGGCCCGGCCGCGAGGCCGATCGCCACCGTCATCGCGGCCAACGCCGTCACCGCCCACAGCGCGGGCCGCAGGCCGGCGGTGCTGCGCATGCCAGCCGTGCCGGCCGGGTGGGGCTTGAGGAAGGCCTCATTCCAGATCTTGCTCATCGACAGCAGCGTGAAGATGCCGGTGAGCAGCGCCACGCCGGCGGCGATCCAGGCGCTCGCGTCCAGGCTGGCCTTGACCAGCACGAACTTGGCCCAGAACCCCGACAGCGGCGGGATGCCGGCCAGCGACAGGGCCGGAATCGCGAACAGCAGCGCCAGCCAGGGCGCGCGCGCATACAGCCCGCCCATCGCCGCCAGGCGCTCCGAGCCGGTCAGGCGCGCGGCGATGCCGCCGATGAAGAACAGGTTGGCCTTCACCACGATGTGATGGATCAGGTAGAACACCGCGCCGGCGAGCGCGAGCGGGGTGGCGATCGCCAGCCCCAGGATCATGTAGCCGACCTGGCTGACGATATGGAAGGACAGGATCCGCCGCACCTCGACCTGGGCCGCGGCGCCGAGCACGCCGATCAGCATGGTCGCGCACGCGACCCACAGCAGCACCTCGTGGGCAATGCCCGCGTCCGGCCAGAACAGGGTCACGATACGGATCAGCGCATACACGCCGACCTTGGTGAGGAGGCCGGCGAAGAGCGCAGAGACCGGCGTCCACGCCACGTGATAGGACGCCGGCAGCCAGCCGAACACCGGGAACAGCGCGGCCTTGATCGAGAACGCGGTCAGCATCAGCACCACTGCGGCGTGGGCGGTGGCGGGCACCTCGCCGGCGGCGAAGGCCTGCGCCAGCAGCGCCATGTTGAGGCTGCCGCTGGCGCCGTAGAGCATGCCGGCGGCGAGCAGGAACATCATCGTCGCCACCAGGTTGAGCACCACATACACCACGGTGCCCGACAGGCGGCGCCTGCCGCCGCCGAGCACCAGCAGCGCGAACGAGCCGACCAGCAGCACCTCGAACCAGACGTAGAGGTTGAACACGTCGCCGGTGATGAAGGCGCCACACACCCCGACCAGCAGGCCGTGCACCAGCGGGTGGAAGTCGCGGCAACGCGCCGGGTCTTCGTCGCGCGCCATCGCGAACACGATGGTGGCGCTGCCGACGATGCCGGTGATCGCCACCATCGCCGCCGACAGGCGGTCGACGACCAGCGTGATGCCGTAGGGCGCGGCCCAGCCGCCGGCCTGGCTGGCGAGGATCTGCCCCTGCGCGGCGAGGCCGACCAGCACGAGCCCGGCCGCCGTGAGCGCCAGCGCGCCGGCCAGGCTGATCGCCGCCACCGCGCGTGGGTCACGGCGCACCAGCAGGGTCGCCACCAGGGTGGCGAGCGGGATCAGCAGCGGGGAGACGATGAGCGCGTTCACGCCTTGTCCCCTTGCGGCGGCAGGTCCGGCGCCGGCTCCTCGGCGACCGCGGTGACGAGGTCGGTCTCGACCTTGCCGTGCAGCTCCCAGCTGCGCTTGAGCACCGCGAGCGCGAACACGAAGAGCGCGAAGCCGATCACGATCGCGGTCAGCACCAGCGCCTGCGGCAGGGGGTTGGCGGCGAGCGCCGGTGCGCCCGCCTCGGTCACGAAGGCGGCGGCGTGGCCGTCCAGCCGCCCCGCGGAGAACACCGCCAGGTTCACCCCGTTGCCGAGCACGACCACCCCGAGCACCACGCGCAGCAGCCCGCGGTCGAGCATCATCCAGATGCCGATCGCGACCAGCGCGCCGACGGTGAGCGAAACGAGGATTTCCATGTTCAGGCCTCCCGCTCGAGCAAGCCGAGCAGCATGTGCAGCACCGCGCCGAGCACGGTGAGGAACACGCCGACGTCGAAGAGCAGCGGCGTGCCCAGCGGCAGCCCTGCGGGGAAGATCCAGTTGCCGGTGAGGAAGGGCTCGCCATGGAAGAGACCGACCAGGCCGGCGACGGCCGCGATGCCCAGCCCGCCCGCCAGCATCCCCAGCGGCGGCACGCGCAGCAGCGCGCGTGCCCGCGTGGTGCCGAAGGCGAGCGCCACCAGCACCGCCGCGCTCGCCGCCACCAGGCCGCCGATGAAGCCGCCGCCGGGCAGGTTGTGGCCGCGCCACAGCAGCATCAGCGCGACCAGGGCGAGCAGGGCCGACAGCGGCAGGATGCCCTGACGCAGCAGCACCGAGCCGAAGTCCGCGCTGCCCTCGGTGGCGCCCGCGCCCGGCGCGGCCTCGTCCTCCCGCCTGCCGCCGGCGAGCAGTCCGGCCGCAGCCAGCCCGGCAAGACCGACGACGAGGATCTCGCCGAGCGTGTCGAGCGCGCGGAAGTCCACCAGGATCACGTTCACCACGTTGGCGCCCTGGCCGCCCGGCAGGCTGTTGTCCAGGTACCAGCGTGCGATGTCGCCGGGCAGCGGCTGGCTCACCGTCATCAGCATCATCGCCGCCACCACCGCGCCGATCACGATCGCCACCACGGCGTGGAAGCGCTTCGCCGCCGGCTTGCGCGAGCCCACCAGCCGGGTCGGCGGCAGGCGGCGGAGCACCAGGGCGAGGAAGATCACGGTCAGGGTCTCGACCATCAACTGGGTGATCGCCACGTCGGGCGCACGCGCGGCGAGGAAGAACATCGCCATGCCGAGCCCGCTCGCCCCCAGGGTGGCGACCAGCGCCACCCGGCCGGGGGTGACCGCGGCTGCCGCCGCACCCGCGACCGCGAGCACGCAGCCGAGCAGGGCGGCGAGGTTGACCGGGCTGCTCACGGCCGGCCAGGCGAGGTCCTCGCCGGTGGAAGCGAACAGCCCGATCAGCGCGAAGCCGGCGATCGCCAGCACCAGCGCGCTGATGTGCTGGCGCAGCGAGCCGTGCTGGAAGTGGTCGGCCACCCGCGTGGCGAAGGCGAACACGCGCTTCAACAGGCGGTCCCAGATGCGGTCGCCGCTCACCCGCCACAGCACCCGCCACAGCGACAGGCGGCGGCGCAGCCGGGTGCGCTGCAGGTAGAAGAACACGCCCAGCGCCACGGTGAGCAGGCTGGCGAGCAGCGCCGGGGTGAAGCCGCCCCACAGATACAGGCTCACCGGCACCGTGCCGCGCGACACCGCCTGCACCGCGGCGTCGATCAGCCAGACCTCGGCGAGGTTGTTGAAGGCGCCGAACACGAAACCGCCGATCGCCAGCAGCATCGGCCCGATCCACATCGGCACGCCGACCTCGTGCGGCGGGTGCGGGTAGCGCCCCTCCCGGCCGAGGAAAGCGCGCACGAAGACGAGGCCGGCGGCCGTCAGCAGCAGGGCGTTGGTGAGGATCATCACCGCGGTGGTGACCCAGCCCGCCAGGCCGAGCTCGATCAGCCCGGCGTACTTGAATTCCTTGGCGATGAAGCCGAAGAAGGGCGGCAGGCCGGCGTTGGAGAAGGCCGCCAGCGCCACCGCGAAGCCGGTGAGCGGCATGTGGCGGATCAGGCCCCCGAGCAGCGCGATCTGGCGTGTGCCGGTGGCGTGGTCGATCGAGCCCACCGCCATGAACAGCGCCGCCTTGTAGAAGGCGTGCGCCACCAGGTAGATCGCGAACGCCTGCAGGCCGTAGTGGGTGTTGGTGCCGAGCAGCATGGTGAGCTGCCCGAGCACGGTGACCGTGGTGTAGGCGAGCACGCGCTTGAGGTCGGTCTGGCGGATCGCCAGCACCGCACCGACGAGCGCGGTGGCGGCGCCCACGGTGATCAGGATCGTCCCCCAGCTCGTCGAGCCGCCGAGTGCCGGGTTGAGGCGGGCGAGCAGATAGACGCCGGCCTTCACCATGGTCGCCGAGTGCAGGTAGGCCGACACCGGCGTGGGCGCCGCCATCGCGTTGGGCAGCCAGAGGTGGAAGGGCAGCTGCGCCGACTTGGTGAAGGCGCCGATCAACACCAGCACGAGGATGGCCGGGTAGAGCGCATGGTCGGCGATCGCCTGCGCCGACAGCCCCGAGAACCGCCAGCTGCCGCCGACGTTGCCGAGCAGGATCAGGCCGGCGAGCAGCGCCAGCCCGCCGCCGCCGGTGATCAGCAGTGCCTGCAGCGCAGAGCGGCGCGATTCGGCCTTGTCATGCTGGAAGGCGATGAGCAGGAAGGAGGTGACGCTGGTCAGCTCCCAGAAAACGAACATCGCGATCAGGTCGTCGGCCAGCACGAGACCGAGCATGGCCGCCATGAAGCCAAGCAGGTAGGCGTAGAAGCGGCCGAGGTGATGGTGTTCGGAGAGGTAGGCGCCGGCGTAGAGGACGATCAGCGTGCCGATGCCGGTGATGAGCAGGGCGAAGAGCAGCGACAGGCCGTCGAGCCGGAAGGCGAGCTCGACCCCGAGCGCCGGCACCCAGGCGAGGGTCGACTCGATGACGCCTCCGCCCGCCACGGTCGGCATCTGGGTCAGGAAATGAATGAAGGCTCCCAGCGGCGCGAGTGCAAGCAACCAGCCCGCGCGCTGGTCCAGGCGGCTAGCCAGCGGCACCGCGGCCAGCATCGCAAACGCGATCAGGCCGATGCTGGCGAGCATGGCTTACCCCGGTGGGCGGTCGTCAAAATGAAATCTCCCGAATGAAGCGCAGGCACTTGAACTCACTGGCCTTGCTCGTTTCTTTCGGGAGACTGACTGCGAACTTGCTCGGAGGGTTCCGCAGGTTCCAGGTTTGGTGCTCCCCGACGGGGTCGTGGGGAGCACGGGTGCGATGTCTGGATCCGGCGCTAGTGCGCGTGATGGGCGATGCGCGGCTGGCCATGCGCGCCGATTTCCGGATGGGCTTCGTAGAGGCCGCTCTGGCGAGCGAAGCAGCCGTTCAGCGGGCATTTCTGACCCGGCGGGCAGCCGTGTTCGAAAGCGCATTCCCTACGGGTTTCGTCCAGCAGCACCATTTGATTCATGGCTTCGCAACGGGCGATCGGGGCGTCGAATGTACACATGATGGTCTCCTTCCTGCGTCACGGTCTCTTGTCGGTTGAGTTGGAAAACCGTGACTTATTTCACGAATTGCACGCTTTCAATCTAGGTGTTTGTTGTAGGGATGCATCGTGAATGTGGAGAAATGTTGACCCTTGTCAACCTTTTCCAATTTGCGCATCGGATGTCGCTCGCTCTCCCCAATCCGGCAGCACCCCCCGCCAAGGCATCCATCGCCGCATTCGCGCCTCGCGGCGCTCCTACAGGGGCGGAGGCGTGTCGGTTCATGTGGGCGCGCCGCCAGGCGCGAATGCAGCGCATGGGCCTCCTTCACCGCGCCGCTCATTCGACCGCCCGGTTCGCGCCTCGCGGCGCTCCACAGGGGCGGAGGCGTGTCGGTTCATGTAGGAGCGCCGCCAGGCGCGAATGCAGCGCATGGGCCTCCTTCACCGCGCCGCTCATTCGACCGCCCGGTTCGCGCCTCGCGGCGCTCCACAGGGGCGGAGGCGTGTCGGTTCATGTAGGAGCGCCGCCAGGCGCGAATGCAGCGCCGGGCACTCACTCCGCGCGCAAGGCCTCTACCGCGTCGAGCCGCGCGGCGCGGCGCGCGGGCAGCACGCCAGCGGCGAGACCCACGACCACGGCGACCACCTCCGCCGCGAGCGCGTACTGCCAGGGCGTGGCCACCGGCATCGCCGGCACCAGCAGCCCGACCAGCTGCGCCAGGCCCGCGCCCGCGAGCAGGCCGAGCAGGCTGCCGATACCGGCCAGCACCACCGCCTCGCCGAGGAAGAGCGTGAGGATGGTGCGCCGGCGCGCCCCCAGCGCCACCAGCAGGCCGATCTCGCCGGTGCGCTCGGTGACCGCGATGCTCATGATGGTGACGATGCCCACTCCGCCCACCAGTAGCGAGATCGCCCCGAGCGCGCCGACCGCCGCAGTGAGCAGGTCGAGAATGTTCGACAGCGTTGCGAGCATGTCCTCCTGGGTCAGCACGCTGAAGTCCTCGCGGCCGTGGCGCGCGATCATCAATTTCTTCACCGCCTCCGCCACGTGCGCGGCGGGGGCCTCGGGGTCGTAGGTGAGCGCGATCTCCATCAGGCCGTCGCGCTGGTACAGCGCCATGCCGCGCACCACCGGGATGTAGGCGGCGTCGTCCAGGTCGATGCCGAGGAACTGCCCCTTCTCCTCCATGATGCCGACCACGCGGAAGCGCTCGGCGCCGATCTCGACGCGCTCGCCGAGCGCGTTGGCGCTGCCGAAGAGCTCGCGCGCAAGCTTGGGCCCCAGCACCACGAAGGCGCGCGCGCTCGCCGCCTCGTCGGGCGGCAGGAACTGCCCCACGCCCACCCGCATCGAGTACACCTCCTGCATCTGCGGCCCCACGCCGAGCACGGTGCTGCGCCGCACCCGGCCCTGCGCGCGCACCTCGGCGTTGCCGCTCACCGAGCCCGAGACGTTCCGCACATTGGGCAGGCGGGCGAGCGCGGCGGCGTCGTCCAGACTGAGGTCGCGCGCGGTCGAGGGCAGGCCGGGCGGGCCGCCGCGCGCGCCCTGGCGCCCCGGGTGGAGGTTGATCACGTTGGTGCCGAACTGGCCGAACTCAGCGAGCACGAAGCGGTGCAGGCCCTCGCCGATCGAGGTGAGCAGGATCACCGCGGCGATGCCCACGCCGATGCCGAGCAGGGTCAGGAAGCTGCGCAGGCGGTGCGCGGTGATCGCGCGCAGGGCGAGGTGGAGGCTGTCCTGCCAGCGCATGGCCGCTACCGCTTCGACAAGGCCTGCACCGCATCGAGCCGGGCGGCGCGGCGTGCGGGCAGCACGCCGAACAGCACCCCGGTGCCGAGCGCGGTGGCGAGCGCGGCGACTACCGCCCAGTCGGGCGGCCACGCCGGCAGCTCGGGAAAGGCCAGGCGCACGCCCCAGGCACCGGCATGGCCGAGCGCGAAGCCGGCGAGCGCGCCGGCGACGGAGAGCAGCGCGGCCTCGGCGAGGAAGGCGGCACGGATGGTGCCGGCGCGCGCGCCGAGCGCCTTGAGCAGACCGATCTCGGCGGTGCGCTGGGTGACCGCGACCAGCATCACGTTCATCACCAGGATCCCGGCCACCGCCAGGCTGATCGCGGCGATGCCGGCCACGCCCAGGGTGAGTGCGCCGAGGATGCGGTCGAAGGTGCCGAGCACCGCGTCCTGGGTGATCACGGTGAAGTCGAGCTCGCCGTCGCGGCGCGCGCGCAGGCGCTCCTCGACCTGGCGCTGCGCGCCGGGCAGGGCCTCGCGCCCGCGCGCCTCGACGAAGATGCGGAACAGCCCGCTGGTGTCGAACATCGCCTGCGCGGTCGCCACCGGCACCAGCACCAGCTCGTCGGTGGTCATGCCCAGCCCGCGCCCGGATGGCGCGAGCACGCCGATCACGCGCAGCCGGGTGTCGCCGACGCGGATCATGCGGCCCACCGCGCCCTGCCCGGGGAAGAGCTCGCTGCGCAGCGTGTCGCCGATCACCGCCACCGCCGAGGCGCGGTTGAAGTCCTCGCGCGGCAGGAAGCTGCCCTGGCCGATCCTCAGCCCGCGCAGCTCGAGGAAGTCGGCGCTGGTGCCGACCACCGTGGCCTCGCGCAGCCGCCCGCCGACGGCGATCTCGGCGTTGCCTACCGCGAGCGGCGCCACGCGCTGCACCAGCGACAGGCGCAGCAGCGCGGCGGCGTCGGCGTTGGTGAGCTCGCGCGGCGTGCTGCTGACGAAGCTGCCGGCATTGACGCCGCCGGTCTCGGTGCGCCCGGGGAGCACGATCAGCAGGCTGGCGCCGAGTGCGGAGAATTCATTCACCACGTAGCGCCGGGCGCCGTCGCCGAGTGCGGTGAGCACCACCACCGCGGCCACGCCGATCGACATTGCCAGCATCATCAGCGCGGTGCGCAGCGGCCAGGCGGTGGCGGCCCGGGTGGCGAAGCGCAGGGTGTCGGCAGGGGTCATGGCGGCGGGGCGGTGGAACCGGAGCCGGGGGACTCGGGCGCTGCCGCCGCGGCCCGCAGGTCCTGCCGGATCGCGCCGTCTTCCATCAGGATGCGGCGGCGCGCGCGCTCGCCCATCGCCGGGTCGTGGGTGACGACGATCAGCGTGGTGCCGGCGGCGTTGAGCGCCTCGAGCAGGGCGGTGACCTCGTGGCCGGTGGCGCGGTCGAGGTTGCCGGTGGGTTCGTCGGCGAGCAGCATCGCCGGGCGCATGATGGTGGCGCGTGCAATCGCGACGCGCTGGCGCTGGCCGCCGGAGAGTTCGTCGGGGCGGTGGTGGGCGCGGCCTTCGAGGCCGAAGTCATCGAGCGCCTGAGTGACGCGCGGCGCGCGCTCGGCCGCCGGGACGCCGGCGAGCACCAGCGGCAGGCCGATGTTCTCGGCCGCGCTGAGGCGGGGGACGAGGTGGAAGCTCTGGAACACGAAGCCGATGCGGGCGCTGCGCACGGTGGCCTGCTCGTCTGGCGAGAGCGTGGTGACGTCGCGGCCTTCGAGCCGGTAGGCGCCGGCGTTGGGGCGGTCGAGCAGGCCGAGCAGGTTGAGCAGCGTGGACTTGCCGGAACCCGATGGGCCCATGACCGAGACGTACTCGCCGGCCTCGATGCGTAGCGTGACGTCGCGCAGGGCGTGCACCTCGCTGTCGCCGAGCCTGAAGATGCGGTCTATGTGGTCGAGTTCGATCTGGGCCATGGTGTGTTTCTGGATCGGGCTCAAGGCCTTGGCGTTTCTGTTGTTACGTGGGCGGATTCAAACCTTCTCCGCTTTACGGCTCGCTGCTGGGGATGCGCACGGGGTGTCCCTGGCGGATCGTCGCCCCGATCCTGTCAGGCCCCCTTACGGCTGGACGACCACCGTCGCCCCAGTCCGCACCCCCTCCCGCTCCAGCGATGTCACCACCCGTTCCCCCTCCGCCAATCCCGACACCACCTCGGTGAATTCCCAGTTCGCGACCCCGGTCTGCAGCGTCCGCTCGACCAGCGTGTGGCCTTCCACCACCAGCACCTTGCCACCCTCGCGCAAGGCGCTGGTGGGGATGCGCAGCACCTCGGCGCGCGTCGCCAGCACGATCTCCACGTCGGTGCTGTAGCCCACCAACATCCCGCGCGCCTCGTCGGGATTCACAAAATCCACATCCACCGCCACCGTGCGCGCCTGCTTCTCCACCGCGGTGATGTAGGGCGCCACGCGCCGCACCGTACCGGCGAACACCTTGCCGGGAATGGCCTCGAGTGTGATGCGCACCGGCAGGCCGGGCTGGATCCTGGGCGCGTCGATCTCGTCCATCGGCGCCTTCACGTACAGGCAGGAATCGTCGATCAGGTCGATCGCCGGCGGCATCGGCACGCCGGGCGGGGAAGGGGTGGCGTACTCGCCCAACTCGCCGCTGATCTTGGCCACGGTGCCGGCGAAGGGGGCGACCAGCACCAGGCGCTGGCGATCCGTTTCGGTGGCGACGAGCTGGGCCTCGGCGGTGGCGACGTCGGCCTGCGCGGTGTCGCAGGCGGCGCGGCGCGCGCGGGCCTCGGTGCGCGCCTTTTCCTCGGCGCTGGCGGAGACGAAGCCGCGCTTGACCAGCTGCGCCTGACGCGCGGCCTCGCGCTCGGCGTTGGCCGCCACCGTGCACACCTCGTGCACGCGCTGGCGCGCGGTGGCGAGCTGGGCGCGGGCGACCGCCGCGCGCGCGTCGAGGTCGCCATGCCACAGTCGCATCAGCACCTGCCCGGCCTCGACGCGGTCGCCTTCCTCCACCCCCAGCCACTCGATGCGCCCGCCGGCGATGGTCGCCATCTTCGCGCGCTGGCAGGCCTCGACCTCGCCGGCGCGGGTGTTGGTCAGCGTGGCCTCGACCGTGCCGCGGGCCACCTCGTGCACCACCACCTCGACCGGCTTCGGGCGGGTCATCCACCAGATCCCCGCGCCTACCAGCGCGGCGAGCAGTGCGAGCAGGAGGAGGGGGCGCAAGGTCTTCATGGAGAGCCTGAGTTCAGAGGTCGTTGGCGACGAGATCGACCAAGGGGCGAAGGGTCTCGTGGTACTTCGGGATGCTCATCGGTGTCATGCCTCAGGTTTGCGCAGAGGACGCGTACGTGGTGTTCCTTCCGAGGCTGCGGAACTCGCTTCGCTCGGACAGTCCTCGCCTCTCCAGGAACACCACGCACGCATCCAGGAACCGCTTTCGCCGCCCGACCGACAGAAAAGATCCCATCAGGATCCTGTTCTGGGCCGATGGAATGCCCCGCGCAGCCCCGGCGGGTTCTTTGCGCCGGGCGCGGTAAAGGCAATCCGCCCGACCCGCTCGAGGCTCCCGACCCGATGCGCGAGCGAAGTGGCCATCACGTCGGTCGAGCCCTTCGTCGCCATCCTCGCTTTCCTGTCAGATCAAGCCTACTTCCCGCCCTTGGCCCACGAATCCTTCAGCGTCACCGTGCGGTTGAACACCGGCGCGCCCGGCTTCGAATCCACGCGGTCGGCGACGAAGTAGCCGTGGCGTTCGAACTGGAAGTGTTCTTCCGGGCGGGCATCCTTGAGCGCCGGCTCGAGATACGCGGTGATGATGCGCTTGCTGTCCGGGTTGATGTCGGTGAGGAAGTCGCGCTCGAAGTCCGGCGCATCGCCCTCGCGGCGCTGGCCGGGGTGGGGGTGGGCGAAGAGGCGGTCGTAGATGCGGACCTGGGCCTCGTAGCCGTGCGCGGCGGAGACCCAGTGCAGGTTGCCCTTGACCTTGTAGTTGTCGGCGCCCGGGGTGCCGGACTTGGAGTCGGGCATGTACTCGGCGAGCACCGCGGTGATGTTGCCGTCGGCGTCCTTCTCGCAGCCGGTGCATTTGACGACGAAGCCGTAGCGCAGGCGCACCATGTTGCCCGGATACAGGCGGTGGAAGCCCTTGACCGGCTCTTCCATGAAGTCCTCGCGCTCGATCCACAGCTCGCGGCCAAAGGGCATGTCGCGCTTGCCGAGCTCGGGCTTGAGCGGATGGTTGGGCGCCTGGCACAGCTCGGATTCGCCCTCGGCGTAGTTGGTGAGCACGAGCTTGAGCGGGTCGAGCACCGCCACGCGGCGCTCGGCGGCCTCGTTGAGGTCGTCGCGCATGCACTCTTCCAGCACGCTCATGTCGATCCACGAGTCGGCCTTCGATACGCCGATGCGCTCGGCGAAGCGGCGGAAGCCGGCGGCGGTGAAGCCGCGGCGGCGGGCGCCGACGAGCGTGGGCAGGCGCGGGTCGTCCCAGCCGTCGACGTGGCCTTCGTTCACGAGCTGGATCAGCTTGCGCTTGGACAGCACCACGTAGGTCAGGTTGAGGCGGGCGAACTCGATCTGCTGCGGGAGCGGGCGCGGGAAGCGGCCCTCGGTGGCGAGCGCGTCGAGCAGCCAGTCGTAGAACGGGCGCTGGTCCTCGAACTCGAGCGTGCATACCGAGTGGGTGATGTTCTCGATCGCGTCCTCGATCGGGTGCGCGAAGGTGTACATCGGGTAGATGCACCACGCGTCGCCGGTGCGATGGTGGGTGGCGTGGCGGATGCGGTAGATCGCCGGGTCGCGCAGGTTGATGTTGGGGCTCGCCATGTCGACCTTGGCGCGCAGGATGTGCGTGCCCTCGGCGAACTCGCCGGCGCGCATGCGCGCGAACAGGTCGAGGTTCTCCTCGACGCTGCGCTCGCGGTACGGGCTGTTCTTGCCCGCTTCGGTCAGCGTGCCGCGGTTGGCGCGCATCTCCTCGGCCGACTGCGAATCCACGTAGGCCTTACCGGCCCGGATCAGGCTCAGCGCGCAGTCGTGCATGCGGTCGAAATAGTCCGACGCGAAGTACAGGTGCTCGCCCCACGCGAAGCCGAGCCACTGCACCGCCTCGAGGATGGCGTCGACGTACTCCTGCTCTTCCTTCTCGGGGTTGGTGTCGTCGAAGCGCATGTGGCAGACGCCACCGTAGCACTCGGCGAGGCCGAAGTTCAGGCAGATCGACTTGGCGTGGCCGTAATGCAGGTAGCCGTTGGGCTCGGGCGGGAAGCGCGTCTCGACGCGGCCGCCCCATTTCGCCGTGCGGATGTCCTCGTCGATGATGTTGCGGATGAAGTTGGAGACGACGGGCGCTTCGGCTGCGGGTGCGGCGGGGTTCTTTTCGGGTTTCATCGGAAAGGCGGGTGTCGGAAGATTCGGCTGGAAGCCCGGGATTCGGGCGGAAGCTGGCGCCGGATCCGCGGGCGGTCGGCTTGATCGCCGGATTGTAGCCGATCGGGCGTGCGCGCTCGGTGAGCCCGGACCGCCGCGGCGATCCAGCTCCGGCTCAGCGCGCCGGTGCCGCGAGCGCCTTGTGCAGGGTCTCGAGGTTGGTGCGCATCATCCGGACGTAGGTCGGTGCCGGACCGTCGGCCTTCGACAGCGCGTCGGAATACAGCGTGCCGCCCACCGCGGCGCCGCTCTCGCTGCGGATGCGCTCGATCAGGCGCGGATCGGCGACGTTCTCCAGGAACACCGCAGGCACCTTCTCCGCCTTCAGTTGGCGGATCAGCCGAGCCACGCCCTTCGCGGTCGGTTCCGCGTTGTTCGCCACGCCGACCGGCGACAGGAAGCGGACTTCATAGGCGCGGGCGAAATAGCCGAAGGCCGCGTGCGAGCTCACCACCTTGCGCCGCTCGGCGGGCAGCGCCGCGAAGGCGGCGCGGATCTCGGCGTCGAGAACCTTCAGTTCGCCGTCGTAGCGCTCGGCGGCGGCACGGTAGACGCTGGCGCCCTCCGGGTCCGCGGCCGCAAGCGCGGCGGCGATGTTGGCGACGTAACGGCGTACGTTGGCCACGTCCTGCCACGCGTGCGGGTCGACCGCCTTGCCCTTGCCGTGATCGTGGCCATGATCGTGGCCATGGTCATGCCCGTCGTCGCGCGCCATCTCCAGCGTCGAGATCCCCTCGCTCGCCACGACCACCGTGCCCTTGAAGCCGCCCGCACGTGCGAGCCGCGTCATCCAGTCGTCGAACCCGAGTCCGTTGACCACCACCAAGGCGGCGCTGCCGATCTCGCGCGCGTCCGAGGGGCGTGGCTGGAAGGCATGGGCGTCCTCGTCGGGGCCGACCAGGGGGCGCACCTTGACGCGTTCGCCCCCGACCTCGGCGACGAGGTCGCCGAGGATGCTGAAGCTGGTGGCCACTTCGAGCGCCTGCGCGTGGGCGCCGCCGCCCACCAGCAGTGCGGCGCACGCCGCGAGGGTGCGCAGGCGGTACAAACGGGAGGAGGATTTCATCGTCGTCGGATCCAGGGTTGACAAAAAACAGGGCGCAATCGCGCCGTACGTTCTGCTCCGCCGCATTCGCGCCTTGCGGCGCTCCTACAGGGGGGGGCCGGCGGCATGCGCGTTCGCCGCGCGCGGTTTCATGTAGGAGCGCCGCGAGGCGCGAACGCAGCGGCTCCGGAAGCGCCGCAGCCCCCTGCAGGCGCAAATGCACTCACGACTCGAGGTGGTGCCGCACCGGCAGGCGGCCGGCGAGCAGGCCGCCGGGGGCGGCGAGCAGCGACACGAAATACACCACGCCGCACACCAGCACGATCGCCGGCCCCGCGGGCACGTCGACGTGGAAGGACAGCAGCAGCCCGCTCGCGCCGCTCCCGAAGGCGAACAGCACCGCCAGCAGCAGCAGCATCGGCAGGCCCTTCGCCCACAGGCGCGCCGCGGCCGAGGGCAGGATCATGATGCCCACCGCCATCAGCGTGCCGAGCGCATGGAAGCCGCTCACCAGGTTCACCACCACCAGCATCAGGAAACCGTAGTGCGCCACTGGCGACCACCGGCTCACGCCGCGCAGGAAGGCGGGGTCGAAGCACTCCATGACCAGCGGCCGGAACAGCAGCGCCAGGCTTACCAGGGTCACGCTGGCGATGCCTGCGATCAGCAGCAGCGAGGCGTCGTCGAGCCCGAGCACCGAGCCGAAGAGTACGTGCAGCAGGTCGAGGTTCTGCCCGCGCAGCGACACGATCATCACCCCCGCGGCGAGCGAGAGCAGGTAGAAGGCGGCCAGGCTGGCGTCTTCCTTGAGCACCGAGGCGCGCGTCACCAGTCCCGCGGCGAACACCACGACCAGGCCGGCGACGATGCCGCCGATCGTCATTGCGCCCAGCGACAGGCCGAAGGCGAGGTAGCCGATCGCGGCGCCGGGCAGGATGGCGTGGCTCATCGCGTCGCCCATCAGGCTCATGCGGCGCAGCAGCAGGAACACGCCCACCGGGGTGGCGCCGAGCGCGAGCGCCAGGCAGCCGGCGAGCGCGCGGCGCATGAAGGCGAACTCGGTGAAGGGGGAGATCAGGAGGTCGAACACTGCGAAGGCCCGGGTTGCTGGCGTGAGTTGCGGATTCAGTGGCGGGGAAGGCCGCGGCGCGGGCGCGGGGTGGCCTGCGCTGCCGGATGCGCGTGGCCGTGGCCCTCGTCGCAAGCGTGTCCGTGGTCGTGCGCGTGGGGATGTGCATTTTCCGCCGCATCGGGCGCCACCACCACCGGCAACTCCTCGAGGTGGCATTCGTGCGCGTTGTCGTCGAAGGCTTCGGACAGGCGGCGCGCGCGCGCCAGGCGCTCGGGCGTGAGCACCTCGGCGGTGGGGCCGAAGGCCACCGGCTCGCGCGACAGCAGCAGTGCGGTCGGAAAGTGGCGGCGCACCTGTTCGAGGTCGTGCACCACGGTGAGGATGGTGCGGCCCTCGTCGTGCCAAGCCAGGATCAGCTCGACGAGGTCGTCCACGGTGCGGCTGTCGATCGCCGCGAAGGGTTCGTCGAGCAGGATCAGCGGCGCGTCCTGCAGCATCAGGCGGGCGAAGCGCGCGCGCTGCAGCTGGCCGCCCGACAGCGAGCCGATCGGGCGCGACTCGAAGCCGGCCATGCCCACCGCGTCGAGCGCAGCGCGCACCCTTCGGCGCTGCTCGTGCGAGAGGCCACCGAAGGCGCCGATCTCGTGCCACAGGCCCATCGCCACGACGTCGAACACCGAAACCGGGAAGCTGTGGTCGATCTCCCCGCGCTGCGGCATGTAGGCCAGCCCACCCGCCGGCAGCTCGGGCAGCAGGATGCGTCCGCCGATCGGGCGCAGCTCGCCAGCCAGGCCCTTGAGAAGGGTGGACTTCCCCGCGCCGTTGGGCCCTACCACGGCGACCAGCGCCCCCGCGGGGATCTCGGCCGACAGGTGATGTACCGCCGGGTGGCGGTCGTAGCCCAGGGTGAGGTTGTCGAGGCGGATCATCGGCAGCGCGAGGCGGTTCATTTCAACGCCCACAGCACGGTCGTCCACAGCAGCGCGAGCGCGCCGGTGACCAGGACGAGGCGGGCGCCGAGGCCGGCGCCGAG
>ENA-UOUJ01000428-UOUJ01000428.1-activated-sludge-metagenome-genome-assembly--contig:-NODE-428-length-29923-cov-10.307988_pt1 | contig 29923 bp, 19 predicted proteins | sample MGYA00249839_ERZ747224 | MGnify/ENA primary metagenome ERZ747224 (study PRJEB28782, sample SAMN03220277) | activated sludge metagenome | biome: wastewater; feature: sewage sludge; material... | reverse complement strand
TGCAGACGGCAGCGGGAACGTTCGCCGCCGTACTGCAGGAGGATCAGCAGAACGCACAGGCGCTTGCCGGGCTCGCGCGGTGCTACCTCAAGAGCGGAGACACCGAGCGCGCGGAGCAGACGCTCGCCCTCGTGCCACCCGACAAGGAAACCAGCGCGCCGGTGCAGAGCGCACGCGCCGCGCTCGAACTCGCGAAGGTCGCCGATCAATCCGACAATCGCTCCGAGCTCGAAGCCAAGCTCGCGGCCGATCCCGCCGATCATCAGGCGCGCTTCGACCTTGCGGTTGCTCTCGCGGCGCGGGGGCAGAAGGAAGACGCGCTCGAACATCTTTTGGATCTTGTTCGCCGCAACCGGAGTTGGAACGAGGAGGCGGCCAGGAAGCAGCTCGTCCAGCTCTTCGACGCGTGGGGCCCCAAGGATCCTCTCACTCTCGAAGGCCGCCGGAGGCTGTCGTCGATCCTTTTCAGCTGAGGAAGCGAGGCTTTTTTCGTGACTCTTTCCGATCTTTACCGGCATCCCGCGGATCTGCCCCCGCGGCTGCCGCTGTTTCCGCTTCGAGGCGCCATTCTGCTGCCGGGCGCGACGCTCCCGCTCAACATCTTCGAGCCGCGCTATCTGGAGATGATCGACGACGTCATGAGCGGGGCCAGGATGATCGGCATCGTACAGCCGGCCACGGACGGAGATGACGAGAGCCCGCTCGGAAAGGCCGTCGCGTTGCGGCGGATCGGCGGCGCAGGCCGCGTCACGAGCTATCAGGAGCTCGACGACGGTCGCGTCTCGATCGCCATCACGGGCGTTTCGCGGTTCGAGATCGTGGGCGAAGCGGAAACCGGCAAGGCTTACCGCGCGGCAACCGTCAGCTACGACTGCTTCGCCGGCGACCTCACCCGCGGGCTCGGCGAGGAGCAGATCGACCGCGAGCGCCTCACGCGCGCGCTCAAATCGTATCTCCATCGCAACAACCTCAAGACCGACTGGTCGGTGATCGACCGCGCGCCGTCCGAGTTCCTGATCAACGCGCTCTCCGTCATGTGTCCGTATGGGCCTGAGGAGAAGCAGGCGCTGCTCGAAGCGCGCGACCTCAAAACACGGGCCGACGTTCTCGTGGCGCTGGCGGAGATGGAGCTTGCGACCGGCAGCGGGCCCGACGGCACGCTGCAGTAACGCCGGCAGGAGACGAGACGCCATGGCCGACACCACCCCCCCGTCCCCACCGGACACCGCGGGAGAAGAACCGGACCCGAAGCTCCTTTCGCTTCTCGTTTGTCCGGTGACGAAGGGACCGCTCACCTACGATCGGGCGGCCCGCGAGCTGATCAGCGAAAAGGCCAATCTGGCCTATCCGATTCGCAACGGCGTGCCGCTGATGACGGTGGAAGCGGCACGCTCTCTCGATACCCCGAAGGGCAATTCCCCAACGGCGGGCTAATCCTCCGTCGTCGCAAAATTGTCTCCGATTCGTGGTTAGTTGAGCGGCGCTGCTTCCTCACGGGATGAAGCCGCGAGACGCTCTCGAACCCGGACGGGAATTCATGACCATGGAAAGACAGGGCAAGATGCGGCGCATGACGCGGCGTCTCGCCGGACGCCTGCAGGACAGCTCCTGGCCCGCGCCGCGCGGCCTTCTCGCATTGAGGGCGCTGGACGGGTCGGTGCGCAACGGCTTGCGCACGAGCCTGCAGACAGGGCGCCTGCCGCTGCTCGTCCGCAAGCCGGCGCCGAAGGTTTACGGGCGCATCGGAAATCTCGAAGTCCGCCTGGCCGAGGGCCGGCGCGACGTCCTCTCCGCCCAGCGCCTGCGCTACGAAGTCTTTTACGAAGAGATGAGCGCCAAGCCGAGCGTGATCGCCGGGATGCGACGCCTCGATCAGGATCCGTACGACGCCATCTGCGACCATCTGCTGGTCGTGGACCGCAGCGGGGAGACGGGCCCCAACCCGAAGCCTTGGACATCCACCCGGCGACCCAGCGTGGTCGGCACCTACCGGGTGCTGCGCCAGGAGGTGGCCCAGCGCAGCCTCGGGTTCTATACTCAGAGCGAATACGACATCGCGCCGCTCGTCGCGGCCAAATCTCCGCGCTACCGCTTCATGGAGCTCGGACGCTCGTGCGTGCTCGCGCCCTACCGCACGAAACGCAGCGTAGAGCTCCTGTGGCACGGGCTCTGGACCTACGTGCGCGAACACAAGGTCGACGTGATGATCGGCTGCGCGAGCTTCGAGGGCACGGACCCCGAGGCCCACGCGATGGCGCTCTCCTTCCTCCATCACCACGCGCTCGCCCCCGCCGAATGGCGCTGCCGGGCGCACAGCAATCTCTATGTGCCGATGGATCGGCTGCCCGCGGAGCAGGTCAACGTCAAGACGGCCCTCAAGGAGTTGCCGCCGCTCATCAAGGGCTACCTCCGGCTCGGCGCCTTCGTCGGCGACGGTGCGGTGATCGACCGGCAGTTCGGGACCACGGACGTGCTGATCATCCTGCCGGTGGAGAAGATCGATCCGCGCTATTTCGGCCATTTCGGCGCACCGGACGAGCTGAAAAGCCGCGTCGCCGCAGAAGTTTAGCCTCCAGGCCGCTCGCTGGCCACGCGGGCGGCCCGGCCCGTCCGGCCGACACTCCACAACCGCGACGCAGGGCACAAATGCCCGTGGGAGCCCGTCCGGGGTTTCATGCCTGTCCGCAACCGGCTATCCGTTCCCAGGACAATGTCGGGGCGGTAGATGGCGGGACGAGAGCGACACCGGAAAGAGGGCGCGGAGGGCGGTGGCGGCGCGGCAGCGGCGAGCATCGGCGCCGACGCGACTCCCTCCATGGCCCAGTACCTGGAGATCAAGACCGCGAACCCGGACAGCCTGCTCTGGTACCGGATGGGCGACTTCTACGAGCTGTTCTTCGAGGACGCGGTGGTGGCCTCGCAGGCGCTCGGCATCGTGCTCACCAAGCGGGGCAAGCATCGCGGCGAAGACATCCCCATGTGCGGCGTTCCCGTGCATCGGGCGGACGAATATCTCGAACGGCTGATCCGGCGCGGCTATCGCGTCGCCGTCTGCGAGCAGCTCGAAGACCCGGCGGAGGCGAGGAAGCGCGGGGCCAAGGCCGTCGTGCGGCGCGACGTGGTGCGGCTCGTCACGCCCGGCACGCTGACGGAAGAGACGCTGCTCGACGCGCGCGCCCGTAATTATCTAACCGCTCTTTTTCAGGCGCCGGGCGGCCCCGAGGGTCCGCTGATCGGCTCGTCCGGGACGGTAGCGCTGGCCTCCCTCGACATCTCGACCGGAGAATTCGAAGTGGGCGAGACGCGGGGCGCGGACCTGCCGGGCGAGCTGGTGCGGCTCGCGCCCGGCGAGGTGATCGCTGCCGACGGCCTGCTCGCGGAAGCTGATCTCACGGCCTGGATCGAGCGGGCGGGCGGCTCGGCAACGCCGGTGCCTGCGGCCTCTTTCGACGGCCTCGCGGGCGAGCGCGATCTCAAGGCGCGGCTCGGCGTCTCGGATCTCGGCGCGTTCGGCGCCTTCACGCGGAGCGAGATGGCCGCGATCGGCGCGCTTCTGCGATACGTGGATCTCACGCAGATCGGAAAGAAGCCGGTTGTGAGGCCGCCGCGCCGCATGGGCCGTGGTGCCGCGCTGACCATCGATGCGGCGACGCGCGCGAGCCTCGAACTGGTGCGCTCCACGTCCGGCGAGAAATCCGGCAGCCTGCTCGACGCCATCGACCACACGGTGACGGGCGCCGGCGCGCGGGAACTCGCCGCGCGTCTTGCGGCGCCGCTCTCCGATCCCGCCGCCATCGACGCACGCCTCGACGCTGTGGCGTTTCTCGTCGATGACGAAGCGCTCCGCGATGCGTTGCGGGAGGCGCTCAAGGGCGTTCCCGACCTCGCACGCGCCGTCTCGCGCCTGGCGTTCGGCCGTGGCGGCCCGCGCGACCTTGCCGGCATTGCGCAAGGGCTCGATGCCGCCGACGCCATCGCCCGTCTGCTCAGAGGCAAGACGCAGAGGATCGCTTTTCCCTCCGAGCTTCAGCAGCTCTTCGCGCGCATCGACGGGCAGGGCGCGGATCTCCTCACACAGCTCAAGGCCGCTCTCGTCGACGATCCGCCGCATTTGAAGCGGGACGGCGGCTTCGTGCGGCGCGGGTTCCGGCCAGCTCTGGACGAGGCGCTGGCGCTGCGCGACGACAGCCGCCGCGTGATGGCGGAGCTCGAAACCCGCTACGTGGACGAGACGGGCGTCAAAACGCTCAAGGTGCGCCACAACAATATTCTCGGCTACTTCATCGAGGTGACGCAGGCGAACGCGAAGCCGCTGCTCGACGCGCCGCTCAATGCCACATTCCGTCATCGACAGACGATGGCGAACGCCGTGCGGTTCACGACCATCGAGCTGGTCGAAACGGAGGGACGCATCGCCTCCGCCGCCGACCGGGCGCTCGCGCTCGAGCAGGAAGTGTTCGGCGAACTCACGGCAGCCGTCGCGGCTGCCGAGCGGATGTTGTCCGATGTCGCGGCCGCCCTTGCCGACCTGGACCACACCGCCGCGCTCGCCCACCTCGCGCATCACGAGCGCTATGCGCGGCCTGTCGTGGACGCGAGCCATGCTTTCGAGATCCGGGGCGGGCGCCATCCGGTGGTCGAGCAGGCTTTGAAGCGCGCTCGCGGCGGGCCGTTCGTCGCCAACGACTGCATACTCGGACGCGCCGAGAGCGCGCCGCTGCCGCCCGGTTTCGACGAGATGCCCGACGCCCGCATCTGGCTCGTTACGGGCCCCAACATGGCGGGCAAGTCCACGTTCCTGCGCCAGAACGCATTGATTGCCGTGCTCGCGCAGATGGGATCGTTCGTGCCGGCCGCGGAAGCGCACATCGGCGTCGTGGACCGACTGTTCAGCCGGGTTGGCGCCGCCGACGATCTCGCGCGCGGGCGATCCACATTTATGGTGGAAATGATCGAGACGGCCGCAATCCTCAATCAAGCCACCGAGCGCTCGCTCGTGGTGCTCGACGAGATCGGACGCGGAACCGCAACCTTCGACGGACTCTCCATCGCGTGGGCCGCCGTCGAGTATCTGCACGAGGAGACGCAGGCGCGCGTCCTGTTCGCCACCCACTACCACGAGCTCACGGCGCTCGCGGGCCGGCTCGCGTCGGTGGCGAACGTGACAATGGACGTCAAGGAGTGGCGCGACGAGATCGTGTTTCTTCATCGCGTCAAGGCGGGGGCCGCGGACCGCTCCTACGGCATCCAGGTGGCCAAGCTCGCGGGCCTGCCCGCCGCCGTGATCGACCGCGCGCGCGAGGTGCTGACGCTGCTCGAAACCTCCGACCGCAAGCGCGGGGCGCGAAGCGGGCCGCTCGAAGAGCTGCCGCTGTTCGCCGCCGCCCGGCCGCAAAGCGTGGTCCCCGCCCGCGGGCCGGGGCCTCTCGAGACGGCGCTCGATGCGCTCAACCCCGACGAGCTGACGCCGCGGGCCGCGCTCGACGCGCTCTATCGCCTGAAGAAAATTCGCTCGGACGACACGGACTGACGATGGCGCCCGGCTCTCCATTTCAATGGGCAGCGGAAAGAGCGTAGAATAGCGCCATGGACACGCCCCGCCTGCCGCCCGCTCCGTACTTCGACCCCCAAGAGTTGCGCCAGACGCTGACCGGGATCTTGCAAGACCACGGCGGAGATGCCGCGGAGGCTCGCCCCGCCATCGTCGAGCGGCTCAAGACGCTCGTCAAAGCCGCCCGTGGCACGGCGCGCCTCCAGCTCGAAGCGGACGGCAACGGGCGGCGGTGCGCCATGGGGCTTGCTCGATTCCAGGACGAACTGGTTCGCCTGATCTACGATTACACCGTCGCGCACGTCTACCGAGCGACGAACCCCTCCGACGCCGAGCGCATGGCCATTGTCGCGACCGGAGGCTATGGGCGCGAGCTGCTGGCGCCGGGTTCCGACATCGATCTCCTGTTCCTTCTCCCCTACAAGCAGACGCCGTGGGGGGAGAGCGTTGCCGAATACATCCTCTATGTGCTGTGGGATCTCGGCTTCAAGGTCGGCCATGCGACGCGGACCGTCGATCAATGTGTCAAGCTCGCGCTCCAGGACACGACCATCCGCACCTCGCTGCTCGACATGTGGCTCATCCACGGCGACAGCGCGCTTTATGCCGAGCTCGAACGGCGCTTCCGCGACGAGGTGATCAAGGGCTCCGAGCGCGCGTTCGTCGATGCCAAGCTGACCGAGCGCAGCGAACGCCACCGCCGCACGGGCGAAAGCCGCTACAAGGTCGAGCCCAACATCAAGGACGGCAAGGGCGGCCTGCGCGATCTCCACACACTGCACTGGCTTTCGAAGTATCTCACCGGCCACGACGTGGGGCCGGAGACGGTGGCGATGGGGATCTTCACCCCGGAGGAAGCCGCGACCTTCCGGAAGTGCGAGAACTTCCTTTGGACCGTGCGCTGCTTCCTGCACTTCTACACGGGCCGCGCGGAGGAGCTGCTGTCGTTCGACATTCAGCCGATGCTGGCCGAGCGGCTCGGCTACCGGGACAAAGCAGGCTTGCGCGGCGTCGAGCGCTTCATGAAGCACTACTTCCTTGTCGCCAAAGACGTGGGCGACCTCACCACCATTCTCTGTGCCGCGCTCGAAATGCAGCAGCTCAAGAGCACGCCGGTGCTCGAAGGGCTTCTCAGTCCGCTGACGTGGAAGACGCGCCGTCAGATCCGCGACACTACCGACTTCCGCATCGACAACGGCCGCCTCAATATCGCGGACAAGGACACGTTCAAGCGCGATCCCCTGAACCTGATCCGCTTCTTCGCGCAGGCGGAGAACACGAGCGCGTTCCTGCACCCCAACGCGATCCGCCAGCTTCGCCGCTCTCTTCGCCTGATCGACGACAAACTGCGCGCCGACCCGGAAGCCAACCGCATCTTTCTTTCGCTGCTCACCGGGCGCGTGAACCCCGAGGCGACGCTCCGGCGCATGAACGAAACCGGCGTGCTCGGCCGTTTCATTCCCGAGTTCGGCCATGTCGTGGCGATGATGCAGTTCAACATGTACCACCACTACACGGTCGACGAGCATCTGATCCGCACCGTGGGCATGTTGACGGACATCGAGCGCGGGAAGGCATCGGACGAGCTTCCCCTTTCCACCGAGCTGATCAAGTCGATCCAGAACCGCCGCGTTCTCTACGTCGCCGCGTTCCTGCACGACATGGGCAAGGGGCGCGTCGAGGATCATTCGCTTGTCGGCGCCGAGATCGCCCGCACCCTGTGCCCGCGTTTCGGGCTTTCGGCCGCGGAAACCGACACCGTCATCTGGCTCATCGAGCACCACCTCACGATGAGCAACATCGCCCAGAGCCGCGACATCTCCGACCCCAAGACGGTGCGCGACTTCGCCGACATCGTGCAAAGTCCCGAACGGCTCAAACTCCTTCTGATCCTCACCAGCGCGGATATCCGCGCCGTAGGGCCGGGCGTGTGGAACGGCTGGAAGGGCCAGCTCCTGCGCACGCTCTACCATGAGACCGAGCCGGTTCTCTCGGGCGGGCACACGAAGATCCCGCGCAGCCAGATCGTGGCCGACGCGCAGGCGGATCTGCGCGCGGCGTTGTCCGACTGGAGCCCGGCGGCCATCGACCGCTTCATCGATCGCCATTATCCCGACTACTGGATGCGCACCGAGCCGCGCCGGCAGATCGAGCACGCGCGCCTTCTCGACCGGGCGGAACGCGAGGGCAAAACCTTCGCGACGGATCACATCACGGATGCGTTCTCGGCCATCACCGAGCTTACGGTGTTTGCGCCGAACCACCCGCGCCTGCTCTCTCAGTTTGCGGGCGCTTGCGCGGCAAACGGCGCGAACATCGTCGGCGCGCACGTCACGACCACGCGCGACGGTTTCGCCCTCGATACCTTCCTGCTCGCGCGCGAGCTTGGCGAGGACGAGGATGAGCATCGCCGCGCGGAGCGGGTGGCGGACACCATCGGGCGCGTCTTGCGCGGCGAAGCGTGGATTCCCGCGCTGCTCGAACAGCGCCGCCCTGCGCCGCCGCGCGTCGAGGCGTTCACGGTGGAGCCCGAGGTCATCATCAACAATTCGCTCTCGGACGCTTTCACCGTCATCGAGGTGGCGGGGCGCGACCGGACCGGCCTGCTCTACGAGCTCACGACGGCGCTCTCGGATCTCTCGCTCGACATCGCGTCGGCCCACATCACGACCTTCGGCGAAAAGGCCGTCGACGTGTTCTACGTCACGGATCTCACGAACAAGAAGATCGACAGCGAAACACGCCAGAAGGCGATCCGCGAGCGGCTGACCGAGATCCTGCAGGGGCCGGAAACACCGTGATTAGGCACGAAAGGGACCGGCAAATCTTTGCCGGCCCCTTCCAGGGCTTACGCGTAAGCAATGAGCTTCCACACGACTGCACGGCCATTATGCGGAGGAAAAACGTTTCCTTCCGCAATGGGCGCCGTGGTGCTGGGAAAATCCTGTGATTCCCAAACGCCGCTTTCCGGACAGCGCTCGCCAGTACGCCGTGTAGTGCCAATGGGCCAACGAGTGCGAAGAAAGTAATTCATTTGTATACCTCATAAAAATGAGGCCGACCTTGACGCGCTGACTCGGCACTACTAGCCTACCATTGTCGTGCCAACGACTTGGCTCAGCAGATCGACCGGTTTAGCTGAGCAGAAAGGGCCGTCTCGTGTGTAACCACGTGGCGGCTTTTTCTTTGCTCACTATCGAAGTTAAGGAAAGATTCGAAGGGAGTCGAGTTAAATTTTTTCATCGAATATGGAAAATAACGAGAACATATGAGATCAAGTCGAATACATATCCGTGAGCGATACAAAACATGAACTCTGAACACGAGATGGAACTACGCAAGCATATCGCTCTCCTTGAGCGATCGTTAAAAGGTGCTCTGGACCAGATCTCGGCGCTGAAAAGCGAACTAGTGGAGTTGCAAGCAAGGGTGCGGGCCGAGGCGCTTGAGGGAAACCGAACGGCGAAAGGGAAAATTCGCTCAAAAGCTATGTCCCGAGCGTGGCTTACGATACTCGGACACATGGCCGAAAAGGGAACGGAGGGAATGAGCGTTGACGCCATTGAGGAGCAGGTGAAACTTAGAGGGTTGGGCATTCAGCGCCGAGCAATTAGAGCCCAACTAAGCAACTATAAGCGCCGGAAACTGATCGAGCAGTTTGGGGAAGCTCAATATCGGCTTACAGGGTTTGGCCGCATGACGCTTTCGCACGAAAGGCATCGCGCAGAATCTACTACGGCCCGCAAGTATTAGTGCGCGGCCTCCCAGTTCGCGGCGGCCTTTGCGTCGACGTGGATCGGCACCGAGAAGTGCACGGCGGGCTCAACCGCCTTCTCCATCACGCGGCGCGCGACCACGATCAGCTTCTCGGCCTCAGCCTCCGCGACCTCGAACACCAATTCGTCGTGCACCTGAAGCAGCATGCGCGCGGTGGCGAGCTTCGCCTCGTCGAGCGCAGGACCCATGCGGATCATGGCGCGGCGGATGATGTCGGCGGCGGAGCCCTGGATCGGCGCGTTGATCGCGGCCCGCTCCAGGAAGCCGCGCATCGACGGGTTCTTGGTGTTGATCTCCGGATAGTGGATGCGCCGGCCGAAGATCGTCTCGACATAGCCCGTGTCGTGCGCGCTCTCCTTGGTGGCGTCCATGTAATCGCGGATGCCGGGGAAGCGTTCGAAGTAGGTCTTGATGTACGCGGCTGCCTCGTCGCGGCCGATGCCGAGCTGGTTGGCGAGGCCGAACGCGGAGATGCCGTAGATGATGCCGAAGTTGATCGCCTTGGCGCGGCGGCGCACGTCCGACGGCATTCCCTGGATCGGCACGCCGAACATCTCGGATGCCGTCATTGCGTGAATGTCGAGGCCGTCGGCGAACGCCTGCTTGAGCTGCGGAATATCTGCGATGTGCGCCAGCACGCGCAGCTCGATCTGCGAGTAATCCGCCGAAACCAAGACCTTGCCCTTCTCCGCGACGAAGGCGGTGCGGATCTCGCGGCCTTCCCTGGTGCGGATCGGAATGTTCTGCAGGTTGGGGTCGGACGAGGCGAGCCGGCCCGTCGTCGTGGACGCAAGCGCGTAGCTCGTGTGGATGCGGCCCGTGTCGGCGTGGATGAACGCGGGCAACGCGTCGGTGTAGGTCGAGCGCAGCTTCGAGAGCTGGCGCCATTCGAGCATTTTGTTGATCAGGAGGCGCGAGTCCTCGGGCAGATCCTCGCGGGCCGCGAGATCGTCGAGGAGGCCTGCGCGCGTCTCCCACTGCCCGCTCTTGGTGCGCTTGCCGCCGGGCAGACCCAGCCGGTCGAACAGCAGTTCCCCGAGCTGCTTCGGCGAGCCGAGGTTGAACTTGTACCCAACGAGCCCGTTGATCTCCTCTTCCAGCCGCGCGAGGCTTTGCGCGAACGTGGAGGAGAGGCGTGCGAGGACGCTGCGGTCCACCTGGATGCCGGTATGCTCCATGCCGACGATCACCGGCACCAGCGGCCGCTCGAGCGTCTCATAGACGGTTGTCAGATGCTCCGAGGCGAGGCGGGGCTTGAGCTTGTGCCACAGACGGAGCGTGACGTCGGCGTCCTCGCCCGCATAGGCGGCCGCCTGGTCGATGGGCACCTGCGCGAAGGACTTCTCGGCCTTCTTGCCGGGCAGCGCCGCGACGACCTGATCGTACGTGAGGCAGACATGACCGAGGTGGCGCTCGGCGAGCGTGTCCATGCCATGTCCCCCGCGCCCGGCATCGAGCACGTAGGAGATCAGCATGGTGTCGTCGATCGGCGCGACACGAAGGCCATAGCGGGCCAGCACGAGGCAGTCGAACTTGATGTTCTGCCCGATCTTGAGGACGGACGCGTCCTCGAGCAGCGGCTTCATCAGCGCGAGCGACTCGCGCAGCGGGGCCTGCACGAGGCCCCCGCCGTCGCCGAAGTCGAACTCTCCGCCCCCGGCGCGATGGCCCACAGGGACGTAGCACGCTTTCCCTGGCTCGACGGCCAGCGAGAAGCCGACGAGATCGCAGGTCATGCAATCGAGCGCCGTCGTCTCGATGTCGAAAGCGAACCGGCGGGCGTCGCGCGCGGCGGCAATCCATTGCGCCAGCCGGTCCAGGCTCGTCACCGTTTCGTAGGCCGTGCGATCGAACGGAACCTTGGCGATGCGCGCGGCGTGAATGGCCGCGCCACCCGCCGGCGATCCGGGGCCGCCCTCAATGGCGCCCGTACCGGGCGGGGAGGCGTCGTCGTGGTCGCCCGTTCCGGAGGGTCGCGGCGCCTTGGCTTGAGGCGAAACCGCCGGCTTTTCTGGCAGCGCCGGCGGCTCCACGCCGAGCTTACCCGCGATCCGCTTCGTGAGCGTCGTAAACTCCATCTGACGCAGGAAGCCGAGGAGTGCGTCGGGGTCGGGCTCCTGCACGCCGGTCCGCTCCACCGCAACCTCGATCGGAACGTCGTCCTTGAGCTTCACGAGCTCGCGCGAAATGCGGGCCTGATCCGCGAATTCGATGAGCCGCTCGCGCCGCTTGGGCTGTTTGATCTGCGCCGCCGCCGCGAGCAGGGACTCGAGATCGCCGTACTCCGTGATCAGCTCGGCCGCCGTCTTAACACCGATGCCGGGCACACCCGGCACGTTGTCGATCGAATCGCCCGCGAGCGCCTGCACGTCGATCACGTGCTCGGGGGCGACGCCGAATTTCTCGCGCACCTCGTCGGGGCCGATGCGCTTGTTCTTCATGCCGTCCCACATCACGACGCCGGGACGGACGAGCTGCATCAGGTCCTTATCGGAGGAGACGACGGTGACGTCGCCGCCCGCTTCGACCACCTGCTTGGCGTAGGTCGCGATCAGGTCGTCGGCCTCGTAGCCGTTCTGCTCGATGCAGGCGACGTTGAATGCGCGCACGGCCTCGCGGATCAGCGGGAACTGAGGCACCAGTTCCTCGGGCGCCGGTGGGCGATGGGCCTTGTAATCCTGGTAGAGCTCGTTGCGGAACGTCTTCTCGCTGGCGTCGAAGATGACGGCGAGATGGGTCGGCGCCTCCGACGCCTTGGTCTCGGCCAGGAGCTTCCAGAGCATGGCCACGAAGCCGTGCACCGCGCCCACCGGCAGCCCGTCGGACGGGCGCGTCAGAGGGGGCAGCGCGTGGAAGGCGCGGAAGATGTAGCCCGAGCCGTCCACCAGATAGAGGTGGCTCCCTTTCACAATGGGGACCGGCGCGCCGTCAGGGACGGTGCAAACGGCCGGGCGCGGCTGCTTTTCGGGGTGAGAGTCGGTCATGGTCTGGGTCATGGGCGCGCAATATAGGGGCTCATGGGGCCCCGGTCAGCACCTCATGGGAGGCCTCCCGGCCCGGGGGCGCAAGTCCGTTTGATCCGGTTCCCGGAATGCGCTATCAGGGGCTCCCGGCGCCCAGGCGCCCGAGGTTCTCTTGGACTGCACCCGTAGCTCAGCTGGATAGAGTGCTGCCCTCCGAAGGCAGAGGTCACAGGTTCGAATCCTGTCGGGTGCGCCAACTCGTCTTTTATAGCATCTGCGTTCTCTAAGAGCCTGAAAGGCATCGCAGTTCTGACGTTCGAAAATCCACTCTTGCGGCAGTAGGCAACGCTCTCCGAGAAGGCCAATCGCAGCACGATCTGCTGCAAGTGGAAATGGCCTGAACTCCAAAGCTTCCAAGGGTTTGACAGAAACCACAACGCGAGTTCGAACAACTCCTCGAAGGTGCGTTGCGGCTTGCCCTGCTTGTCGAGCTTTTCGGTCAGCACAAGCTTCTGGCTCTCGAGCTCGCCGATCTTCGTCTCGTACGCGCGGATCACCGCCGGAGTGTCGGCGGCGACGACGCGCGCCAGCATCTGATCGGTCTGCTTCACGAGATCGCTGAGCATGCTCCTGAGCTGCGCCTGCACGGCTTGAGCTTGCGCGACCCGCTGGTCCCAGGCCTCGCGGAACATGGAGCGCGCAACCGCCGCTCCGCTCTCGCTCGGCTGCAATCCGGCAACGACCTGATCGAACGCGCTCTCGACTTTGTCGCGCGGGATCGACTTACGGCAACTCGGGCAGTCGCGGTTGTAGCAGAGGTAGTAGGGATACCTCTTGCCGCTGCTGCTCGTCGACCAGCAGCCTGTGAGCGGTTCGCCGCAGTCGCCGCACCGGACGAAGCCACGTAGCGGGAAATCGAGCCCAGTTCGTTTCGTGACGGGTGCCCGCGCGCGGCCGTGGAGGCGCCCCTGGATGCGTTCGTAGGTCTCGATCGAGATCAGCGGCTCGTGATGACCCTTGCGGCGTGAGACGTTCCATTTCGGCGCCTCGACACAGCCGGCATAGACCGGCCGGGACAACAGGTCTGTGATGCGCTGGAAGTGAATAGTCCCATCCTTACGATCCTTGGGATAGGCGGGTTGGCTCTCGATGAACCGTTTCAGCTCGCCTTGGGTCTCAAAGCGCCGTGATGCGAAACCCTCAAGGGCTTCCTGGATGATTGAAGCGATCGGCTCGTCCCGTACCAGCATGTTGCCGTGCCCGGAGATGCGCTTGTAGCGGTAGCCGATAGGGGCCGCAAAGCACCAGTAACCGTTCATGGTGCGCGCTCGCATGCGGTTGATGGTCTGCTCCCCGTTCTTCTGGCGCTGGTGCTGCGAGACGCTGGCGAGAAGGTTCTCGACCAGGATCGAATCGGAGTCTTCGCCGAACTCGATCGTCGGGCTCTTTAGGATCCCACCGGCAGCACCGATCGCCGCCCGCAGCTTCAGGTGGGCCTCGATCCCGCGCGCCAGCCGGGAGATGTCGTCAATGATGACGGCGATCCTGTCCTTCCCCTTCTTGGAGTGCTTGCGGAGGTACGCGAGCATCGCCTGCATACCAGGACGCGTGGCAAGGCTGCCCGTCATGTCGTCATGGAAGATCGTGACGACATCCAGTCCCTTGTAGCGGGCATACTCGCGGCAGCGGGTTTCCTGAGAGCCGAGCCCGTCACCGCGTGTTGTCTGTTTCGCGCTCGAGACACGGCAATAGATGACGGCCTTCGTATTAGGCGAAAACTCCGGTTGATCTGACGTCATCACCGCTCCTTTCTGATGAGCCACGAACGCAGCAATTGCTGGCGATTTCGGACCAGTGCGATCGGAGGCGGTGCAGTCTAACACAGCCTCCGAAGCGCTCGCCAATCAATCGGATTCATCCTTCGAGTCTTGTTCTTCTGCTGTCGCGATCTGCTGTAGCGGATGAAGATCGAATCCGAGATCGACGAAACTCACGACGACATTCCACATCGCTTCAAGGAGAGCGGCGCGTTCCTCCTCCGACATATCGAAGTCGGCAAGCAACTCTTCGTAGCGGGCGACGTCGAGCTTGAGCGGCGGATAGAACCGCTCATCTGCCGCCATTGGCCCTGGCCATTGAAATTCACCCTCGCGGGCATGCGCGGCTTCGGATGAAGCCTCGCCCTTGAGTGAGTCGCTTGGCTCGCCATCCAGCGAGTGATGGTGAGGTGGATCCGAGCCACGCTGGCTGCTGCTCTCGCTCATCCTCGTCAACGTGTCCGCCACTAACGCCATTACAGGCAGTCGGTTGAACAAGCATCGCGAACCGCTTCCGAGATCTCAATTGGCAAAGGCGGGAAATCGGAGGAGGAAGCGAGAGGGCGGGAGAACACGCAAGTCCGCCGACCAAACAATCAGAAACGTGCTCCCTACGCTAAACCGTCACCTATAGTTCTTGTCGTGCGCCGCACGACGATCAAGGGCTGGCAGGCGCCGGCACAAGGCTTGTGGCCAAGGCCCTTTCGACCACGCGCTGCGGATCAAGAAATTTGATCTGATCAGAGATCCATTGCCCGCTCGCCTCCGCATCCGTGAGCGGCGGCTGGGGCTTCATCCACCTGATCCCGAGAGCCGCTGACAGCGCCACGCGAAAAAGCGGCGGAGCGTAGTTCAGCAGGTGACGGCCGGAAGCCTTTATGAGGAGCCGGTCCGGTGGCAACGGATTGCCGTGCAGGAAGTCGTTGCGCGCCTGGTAGATCTCGCCATAGAGCCAACAGGCAAGATTTCTCTTCGGTGCAGCCTGCTTGCCGCGATTGTGGTAGGCGGCATGTACGGCGTCAGAGACCTTCCGGATCTCGTAAGGGGCCTTTTCGAGAAGCTCATAGACCTTGAGGAGATCAGCTTTGCCGAGTCCACCCGGGTGCGCCAGGATCTCGAAGGCCGACCGGCCGTAGTCATAGGTCGTCGCATCCATCCCGCCTGGGATTGCGCCGGCGCGAAACGCCATATTGAGCGACCGAAAGAGTGCTGTATGAGCGTGGCTGTCGGCACCCTTCAGGAAAACAGCGTTCCATTTTTGAATGAGGGCATCGAAGAGTGGCCGGTCCAAATCGTACGCGCTGAGCGAGCGTTCGACGAGCTCCGGCAAGATCTGTCCGCGAAAGCTCTTGATGTCGTGCAAGCCACGGACGGCCGGCGTATTGCACGCGATGTCCTGGTAGTCGCGCGTCAGCATCCAAGGGAAGATGCTGAAACTGTCCATCCACTGGGTTGGCGGCGGGTAGCTTGCGATCATCGTTCCAGCCCGCGCGAGCAGCACGTGAGACACGGCCACGGCGTCACGGAAACTGCACACAGCGTCGAACCGAGGGACGTCGGATTCGGTCGCGGCATCCCATAGCAGGACGCTGGGTGTGATGCGGTTGTTGTGCGTGTCGTAAAACCGCGACAGGAAGTCTCCAAGCGACTGGTGCTGCTTCACCGCTCTTGCGACCCGGCCATCCTGTGTGGAAGCCATGGCAATCCGTCCGCCTTCGACCGGATCGTCCAGGCGAATGTTGGGCAGCACGGCAATGCAGGTCCAGGTCAAGACATCCTCATGGTCAGTCGTTCAAACAGCGGGAACAGGCGAGTGGCAGCAGACGCACAAGGCAGTCAGAGATCGGCGCCGATGGCCGGGTCGTTCGCTTGCGCTTCGATCTGCCGGCAACGTTCGATAAGCGCCTCAAAGGGTTCCGCATCGTCGAGCAGCAGACCATCCTCGACCATACGTCGATAGTCCTCGGCCAGCAGGGTCAGTGCATCGCCGTCCGGTACCAGACGCAGGCCGCCGGCAACGGCGGCCTCGTAGTCGATGACGGCTCCGTTCGTGTCCTTCTCGGCGAAGAAGATCGCCTTGTGCCGGGCCACGGCCTCCGCAACCTCACGATCGGCGATCGCGTCGACCACATGCCCATCGTCACCAAGGCGAGCCACGTCGTGCCAGTGGCGCGCAAAGCGGTCGGCGCCGCGAAATCGCCCCTGCAGGCAGAACACATGAATGGCGGTCGCCTTCTCCCAGAACGTGCGCGCAATCCGCATGACCCGGGGCGTGGCGGTTGGAAACGAAAGCTGCGGGAGATGTCCGGCAGCATCGCAGGCCACGGCACGCTCTTCCCAGGGTTCGCCCGTCGCACGCGCCCCGAACTCCAGCCGGACCGTGGGCAGCACGTAGCCCGTGCCCGCCGCCAGTGGTTCGTAGTCGAGATAAATGGTATCGCCCTCAGCCCGAGCCCTGGCGGGCAGGTTAGTTTCTGCGACAGCCGACGCGATGGTGGGCAGGGCGTCGTCCTGCGTCCACCGCATCAGGCGTGCACGGATCTCCTTGGTCCACTTCTTCTCCTGGCTCGGATTCGGCGGCAGAGCTTCGGCTGCCGCCCCCACGAGGTCGGGTGCGATAGCGCGAATGTCGTACGTAAGGTCGACGTCCTCGGAGAAGCGGCGGATCACCCCGTAGGCTTTCGAGAGCGACGTGCCACCCTTGAAGACGAGGTCAGGAGCGTGCTTCGAGGCGAACAGGGCCGCGAGCGACCACACGACCCAGACGTCCTTCTCGAGCAGATGCACGGGACGGCCCGAGGCGGCGGCCGCAACCTCGAGAGCATCCCGGCGATCGTTTTCGGAGAGCTGTAGGAAGGCGTCAGCCATTCACCGCCAGCCTGCTGACCTGTTCGGCCAGCCACGTCGGCAACCGCGAGCGTGCGGCGGCGATCTCCTGAAGCGTGCCCGGTGGCAGGCGTTGCCGCAAGGTGCGCAGCACTGTCTCGGTCTGTCCCTCGCCGAGCCAGGCTAACGCCCGGATCGCTTCGCCGGCAGGTCGACCGGCCAGCGTCAATTGCCATCGTGGCGCATGACGCAGCTCGACGGTCTGCTGGCCAACCTTGAGAGTCCGCGTCCTGCCCGACGTCAGGTACACGGCGCGCACCGGCACCTGCGTCGTGAGTCCCAGGGCGTTGGCCGCTGTTGCGCCGTGCGAGGCAATGGTCTCGCCCTTGGCTTCGGCAATCGCCTGCACCAGATGCGCAACCGACGGCGGCCGCTGGCCGAAGCGGGTCTCGACCGGCCGCACGTAGAGGCCCCGCCCAACCCGCAACAACTGCCCGCGCTTCACCAGCCGCGACAGCGCCTGGTCCACTGCGGCCCGGGTGCCCAAGTGCAGCAGCTCCTTGGCGGACACCGAGGCGCCCTCCGGCAGCCCCGCCACCTGTTCTAGAATCTGTTCCGCCAGTCTCAGCACGCTCTCGCCTCCAGTGTCAGAAATCTAAGAACATTTCTGACAATTCGCAAGGGGAGAGTGCAAGTGAATCACGGAGCATTATCCGATTGCCGAACGGAATCAGGCATATTTTCTATATAGTTAGCCGCCATGGGCACATGGGTAAGGCCCCGCTTGACATTTAGGACCTGTTGGGCTATATTAGGTCCCAAATTCACCCAGGAGATTCCGATGGCCGGTCTTCATTCGTCATCCGCCCTGCAATCCAAGCCCCACGTCCACATCGATGGTGATCTTTGTCCGCTTTGCGAGCAGACAATCCCAAACGACCGGCTTGAAGACGTCAACAAGCGCATCCAGGCAAGGGACCGTCAGCTGCGGGCCGAAGCCGATGCGCGGGTGAACGCCGAGGTCCAGTCTGTCCGCGCGCAGGGCGAGGCCGCCCTCGAGGCAGCCAAGGCCCAGTTCGTCGCCCGTGAGGAAGCAGCCCGGAAAGACGGCGAGGCACGGGCGGTCGCGAGCTTCGAAAAGCAGATCGCAGACGCCGCCGCCGCCGTAAAGGCGGCCGGAGAGCGGCAGGCCAATCTTGAGGCCGAGCTCGGTCAGTCCAAAGAGGCTTTGGCCCAGACTGTCGAGAAGCTGACCGCTGACTTCGCTAAGAAGGAGGAGGCCGTCCGCCTGGAGGGACGTGCTACGGCGGTCACCGAAATGAGCGCTACGCTTTCCGAAGCCAGGGAGGCCAAGGCAGCCGCAGAAGCGAAGGCAGCCGAAGTCGAAGCGCAGAAGGCCGAGACCGAAAAGAAGATGTTGGCGTTGCAGACCTCGCAGGAGGAGACCATCAAGGCCCGGACCGCCGAGGTCCGCGAAGCCATGGAGAAAGCGAACGCGGAAGCGGTCAACGCCGAGCGGGCCAAGAACTTCGAGGAGAAGCTGAAGCTGGAAGAGATGGTCGCCGACCTGCAGCGCAAGCTTCAGAACAAGTCGACGGAGGAACTCGGCGAGGGCGCTGAAGTCGACCTCTATGAGGTCCTGAAGGCCGAGTTCCCGAACGACGACATTCAGCGTGTCGGGCGCGGCAAGCCCGGCGCGGACATTATCCACAAAGTCCGCCACAACGGCGCGGTCTGCGGCACCATCGTCTACGACTCCAAAAATCACAAGCAGTGGCGCAACGAGTTCGTGACCAAGCTCCGTCAGGATCAGATCGCCGCGAAGGCCGAGCACGCGGTGCTCGCGACGCACGTCTTCCCGAAGGACCGCAAGCAGCTCCACATCACCGACGGCGTCATCCTGGCGAACCCGGCCCGTGCGGTTGTGATCGCCATGATCCTGCGCCAGCAGGTGCTCCAGGTGCACTGCCTCAAGGTCAGCAACGAGGAGCGTGCCTCGAAGACCGAGGAGCTCTACGCCTTCATGACTTCCGATCGCTTCGGCCAGTTTCTTTCCGCCATCAACACCACCACCGCCCAACTCGAGGCGCTTCAGGTGGCCGAAAAGAAGTCACACGAGAACACCTGGAAGAAGCAAGGCGAACTTTTCCGCGGCATCATCCGCAACTGCGCTCAGCTCGATGAAGAGGTGGCCCGCATCATCGGTACAGCCGCGGCGAGCACGTCATGACTAACCCGGAACCCAAAGGCGCCAAGGTCGTCGGGATTCAGGACCGGCGACTTGGCCCGACGGTCCTGAGAACCTACCGTGCAAAGTTCGATATCGACGACCTCGTGCCGAACGAGCGTCAGCCGCGAGGCGGCTCCAAGGAAGACGAGGAGCTGCAGCGGCAGATCGAGGCCAACGACGGCATTTTCGAGCCGCTCCTTGTCGAACCCCATCCCGATATTCCCGGTAAGTTCCGGATCATTGACGGCGAACGCAGGTGGACCAATTCGAAGCTCCTGGTTGAGCAGGGGCGTGATCAATACCGGAAGATCCCCGTAGAAGTCACCGACCGGACGCTGACTGACGAGGAGCGTCTGCGCGTCTGGATCTACATCCACCGCCAGCGCAAGGAATGGGATGCCCGCGAGAAGGAAATGGTGGCCTACCGCCTAGTCGAGTTCATGGGCCGGGCGAGCGCCGCCAGCATCCTCGGCATCTCGATCCGCGAACTCGACAAGCTGGTCGAAGTATTCGAGCTCTCCGAGCGTTTCGAACATTTGCGGGAGAACGGCGCCGGCATCAGCTGGGCGCGCGAGCTGCTCGGCGTCAACAAGAAGCTGCTTACACCGAGCGTCGTAGACGCCGTAGTCGATAAGGTCAATCGCCAACGCATCACAAACTCAAAGGATCTGCGGAAGCTTCGAACCATCCTCGTCGACCCGGTGGCCAGGGAGAACTTCATGTCAAGTGATGGCGACCTCGAGACGGCGATGATGCGCGTCGCCCCGCACGACAAGAAGCGCGATCCCGACTTCGTCTCCAATCTCGATGCGACCGTTCATTCGATGAAGCAGCTGCCCTGGATGGCGCTCGAGGACATGAAGGGAGATCCCGATCTTCTCAAGAAGATTGAGGACGCCGAAGCACTGCTGCGGAGCCTGCGACAGAACCTTTTAAAGGAAAAATAAATGCAATGAGCTCAGCGCCGGAAAGTGTCGACATAGCGCAGAAGCCCGAAGCGCCCAGTTCCGGCGCCGCAGCCGTGTCCCCGCTGCGCAAACGCAGCCTTAACGGCGTGCCTTACGAACGTGCTCCGGAGATTGAGGCGCTGATCGCCGACCTTGCGGTCCTGCCGCGCGACGAGCTCGTTGCCAGGGCCGAGATCAAGAAGCGCTCCGACCCCGGCTACGTCCCCAGCGAATGCCTCCTCTACTTCGTGCGTGCGAGCCGCGCCGACAACAACGAGCGGTGGTTCGAGCGTCTCTACCGGATTCTGGCAGAGCGGATTCTGCGCAGCCTTCCGAGGGCCGAACACCCGGACGGCAAGACCGAGGCACTGACGCGCGGAGTCGTGCGGGACAAGGTTTTTGCAAGGTTCACTGAACTTCTGGCTGCAGATCGAGCCGGCTACATCGACAAGCTCGACTTTTTCGAGATCCGTTTCGATAACGCGTTGGCAAACCTGAGGCGCGATGCGCAGACGCAGGCCTGGCGCGACGAGAACCGCTCCAAGCCCCTCGAATATGATGAAGAAAGCGGTGAGTTGTCTCCTGAAGTCGAAGCGGCTGCGGGAGTCCACGACCCATTTGCCGCTTCAGAATTCGACGATCCGGCCTACCGGTCGCGCCTCGACGCAGCGATTGAGGCTCTACCAACAGAACAAAGCAGGATCATCGAAATGCTCAGACAAGGCTTCCCCATTGACTCCAAAGAGCCCGGCGTCATGACCATCGCGAAGGCGTTGGGCCGGTCAGAAAAGACAATCCGGACCTATCGCGACAAAGCCTTCGCTGCCCTTCGCTCCGCTATGACGGAGGGAGACGGGCAATGAGCGCTGACAACGCACGTCCATCCTGCGAGTCTGTGCTCGACGCGTTCGCAGTCGAGAGCGAGCATGGCCGGGCGACCTTGCAGCGCTATCTCGAGCTTTACCCAGAATATGCTGGGGAACTCATAGACCTCTCCCGCGAACTCAGCCGCGCCGGAGTGAACGACATGGAGCCGCTTTCGCCCGCCGATCAATCATTGATCGACGCGGCCTGGGGGCAGCATAAGGCGGCCGTCTCGACGACGACGGCCGCCCCCTTGGCATCTTTGACAGTCGACGACTGGCGTGCTGTCGCCTCCGAACTGGATGTCCCCCGTCAGGTGGTAACCGCGTTGCGCGAGAAACGGATCGCGCTCGCGAGCATTCCGGTACGATTCCTAAAGCAGTTTGCAGACGCCACGAGAAGCTCGATCGACCAGTTGGAGGCGTTCTGGAGTGCGGATCAACTCGCCGGAGCGCGCAGCTATAAGGCGGACGGCAAACCTTCCATTGGTGATCAAGTCACTTTCGAGCAAGCGCTGATCGAAGCGGGCGTACCGGCTGAGAAGCGCGCCTCTTTGCTGGCCGAGGCAGACTGATATGGACAGCGTGGAGCTTGCTAGGCAAATCGCTGCCGGGCTTCACGCGCGTCTCGTCGCATCCGGAGCCGATCCGTGGTCGCCCTACGAGTTCGCTGTCGCGGAAGCCAAACGGCGCGGCATCGATGTCGAACCCACGGCTGCCGGCGCCGCTGTGCTGAACGGCGGCCGCGCAACGCTCATCGCAGCAGACAAACTCATCCTTCACGAGAATACGGGCACTTTGTTCGAGCGGGCCTTCCTCGTGGCGCACGAGATCGGGCATGCCGAGCTAGGTGATTCCGACGTAGAGCCGGCACCAACAATCGATCCGTCCCGCGCAGCCGAGCCATCACCGGTTGGAATGGATCGGGTGGTCGACTACGGGCGCAGGCAGCGCCGCGAAGTCCAGATGGATCTGTTCGCGCGCGAAATGCTGCTTCCCCGCAATGTCGTGCGAGCGCTGCACGACGACAACGGTCTCACGGCCACCGCCATTGCAGAGAAGCTTGGCGCCCCGTTCGACGCCGTCGCGCAGCAACTGCTCGATGCTCTGTTACTCCCTCCAGTGCCTCCGGTAACGGAAGCACCTCCAGCGGAGCGTCCGCTGAATTCGCTACAAGCCGTTGCTGCCGCACATCGCGGCGAAGCCTATCTGCTCGAAGCAGGTCCGGGCACCGGCAAGACGCAGACGCTGATCGCACGGGTCGAAGGACTTCTCGACGAGGGAGTCGATCCGCGTCGCATCCTCTTGCTGACATTCTCCAACAAGGCAGCCGGCGAGATGGCCGAGCGCATCGCCCGCAAGCGGCCTGAGGCTGCAGCCGCAATGTGGATAGGCACGTTCCACGCCTTCGGTCTCGACATCATCCGGCGCTTTCACGCAGAACTCGGCTTGTCCAAAGATCCGAGAATGATGGATCGTACCGAGGCGGTCGAACTCCTGGAGGAGGAATTCCCGCGCCTGCGTCTCGTGCACTACCGCAATCTCTACGACCCGACCCAGATCATCGCCGATATGCTGGCCGCAGTTTCGCGGGCTAAGGACGAAGTCGTCGACGCGGAACGCTACGCAGAGCTCTCCGCCGCCATGCTCGCGAAGGCTGAAGACTCCGAGGAGCGCAAGGCAGCCGCGCGCGCCGGAGAGGTCGCTCGCGTCTACGCCGCATACGAGGAACTCAAGCGCATGGCGCATTGCGTAGACTTCGGCGATCTCGTGTCGCTCCCAGTCAAGCTGCTCGAAAGCGAGACTGCCATTCGAGAGACACTTCAGGCCCAGTATGACCATGTCCTGGTCGACGAGTATCAGGATGTGAACCGCAGCAGCGTCCGATTGCTTAAGGCGCTACGGCCAACCGGACAGAACCTCTGGATGGTCGGCGACGCGAAACAGTCGATTTATCGCTTCCGTGGCGCGTCGTCGTTCAACATGACCCGGTACGGGAAAGAGGATTTTCCCGGCGGCAAGCGCGGTCGCCTCAAACGCAACTATCGATCGGTGCCCGAGATCGTGTCGAGTTTCTCCGGCTTCGCCGTGGGCATGCGCGCGGGCGACGCGGACAGCGGTCTCGAAGCGGAACGAGCGAGTAAGGGGATAAAGCCCGAACTGCGCACCGCTCAGAGAAATGAGCAGCAGCAGGTCGCCCTGGCGGACGCGATCGAAGAGCTCAGAAGCGAAGGCTACGCCTATCGGGATCAGGCGATCCTCTGCACCGGGAATGAAAAGCTTTCAACAATCGGGCGCAACCTCGAGCGGCTCGGGCTCCCAGTCCTGTTCCTCGGCAGTCTGTTCGAACGCGATGAGATCAAGGATCTCGCGTCATTGCTGGCAATCCTTGTCGATCGCCGTGCCATGGGCCTGGTGCGTGTCGCGTGCTGGCCCGACTTCAAGATCTCTTTCTCAGACGTAGCGGCTGTCCTGGACTACTTGCGGGCGACGGACCAAGCCCCGGGCCTCTGGCTTCGAAATGTAAATTCGATCCCGGGTGTCAGCGATACTGGCCTTGAGAAGCTCGCATCTCTTGCAAAAGCTCTTGATGGCTTCGACCAGACCGCCTCTCCGTGGACGGTCCTTGCGACGCTGCTGCTCGATCGCACGCGCATCGCCGCAAGACTTGGAACTTCCGCAAATCTCGCCGACCGCACCCGCAGCATCGCCATCTGGCAGTTTCTGAACTTTCTGCGGGTGCAACCATCGGGCCGGGGACTTCCTATCGCGCGCGTCCTGGACCGCGTGCGCAGACTTGTCCGCCTTGGCGATGATCGGGACCTGCGTCAGCTGCCGGCGGCTGCGCAACATCTCGATGCCGTGCGGCTTATGACCATTCACGGCGCGAAAGGTCTGGAGTTCGGCGCGGTCCACATTCCGGGGCTCAACAAAGACACGATCCCGCGGCCGGCACCGACGCCGCCTTGCCCGGCACCTGATGGAATGATCGAGGGTGCTGACGGGGGCGCGCAGCAGGCTTATGTGGCTGGACATGAAGAAGAGCAGGAGTGCCTTTTCTACGTCGCGCTGTCGCGCGCGCGTCATCGTCTTATCCTCTATGCGCCAACCGAGGCGAAGAATGGCCGCAATCGACCGCTGTCGCCGTTTCTTGACCGGCTGGGGTCCACGCTGACACGCCGAGCTGTCGTGCCGACGAGATCGCTGCCCATCGCAGGGGAAGACCGGGACATCGAACTGATCGTCGAAGGTCCCTTGCGGCTCGGGGCGCCGCAAATCGCTCTTTATGAGTCCTGCCCGCGCCGTTTCTTCTACACCCACGTCCTGCAGGTTGGAGGGCGGCGTGCAGCAACGGCTTTCATGCATCTGCACGAAGCCGTTCGGGTGGTCGTGGGGGAGGTCATTGCAGCAGAAAGTCCCTTGTCCGATCGGGAACTGGAGGACAGGACTGATGCTGCTCTTGCTGGCGAGGGCCTCGGCGATCACGGCTATCGTGCGGAGTTCCGCGACCTGGCGTTGGCGATGCTGCGCTTCTTCCTGGACACTCGCGCTGGATCGGTCGCCGAAGCGCCGGTCGCCCTCAGCCTCAATTTCGGCGGCGAAGAGATCATCGTCCGTCCTGACGAGATCCTTGTCCGGCCTGACGGCGTGCGCGCCGTCCGCAGGATCCGCACGGGCCATATGCGCTCGGACGAGAGCGATGACGTCGGCGCAGCCGCATTGATGCTGGCGGTCAGGCAGGCATTTCCCGGCGCCGTCGCTGAGCTTGTCCATCTCTCCGACCGCGAGACCCATCCGCTCGGCCTGTCTGAGCGGCAGCTGACGGGCCGGAAAGACAAGCTCGGGAAGTTCCTTGCAGATATCCGAGCAGGGCGTTTCCCGTCCGATATCTCGCCGAGGACTTGTCCGAACTGCCCCGCCTTCTTCATTTGCGGGCCGACCCCGGAAGGTCCCCTCCAGAAAATCTTCGCCTGATCTTACCGGTTAGCGGATCTGCTTCCGATTGAACCTTTAGAGCCGGGGTTTCGACCCGGAAAATCTAAGGGGACTCAATCCAATGAATACAGAACTGCTTGAATACGACGATGTCGGCGACGCCGTGCGTGAAGGCCGGTCGTTGCGTCCGGCGCGAGCCTACCGTTTCCTCCTCGCGCAGGGCGATCTCAACTTCGCCTCCCGCCAGGTCAGTGACCCCGTGCCGCTCGGCCGTCAACTGCTTGACGCTGCCGGACTGGACCCGCGCAAGGGCTACAGCCTGTTCGCGATCCTGCCCTCGGGCAGCTTCGAGGACGTCCGGCTTGATGAACCTTTCGATCTGCGCGAGCGCGGCGCCGAACGGTTCGTCGCGTTCATGACGGACCGCGACTTCAAGCTCACGCTAAACGGCAACGAGCTGCGTTGGGGCAAGCCCGTCATCAGCGGCGCGGTGCTCTACGGCCTCGCCAACCCCGGGGAGGGCGAAGCCATTTTCCTCGAGGTCCCCGGCGGCGAAGACCGGCTGATCGAGAAGAGCGAACTGATCGACCTGAGCGAGCCCGGGATCGAGCGGTTCATCACGGCGCCGGAGCGGCCCGTGACATTTGAGATCGTCGTGAACGCGCGGCCGCGCACGGTCGAGGCCCAGACCGTCACGTTCGAGCAGATTGTCCAGCTCGCCTTTCCGGGCCAGCACGACACGAACGTCGTCTTCTCGATGACATACCGGCACGCGGCTTCGACGCCGCATGCGGGTGAACTCGGGGCCGGCGGCTCGGTTGACGTCAAGAAGAAGGGGACGGTGTTCAATGTCACACGCACTGTTCAGTCGTAATAACGACCTCAAGCGCCTGCGCGACGAAGGCTATTTCGTCCAGCAGCAGGGCGGGCATCTCGTCATGCGCGAGGTTCCCTACGTCGATGCGCACCGCGAGGTGCGCATCGGCACCCTCATCTCCACCCTGACTTTGGCAGGAGATGAAACGCGTACGCCCGACACGCACGTCGTGCACTGGGACGGCGAGTTCCCCTGTCATGCGGACGGTGCGCCGATACAAGGCATCTCGCATGCAAACGGCGCATTCGATCTAGGCCACGGCCTAAAGGCGACACACAGCTTCTCAAGCAAGCCGGAGGGTGGCTACACCAACTACCACCACAAGATGACGAGCTACGCGAACATCATCTCGGGTCCGGCCGCAGTGCTGAAGCCCGGCTTGACGCCGCGCACCTTCCGGACGCCGGAAGAGGAGGAAAAGAGCGTGTTCAATTACCTTGAAACCGCTTCCGACCGCGTCGGGATCGGCGCTCTGACCCAGTTGCTTGCCAACGAGAGGGTCGCCATCATCGGCGTCGGCGGGACTGGCGGCTATATTCTCGATTTCGTCGCCAAGACGCCAGTACGCGAAATCCGGCTATTCGATAGCGACGAGTTCCTGACGCACAACGCCTTCCGCGCCCCGGGGGCGCCAAGTCTCGAAGAATTGCGCGAAGCCCCAAAAAAGGTCGATTACCTAAAGGGCATCTACAGCCGAATGCACCGAAACATCGTCGCGCACGACGTGGCGCTCGGCGCTGATACCGTCCATCTTCTCGACGGCGTCACATTTGCGTTCCTCTCGCTCGACGCAGGTGAAGCGAAGCGGTTAATCGTGGAGAAGCTTGAGGCGAGCGGTGCCTCCTTCGTTGATGTCGGAATGGGTCTCGAGCTGGACGAGGGATCGCTCGGCGGAATCTTGCGGGTGACTGCCAGCACACCGAGAAAGCGCGACCACATCAGCCAGCGCATCTCGTTCGTCGGCGGCGGCGAGCAAGACATCTACGCGTCGAACATCCAGGTCGCGGACCTCAATGCCCTGAACGCCGTCCTTGCTGTAGTGAAGTGGAAGAAGATCCGCGGCTTCTACCGCGATCTGGAGGCCGAGCACCACTGTACCTATACGACCGATGGCAACATCCTGATCAACGGAGACCTCGAGTGATACGGCACAAGCGGCTCGAACATCGTTTCGTTGAAAATATCCCTGACCGCCTTGAAGCAGGCATCCTCTACGTTTCGATGGAGTATGCAACGTCAGCCCATAGCTGCTGCTGCGGATGCGGCGAGGAGGTGGTCGCTCCTTTCACTCCGACGGACTGGAAAATGACCTTCGACGGCGAGACCATCTCCCTTCGCCCGTCGATCGGCAATTGGACGCTAAAGTGCCGCTCACATTACGTGATTGAACGAGGCAGGGTTATCGAAGCAGCTCCTTGGAGCGACGAGCAAGTCGCAGCCGAGCGCCGTCGTGATCGTGGCGCCAAAGAGCGGTTTTACGGGCATTCGCCGATCGGTAACGTCCCTGCACCCCCTCCCACCAGCAAGCCGACACAAAGCTTCTGGCGTTGGATCTCAGATTGGCTATCTCGCTGACCGCCTACAATAGGCCCTACATCGCCTTGTTCCGTGCACTTTCTACGCGACGCCCACGGAGCACGCCAAGAATTTGGTGAAGTCCGCGAAGGTCGACGACTGACGCCAGCGTCGCGCTCCAAGAGCGTCCCCAAAGAGGCCGGAATCGGTATTACCGCCCGCTGTCTTTGGGAAAGCCGGCGTAAGATCTCGGTAACAGCTTCTGTGCCCAAAGCGGAAGAGTGGGAGTTCACGTCTTGAGGCCGATACCCCTCGAGCGTCGACTTCCGCCCGTAGGACAGAGCGGACACGAGAGGTGGCGCATCCGCGAATTGTGTAGTTGGATGCATTCGTGCGCAAGATCATCCACATCGACATGGACGCCTTCTATGCGTCCATCGAGCAGCGGGACAATCCCGAGCTGCGCGGAAAGCCGGTAGCGGTCGGCTCCGCCGCCAAGCGCGGCGTCGTGGCGGCGGCCAGCTATGAAGCGCGGGATTTCGGCGTTCGCTCGGCCATGCCGTCCGCCACGGCGCTACGCAAGTGCCCGGAGCTCCTGTTCGTTCCGCCGCGGTTCGACGTTTACCGGGCGGTGTCGAACGAGATCCGAGAGATCTTCCACGCGTACACGCCGCTGGTGGAGCCGTTGTCCTTGGACGAAGCCTACCTGGACGTGACCGAGAACCTGCGCGGCATTCCGACGGCGTCGGAAACCGCAGCCGACATCCGCGCGCGTATTCTGGAGCAGACAGGTCTCACGGCCTCGGCGGGCGTGTCCTACAACAAGTTTCTCGCCAAGCTGGCCTCCGACCAGAAGAAGCCGAACGGTCAGTTCGTGGTGACGCCGAACCAAGGTCCGGGGTTCGTGGAGGACCTGCCGGTGGAACGGTTTCATGGCGTCGGGCCGGTGACGGCCGAGAAGATGAAGGCGCTCGGCATCCATACCGGCGCCGATCTCAAGCGGCAGACGCTCGCGTTCCTGGAGGAGCACTTCGGCAAGTCAGGGGCCTGGTACTACGGCATTGCCCGTGGCGAGGATAACCGGGCAGTGGTGCCGAACCGGGAACGGAAATCCTCCGGCAGCGAGACCACCTTCTCGGACGACCTGTTTGCTGCGGCCGACCTCGAGGCTGGTATCTGCGATATGGCCGACGACGTGTGGACATGGTGCGAGAAGACGGCCACCTACGGACAGACGGTCACGGTAAAGGTGAAGTATGCGGATTTCCGGCTGATCACGCGCAGCCGGACGGTTTCATCGCCAGTTACGACGCAAGCCAAGCTACGGGAGCTCAGCGTGGCATTGGTCCGCACGGTGTATCCGGTGACGGTGGGCGTGCGGCTGGTCGGGGTATCGGTCTCCAAGCTGACGAGCGAGGACCAAGCCATACCGCAGCTTGAGCTGGAATTGCTTCCCGAAGAGTGAGCATACAGCAAGGATCAGCGGGGGTATCGCCAATGATCGCAGATTTTTCATCCGCTGCTGTTGGGCGCCCCGCGGCCAAAAGGGCCGCGGTCGGCCCTACCGCGTGGCCCGTTGCGGCCCGGGCCACGCGCCCGAGCCCCGCGTCTTGCCGGAGGCGAGCCCGGCAAGAGCCACGGGTCTCGGCCCATGCGGGTGACGGACCTGGCGCAGGACCATGAGCATCAGGCGTCGGCGCATTCCTGCCGCGAGGTCCCGTGCCCGACGTCCAGCCGGCTGCCGTGGAGACGAGGCAGAGGGGGGCGGTGGTCGTCGTGACGGGCTTGAGGTGGCGAGAGAGAGGCTCTCGCCGGCCCGTCGCGGAGACCCGCGATGTCCAAATCCCCATCTTCTACTGGTGCCGGCGGCAACCGGCCCACGTTCTACGACGACATCACCAACAAGATCATCGCCGAGCTGGAAGACGGCCGCGTGCCGTGGGTGCAGCCCTGGGGCACGCCGTCCGCTAAGGCGCAGCTCGCGATGCCGAAGAACGCCTCCACCAACCGCACCTACTCCGGCATCAACGTCCTCATCCTCTGGGGCGCGGTCATCGAGCAGGGTTACGGCGGCCAGAGCTGGCTGACCTTCCGTCAGGCTCTTACTTTGGGTGGCAACGTGCGCAAGGGCGAGCGCGGCATCATCGTCGTCTACGCCGACCGTTTCATACCGGACAACGCCAGGCGATGCGCGGCGGCCGGCGGCGGCGAAGCCCGCGCCATACCATTCCTCAAGCGCTTCACCGTCTTCAACACCGACCAGTGCGACGGGTTGCCCGACGAGATCACGACCGTCGCGCCACCTCCACCACCGGGCACCATCGAGCCGCGTGTCGATGCCTTGATCAAGGCTACCGGCATCGACTTCCGCATCGGCGGCAACCGGGCCTTCTATGCGCCGTCCGAAGACTACGTGCAGGTGCCGCCGCCGGCCGCGTTCTTCGAGCCGATCAACTGGCACCGGACCGCCTTGCACGAGCTCGGCCACGCCTCGGGACATGCCTCGCGGTTGAACCGTGATCTCTCGGGGTCCTTCGGCTCGCGCAAGTACGCGTTCGAGGAACTGGTCGCCTTATCTGGACAGTCTGGCTGTGAATTATCTGGACAGTCCGGCGCGACTC
>ENA-UOUJ01000427-UOUJ01000427.1-activated-sludge-metagenome-genome-assembly--contig:-NODE-427-length-30197-cov-15.454814_pt1 | contig 30197 bp, 40 predicted proteins | sample MGYA00249839_ERZ747224 | MGnify/ENA primary metagenome ERZ747224 (study PRJEB28782, sample SAMN03220277) | activated sludge metagenome | biome: wastewater; feature: sewage sludge; material... | reverse complement strand
GGATATAGCAATCAATGCAATCGCAAAAACAGAGACCAAACCTTTCAGTTGCATAGAAAAAAGCGTTTACAAAAGTTTAAATTGGGGGCAAAGATAGGGTTTCAGCATGAATTATATTAACATAAAAACAGTTCTTCCGGAGGCGCTTTTCTTTCCCAATTGCTTTACAAGCAAAGGTTACGGGTGCATATCAAAGCATAAAGAACACTATGCCGGATTAAAGCAATTTATTATATATCACATCTTTACTTAACTTAGTTTCGCAAAAAGGCATTATGAAAAAAACAATATTAACAGGCGTAATGCTGGTTTGTATGATCAGCCTCCATGCACAAAAAAAGAAAGCAGCAGAAAAGTCGGGCAACCCCGTATTCCCCGGTTGGTATGCCGACCCGGAAGGCATTATTTTCAATAATACCTACTGGATCTATCCTACTTACTCCGCGCCTTACGACAAACAGGTTTTTTTAGACGCTTTTTCATCACCCGACCTTATTCAATGGACGAAACACAGCCGCATAGTAGATACTGCCTCCATTAAATGGGCTAAGCGGGCCTTATGGGCGCCGGCTATCGTAGAGAAAAAAAACAAGTACTATTTATTCTTTGGCGCCAACGATATTCAGAGCAACCAGGAAAAGGGCGGTATTGGCGTTGCGGTGGCCGATGAGCCGGCAGGCCCATTCCGGGATTTGCTGGGCAAACCATTGGTAGATCAATTTCACAATGGCGCCCAGCCTATTGACCAGTTTGTTTTTAAAGACAGCACCGGGCAGTATTATTTAATATATGGCGGATGGCGGCATTGCAACATTGCCCAACTCAACGATGACTTTACCGGCTTTATTCCTTTTGAAGACGGAACAACGTTCAAAGAAATTACGCCGGAAGGATACGTGGAGGGCCCTTTTATGTTTATCTGCAACGGCAAATACTATTTCATGTGGTCGGAAGGCGGCTGGACGGGCCCCGATTACAGCGTGGCTTATGCCATTGCCGGTTCGCCGTTTGGGCCCTTTAAAAGAATAGATAAAATTTTACAGCAGGATCCGAAGATTGCTACCGGCGCCGGTCACCACTCCGTTATCCACAAGCCCGGCGCCGACCAATGGTATATGGTTTACCATCGCCGGCCTTTAACGGAAACCGACCGCAATGCCAGAATAACCTGTATAGACCGCATGTATTTTGATGAAAACGGACTGATCAAACCCGTGGTGATTACCAATGAAGGGGTTGAAAAAAACAGGTTGAAGTAAAAGTTTTATTTTCGCTTGAACCAATTCTCAATTCTTATTCCCTCTGCAATCTTCAGGGCCGGGATTGATAACTGCAGCTTTGGTTTTTGGGCCAAGCAAGATGACCATAACATCTAAATCAGGATCGTTGTATGGATTTTCGCTTTTATGGATTGTGGCGCTGGCCTTTTTTTTTATGTACGTGTTTACATCAATGGCTGTGCACATAGGCATTGTTACAGATCGTTCGTTGCTTTCGGTGATAAGAGAGAAGTGGTGTTATTATCCTGGCGCTTATCAATTCCAGGGATATGTTTTTAAAATAATTATTACATGAAAAATATTGAACAACTGTATCATTCATTGCTGGAACCATCGGATGCTTTGATTGCCGATATGGTAAAAATAAAAGGAGACATACTGGTGCTGGGCGCAGGCGGTAAGATGGGACCGGCTCTTACCATTCTTGCCAAAAAAGCCATTGATAAAGCCGGCATTTCCAAAAGGGTAATTGCAGCCTCCCGCTTTTCGGAACCTGGCCTGCAGCAGCAATTACAGGCTGCCGGTATCGAAACCCACGCGGTAGATATGCTGGAAGATGAGCAACTGCAGGGCTTACCACAGGTGGAAAACGTATTATACATGGCCGGCCAAAAATTTGGCACTACCGGCAAAGCGTGGTTTACATGGGCTATGAATGCATACCTGCCCGGACGGGTGGCCTTACAATATAAGGATTCGCGTATTGTAGTATTTTCTACCGGCAATGTATACCCGCTATCGCAGGTAGCGTTGGGAGGCGCAAGCGAAGAGCAGGCAACAGGTCCTGTGGGTGAATATGCCCAAAGCTGCCTGGGCAGGGAAAGAATGTTTCAATATGGATCTTCAAAATACAATACGCCGCTTTTTATTTACCGGTTAAACTATGCCAATGATGTTGGTTACGGTGTATTGCCGGAGATTGCCAAATCCGTTTACGCCGGTAAGGCCATTGATCTGAGCATGGGTCATGTAAATGTGATCTGGCAGGGTGATGCCAATGAAATGGCCATAAGGGCTTTATTGCATTGCGCAACACCGGCTAAAATTGTAAATATCACAGGTCCTGAAACGGCGCCTGTTCGCTGGATTGCAGCGGAGTTTGGAAAACAATTTGAAAGAGAACCTCTTTTTATTCATGAAGAACAATCCACGGCGCTATTAAGTAATGCATCAGAGTCTTTCAGGCTTTTTGGATATCCGCGGGTAACTTTAAAACAAATGATTGCTTTGTTAGCAGATTGGGTGAAACAGGGTGGCGAAACAATTAACAAGCCCACACATTTCCAGGAAAGAGAAGGTCAGTTTTAAAAAAGTAAAAATGAAACCATTAGATACTGATATCAGCCGCTTGTTACAGCAAGGCACCGTAATACCGGCCCATCCGCTGGCCTTAACCCAACAGTTACAAATAGACGAAAAAAGGCAGCGGATGCTAACGCAGTACTATATAGCCAGCGGGGCGGGTGGCTTAGCCGTAGGTGTTCACACTACTCAGTTCGAGATCAGGAAACCTGAATTCAATATGCTGGAGTCTGTTTTAAAACTGGCCGCTGAAGAAATAGAACAGGCAAATCTTGATCGTCCCTTCATAAAAGTTGCGGGTATTGTTGGCCCCGTTGATGCTGCAGTTAAAGAGGCCGAACTTGCTGCCCAGTATGGGTATCACCTGGGGCTGGTGAGCATGGGTGGGCTCAACAATTATTCAGAAGCTGAGTTAATAAAGAGAGCAGAGAAGATCGCAGCAGTGATCCCTGTTTTTGGCTTTTACCTGCAGCCTGCAGTGGGCGGCCGCATTCTGAGTTATGCGTTCTGGAGGGATTTTTCGGACATTACGAATGTGCACGCGATAAAGGTTGCTGCTTTCAACCGCTATCAAACATTAGACGTGGTAAGGGCCGTATGCAATTCCTCCAGGCGTGATGATATTGCATTATACACAGGTAATGATGATAATATTATTGCAGACCTGGTAACCCCTTACCGGTTTCCGGTAGCAGGCAAGCAGGTTGAAAAAAGATTTGTTGGAGGCTTGCTGGGGCATTGGGCCGTATGGACGCAAAGATCAGTAGCCCTGTTTCATGAAGTAAAGAAAGCATTGGCAAATAATAATGGCGATTATGCGCAACTGTTATCAGAAGGCATTGCGGTAACGGATATGAATGCTGTTATTTTTGATGCCCGGCATAATTTTAAAGGCTGCATTGCAGGTATACACGAAGTATTGCGCCGGCAGGGATTGATGGCAGGAACCTGGTGCCTGAACGCCGAAGAACAGTTGTCTCCGGGCCAGGCTGAAGAAATTGACCGTATCTGTGCATTATATCCCCGGCTTACAGACGATGCTTTTGTAAAAGCGTTTCTAACCGGATCAACGTTGCAGGCAAATGCTTCCTTAAAACATTAGTGGCGATAATAATATACTATTACATGGACCGGAAATGTTTGGAGAAGATTTTAGCAGATACAGCAAGGTGAATGGCCGGGTAGCTTCTGTGCCGTATTCGCTTGGCGTTGTGCGCAAAGAAGATATGCGGGCTGCCGAAGGCTGGTATACAATGGGAAAATAATAATACTCTAACCCAAAATATCACTTTACTTTCCCAACATCGGGAACAATCTTCGTATCATTTCTTCTGAAGGTTGTGTACCATATTCGCATATTTCAAACGACTCGGCATATTTAGCCTGCGCTGCTCTTGTACTTCCATAAAACTTTTCCAGCACGGCACGTGTTTCGTTTGAAATGGCACCAGCATATCGTTGTCCAAGCCACTTTTTCCTCGCGGTTGCATCAGCCGGCACTTCTGATATATAATCACCTATCCAGGGCAGCCATTCGTAAAATTGTGACTGATGTGCGTCCAGTGCATGTACTTTTTTATCGAACACAGCCGTAATATCTACCGAGATATCAGCACGAAAAGGGTTGGGGCGTTTGAAATGATCCCGGGTATATAAAAAAACAGGATTTTTCTTTAAGGGGGGGCAATCTGGCACTATGTTAGGAACTCCCACCATATAGGCTGCATCCTGTACCAGCACACCAGTGTAACGATGATCGGGATGATAGTCATTCGGACGGGGAGCAATGACTATATCCGCGTTCCACTCCCTGATCTTTCTTATAAGCTGCAATCGTATTTTCAGAACAGGCTCCAGTTCGCCATCGTGATTGTCGAGTATATCATACTCCACCCCAAAGCGTTTTCCGGCCTCTTTTGCTTCCTCTGCCCGCCTCTTTGCAAGCATTTCTCCTCCCTGGGTTTGATGACCGGCATCTCCGTTTGTTACCGATACAAATTTAACAGCATGTCCCATTGAGGCAAAAATAGCAGCAGTACCTCCCGCATCCAGGTCACAATCATCCGGATGCGCTCCAATTACTATCACCCGGATCTGTTTACCAGGTTGCTGTGCGTTCAGGTTGATGCCCAGCGCTAAAAAACAGCACGTTATAATGAGTCTTAACTGACAGCGAAAAGCAATCATGCTAACAGGGTTAATATTGTAAAATATAAACAATATTCTAAGATAGATCAGCTTATACATTCCTCCAAACTATACTGCTGTGTTTTTTATGCATCCCGCCTTGCATTATAGTTAGCATTATTCAACGAACATTGCCAATGAGGGGGCTGAAAAGAATAAGCTGAAGTGAAAAGTGGTTAATTGGTTGAATAGTTGATTGGTTAATGATACTTCTTTGTTTGTTCATGTAACCTGTGCCTTGCACCTTGCAACCTGTAATCTGCCTCCCCTACACCGCTGTGCGCATTCTCCGGCTTCGCACTCCCTGTGTTCTTCCGGGACTCCGTCCCGCAAAATATAATTTACGTTGGGCCGGCGTGAAACAGATAAAATTCTTTTAAAAGAAATTTCCAGGGCGACATACTTTGGCGTTCCATGCCCCTACTTTTGTTGCAGCAATCAGAAACATGCAATGATACTAAAACATTTAAACGCGGCGGAAAGTTTAAAAAAACGATTGGCGTATATTAATGCAAAATACAGTCTGCAAATAAGCGAAGCGGATCTGCCGCTGAATGACAATGCCACTTTGGAATTGTTCCGCAAGGGAAATACGGACCTTGCATGACACGCAGCAGGTTTTAGCGGACAACGACGAAGAAACGAAAATCAAACTGCGGCTTTGCCTGACACACGATTTATTAATGGAGCTGCTTTCCTTTGGCGATAACATGAAAGTAATTGAACCACGATCTTTGGCCGACCAGGTAAAACAGGCGCATGAAAACGCATTCAGGCAATACGAATAACAGCAGGAAAAAAATTAACCCTGAGTAATGCCTTTTTGTAAAGGGTTTCCTCCCATTGATCAGGTCTGTCATTTTTCTGTCAGAAATAGTGGGAGAATGCAGTAAAAACCGGTAAAAAATGATAGTTGACAGAAATAAAAAAGCCTGTAAATTAATTACTTACAGACTTTTAAAGTGCCCGGGACTGGTTCAATACCTATGATTGTAACTAATTAATTATCAATATATTCTTATTATATTGTTAGGTATGAAGTAACAGCAGGGTAACAAAAATTGTAATAACACTCGCTTTTGCCCATAAAAACCCCCTGTCAATAAAAACCGGGGTTCGTACTTAATACGAACGGGTGTGAAGGGTGTCCCCAAAATTGGGGCAATATCCGGGGTTCACCATCATGGCGAAGGGGTCGGATTTGAAATCGTACCCCTTTACAAAAGCGGCTTCCTTTTCTGCGTCAAAAAGCTCTTCCCCTCATCCGATAGCTTACTGATCATTACTACATCAAAAGAGGATATCCGGTATTCGCTGTACTGTGTTTCTGCCTTTAGCTTGTAAGTGCGGTAAACTGTATCTATATCATGGATAGCAATCTCCCGGATGCCTGTAATGGGCTTTACCTGGTCCCTTAATGCTATGGTGAATTTATATAAAGGCATTGCAATTGTAAAAATAATACACTAAATTAGTAACGGTGTTTTTCATAGGTTAGCAACCGCCCGGGGTTTTTATTCCGGGCTTTTTTATTCGATTTATGTATAAACTTTCATAGTTTAAAATAAAATTATATACTTTAGATAATCAACATCCTACCAAATACCCATAATCTTTTAAAAGACTTGCCAAAAATGAGAAAGATACTGTTTGTACTATTATTGTTCGCCCAGGTTGCGCAGGGGCAGGGATATTTTTCAACAGAACTTATTGATTGCGTTGTATCCCTTGAAAAGGAGGATAGTTTAGGAAAAATTATTCCGCATGGTACTGGTTTCTGTATTTATAATTACAACAATCCGGGCGAATTAATTGTTGTAACGAATGAACATGTTTTGAGAAATGGGTATATCTATATCAAATCAGCGGTTACCGATTCTGCATTTAGATTTATGATGCGTTACAAAATAGATACAGTTACAGTTGATGGGCAGGCGTGGGTCTTGGACGGGTATAATTTACATACAAAAGTTTTCCTAAAATATGGAGTAAATTACCTGCCACACGAAAGTTTGGATATCGCTATTTTTAAGGTGCCTTCATTTTCCGGCATTAATATTGGGACGGATTCAGTGAAAGTTTTTAAAACAACATCACTGCCTTTAAGTTTGATCAAAAGTAAAAATGATGTCAAATTAGGCACGCCAGTTTATTTTGTAGGATTCCCCTTTGGCATTGGACACTCATATGGATTCACGATACCGGATAGCTATAATGATGAAAAGTTAACTCCTTTAGTAAGAAGAGGTATTGTTGCATGGAAGAGTGATACAAAAAAAGAGTTCTTATTAGATGCATTTTCGTATCCCGGAAATTCCGGAAGCCCCGTATATTCAGAGACGGGTGTATTTGGCAAAAAACCCGGATTAATAGGAATTGTTTACGGGCACCTGGGACAACCTGGTAAGGATGGCTCTAATTTTGGTTTGGCGCGATGCTATTGGGTGGATGAGATATTAGAACTTATTAAAAGGCTATAGTTACCACTCTTCAGTCTTAAGAAAGAAGCAGTTTTTTGCAACGTTAGTTTTATGGTAATCCAATATTTTTAAAACCTGTTTTTTGTAAGTGATTGTATCATATATATACTGTGGTATATATTTTACGACAGCCCAACACTTATTAATCTCGAACGGTACAAACTTGTCGCTTGTCAGTTTTGGGTTATCGTAAATTATGGCTATGCATTTTATTGTATCGTCTTTTGGAGGGAAATAAAAAGGGTTGTTTTGAGAAAAACACAACAAAGGAAAAACCAGCACCATAGCCAAAATCAATATCCTCATAAATAAAATCTATTTGAATCAAAGATAATATAAATAAAATTTATAAGCAAATGAGAAAGATAATGTTAATGGTGATGTTAATGCCGGTGCTGTTGTGGGGGCAAAGCATTCCCTTTAATCCTGAAACAAAAGAGATAGTATATGATTCTGTTTATGAGATAAGCGGTACAAAAGATGAATTATATACTAAAGCTAAGAGTTGGGTAGCGGAATCGTTTAAGTCTTCGGCGGTGCCGATAAACACAGACGACAGGCAGGCTGGCGTAATTATATGTAATGGATCTGTGGAATTTATTTTCCAGTTAGCTAAAGGCAAAAAGGCGAGGAAGTCGGACGCGATAGGGGAGGCTAATTTTGTTCTGAAGATATTACTAAAAGATAACAAATATAAAGTTGTCGTGACTGATATTAGAACGAATACGGAATCACCAACCGCGTTTAGTTCAAGCGATGCCGGAAAGTATTTGATAGGTAATTTCTATGATTATAAAACAGAAAGCGAAGCACTTCGTCAAACATGGAAATCAAAAATAGAGGCAATTCACGAAATGATCGGGTATGTGTATGCCAGCATAACTAAAAAAATGTCTGAAAAATCAGACTTGAATTTTTAAGTACTCCTTTCTTATAAATCTATCATTCCCGGATCCCAGGATATACCGAATCTCCGGCGGCATTTTACCTATTCGTTTTTCTTGCTCCGGTGTCATAACCTTGCAGATATTTAGATATTTGAGGTGCTTGGTTTGCGGTTATCAAAACGAGATAGATGCGGTTTTAAAATAAATATTAAAGAATTCAGGATTGATAAGGTTTGGTGTCCCCTTTTTATTCCCGGATGAAAATTGTTCCTCCATATGGTGTGGATTGGCAATTGTAGTTTCATTTATTTGTTGCACTGCCTGATTTGTGGTATAAATAATCTTCTGCTGATAGATTTCTGGCAGGCTGCTTAAATCATACCGAAATCTATTACCCATTTTCTTTGATCTAACAGTGCCCCGCTCTCGATGGCCCCTTAATTTCTCCCGGCTCCACCCGGTAATTTTCATCACTTCGCCCGCCGAGGCGGTGTAACCTTCTTTAAGCTCCTTTCGCTTCAGCCATTCAATATGGCGGTTAAACTTTTTTACTTCCTGCAGCTCTTCATGAGTGGGTATGGTATCCATTATGCTTGCTTTTTCTCAATATACGAAGCAAAAAATGCTCTTTGCGTACGTAACCCCAATGGGGTCACAAATGCTAATAAATTCGAAAATAAAAAGCGCTGTACACTACAGCAAAATATATTAAAACACTGGATAAAAATATCTTGGGGGTTAACCTGGGGGATGGTTATTGCTACCCGTCTGGATGACATTAAATTTATTGTGTAGTAATGATACTACAATATGATTTTTCGCATACCTTTGTAGTAACAATACTACATTATGACGAAAGGAGAAAAACAGAAAATTTTGCATGAGAACAAAGTTCTCGATGATGGATTAGATGATGAACAGTTGGCAGTAATTAGAAAGTTAATAGCACCGAGTACCAGATTGCTCAATACATCCGTCTACTCAAAAAGGACCATTGAGGCGATATTGCAGGGGAGGCGCAGAGATGGCGAAACATTAAGAGATGCAATTGACTTGGCAAGGGGCGAATTAAAGCGATGTAATGAAGTAATGGCTGGAATAGAGATAAAACTACGCAGCAATTTAATTTAAGCTTCTGGGTACTTCTATTTAGATATTTTTCGGCTTCCTCTTTCGGGTCAATCACCTTAGCGTCCAGTGCCCATCTAGATATTTCATCCCTATCGAAAAACAAAAGTCCATTTGTCGGCTTTGAGTGCGGTATTACCCGTGATGCGGTGAGCTTGTATAGCTTACTTTTCGACATGCCAAGAAAGACCGCGGCTTCTTCGGTAGTAAGAACCTTTTTATTGGAAAGCAGAAGGCTTTTTATTTCAGCCAGTGCTTTTAAAATTTCGTTTTCCATATTTAGTATTTATTTCCTGTTTAGGTTTGGGCATATCTAAGGGTATTATTTTCTTGCTTTCTTCACAACCTTTAGTTTGTCCATGTGGCCACTGGTTATGTACCCATTAGTTTATCTTTATACCAAAATCTTTTCCCATTTACCGGGCTTATTGTATACAGGTATCCCGGTATTCGATGTATCCTATTTTGTAGCGTCTTTTTAGTTATACCAAGTAGTTCAGCTGCTGCTTCATCATCTATCCTGTTTTCGTTCTCAATCGAGGTTTTTACTGCTTTTAATATTTTTGCATTATCCATTTTGGCTTTTTTTCGTTATTGTATCTTTCCTGGGCAGGCGGCATGGCTTTTTTAAACCATCACCCCTAATGGCTCGAGGTAACCTTATAATCTTTCCGGACATGAGGTTATAAATTTAAACAATTAAATTCCCTCTAATCCTTTCCCTTTAGGACGGACCTTTACTTTTCCATTCTTTACCTCATAGGCTTCTATAAGCTTAACAAAAGCCAAGTTATATATTTCATTGTATTGTACACCTTCAAGCGTAGCAATAGCCTGCAATTTGTCTAATACTGCAACAGGTACTCTCTTAACCCCCACCTGGGGTATGGTTGTCTGACCTGGTGTGACTGATTTTTTTACCGGAGCCATATTAAATATTTATAACAAAGATAATATTAAAAGCGGTTAACTGAAATAACTTAGTTAATGTGGATAACTTTTTACCAAACATCATTGGTTATCTCGGTTAACCCGGTTATCTTTATGAAACATTAAAACAACAGACATGACACATTCAAATCTTCAGCAGAAACTCCGCTACACGGAACTCATATTTGCCATGAGCATCCCCATTGAAACAACTTACAAGCCTTGGACAGGGCAGCAGGACCGCCCCCCATTTGTAAAAGTCGCTAAGCACAAGCCCACACCTAAGAGTAAAAAGCGGTCCCGATAGTATCCTTTAGTTAAGTTAAAATGTTAGGATTTGTTAAGATTCCAATCTTCCTCCCGCGGGGAACTTATGGCGATCCTAATGCAGCCTGATATTGAAATCTAAATTCCGTTTTTAATCATACCCGTATTACTTCACTTTCAAAACGACAATCATGAAAAAAAATAATAAAGTTGACCAGATTTACAGCAATGCCGCCTCAAAAATTATTAAGGTTTTTGTCTCCCCATCTCTTCTTGTATATTTTTTATCCAAAACCGCCCAGCTTGTTTATGAATACAGTAAGAAAGATTCAGGCATAGCCGGTTTGCACAGCACTCATAATATAACAATGGTACTTCTTAGTGACTTAGCGGAGCCTTGGATTGATAATAATCTATGGGATCTTGAAAATAATCTTCGGTATTTGAACAAAAACATTGGCTGCGCCCGGCTTAATAGATGGGTTACGGAAGTGGTGTATATAACTTCAAAAGCAGAGATTGAGGGTATGAATGGAGCGCCCACCGTTAGCGAATGGATGGACTTTTACACATGTTTTTATGAAGTTGCCGAATCACTCCAAGAAGTGGACTATTTGGACACCGAAACTCAAAAGCAAGCTGCTTAATTATTAACCATACAAACAAATACAATGAACAATCCACAACTACCAGCAGCCTTATCTGAGGCTATTAATAATTTTTTTACTCACACATGGGATGATAAAGATTATTTAAAGCTTATTGATAACATCACACAGGATGCGCTATACACTATTGATAAAAATGGCAGTGGAGACGGAGGAGATACCTTTTTCTTTATGCGTAGCCTTAAAGATTTACTAACCTGCCTAAAACCCTTTGCTCATGAATAACTCAAACTATATCTCTTTCGTCCAAGATAAGAAGCTCATACAGCTTCATAACAACGAAATACTACACATTAGGTCTGCCGGTGATTACATCCGAATAATTACGCCTGAAAGGAAGTATATCACACATTCAACAATGAAAAACTTTGCTGCAATGGTTAATCCCAATGCATTTGTCAGGGTACACCGCTGCTTTATCGTTAACATACGAAAGGCGGCAATCATTGAAGATGAAGCGGTACAAATAGGCGGCACCCTTATACCGATAAGTAAGACCTACAAAGCCGGGTTATTGCAATGGATGGCCGGATAAAAAATCAAATTTTAACTCTCAAAACAACTACACATGAAAATTAAAGAACATTGCTACAAAGCTGCAGAACTTTTGGTAAAGCGTTTTCGGAGCCCGGTAGGGTTATTAAGATTCTTAGCAGAGTCCGTTACGTGGACCGGATATTATGAAAAGTATACTAAAGGCAAAGAAAGCCACACTTTTCCAATTGTATACATGATGGAAAATCATCTTGAAACATGGATTTCACAAATGACCGCAGACAATCAGACCATTCTTTCTAAGCTTGCCGAAGTAATAGACGAATGGTTTAACGTTTTTGGCAGCGAAGGTATTAGTGAAGGTGCTATCCATCTATTAAAATGCATGGCCTGCGATGCGGCAGACCGGGGCGTAAATGAAGGATATATTATAAAATGGGTAAAAGAGATTGAAACCCTTTTGGATATATCCGCAATTGCAGAAGAGTGTGAAAAAGATCGTCATAAAGAAAAACAGGCGGCTTAATCATTATTCACAAATAAACTATACAACTATGATGGAAGACAAATACGATTCGTCAGAAAAGGCGATATATGACTTTGATAGTACTTATGGCGGGAAGCAAGAGGTAAGCCAAACTTTGGACAGCTTACTGTTAAACGCCCTTTGTGCGCAGGATCATACTAATACCGGAATGTCAGCCGAGTTTTTTTTGGTTGTCAGGGATCTGAAGGTATTACTAAATACACTTTTACCTAACGACTAAATACAATATCTATATGAGCATAGTACAAACGGTATCAATCAATCTTACTGAATATCAGTTTAAGGAATTAAGCATGGCGATAAACGAAGTTAACAAACTATGTGCGCAGCCATTGGCAGATGCCTTAGATGAGATATTTAATGGCTACCTATGGTCGCAGCACGTAAATGGAAGCAATAATTTCAAAGAGGCACAGTCTCTTCATTATGACGTTATGACTGTAAAGAAAGTTCTTCAAATAATTGAAGATCCGATTAATGAAGCTTTAAAAATCAAAAATCAATAAGTCAATAAAATCAACAACAATGAAAACAATTGAAATAAGCGTTACCTCTAACGTTCGCCCATTATTGGATATGCACAAAGACGATGTATTTAGCATCCTGGACGCAGCATTTACAGACATCTTAGGCGTAAAAGGCCGGGAAGGCGAGAATCAAGACCTGTACTTTATCATACGTGGAATTAAGGATATTGTTTCCGAATTACAACGAAATCGCGAATGAATTGCAGGGGATATGCATACTTATTTAAGCCTGGAAGTAATTCCGGGCTTTTTTATAGCATCGGAAAATTCGGATTCTTTACACATAAAACCCCCGGCCAAGAATAACCGGGGGTAAGTTTTAAATCTGAAATATATGGAGTGGTTAAAATGAGCGGTTTTGTGAGCGCCTCTGACGTTCGAGAAACAATATAAGATCGGGACCAGCGCCCCGCAGCCGGCAACCATCGCTACCATCACGCCTGCTGGTATTAAAGATTGGAATGTGTGTTGTCTGCTGGTAGTGTAGATAGTATAAAGTTAATTCATTCAAAGGGTCTACTCGTATAAATATCCAAAGTATTTTTGATCACCCTGCGGATCGCCTTTGTCTTTTATGCTGTCAAAGAATTCTTTTGCAGACATGCGAAATGTGTTCGATCCCAAAGAAATATCCATATTGGTTGGCGTGTACGCTTTATTTAAAAGAGGATCGTGTGTGAATGTAAAAATATTGGCGGGGCCAACTAAGCCCTTTCCTTCCGTCTGTGTGGTGTAAGTGTTACCCAAAAATGAACCGTCAATACTTGTATACAACCGGTAAGTGCTTTGGTACAGGCTAATATCGTTTAACCTTATCAGCCGTTCGGTTTCGTCTTTGCCCTGCCGGTGCCAGCTACTTGTCAGGGTAACGCCATCGGTGCGGAATAATGCACCGGAAATAATTCTTTTAGGGGCATCGCCTACTAAAATACTCAGCTCTGCGTTATTCCTGAATGTGCCACTGTTTTCCAATTTATCATACTCCCCTTTTATCTGAGTAGTATTATTCACGAACAAAAGCCAGTCAAAGCGAATATTACGATACCATAATTCATTGTTATCTGGCCCCCAACTGGAATTATATATTTCAATAGTCAAATCCCCATCTTCCGGCATACCTAATGTTTCCACATCAAAGGTTTGCCAGTCCTTTGCGGCCCTAATCCTGTATGAAAACTTAACAGGATTATTAATGTTTGTACTCCAAAGCTTATCAGGTATTCCGCTTTCAGTATTTATCGTTGTATCATAAGAATAAGTAGTCCCACTTTTGCCGTATAGCAATATTCTTACAATGAACATTTGCGCAAACTCGCTATCACTGCCATAATCGTATTTTGGCTTCCATTCACCTGATATTCTTACCCGATCCTGATAGCTGACCTCAACAATTGAACTTTTCAACCTGCCGGTCTCCCCTTGCTCCGTTGGGTTACGCCTGGGTAATACTATATAGCTTTCTTTTGGAGCTCCGGTTTCGGGATCATAGATCTGGTTTCTATAGGGTGTTTTGGGAATCGCTCCAAAAGCATCCTCAAAAGTCCAGAAATCTATCCGGGTTGCAATGTTACTTGGTCCCGAAATGGGAGCAAATAAACTACCCTGCAAAAAGTTATTATTACGCGGCATCTGAAAAGGCGGATTGTAATCATACTGTATCCTGCTATATTTGGATACACCCGTAAAGCTTTTTATATGATCTGCATTTATGGGATATCTTTCTTTGCTGTCTACAGGGATTTGATAATCGTAAACATGGGCAACGCCAACATTTGAAGTATAGGGATACTGCAAACGCGTAGCATACAGCATGGACTGATTCCATCGGTCATGTTTTCTCATAATGTGCCATGCGCCATTCTGCTGAAAGATGCCGCATTGAAAAGATGTCATAATGGATTCAAGAACCTCATAACAATTTTTGTAAGTGTTAGCATCCTCTAAGAATGATGTAGTATGAACCATACATTGGTTAAAGGGGTGTGCCGCCGGGTCATCTGTTCTATCGCTCATGGACTGCTCAAATACATTACATTCAATCAGTAAATCAAGCTCTAAGCCAGTAAAGGACAAACAGCGCTCAATGATTTCAAGTAATGTTTTTTTCTCATAAACATCAATATCATACAATGGATTGTTTTTAAGCAGCCCAAGCCCATCGGTTGCCCTCAAAGTAATTTCCTTTGGATCGTCCTGCATTGATTCAAAGCAATCATCGGTTACTAAAAAGCCTGTCCAAAGTTCCTTGGCATTTTCATCAGCATCAATAACAACCGAGGTCTTATATTGAAAATCGTCCGCAGTAATAACGTCTTCTAAATTGAAGTCGCTTTCACTATAGAAATGGATATCTAATCCGGATCCCTGAATTGATGGGTATTTTTTTTCGTCATTATCCCGGTATTGTAATTCTGCCACACCGGCTGTACCCTTTAATACCGTGGCGCTCCCGTTATAGTCACGCTCTTTAATGAGTATATCAATCCGGACTTCGCTTCCAATTACTCCCGCTACACCAGGCGATAATAAGGGGATTCTATACTTTGTTGTGTATGCCATAAAATTTTGTTTTTGAGTTATTAATCTTCTATAGGATCGCATCCATCTGCAGGGACCAGTATAATATGTGTCCCTTTTAGCGATAGCGCTTCAAACTCATTCCGGGTTATCATTTCTCCTGTTCCGGTATTGGTGTAATGATCGCCGTCGCTATCCCATAAGGTGAAGCTATCGCCGGCAATATCCGCAATAGTGATTTTTCCAGCCTTCAGGTCATTGAGGAACTTTATTTTTCCCTGTCGTGTTTTGGGTATCTTATCTTGTTGCATAATCTTTTTTTAATTGTTCAATTTGCTTTCTGCATCCATCAGGAATAACGATCCTTTCGGTTTCTCCCTTTACCAGCATATCATGCAGGAAATTTAACTCTGCTACGGTACACCTGTCCATGTCAAGGGTAGAAATAAATAGCTGATCGGCTGATATTTCACCCAACTTTATCTTGCGTATAAAGTCAATCTTTTGCTGCCGGCTTCTTATTCCTTGCATTGTAGTTTCGTTTAAATCGTTCAAAATATTGTTTATCCTCTTCCGTCAATGAGTCGCCCCTGTTTAACTTGATCTTCGTGTCCAGTAGCCATTCCAATTCATCAGCCGTGCATTTATCCAATTCCATAGAGGCAAAGAACAATTCATTTTTTGTGATCGTTCCTTGTCTCATCTTGGATATAAAGGCTAATTTTTCTGCCCGGGTTTTCATTGCTGCCTATTTAATATTTCATTTACGATACGGTCCAGATCTTCATCAGATAATTTTTCCAGGTCTGTCGTTAAACTGGTTGCCTGCAAAGTAGGGAGGGAGTATTTAAGTAATTTCTCAAATAATACTATCCGGTCTTTAGGCTCCAGTTGCTGCCAATCCTGTTGTATTTGGTCTGTTTGGCTTTCAATGAAAGTGGTAACCCACCGGCGTAAATCTTTTGTCGCTTTGTTTGGGCTGCCCTTTGGTCTGCCATTGGGGTTACCAGTTTGTCCTTTTCGCTGTGCCATAAGATATGTTTTTCAATGTTCTTTACATATTGCTTGTTGACGCTTCAGCTTCTATAAGCTTTCCCCTTTCATCATTCATAAACCGTATGGTTAGATTATCAGCCTTCAGGTAAGCGTAGGTGAAGGCTTTGCCGGCTGCCTTTCCCTTTGTAAAGGGTTCAATAATACTTTGCCTGGATACCAGGGATAATTTGTTGAATTTATTTGCAGATGGCAGGAACGTTCCCCCTTTCGCCATTTTAACCGTTAGGGAGATGTAGGCTGCTTCTTCTACCCGCTTTACCGATTCGCCGGATACATTAAACATCCCATTTAATCCCGAACGGGTGTATGTGAAGCCGGCTGTTATCATTGCTGCTATAAACTCCCCATTGGTCAATTCCTGCCCGGTAGCGTCTTTATATAGGCATTTCAGGGAGTAACTATTCCATTCGGGGTTAATAGCATCAGCCCTGTTTAGATTACTACTTATCCACTTTGCCACAGCAGCAATTTTGGCTGACTGGCTTAAAGGATAATCGTAACTGGTCCTCTGTGTGGCGTGTAAAAAGCCAGCATTAAACAAATCTTGGGGGAGATTTTCTTTGTTCATATATTTCTGTTTTAAAATTTAAATAAAACCATTCTATAAAATCCTGCATGTTGGTGGCAATGAAGTATATGCCGCCGGATGCTTCTATTTTCTTTTGATAACTGGTTTGTGCTGCGCTCTGTCGGTCCCTACCTATCTTCACTTCAATCTTTACGGACCGTCCGGCTATTGTAGCACTCAAATCTGCCGTTCCTGCGGTTCCGGTTCCCTTTGCCCACTCCATGCCGCCAATCTGCTTTTTACGTCCCAGAACGTCCGTATACGTGCGCCTGCGGTCAATCATTCTGCCGGTATTGGTTATCCGCTCTGCCTGCCATCCGCTGAAGGTGAGAAAATCAATAATGCACCTGGTTAACCCGTTGGCTGTTTTATCGCTGTACGGTTTGAGTTTCATCGTTCTTCCGCCACTTGCTTTAAAGAATGCTGGTGCCGTGCGTTCCAGGTGGCTATACTTCAATTCTTTTAGTTGTTTCTGCCAGTTCATTGATCTGCATGTTTTAAGTCCCACAATGCCGGGTATCCATCCGGTGTAACTTCAATCAGGGATCCGTCTTTTAATACTTCAAGTCGTTTACCGTCCCGGAATAATATCCTCTGGTCTGTTGGGTGTATTGCCTCTGCTGATTTTCTCGGGATGGTTATACCGTGATCTTTGGCGGCATTAACCAGTGCCCCCAAACTTGGAGCCTTACCACTCACAAACCGCAAACAGGCTGTGTATTGCGTATTTGCACGCTGTTGGTTATACTCCGGATGGTATTGGCTGATACTATGGAAATATCCTTCCCCCACGCCGCCGAACGTGGATGCCAGATCGCACCCTATTGCAAACCATACTCCGTAACCGCTGGTAATATCAATGCTGTGCGCCTCTATTGCTTTAATTATCGCCTCAACAGTTAATGTGTCGTTATTGTCCGTATGGCTGCTAATGGGCTTTATATAACGTTTAACGGGTTCGGTATGACATGCCGTCAATAGTTTGGCATTATGATTAAAATACGCCTCCGGGTCATGGGAGTAACCGCGTAACCGTGTAACATCTTTACAACTCTTATCAATTATGAGATGGTGATCCTCAAAAAAGCGGTACATAAATTCAAAATGCTCTTTATGCTTTTCCGGGTAAGCAATAGGGACCAATCCCCAATATCCGGTCCCTGATACCGACAACCCACAATAGGCTATGTTTGGCACCTTCTTTAATTCGGCTTTCAGGTTGGTGTAATTACTTACATGCGGGTTATCCTTTGCATCAATATCAAATTGAATAAAACCGGAATGCTTTACAAGGTTGGCGGCTGCTCTATAAGTAAATACTCCGCTCGGTGTTATTGCCGGCAATGTGGCTTTAATGGAATCCCTGATTGCTTTGTCTTGATAGGTTCTAATCTGTTCCACCTTATCAGCAAACTTTGACGACTGCAACCATGTAAGCAGGTTAATACTGCGGGGGTTATTCGGGGTATTGTAATCCCGGAAACAACTAACATCAATATTTAAAATGCTGTCCATAATGTGTGTTTTCATTCGGTTTAACGGTTTAATCCGTATAGGGTGTTAAACCACTAAACCGAATGTGTTTTATTGCTAAAAACCTTACTGGTATTGCATTCCATCGGTTTAAACCAGTTCATGAAAAATGAATACCTGTTAAACCGGTTTAATGTGGTATAGTAAACCGGTTTAAACCAATTAAACCCCATCTGCTTCATTTGTTTTTATCCGCCAATTTTTATCCGCTCCCTGTTCAATCATTTTATGGGCTTTCATCTCCTTAAACATGTCTTTGGCAGCATTAACACCTTTACTACTTTCTTTAATTATCGCTTCAATTGCTTCATTGTAGCCGTACGCTTTTTGTCCACCAAATACCGCTGCGCTGATCTTCATTATTGATTCTACACGGGCACTATCTTTTTTATCCTGATCTTCCGTTCGTATGCCGCACCCAACATGATACCCTTTGTTTTTATCGTACATAAATTGAATAAGGGGGATGCTGCCTTTGCCGGCCATTCTTAGAAACTTTGGCTCAATGAAAGAAATATCACCTTCGGTTTTTACGGTTATTACGCTTTCGCTTTTCCGCTGACATTGGCTGCCCAGGTGTCCGCGCTCCTTGTCGCTACCGGGGTTAGTGTGTACTATAACAAGTATGGGCATGCTGTATTTGATTGCCAGCTCTTCAAAAAACTTAACAACTGCGTTACTCTGGATGGGGTCGTTAACATCGGTAATGTAATCTGCGATGCCATCAATAACCATCAAATGGATGCCGCCAAACTGTTGTTGTGCCGCTTCACAAATACCTGCAGTAGTTGCCGCACATTCATTTAAATCTAATTCCCTGGCATTGTAGGAGAGAAAGTAACCAGGGCAGGTATCCATGCCAGTACGCCGTAAGATTGTTTTAATATTGTATTGGTGCTTATGCCTTGCCTGCTCCGTATCAATGTGTATTACTGCCTTTCCGTTAATATTCGGCTGCACTTGTACCGCCTCTAATCCATCAAGTAGGATACCGTCACGGCTGATTGCACCGGCGATAAGAATTGAAGTAAATGCACTCTTACCGCTCTTGCTCGCTCCACTAATAGTTGTTATATTATTCTCTGTACTAATTGTTTCGCCGTTAATAGTAATAATCGGCACAGGTGGCATTATCGGAGTGGTATCAGTGATACGCAACCAGTCATATTTTTTTAATTGTGATGGTTTTATTTCTTCGCTTTCCGCGAATGATACAGGAATATTTTTTGTATCTTTGAGCTGTTGGTTTAAGTCACTTGCCCCGTTGTTATGTTGCTGCATGATTACGGGGTTTTTTAATGTGAAGAAATATAAGTGGCTGCCTGCTTTTCCCGCTCATTGCTTCCGGGTGTGGCATTACTTAGCATCCATGCTTCCAGCTTTTCCCGTTCAAAGAATATTTTCTTACCATTCGGTTTACTGAAAGGAATTATACCCGACATTGTGAGCTTGTAGACATAGGACGGCTTGTAACCAATATATTGGCATCCTTCCTGAAAGGTTAATATCTTCTTATCCATTTTTTTATGTTGAAAAATGATTGAAAAAACAAATAGCGCTATCTGTGTTTGACAGTGTGAAATTGGAAAGAAAAGGAATAATAACGGGTTTACCTTTGGGATAAGGTAAGGTATGGGGTAAAGGTAAAGTCTGCTGGAATACGCTTATTTACTGCATTGTAGCAGGAAGCAAGGAGGAATTTATTTTATAAATATTTTCAAGAGGTAAACCAAGAATTGAAACAAGTATCTATTTCTTTGGCTCTTTTCGGTGTGGCGGTATTTATCGTTTGATTTATTTGCTTTAAATTTTCTGTAATTTGTTCTCCATTTTGTTTAATGAAAAAATTCTTTAGCGTTACATAAGGATGAATATGTTTTTTTAGTTTATTACTTTCTTTCAGCTTATAATAGAAATACAACAACTCCGTAGCTGTAGCCTCGGCGCTTACCCAAACAATAGGGTTTGTAAATTCACTCAATCCAAATAATGCCTTAAATTCCGGAAGTGAGGCATTAATGAAATTTTTATGTTTTAAGGCTTTATGCAATCTTTTAATTGGCTCTACATTTCTTTTATCAACCAATTCAAATGGCTTTGGGAGAATGTTTTTATTTTCCGTAGCTCTATTATTGTTGTATTGCAGCCATCCCATTTCATCATCGAAAATAAATTTAGTACTTCCCCGCTTTAATTCGGTACCGGTGATAGCAGTAAGTTGGGTTTTTAACCCTTCAAGCAGCGCCATCTTAACATTATAAATATCGTGAAGCATGTACAAAAATGAAGGGCTGTAACCTTCTTTCTTTTCAGCTACGCCCTTTGTGTGGAAATAAGCAAGAAACTTAATCTTCAAATCGTCCTGATAATAAAGAGTGCTTTTATAAAAATCTCGTCCATAGTAGTTGTGCATCTTTTCAACACTCCATAATTTGTCAAAGGCTTTAAACCCTATTAGCCACTGGTTAACTTGATTCAAAAGCACTTCCGCATGCTGCTTATTGGGAACATCCACAATGGCAGCTTGTTGCATTCCCTTCAGCTTTTGACGGTACCCGCTTTCCCAAATATTCTGATTAGGTACATCGTAATAGTGTGATAGATCCCAACATTGAACAAAAAAGATTCCCTCTTCATTTAATCTCTTCCGGTCTGCGGGTTTATATTCTGTGGGATCAAGTTCCCATAAAGGGAGTATCTCGGTATAAGTTACTCCATCTACTATTATTTTTTGGGCCTGCAGTTCAATTGTTCTTACATCTAAGGCATGTACTTCTTTTATAAATTCCTTGTAGCTATCCATTTCTTTTTACATTTCAATATTTACTTTATCAGTAGCCTTTAATTTCATTTCTCTTGCTGCATTAACATACCGTTGTGTATGCTTCATACTCGTATGCCCCAATAGTTTGGATGCTGTTAATACATCAACATCATTGTATATGAGGTTTGTTCCGAACGAATGCCGGGCATTATGCCATGTTATTTTTTTTGCAATACCTGCACGCTTTACCCATGCCTTTACCGTCTTATTTGCTCCATTAGCAGTAGGTAGTGCAAATACAAGATTTTCGCCGCTCCCTGCCTTCCCTAATAGCTTTATAGCGGTGTCGTTTAATGGTGTTCCTAAATCTTCACCCGTTTTGCTTTGGGAAATATTCATTGCTTTTTCTTTCAGGCTAATGCTACCCCATTTTAACGGCTTTATATCAATCCATCTTAACCCGGTAACACAACTGAACAAAAACGCCCTCCTAACTTCACTGCTTTCCGTTGGTGTGGCTGCCAGTACCTTTAATTCATCCAGCGTTAGAATATCTTTCTTTGCAGCCTTGCCATTGACCTTCTTTTCTACCAAGTCCAATACATTTTCTTTCATCAGGCGTTTACGGTATGCGTGCTTTACCATTTTCTTAAACCGGTTGTAATAGGAGCTTGCACCCTCACCTGTACTTTTGCTTTCAAGGTTTTCAATAAAATCTTCAATGATTAACGGGGTAATCTGCCCGAACGTTAACCCGGCTTTTTTATCTTCCTTCAAAAAATCAGCAAACCGGTTTAATGCACCCTGCATATTTCTTTTATCTTTTTTATTATACCTGTCCACATAGCTTTGCATCCAGTCTGTAATAATTGTTTTCTTCCCTGCATCAGATACCATGCTGTAATCATTCGCCTGTAGTTCAGCAGCACGGGCAACGGCTATGGCTTCGGCTTGTCTCAAACGCTTCTTATTATCTTCCCTGTCTGCAATGGTGGTTCCGTTCGATAATTGCAGGTGCTTCAAAAATTCATACTTTCTTTCACCATCGTTATAAATATCCAGCATTAAAGAAGTGGTACCGTTTGCATTCTTTCTTTTGCGAAGTTTTACACTCATATTGGTATGATTTATTTTTCCTTTTCTTTCGCTAAGGTATGAATTTTATAGAAATTTTGTTACTCAAGTAACAACATAGTAACAAAAATTGAGAAAATAACGTCAAAATAAAAGAAATGAAAAGAAAGGAAATTGGCTGTAATGCTTTGCTGGTAGTGGCTTTATGGCATAAAAAAACCCCATCAAAAATGGGGTTGTGTGCCCGGGACTGGATTCGAACCAGCACATCCTTTCGAACGCTGCCACCTGAAGACAGTGCGTCTACCAGTTTCGCCACCCGGGCATTAAATTACGGGTTGCAAATATAAGGGGAATAATCATTTCCTACCCACCTTTTTTGATGGCTGCCAGCCAATAAGCAGCACACCTGCAACAACAAGCACCATTCCCGTAATTTGTTCCTTTCTACACGCTTACATTAAAATCTCTTAATGCATCGTTTAAGCTCGTTTTAAGATCGGTGCTGGCCTTGCGCTGCCCTATGATGAGCGCGCAACCCACACCATATTCGCCTGCCGGAAATTTTTTATTGTAGGTACCGGGAATTACAACGCTTCGTGCAGGGATCCTTCCTTTATACTCAACAGGCGCACTTCCGCTTACATCAATGATCTTGGTGCTTTTAGTTAATACTACATTAGCTCCCAGTACAGCTTCCTTTTCTACAATCACGCCTTCTACTACGATACACCTGCTGCCAATAAAACATCCGTCTTCCACAATTACAGGGCTGGCCTGTAAAGGCTCCAGCACACCGCCAATGCCTACTCCGCCGCTCAAATGCACACCTTTGCCAATTTGCGCACAACTGCCCACCGTAGCCCAGGTATCAACCATCGTACCTTCATCTACATAAGCGCCGATATTTACATAAGAAGGCATCAGTACAACATTCCGGGCAATGTATGCACCATATCGTGCAACGGCATGCGGCACCGCACGTACGCCCAGTTCAGGGTATCCGCTTTTCAGCAGCATTTTATCGTGAAACTCAAACGGTCCGAGACTCCATGTTTGCATGGTTTGTATAGCAAAATACATGAGAATAGCCTGCTTTACCCATTCATTTACCACCCAGCCGCTTTCGGCGGGAGACGCCGTGCGCAGCCTTCCCTTATCCACATCTTCAATTACCGATTTTACCGCTTCAATGTATACTTCGTCTTTTAATAATTCCCTGTTTTCCCAGGCCTTCGTAATCAGGTTTTGTAGATCGGTCATATTGTTGTTTTTGCAAACTTAATCAGTTTGCTTTGCAAAGCCTCACTATTTTTGCAACATGAATTTTACAGATGATGTGAATAAATGTTTACAGGTTTTGCAGGATGGCGGCGTAATACTATATCCTACAGATACGGTTTGGGGACTGGGCTGCGATGCTACCAACCCGGAAGCCGTACAAAAAATTTACCAGGTAAAGCAAAGGGAAGAATCGAAATCCATGATCGTGCTGTTAGCGGAAGAAAGAGATGTAATAAAATACGTGGCACAACCCGATTTGCGGGTATTTGACTATTTGGATGAAACCACCAGGCCCACCACGGTAATTTATAAAGGCGCAATAGGAATGGCTCCCAATTTAATTGCGCCGGATGGCAGTATTGCCATAAGAATTGTAAAAGACGATTTCTGCAGGCACCTGATCAAACGGTTGCGAAAACCACTCGTATCTACCTCAGCTAATATTTCCGGACAATCCACACCGGTTTTTTTCAGTACTATTGATCCGGCAATAATCGCTGCCGCGGATTATGTAGTACAATACCGGCAGGATGATACCCGCACGGCACAGCCTTCGGCGGTAATACGCTGGAATGATGACGGAACAGTAACGGAGCTGAGAAAATGATGAAAAAAATCCTTATCATACAAACCGCATTTATAGGAGACGTAGTGCTGTCTACATGCCTGGTAGAAAAGTTGCATGCTTTTTTCCCGGACGCGCAAATTGATTTTCTATTGCGCAAGGGCAATGAAGGTTTGCTGAAAGCGCATCCTTACCTGCATGAAGTGCTGGTATGGGATAAGCATAATGGAAAATACAGCGCGCTCTGGCGCCTGCTGCAACGCATCCGGAAAAGCAGGTACGACAAAGTAATTAATGTACAGCGCTTTGGTGCAACGGGTTTGCTTACCGCTTTTTCAAAGGCCAAACAAAAAATAGGATTTGATAAAAACCCCTTCAGCCCGGCATTTGATATCAGCATAAAGCACAATATGAGCAACAGCGGCGCCACGCCCCATGAAATTGAACGTAACCTCAGCCTTATAGCATTTTTTACGGACTCCTCTATATACAAGCCGCGACTATACCCTTCGCAGCAGGAGAGAAATAGCGTACAGCCTTTTAAATCTTCACCCTATATCTGCATCGCACCTGCATCCGTGTGGTTTACCAAACAATACCCGGCAGAAAAATGGATAAGCTTTATCAATAAAATACCTGCTTCCTATGCTGTTTATCTTCTTGGTGCGCCCGGTGAGGCCAAGCTATGCGAAGCGATACAACAAAAAGCCGGCAGGAAAATAATTTCGCTTGCAGGGCAATTAAATTTTTTACAATCTGCGGCGCTGATGCAGGATGCTGTTATGAATTATGTAAATGATTCCGCACCCATGCATTTCGCTTCTGCTATGAATGCGCCGGTAACAGCGGTATATTGTTCTACCATCCCCGCATTTGGATACGGCCCATTGTCTGACAAAAAATACATAGTGGAAATACAGGAGCCGCTAAGCTGCCGCCCGTGCGGACTCCACGGCTACAGGCAATGCCCGGAGGGCCATTTTAAATGCGCATATCTTATCAGGGATGAACAGTTACTGGAGAAGATAAATGTGGAAATGTGGGAATGAGAATAAAATGGGTGAAAGGACAACCTGAAACCTGCAACCTGCAACCTATCCCCCCCTCCCATATGTAAGAATCGTTCTGCATAGTACTTCGGGATCGAAAGGTTTTACTACAATATCTGTAATACCCGCATCCTTCGTCTTTTCTGCAATTTCTGCGGCCAGGGTTGCGGTTAAAGCAATAATGGGTACAGCAACACCGGCCCTTCTCAGTTGCCTAGTTGCTTCAAATCCATCCATTTCAGGCATATTCAGATCCATAATGATGATATGATGAACGGCAGCATTAAACTTTTCAACCGCTTCCCTGCCGTTGCCTGCCAGCTCTACACCTGCGCCAAAATCTTCCAAAATAGTTTTTGCTATCATGGCATTCAGCGCATTATCTTCCGCAAGCAGAATGGTATAATTATGTAATGGCTTATCCATTGCCGGCAGAGAACCGGCAGGTAATATTTTTTTACGATGCACCACAGGAAAGGATAAGGTGAACCAGAAAGCTGAGCCCTTACCCGGATTGCTGCTAAATTTGAGCGTAGTGTGATGCAGCGCTAATATTTTTCTGCAAATGGCAAGCCCCAGCCCCGTTCCGCCATATTTTCGGGAAGTGGAGGAATCTGCCTGCGTAAATCTGTTAAAAATTATTTTCTGTTCGTCCGGCGATATTCCAATACCTGAATCTTCAACGGTTACGGTAATTTTTACCTGATGGGCATCCGCCTTTTCGGTGCGCAGCGTTAGCTTTACCCATCCTTCGTCTGTAAATTTTATAGCATTGTGCACGAGGTTGGTAATTACCTGGGTAATACGGGTAGGGTCGCCGGACACCAGTTCGGGTATACGATCATCCACTTCATATTCCAGCCTTAGCTTTTTACTGCCGGCAAAGCTTTGTTCACCTTTAATAATATGTTTTCCCATTTCCCGGAGGTTCATATCAATTTTCTCCAGTCGCATTTTCTCCGCTTCCAGTTTGCTGTAATCCAGAATATCATTCACCAGCACCAGCAGGTTGTTGGCAGAAAATAAGATCACTTCTAATGTATCTTTTTGGGTTATTGACGGCTTTCCTTTAAGCAAAATATGAACCAGCCCCACAATGGCATTCAGGGGCGTCCTTATTTCATGCGACATGGTAGAAAGGAATTCGGATTTCGCCGTTACACCCAATTGCGCCTGCGCCGCTGAGTAGCTGAGGGTATACGCAAAGCGTGAAGAAAGTATAATAGCCTGCAAAAAAAGGAAAAGAATATACCCCGAACAAATCATGACTTTCAGAACAGGGGCCAGCTTAAAATAATGCAGGTTCAGGGAAAGAAACAATACAAAAGCGATACAGGCGCTTAGAAGCGCAAAGTCGGAGCTATTACGTTTATGTATATACGCTGTTATGAAAATATAAAAGGCATAGCCTAAGTAAAAAAATAAAACAATCAAATACAATGGCATAACGCTGCTGAACAAACGTACAGGCGCTATAAGGATTATTATACTATACAGTGTGCTTACCCATAACAGCGTTCTTACCAGCACTTTGTTTGCTTCTTCGGGATAGAGATATCGGATATACTGAAAGAGAAAAGCGCAGGCCACCACCAGCGACAAATATTCTATTCTCAGCGCCAGGAACCAGTTCACTTCCGGAAAAACAGAAAATAACAAATAAGGACCGGTGCCCAGAATGCGGTAGCTATATGCAAAGCAAAACAAGGCAAAATATAAAATAGGCTTATCATTTTGCGCAAACAGGTATAGCCCAAAAAAAAGAAAACCGCTCATGAGCATAAAGCCTGTTGTAACGGCGTCTAAGCCCCAGTCTATTCTGTTTTGCTTTACGATTTTAGTTAGATTCCCCAGCACAATGGTTTTATGCGGGCCGCCCTTGGAATGCCAGAAATTAGCAACCTGCAGCAGCAGGCGCACGGTATCTGTATTTTGAGGAAGCACAACGATCCGTTCGGCCCAGAAGGGCCGGGCATCTTCTTTTGTTATGGCAGGCTTCCCGTTTTCAACAGCCATACTATCATTTATGTATAAACGATAGCTGCTGTACATATCGGGTATCCGCAATCCTGTTGGCGGAATGCCCCGCGAAAGAAGTATAATAAGCTCGTATGTGGCGTATCCGGTGGAAGGCAGCGCTTTTCCGTTAACTATTACCTGGTTCCACAGCGCGGGAAACCGGGCATACCCGCCCTGTTCCGGTGTATCCCGGGGAGTGAGCAACTGATTCCAGTAAAACTTCCACTCCCCGGTTAAAGAAATGTTTTCCGAACCTATGTCTTCCCCACGCAAATCAACCACACCATGCCGTACAGGTTGTTTATCGTGCACATTACCGGTAGACAGCGCAAACAGCAGTACCCACAGCACTACGATAACGGCTAAAACAATTAACCAGTTTTTTTTCATAAAAAATCGGACAGGTTACAGGGTTTGGAAAAAATGTTCAGCACCTGTTATTGCTTGAAGCTTAAAGATAAATAGAATATTTGTGGTTTATTATTAGTGGTTTAACAGGTGCCAGGCATGATCAATCAGGGGATATGAGCCGTCAAGCCATGAGCCAAAAATTACTAACAATAGACCTGGTACTCTTTTTTTTACAACTACTCAACTTAACACTTCTCGTGAAACGTGAAACGACAGACGATGAATGTAAGCATCTCAGGTCTACCTTCTCACTTCTCACTTCTCACTTTTCCCTCACCCCTCCTCCTTCTCCCGCACCACAACCAAATTCTTCAGTTCAACCGTAATGGGAATAACGCCTAACTGCACGATCGCTTTTTTATCGCGTATTTCTTTTACTGTACCTACCTGGTTATTCTGAAGCATTCTCACTTTTTGTCCGGCTTTAACTTCTCCTCCCGTTTCTATATATTTCGAATCAAATTTCTTCTTCGCCTTTTCCTTTACCTGTTTTTCCTTTTGCTTAAACAGCATGGCATGCAGTTGCTTCATCAAAGCCGATTTATCTTCCTGGCTTTCCATCCTGCGCCAGTCAAAAACAATTTGCTTCAGCTTTCGTTCCATGTCTTTCAGGTAAGCAATCCGTTCTTCATTTATTTTGTTCTGCTGTTTCAGCAATTCCACCTGCTGGCGGTGTTTTTCCTGCTGCATGGTTTGCTCCATCTCTTTTTTCAGCCGTTCATTATCTTTCAGCAGCGCATTCAATTCCTTTTCCTTTTGTTCCAGCCTCCGTACATCCTGTTCTGCCCGGTTCAGGAGCTTATCCAAGCTAAAATGATCTTCCGCCACCATAGTTTTAGCCCTGGCAATGAGTTGCGGCTCCATACCAATTCTTTCGGCGATCGAAAAAGTATAGGAACTTCCGGGTTTACCAATGATCAGCTTATACAAGGGTAATAAATGCTTTTCATCAAAGGCCATCGCCCCGTTGATAATGCCCGGCGTTTTATTGGCCATTACTTTTAAATTCAGGTAATGCGTGGTTACAATACCGAAAGCATGCTTTTTCGCCAGCTCTTCCAGTATCACCTCGGCAAAGGCGCCGCCCAAGTGCGGATCGCTGCCACTGCCCAGCTCATCAATAAAAAACAACGTACGACCGTTGGCGTTTTCTATAAGATACTTCATATTCTTTAAGTGCGAGCTGTAGGTGCTCAATTCAAACTCGAGGCTCTGCGTATCGCCAATATGGATCATCAGTTGTTTGAATATGCCCATTTGTGAATGGGGCTGCACCGGCACCAGTAACCCGCTCTGCAGCATCATTTGCAGCAAGCCCACCGTTTTTAAAGTAACCGTTTTTCCGCCCGCATTAGGACCCGATATTACCAGTATCCTGCTCTTTTCATCTAATGTAACCGAAACCGGTATCACAGGCTTACCCGATCGCTGGTGATAGAGATACAATAAAGGATGATATGCCTGGATAAGCTGCACCTGCGCCCTGTCATGCACAACGGGGTAATTACCACCAATATCCATCGCTAATTTGGCTTTACCCCTGATAAAATCATACTCGCCGGCAATAACATGATACGCCTTTAGCAAAGGAGCATATACAGACAGTTGCTTTGTTAATTCCCTGAGTATGCGGTATACTTCCCGGCTTTCTTCGTGCTCCAGTGTAAATACATCGTTGTTCAGTTCAATGGTTTCTTCCGGCTCAATAAAAGATGTTTTGCGTGTATCGCTTTCTCCCAGCAAAATGCCTTTTACCTGCCGCTTGTATTCTGCATGAACAGCTACTACCCTCCTGCCATTTAAAAAAGCTTCTTCTATATCCGATACATAACCGCTTTTATTCCATTTAGCTACCACCCTGTCGAATACGCGGCGCAGCTCCGCCCGCCTGCGAATCAAACCCGTCCTTATTTTTTCCAGCGCTGCTGAGGCATTATCTTTTACATTGCCATATTCATCCAGCACATCGTTAATAAGCGCAACGATGGCCTTTTCGTAATAGCTGCCGGCAGCTACACTTAACAATGACGGGTAAGCGCTCTTTCTTTCGGCATCAAACCAGTGAAAAACCTGCTTCATGCTTTCCGTCAGCCCGCGTATGCTGATCAACTGTTCTTCATTTAACACAGCGCCGGGTATACCCAGCAGCTTTAGCTCATTGGCCAAATTCAGCACCATATCATTGGGAAAATAAATACCGGTCTGCAGCAGCAGCTTGTACTCATGGGTTTGCTTCAGTTCAGGTTCAATATAACTAAGCCGGGTATGAATACGCAATTGTTCCGCCCTGGTTTTGGCATAAGCGGTTTGGCAATGTGCGGCAAGCAATGCTTTCACTTTATCAAATTCCAACTGCATCAAAGCCGATTCCGGAAAGAGTTTCATTTGTTTATCGCTTCATTTTTGAATGGGCAAAGGTAAGTGGAAATGTATTTTATTGGGCGGTGAGCTATCAGCGGTCAGGTATGAGTGTCTGTTGGATTTTTATCTATAGTTTATCGTTTTATGGTTTATGGCTGCATTTGTCTTCGGATTTACGGTTTCAGGGTGCATTCCAAATTAACCGAGCTGCGTGTCAGCAAAACATAAGATATACCCTAAGGTTCCTTAGTTCAAGTCATTCTGACAAAACATATAGTTTTGTTTTTTTAAATTAAAC
>ENA-UOUJ01000426-UOUJ01000426.1-activated-sludge-metagenome-genome-assembly--contig:-NODE-426-length-30201-cov-7.677271_pt1 | contig 30201 bp, 33 predicted proteins | sample MGYA00249839_ERZ747224 | MGnify/ENA primary metagenome ERZ747224 (study PRJEB28782, sample SAMN03220277) | activated sludge metagenome | biome: wastewater; feature: sewage sludge; material... | reverse complement strand
CGCCGCCGTCGGCCCCGGCGGCTCGCGCTGGCGGGTCGGCGAGCCGGTCTGCGCCCTCCTGCCCGGCGGCGGCTATGCCGAATACGCCCTCGCGCCCCAGGACCACGCGCTGCCGATCCCGAAGGGCCTCGGCATGACCGAGGCGGCGGCGCTCCCCGAGACCTTCTTCACCGTCTGGTCGAACGTCTTCCGCCGCGGCGGCCTCCGCGCCGGCGAGAGCTTCCTCGTCCACGGCGGCAGCTCCGGCATCGGCACCACCGCCATCCAGCTCGCCCACGCCCGCGGCGCCCGCGTCTTCACCACCGCCGGCTCCGCGGCCAAGGCCGAGGCCTGCCGCGCGCTCGGCGCCGAGCTCGCCATCAACTACCGCGAGACCGACTTCGTCGAAGCGGTCCGTGAAGCGACCGAAGGCCGCGGCGTCGACCTGATCCTCGACATGGTGGGCGGCGACTACCTGCCGCGCGACGTCCGCGCCCTCGCCCTCGAGGGCCGCCTGGTGATGATCGCCCACCTCGAGGGCGCCAGGGTCGAGCTCAACTTCGCTGCCGTGATGGTGAAGCGCCTCACCATCACCGGCGCGACGCTGCGCCCGCAGTCGGTCGAGGCCAAGGCGCGCATCGCCGAGGACCTCCGCCGCGAGGTCTGGCCGCTCCTCGAGGCCGGCCGCATCGCCCCGGTCATCGACCGCAGCTTCCCGCTCGCCGCCGCCGCCGAGGCGCACGCCCGCATGGAGAGCTCCGCCCACATCGGCAAGATCGTCCTCGAGGTGGGCTGACGGCCCCGACTTGACGCTGCCCGGCCGTTGTCGTAAGGTCCAACAGTGGTCAGGGCGTCGCTTCTGCTGCACGAGCGCGTCGTGCTCGCCGAGGACGTGTTCGTGGAGATTCGGGTCTGGCGCGTGCCGCGGCCGGTGCCGGGAAGCGCGCACGACCTGAAGGACTCGCTGGCGCTGGTCGCGGCCCGGCGATGCGTGCTGCGATACGACAACGAGGCCGGCAAGGGCGACCACCGTCATTCGCAGGACGGGGCGGAGTTCCCCTATCCCTTCGACGACGCGGAGACGCTGATCGCGGATTTCTGGCGGGAGGTGGACGAATGGATGGCGGCAAACAGATCGTGACCCTCTCGGTGGCCACGCGGGGCGATGTCTCGGCCCGGATGCGCCGCGCGCTCGCCGGCGAGCCCCAGGGCGCCTTCATCAGCTTCGCCAGCGTCGAGCTCCTCTGGAAGGTCGTCACCCCCAAGCGTCTCGACATCCTGCGCGTGCTCGCCGGCGCGGGGCCCCTCTCCATCCGCGAGGTGGCGCGCCGCCTGCACCGGGACGTGAAGGCCGTCCACGGCGACGTGCGCCGCCTGATCGACGCCGGCATCGTCGAGGAAACCCCGTCCGGGGTCCGCTTCGGCTACGACGCCGTCCGCGTCGACTTCACCCTCGACGCGGCATAGCCGCCCCTCACCAGACCTCGCTCGGCGGCTCCCCCTCCAGCACCTCGGCGATCCGGCGGCGCGTCGGGGCGGTCAGGTCGGCCGGCAGGCGGGCGAGCGGGTGGAAGCCCGCGCTCAGGATCTCGAGGCCCGGCCGGGCCGGGCGCAGCTGCCGCGCGCCGCGGGCGACGTAGAGCAGCACGTGGTCGCGCCGGCCGCCCGCGGTGCTGCGGTAGACCTGGAAGAGCCCGGGCGGCGCGGCGAGCAGGAGGCCGCCCTCCTCGGCCGCCTCGCGCACTGCCGCTTCGCGGCAGCTCTCGCCCGCGTCGACCGCGCCGCCGGGCAGGTGCAGGCCGGGGAGATAGGAGTGGCGCACGAGAAAGACCCCGCCGGCCTCGTCGAGGGCGAGGAGGCGCACCCCGAGGCTCAGCCGCGGCCGGCGGGCGTCGGCCAGCCGGATCGCGAGCTGCCCCGCCCATTGGTGCAGTGTGCGGATCACGGGACGGGCGGCATCTCTTGCGGCCCGCGGCTGCGGCAGGCGTCGGCCAGCACGTCCGCCCCGCAGGCGCGCGGGGCGAGCTCGGGGGTGAGGCAGATGCGCACCTCGGCGATCCGGCCGCCGCGGCAGGTGACGATGACGCCGTCGGACGAGAGCGCCGGGTTCGCCGCCAGGATCGCCGCCTCCAGCCCGGCGGCGGTGGCGCGCCCCTCTCCGGGCCGCGGCAGGTCGAGCGCGTCGTGCAGCCGCCGGATCAACCCGAAGTAGTCGCGCGCCGGCAGGCCGGCGCAGCGGCCGTGCTTCTTCCACTGGTACCAGGCGAGGCTGCCAGAACCCATGACGTCGGCCATCGCCGCCGTCTCGCGCCGCGAGGGATCGGCCTCCGCGCTCGCGCAGTCCTCGGGCCAGCCCGCCTCGTACTGCGGCCAGAGGCCGTGCACGGTGAAGCCGAGATCGCGGCGGGGATCGCACTGGCCCTCGCCCGGGTTTCCCTCCGCCGCGCACCAGCTCGGCGTCCAGGTGAGCGCGAGCAGATAGTAGTCGAAGGGCCGTTCGGCAGCCGACGCGGACATGGCGACGAGGCCGAGGCCGAGCGAAAACCACTTTATCATCGCGTCCATCCGCACTATATACCCGGGCAATTCCCCCGCGAAAACCGACCTTCGCGCCCCCCGGAAACCCGCGGCGCACCCGAGTTTTCGGCAGCGGGAGAGGCTTGTTCGAAAGGGATCCGCCATGGCCTATCCATTGATGCAGAAGGCGACCGCGGTCTGGCTGGTCGAGAACACCACGCTGACCTTCCAGCAGATCGCCGAGTTCTGCGGCCTGCACGAGCTCGAGGTGAACGGCATCGCCGACGGCGAGGTGGCGCAGGGCATCAAGGGCTTCGACCCGATCGCCAACCGCCAGCTGACCGCCGAGGAGATCAGGAAGGGCGAGCGCGACCCGCACTACCGGCTGAAGCTGTTCCACAACCCGGCCGCCGAGGGCGAGACCAAGCGCAAGGGCCCGCGCTACACGCCGCTCTCCAAGCGCCAGGACCGCCCCTCGGCCATCGCCTGGCTGGTGAAGTTCCATCCCGAGCTCTCCGACGGCCAGATCGCCAAGCTCGTCGGCACCACCAAGCCGACCATCCAGTCGATTCGCGACCGCAGCCACTGGAACATCGCCAACATCACGCCGGTCGACCCGGTGGCGCTCGGCCTCTGCAAGCAGGTCGAGCTCGACGCCGCCGTCGCCAAGGCCGAGCGGCGCTCCGCCGCCCAGGGCGGGGTGATGAGCGACGCCGAGCGGATGAAGCTCGTCTCGACCGAACAGTCGCTCAGCATGGAGGTCGAGCCACGCCTCCCCTCGGCGATCTCCGGCCTGGAGAACTTCACCCTCGGCGGCCGCAAGGAGGAGCGCGTCTCGCCGCAGGCGGCCAAGGCCGACGCCGAGAGCCTCTTCAACCTCGCGCCCGCCGACCGGGACGACGAGGAGGAGTGATGTCCGCCGGGCCGGGCAGGCATCGGCCCGGCCCCGCTTCCCGGCGCGCCTCCACCCGCTTCCGCAAAATCATTTCCGAGGGAATGAATCAGGATTGACGATCCTGACTAAATTGGTCATCCATTAGCTCAGCCAGGTTCCTGCAACGGGATCAGCCATCCGAACCCCCAAGCCAGAATCGGAGCCGATGGCATGCAGCCCGAACGTCACACCGACAGGTTCGCGATCCGCCGCGAGCCGCTCGTCCGCCCCACCATCGTCCACGCCGCCTCCTTCCCGGCGCCGGACGACCGTCCCGTCCACGACGCCCGGGCGCTGACGGAAGGCGGCCGCGAGGCGGAGATCCGCCTCGACGGCGTGCGCTACGTCCTGCGCATCACGCGGCAGGGCAAGCTCATCCTGACCAAATGAGCGCCGAGCCGCGGCATCCCGGCGCCACGCCGGTCGGCCGCCTCGCCGAACTGCCGCCGCTCGAGCGCGAGGTGATCCACTGGCTGCGCCTCTGGTGCGCGGGCCCCGACGGCCCGCGCACGGTCTCGCGCGAACTCGTCGCCCGCCACGGCGAGGCGGGGCGCGACCTCGCGGCGGACTTCGACGAGCTCGTCGGCACCCTGGCCGGCCACTCCCGCCGGCCGCTGGTCGGCCATGCCCCCGGCTGCCCCTGCGCCGGCGCCGACGAATGCGTCTTCGCCCGCTTCGTGGCGCTCGCCGCCGAGGGCGCGCGCGAGGACGCGGTGCTGATGGCCGCGCTCATGGTGCGCGCCGACCTCGCCCTCTGCCTCGCCAACCGGGCCGAGACGATCGGCCTGCGGCTGATGCGCGGACGCACGCCGCGCATCGTGCAGTAGCCGGTCCCGGCGCCCGCAAGGCGAGCCGATCAGGGCCGCCGCCGCCGCGTCACCCTGCCGCCCCCGATGCGCTCGATCCGCGCCGTCGCCTCGGCGAAGGGCTCGCTGACCACCGCCATGTGGAAGCCGTTGGCATGCAGCAGCGTTTCGGCGTCGCGCATGATCCCGACGTGCCCCTTCCAGAACACCAGGTCCCCGCGGCGCGGCGGCACGTCGGCCGCCAGCTCGTGGCCGAGGAGCGCCTCCTGCATGTCCGAATCGCGCGGCGCCTCCCGCCCGCCGGCGAGGAGCCCGAGCTGCACCAGCGCCGAACAGTCGAGCCCGCGCGCGCTCCGCCCGCCCCAGAGATAGGGCACGCCGACGAACCGCTCCGCCTGCGCCACCCAGTCGCCCGCGACCGGCTCGAGATGCGGCCGCGGCACGTGCCCGCCGCCGCGCAGCCGCGCGTAGCCGCCGCTGGTGCCGGCGACCGGCACCTCGGCGAGGAAGGGGAGCTCCGTCTCCACCCGCGCCCGCACCGAGGGCGCGGCGTAGACATGCGACCAGATCGCGGAGACCCGCACCCCCCTGCCCTGCGGCGCGCCGAGCCCGCCCGCCGCCACGTAGCCGACATAGCCGTCGAGCGCCGCCTGCCCCCAGGCGAGCCCGTCCGGCCGCGCCTCGTAGACGGTGAACCGCTCGCCGTGGAGCAGCTGCGTCGCCCGCTCCGCATCCGGGTCGGCCGTCAGCCGCAGATCGAGGAGCGATGCCGTCACCCGCATCGGCTGCCCGGCGGCGAAGCGCGCGGCCTCGACCTTCCCGCGCAGCGCCTCCGCCGCGAGGTCCGGTCGCGCCGGCAGGAGGCGCGCGGCGAAGGAACTCAATAGCGCCCCTCCATGAGGGCGAGGAGCGCCCGCGCCGCCTGGAACGCCCCGCCCTTGGGGCGCGCCGGCGCCGCCTTGGGCGTCCAGCCGTAGATGTCGACGTGCAGGTAGCGCCGGCTCGCGGTGACGAAGCGGCGCAGGAAGAGCGCCGCGGTGATCGCCCCCGCCATGCCGCCCGAGGGGGCGTTGTCGAGATCGGCGATGCCGGGCTCGATCAGCGGCTCGTAGGGGTCCCAGAAGGGCAGCCGCCACAGCGGGTCGGCCACCCGCGCCGCGGCGGCGGCGAGATCGGCCGCCAGCGCGTCGTCGTCGGTGAAGAAGGGCGGCACGTCCGGCCCGAGCGCGACCCGCGCCGCCCCGGTCAGCGTCGCGAGGCTGACGACGAGCTCCGGCGCCTCCTCGTCGGCGAGCGCCAGCGCGTCGGCCAGCACCAGCCGCCCCTCGGCGTCGGTGTTGTTGACCTCGACCGTCAGCCCCTTGCGGCTCGGCAGGATGTCGCCCGGCCGCATCGCGGCGCCCGAGATCGCGTTCTCGACCGCCGGCACCAGCAGCCGCAGCCTGAGGTCGAGCCCGAAGCCCATCACCAGGTCGGCGAGCCCCATGGCCGTCGCCGCCCCGCCCATGTCCTTCTTCATCAGCCCCATCGAGGAAGCCGGCTTGATGTCGAGCCCGCCGGTGTCGAAGCAGACCCCCTTGCCGACCAGCGTCACCTTCGGCGCGCCCTCGCGCCCCCAGACCAGATCGAGGAGCCGCGGCGGCTCGGCTGCGGCCGCCCCCACCGCCTCGATCATCGGCAGGTTGGCGGCCCGGAGCGCCGCGCTCCCGCGCGTCACCGCGACCTTCGCCCCATGCCGCGCGCCGAGCGCGACGAAGGCCGCCTCGAGCGCCTCGGGGCCCATGTCGCGGGCGGGGGTGTTGATGAGGTCCTGCGTCAGCGCCGCCGCCGCCGCGATCCGCTCCAGCCGCGCCGCGTCCACCCCCTCGGGGCAGACGAGCTCGACCGCCGACGGCGTCGCGGCGCGATAGCGCGCGAAGCGGTAGTCGGCGAGGAGCCAGCCGAGCGTCTCGAGCTCGGCATCGACCGCCGTCCCCTCGGCGGCGAGCGCATAGCGCCCGGCGGGCAGCTTCTCCGCCGCCGCCGCCAGGGCGAATCGCCCGCGCCGCCGCGTCGCCGCCGTCCCCCAGCCGGCCAGCGCGGCGCGCAGGCTGCCGTCCGGCGCCGGCAGGCAGAGCGCCTCGCCGATCTTGCCGGAGAAGCCGGTCGCCCCGACCCAGGCGCGCGTCGCCGCATCCTGCCGGCCGAGCCAGCCGTCGAGCCCGTCCGCGGCGACGAGGCGAAGCGGGACGGCCTTCGGATCGGGCGAGGGAGCGAGAGGCATGCGAGAAGAGCCTTGGGCGGGAGGCGCGGACGAAACTCTATCCGCGCCCCGCACCGGCCTACAAGGCCGATTGATCGGCGTAGAGCATCACCTCGAACAGCGATTCCTCGCCGAGCCGCATCAGCCGCGCCTCGACCGCCGCCGTCGCCACCGGATCGCCGCCCGCGAGGCAGTGGTCGAGATCGCGCGCCACCCGGGCGAAGTCGGCCAGCCCGACCTGCTCGCTCAGGCTGGCGAGCCGCGTCGCCAGCACCTGCGCCTCGGCGGCGTCGCCCACCGCCATCGCCTGCGCCAGCAGCCCCAGCCGGTCGCCGAGATGGAAGACGACCTCGGAGACGATCTCGCGGCAGCGCTGGTCGCCCAGCGACTGCCGCAGCACCATGATCCTCGCCGTGTCGAGCGCCGCTTCCTCGCGCGACGCGATCTGATATAGCTCCGCACCCATGTGCAGCCCCCCGCATCACCCGCCGCCACCATGGCAGCGAGGGGTAAAGCGAAGCTTGACGCCGCCGGCCCCGCGGCGCGGCGCTGGTCAAGAAGTGCACGGAAGTTTACCAGAACTTGAGCCATCCGATTCGGCGCGGGGGAAAGGGACAGCCATGGAACACGCACGGCCGCTGCCGCCGGAGCTGGTCGAGCGCTACCGCGTCTGGCGGGAGCGGCGCACCCCGGAGAAGCTGGCGCATCTCGTCGAGGCCGCCACGAATGCGCAGAACCCCAAGGCGATGATCATCGCCTGCTGCGACAGCCGGGTGCTCATCTCGGAGATCTTCGGCAACGCGCCGGGGGACTTCTTCATCCTCCGCAACATCGCCAACCTCGTTCCGCCGAACGAGGCCGACGGCCGCTCGCACGGCACCTCGGCGGCGATCGAGTATGCGGTGATCGCGCTCGGCATCGAGCATCTCATCGTCTTGGGCCACTACGGCTGCGGCGGGGTGCGCGGCTGCCACGACATGCTGGCCGGCCTCGCCCCCGAGCTCGACACGCCGACGAGCTTCGTCGGCACCTGGCTGCGGCTGCTCAAGCCCGGCTTCGAGGCGCTCGCCGGCCGCGGTCTCGCCTACGAGGAGCGCATCAGCGCGCTCGAGCGCGAGGCGATCCTCGTCAGCCTCGAGAACCTCATGACCTTCCCCTTCGTCGCCGAGGCCGTCCACTCCGGCAAGCTCGAGCTGCACGGCCTCTGGAAGGACATCCGCAACGGCAGCCTCGAGATCTACGACAGCACGACGGGGACGTTCGGGCCGCTCTAGCCGGACGGGCGAGAAGCCAGACGCCCCGTCACGACCCGCCGGCCAGCCCCTTCAGCTCGTAGACCAGCGCCAGCGCCTCCCGCGGCGAGAGCTCGTCCGGCAGCACCTCGCGGAGCCGCGCCTCCACCGCCGCACCCGGCCCGGCCGGCGCGATTCCGCACACCGCCATGTAGGCGTCGCCTCCACCGCCGATTCCGCCGCGGCCGCCGGCTCGGGCCGGGCCGCCGCCGCGAAGAGCGGCAGGTCGTCGACCAGCGCCTTCGCCTTGGACCCGCCCTCGCGCTCGCCCTTCTCCAGCGCCTCGAGCACCACCCGCGCCCGCTCGACCACCGCCGCCGGCAGCCCGGCCAGCCGCGCCACCTGCACCCCGTAGGAGCGGTCCGCCGCCCCCTCGACCACCTCGTGCAGGAAGACGACCTCCCCCTGCCACTCCCTGACCGCCACCGTCGCGTTCCGGAGGCCCGGCAGCTTCGCCGCCAGCGCCGTCAGCTCGTGGTAGTGGGTGGCGAAGAGCGCCCGGCAGCGGTTCACGTCGTGCAGATGCTCGAGCACCGCCCAGGCGATCGAGAGCCCGTCGTAGGTCGCCGTCCCCCGCCCGATCTCGTCGAGGATGACGAGCGCCCGCTCCCCGGCCTGGTTCAGGATCGCCGCCGTCTCCACCATCTCGACCATGAAGGTCGAGCGCCCCCGCGCCAGGTCGTCCGCCGCGCCCACCCGGCTGAAGAGCGCGTCCACCACGCCGATTTCCGCCGCCGCCGCCGGCACGAAGGCCCCCATCTGCGCCAGCACGGCGATCAGCGCGTTCTGCCGCAGGAAGGTCGACTTGCCCGCCATGTTCGGCCCGGTCACCAGCCAGAGCGGCCGCTCGCCGAGATCGGCATCGTTGGCGACGAAGGCCCCGCCCTGCCGCCGCAGCGCCTGCTCCACCACCGGATGCCGCCCGCCGGCGACGCGGAACCCGCGCCCCTCGCCCATCTCCGGCCGCTCCCAGTCCCCGGACCGGGCGAGATCGGCCAGCCCGCTCGCCACGTCGATCTCGGCCAGCCCCCGCGCCGCCGCCCCGACCGGCCCCGCCGCCGCGATCACCGCCGCCCGCAGCCGCTCGAAGACCGCCTTCTCGATCTCGAGCGCCCGCCCGGCGGCATTCAGGATCCGCGTCTCGAGCTCGGCCAGCGCCAGCGTGGTGAACCGCACCGCCCCCGCCGTCGTCTGCCGGTGCACGAAGAGCTCGTTCAAGGGCGGCCCCATCATCCGCTCGGCATGCCCCGCCGGCGTCTCGATGAAATAGCCGAGCACGTTGTTGTGCTTCACCTTCAGCGAGCCGACCCCGCTGCGGCGCACATACTCCGCCTGCAGCTCGGCGATCACGCCGCGCCCCTGGTCGCGCAGCCGCCGCGTCTCGTCGAGCTCCGCCTCGAACCCCTCCGCCACGAAGCCGCCGTCGCGCGCCATGAGCGGCGGCTCGGCCACCAGCGCCGCGTCGAGCAGCCCGACGAGCGCCTCGTGCCCGCCGAGCGCGGTGAGCGCCTCGGCCAGCACCTCCGGCACCTCGCCCGCCAGAACCTCGCGCACCCGCCCCGCCTCGGCCAGCCCGTCGCGCACCGCGGCGAGATCGCGCGGCCCGCCGCGCCCGAGCGCCAGCCGCGACAGCGCCCGCTCGAGGTCCGGCACCTTGCGCAGCCGCTCGCGCACCGCCCGGCCGGCCTCGGCGTCCTCGACGAAATGCGCCACCGCCGCCTGCCGCGCCCGGACCAGCCGCACGTCCGTCGAGGGCGCCGTCACCCGCGTCTCCAGGAGCCGCGCGCCGCCGCCGGTCACCGTCCGGTCGATCGCCGCCAGCAGCGAGCCCTCGCGCCCGCCGCCGGCCCCGCGGGTCAGCTCGAGGTTGCGCCGCGTCGCCGCGTCGATCCGCATCTGCCCGCCCGCCGCCTCCCGCACCGGCGGCCGGAGCAGCGGCAGCCGCCCGCGCTGCGTCATCTCCAGATAGTCGACGATCGCGCCGAGCGCGCCGATCTCGGCCCGCCCGAAGGCGGCGAACCCGTCGAGCGAGGCGACCTTGAAGCACCCCGCCACCCGCCCCTCGGCCGCCGTCGAATCGAAGCTCGCCCGCGCCAGCGGCGTCAGCACCGCGCCCGCCTCCTCGACCGCCTCGCGCAGCCCCGCCTCCTCGGCCTCGCTGACCAGCACCTCGCGCGGCGCGACCCGCGCCAGCATCGGCCCGAGCATCGCCCGCGGGCAGTCGCTCACCACGAGGTCGCCGGTCGACATGTCGACCCAGGCGAAGGCCCCCTCGCCCCGCACCTCGGCCCAGGCGGCGAGGAAATTGTGCCGCCGCGCCTCGAGCAGGCTCTCCTCGGTCAGCGTGCCGGGGGTGACGAGCCGCACCACCTCGCGCCGAACCACCGACTTCGACCCGCGCTTGCGCGCCTCCGCCGGATCCTCCATCTGCTCGCAGACCGCCACCCGGAAGCCCTTGCGGATCAGCGTCAGCAGATACCCCTCCGCCGCATGCACCGGCACCCCGCACATCGGGATGTCCTGCCCGAGGTGCTGCCCGCGCTTGGTCAGCGCGATGTCGAGCGCCGCCGCCGCCGCCTCGGCGTCGGCGAAGAACATCTCGTAGAAGTCGCCCATGCGGTAGAAGAGCAGCGCGTCGGGGTTCTCCTCCTTGATCGCCCAGTACTGGGCCATCATCGGCGAGACGTTGGGCGAGAGGGACGTGTCGTCCAAGGGCGCCTCCGGGCTGACCGCCCCCGTCTAGCCCCGCCCGCCGCGAGTGCCAAGCTCCCCGGCCCGGCGTATGCTCGCGCGATGCCGCGGCTCCTCCTCCTCGCCTGTCTCCTCCTCGGCCTCGCCGGGGCGGCCGGCGCCGCGACGATCGCCGGCCAGGACGACCCCCGCTTCCGGGCCGCGCTCGCGGCCTGGCTCGCCGACGACGAGCCGGCCGCCCTGCCCGAGCTCGCGGCCCTCGCGGCCCGGGACAACCGCGCCGCGCAGATCCTGCTGGCGCTGATCGACCGCGTCGCGGTCTACCAGGGCCCCTGGCTGCTGCGACGGGACCGCGCGACGCGGCTGGCCCTCACCCGGGCCCCCGGCGGCCTCTCCGGGCGGAGCTGGATGGCCGAGGCCGCCGCCGACACCCCCCTCGCCGCCCTCTGGATGCAGCGCGACGCCACCGGCACCGCCCCGGAGACCGCGCTCGCCTTCGCCGGCATGGGCGAGCAGCGCGCCGCCCGCGAGACGCTGCAGGCCCTCGCCCGGCGCCAGCAGCACGGCTTCGCCGCCATCGCCGACGACCCGCGCTACCCGGCCGAGCTCCGCCACCTCGTCTGGCGCGAATGGGCGGAGACGCCGGAAGGCGCCGCGCGGGCGGCGGCCGAGATCGCGGCGCTGATGCCGGGCGACCCGCAGATCCGCCGCTTCGAGGACCGCCCGCTCGACCAGGCCGCCACCGACGCCTGGCTCGCCGCCGCGCCGCTCGCGGCGCCGCTCCGCGCCACCTGCGGGGCCTTCTGCCCGCGCACGCCGCTCACCTGCCGCCGCGCCGCCTTCTTCCTCGTCGAGGGCCATGGCGGCCTCGCCGAGTTCGGCACCCCCTCGGAGACGCTGATCCCGCCCGCGATCTGGAACGCCAGCCCGCGCGGCACCCGGGCGCTCCTGCGCGTCCCGACCGCCCGCGACCGCTTCGGCTACGAGACCGCGGTCGCCGTCCGCGCCGGGGACGCCTGCCTCGCCGACGCCCTCGCCGCCGAGGTCGCCCGCTTTCACCGGTGATACGCGATCTAGCCCCAGCGTCACCGTTGCCCCCGGCCGTGCTCATCGCGAGCGGTGCCGTGCAGGAGCGGCAAAGCGATCACCCGCTTCGCGTGGGACGCCTCAGGCCGGCCGGAACTCCAGCGCCACCCCGTTGATGCAGTAGCGCAGGCCCGTCGGCGGCGGCCCGTCGGGGAAGACATGCCCGAGATGGCTGCCGCAGGTGGCGCAATGCACCTCGGTCCGCACCATCCCGAGGCTGCGGTCCACCGTCGTCTCGACCGTCCCCTCCACCGGCTCGTTGAAGCTCGGCCATCCGGTCCCGCTCTCGAACTTCACCTTGCCCTCGAAGAGCGTCTCGCCGCAGCCGGCGCAGGCGAAGCTCCCCGGCCGCTTCTCGTGCAAGAGCGCACAGCTCCCCGGCCGCTCCGTCGCGTGCCCGCGCATCACCGCATACTGCTCGGGGCTGAGCAGCGCCCGCCATTCCGCCTCGCTGCGGGTGACCCTGTAGCCCTTCGTCTCCGTGCCCATCGCAAAACTCCCGGTCAATGCCCCGGATCTAGTCCCCCGGGCTCGTCCCGCCAGCCGTCCCGCGTTTACCTTGGTTGAAATGTGGTTAACGGCGCGACCACTTTCCTAGCAAAATCAACGATATGACCAAGTGGGCACGCGTGCCCACCCCGTGCCTGCTCAGCCCTTCATCCCTTCCCAGAACCCCTTCACCCGCGAGAAGAAGTCCTGCGTCTCCGGGCTGTTGTCGCCTCCGGCCTCCTCGAACTCGCGCAGCAGCTCCCGCTGCCGGTGGCTGAGGTTGACCGGGGTCTCGACGGCCAGCTCGATATAGAGATCGCCCGCGCCCGCCCCGCGCAGCGCCGGCATCCCCTTGCCGCGCAGCCGGAGCTGCTTGCCCGACTGGACGCCCGCCGGCACCTTCACCCGCATCTTGCCGCCGTCGAGCGTCGGCGCGTCGATCTCGCCGCCGAGCGCCGCCGTCGTCATCGAGACCGGGATGCGGCAGTAGAGGTTCTGGTTGTCGCGCTCGAAGATCGGATGCGCCTCGACCTCGATGAAGATGTAGAGATCGCCGGCCGGCCCGCCGCGCGCCCCCGGCTCCCCCTCGCCGGCCAGCCGGATCCGCGTCCCCGTCTCGACCCCGGCCGGGATGTTGACGTTGAGCGTGCGGTCCTTGCGCACCCGCCCCGAGCCGGCGCAGCTCGTGCAGGGGTTCTTGATGATCTGCCCCCGCCCGCCGCAGGTCGGGCAGGTTCGCTCCACGGTGAAGAAGCCCTGCTGCGCCCGCACCTTGCCGTGCCCCGAGCAGGTCGGGCAGGTGGCGGGCTCGGCCCCGCCCTGGGCGCCGGTGCCGTGGCAGACCTCGCAGGCCGCGCTCGACGGCACGGTGATCGAGGCCTGCTTGCCGTGGAAGGCCTCCTCGAGCTTCAGCCGGAGGTTGTAGCGCAGGTCCGACCCGCGCGCCGCCCGCTGCCCGCGCCCGCGGCCCCCGCTCATGAAGTCGCCGAAGAGGTCGTCGAAGACGTCCGAGAAGGAGCCGAAGTCCATCCCCGGCCCGCCGCGGAAGCCGCCGGCGCTGGCGCCGTTGCCGTTCTCGAAGGCGGCATGGCCGAAGCGGTCGTAGGCCGCCTTCTTCTGCGCGTCCTTCAGGACGTCATAGGCCTCGTTGACCTCCTTGAAACGCGCCTCGCTCTTCGGGTCGTGCCGGTTGCGGTCGGGATGGTGCTCCATCGCCTTCTTGCGGAAGGCCTTCTTGATCTCGCCATCGGACGCTTGGCGTCCGACCCCGAGCACATCGTAGTAGTCGCGTTTCGCCATCCCGGATCCGTTCCCGTCAAACGACGAAATGGCCCCCGGATCCGGGGGCCATCCCAGCTATCCTCGCGGATCAGGACTTCTTGTTGTCCTGGTCGAGATCCTCGAAGTCGGCGTCCACCACGTCGTCGTCCGAGGCGGTGCCCGTCGTCGCGCCGTCGCCCGGGGCCGCACCGGCCTCGGCCTCCTGCTGCGCCTTGTAGATCGCCTCGCCGAGCTTCATCGACGCCTCGGTCAGGTCCTGGGCGCGGGCGCGGATCTTCTCCGCATCCTCGCTCTCCATCGCCTCCTTCAGCGCCTTGATCGACAGCTCGATCGCCTCGACCGTGGTCGGGTCGACCTTGTCGCCATGCTCCTGCACCGACTTCTCGGTGCCGTGGATCAGGCTCTCGGCCTGGTTCCGCGCCTCGACCAGCTCGCGCCGCTGCTTGTCGGCCTCGGCATTCTCCTCGGCCTCCTTGATCATCTTCTCGATGTCGGCGTCCGAGAGCCCGCCCGAGGCCTGGATGGTGATCTTCTGCTCCTTGTTCGTCCCCTTGTCCTTGGCGGAAACGGAGACGATGCCGTTGGCATCAATGTCGAAGGTCACCTCGATCTGCGGAATGCCGCGCGGGGCCGGCGGGATCTGCTCGAGGTTGAACTGGCCGAGCAGCTTGTTGTCGGCCGCCATCTCGCGCTCGCCCTGGAAGACCCGGATCGTCACCGCGTTCTGGTTGTCCTCGGCGGTGGAGAAGATCTGGCTCTTCTTGGTCGGGATCGTGGTGTTGCGGTCGATGAGCCGGGTGAAGACGCCGCCCAGCGTCTCGATGCCGAGCGAGAGCGGGGTCACGTCGAGCAGCACGACGTCCTTCACGTCGCCCTGCAGCACGCCGGCCTGGATCGCGGCGCCGACGGCGACGACCTCGTCCGGGTTGACGCCCTTGTGCGGCTCCTTGCCGAAGAACTTCTGCACCTCCTCGATGACCTTCGGCATGCGGGTCATGCCGCCGACGAGGACGACCTCGTCGATCTCGCCCTTGGAGACGCCGGCGTCCTTCAGCGCGTTCTGGCAGGGCTTCAGCGTCTTGGCGATCAGGTCGGCGACCAGGCTTTCGAGCTTCGCCCGCGTCAGCTTCATCACCAGGTGGAGCGGCTGGTGCGTCTTCGGGTCCATCGAGATGAACGGCTGGTTGATCTCGGTCTGGCTGGCGCTCGAAAGCTCGATCTTCGCCTTCTCCGCAGCCTCCTTCAGCCGCTGCAGCGCCATCTTGTCCTTGGTCAGGTCGACGCCCGACTCCTTCTTGAACTCGTCGGCCAGGTACTGGACGATGCGCATGTCGAAATCCTCGCCGCCGAGGAAGGTATCCCCGTTGGTGGACTTCACCTCGAAGAGCCCCTCGTCGATCTCGAGGATCGAGATGTCGAAGGTGCCGCCGCCGAGGTCGTAGACCGCAATCGTCTTGGTGCCGGACTTGTCGAGCCCGTAGGCGAGCGCTGCCGCCGTCGGCTCGTTGATGATCCTGAGCACCTCGAGCCCGGCGATCTTGCCGGCGTCCTTGGTGGCCTGCCGCTGGGCGTCATTGAAGTAGGCCGGAACGGTGATGACCGCCTGGCTCACCTTCTCGCCGAGGTAGGACTCGGCGGTCTCCTTCATCTTCTGCAGGATGAAGGCGGAAATCTGGCTGGGGGAGTACTTCTCGCCCTTGACCTCGACCCAGGCGTCGCCGTTCGGCCCGGGGACGATCTTGTAGGACACCATCTCCTTGTCCTTGGCGACCATCGGGTCGTCGGTGCGGCGGCCGATCAGCCGCTTGATGGCGAAGAGGGTATTCTCGGAATTGGTGACCGCCTGGCGCTTGGCGGCCTGGCCGACCAGCCGCTCGTCGTCGGTGAAGGCGACGATCGAGGGCGTGGTGCGCGCCCCCTCGGAATTCTCGATCACGCGGGCCTGCGATCCGTCCATGATGGCGACGCAGGAGTTGGTGGTGCCGAGGTCGATACCGATGACTTTAGACATGCACGATCCTTTCAAGCGGCGATTTCACGGGCTGGCCCGGCAAGGAGGCACCCGCCCGTCATCCCTGGATCCGATCCTCACGGGCGCGTGCGGATCAGCGGTTGCAGGCTATATAGGAGCCGGGTTTTTCGCTCGCAAGCAGGCGGCCGGACCGCCGGCGGGCTTTTTCCGGGGGAATGCGCGATGATCCGGCCGACGGTCTCCATGGGCGGCTTCGAGATCCGCAAGGGCTGGCTCGACCCCGCCGCCCAGGCGGCGATGGCCGCCGACATCCGCGCCGTCGCCGCGGCGGCGCCTTTCTTCGCCCCGCTCACCCCCTGGGGCAGGCCGATGAGCGTGCGCATGACCTCTGCGGGGCGCTACGGCTGGTTCACCGACCGCAGCGGCTACCGCTACGTCGACCGCCACCCCTCCGGCGTCCCCTGGCCGCCGATCCCGGCCTCCGTGCTCGCGGTCTGGCGCGCCCTCGTCCCGGCCGGGCGCGACCCCGACTGCTGCCTGGTCAACCACTACGCCGCGACCGCGCGGATGGGCATGCACCGCGACGCGGACGAGAAGGACTTCTCCTTCCCCGTTCTCTCGATCAGCCTCGGCGACAGCGCCCTCTTCCGCATGGGCGGCCCGAGCCGCAGGGACCCGACCTCGACCGTCCTTCTCGAATCGGGCGACGTCGTCGTCTTCGGTGGCCCGGCGCGCCTCGCCTACCACGGCATCGACCGCATCCGCGCCGGCAGCTCGACGCTGCTGCCCGAGGGCGGGCGGATCAACCTCACCTGCCGCGTGGTCGACTGACGCCGCTCAGTTGGTCGGCCCGCTGCCGTGATGCTCGGCGAGTTCCTCCGGATGCTCGAGCTCGACGGGGCGGTGGCGCATGAAGTGGTTCCACGCCCAGGTCAGCGCCCAGAGCAGAACCCCGATCCCGAGCAGCCAGGCGGCGATCCGGTACTGCGGCAGCTGCGCCGCGCTGCGCGCCCAGGGCCCGGCGAGATAGGCGCAGCTCGCCGCGCCGACCCAGGGCACCCAGCGGGGCGCGCGGAAGTGGGCGTGGCCGACCGCCTGGCTGCGCAGCACGAGCAGCGCGATGTTGACGATGGTGAAGACGCAGAGCAGCAGCAGCGCCGTCGTGCCGCCGAGCAGGCTGATCGCCTGCGCCTGGCTGTTCGTCACCACGAAGTAGATGAGCCCGAAGGCGATCGCCGTGGTGAAGAGGATCGACACCCAGGGCGTGCGGCGGGTGGGATGCACCGTCCCGAGCACGTGCGGCAGCACCCCCTGCCGCGCCAGCCCGTAGAGCAGCCGGCTCGCCATCAGCATGTTGATGAGCGCCGAGTTCGCCACTGCGAACATGCCGATGAAGGGGAAGATCCTGTCGAAGGGCAGCCCCGGGGCGCCCGCCCGCACCACCTGGGTGAGCGCCGAGCCCTTGGCGGGATCGACCAGGTCGCCGACCGGCACCAGCGCCACGGCGCAGATCGAAACGAGGACATAGATGAGCCCGGTGATGCCGAGCCCGGTCAGCATCATCCGCGGGAAGTCGCGCACCGGGTCGGTGCACTCCTCGGCCATGTTGACCGAGTCCTCGAACCCCACCATCGCGAAGAAGGCGAGCGAGGTGGCCGCGGTCAGCGCCATGAAGGCGCCCTTCTCCTCCGACGAGCGGAAGATCATCACCTCGGAGAAGTCGGCCCGCCCCTGGCTCATCGCCCAGAAGCCGATCAGGATGATCATCAGCAGGCCCGAGAGCTCGACGCAGGTCAGCACCACGTTCGCCTTCACGCTCTCGCCGACGCCGCGGAAGTTGACCGCGGCGACGATCACCATGAAGCCGAGCGCCAGGGCGAGGATGCCGGCGCTGCCCGCCTCGAAGCCGAGGCCGAAGCCGTCGGAGAGGAAGCCCGCGAAGGCGTTCGACGCCGTCGAGGCCGAGGTGATCCCCGAGCACATCACGGTGAAGGCGACGAGGAAGGTCAGGAAGTGCACGCCGAAGGCGCGGTGGGTGTAGAGCGCGGCGCCGGCCGCCTGCGGATAGCGGGTGACGAGCTCGAGATAGGAGAGCGCGGTGATCGTCGCGACGGCGAAGGCGACCAGGAAGGGCGCCCAGGCCGCCCCGCCCACCTCGCCGGCGACGGTGCCGGTCAGCGCATAGACCCCGGTCCCGAGGATGTCGCCGACGATGAACAGGAGAAGGAGCTTCGGCCCCATCACCCGGTTGAGCTCGGTCTCGTGCGGGGTGGCGTGCTGCGGGGTCGCCGGCGATGCGGTGGTGGCCATCCTTGTCCCTCCCTGCGATCATCGCGGAACGAGCGTCCCCCCAAGGGCGGCTCGGGTCAAGCGCAAGTCCCACTCGGGGTTTGCAAAGCGGCCCGGCGCGGTCCATACCGGCACCCGTTCGTCACGGAGTAACGGAGTACCCATGGACTACGCCCGCATCGTCCCGACCATCCGCCAGCTCGCGCTCGACGCCGGGGCGGCCATCATGCAGGTCTATGACGGCGCCGACTTCGAGGTCCGCTCGAAGGCCGACGCCTCGCCGGTCACCGAGGCGGACGAGCGCGCCGACCGCATCATCTCGCGCGGCCTCGCCGCCGCCTTTCCCGAGATCCCGGTCGTGACCGAGGAGCAGGCCGAGAGCCACGGCGTGCAGGCGCCGGTCTTCTTCCTGGTCGACCCGCTCGACGGCACCAAGGAATTCGTACAGCGCCGCGGCGACTTCACCGTGAACATCGCGCTGATCGAGGACGGCGTCCCGACCCGCGGCGTGGTCTACGCCCCGGCAAAGGACCGGCTCTTCTATACCGACGCCGCCGGCCGGTCGCAGGAGGAAGCCGCGCCCTTCGGCGCCACCCCCGGCGCGCTCACCCCGCTTCGCGTCGGCCGGCCCGACCCGGCGGCGCTCGTCGTCGTCGCCTCCAAGTCGCACCGCGACAAGGCGACCGACGACTATATCGCCCGCTACTCGGTCGGCGACTTCCGCTCGGCCGGCTCCTCGCTCAAGTTCTGCCTGGTCGCCGCCGGCGAGGCCGACCTCTATCCCCGGCTCGGGCGGACGATGGAATGGGACACCGCCGCCGGCCAGGCGGTGCTCCTCGGCGCCGGCGGCAAGGTGGTGCGCTTCGACGACCACGCGCCGCTCGCCTACGGCAAGGCCGGCTTCGAGAACCCCTTCTTCATCGCCTGCGCACCCGGCATCGAGCTCATCGCGGGCTGACCGGTGGCCGTTCTCGTCGTCATCCCGGCGCGCTACGCCTCGACCCGCTATCCCGGCAAGCCGCTCGTCGAGCTCGCCGGCGCCACCGGCGAGCGGCGCAGCCTGATCCGCCGCAGCTGGGAGGCGGCCCGCTCGGTCGCCGGCGCGGGCCGCGTGGACCACGTCATCGTCGCGACCGACGACGAGCGCATCGCCGAGGCCGCCCGCGGCTTCGGCGCCGAGGTGGCGATGACGCCCGACACCTGCCGCAACGGCACCGAGCGCTGCGCGCTGGTGGCGCGCGACCTCGCCGGCGCGGACGACATCGTCGTCAACCTCCAGGGCGACGCGCCGCTCACCCCGCCCTGGTTCGTCGAGGCGCTGGTCGAGGCGATGCGCGCCGACCCGGCCAGCCTCGTCGCGACGCCGGTGCTGCGCTGCGACGCCGAAACGCTGGCGGGCTTCCTCGAGGACCGGCGCAACGGCCGGGTCGGCGCCACCACCGCCGTCTTCGACCGCGCGGGCCGGGCGCTCTACTTCTCCAAGGAGGTCATCCCCTATACCGGCCGCGCCCTCGGCCCGGAGGAGGAGATCCCGGTCTTCCACCATGTCGGCGTCTATGCCTACCGGCGGGCGGCGCTCGATCCCTATCCCGAGTGGCCGATGGGCCCGCTCGAGACCTGGGAGGGGCTCGAGCAGCTCCGTTTCATGGAGAGCGGCGTGCCCGTCCGCTGCGTCGAGGTCGAGGCGCTCGGCCGTGCCTTCTGGGAGCTCAACAACCCGACCGACGTGCCGCGCATCGAGGCGATCCTCGCGCGGCTCGGCCTGCCGTGAACCGGGCACGGTGAACCTTGGCGGCAGGTTGCCGTCGAACGAGTGCGTGATTGTATTTCGCAGACCGGCGGCTAGAGTGCCGCGCGAAACGAGACCCCGGTCCGCGACCAGATCTGGAGCGAGATTTCATGGCCAACAGGGTGACGAAAGCGGTCTTTCCGGTCGCGGGGTTCGGCACGCGCTTCCTGCCTGCCACCAAGTCTGTCCCGAAGGAGATCCTGCCGCTCGTCGACCGCCCGCTGATCCAGTACGCGATCGACGAGGCGCGCGCCGCCGGGATCAGCGAGTTCATCTTCATCACCTCCCGCGGCAAGAGCGCGCTCGAGGACTATTTCGACAGCGCCCCCGAGCTCGAGGCGGCGCTGCGCGAGGGCAACAAGACCAGGCTCCTCGACACGCTGAAGCAGACCGACATGGAGAGCGGCGCCGTCGCCTACGTCCGGCAGCACGAGCGCCGCGGGCTCGGCCACGCGGTCTGGTGCGCGCGCCGGCTGATCGGCGACGAGCCCTTCGCGGTCATGCTGCCCGACGACGTGATCGACGCCGAGAAGCCCTGCCTGCAGCAGATGATCGAGGCCCACGCCGAGACCGGCGGCAACATGGTCGCGACCATGGAGGTCGCGCGCGAGAGCGTCTCCTCCTACGGCATCGTCGATGTGGACACCTCGACCGGAGCCGCCTCGATGCCGGTCAGGAGCATGGTGGAGAAGCCGAGGCCCGAGGTCGCGCCCTCGAACATGGCGGTGATCGGCCGCTACATCCTGACGCCGCAGGTGCTGCGCAACCTCGACGACGTCGAGGCGGGGGCCGGCGGTGAGATCCAGCTCACCGACGCGATCGCCGCCGAGATCGCCGCCGGCAGGGACGTGAGGGCCTTTCGCTTCGAGGGCCGCCGCTTCGACTGCGGCACCCAGCCCGGCTATCTCCAGGCCACCGTCGCCTTCGGCCTGGCCCGGCCCGAGCTGCGGGACGAGTTCCGCGACTTCCTGCGCTCCTTCGTCTGCAGCGAGACGGGCGCACCGGGGAAGGCGGCTGCCGGCAGCCGCTAACGAAGGTTTCCCTCCGGCTAACGCGACCAGATATTCCAGCAATATCAGTCTCTTGGCGGGTGTCTGGCGTGCAAGACACCCGCACGGGTCACGGTCAGGCGGCCTGCTCCGCCTTGCCGTCGGTCAGGATCGCGTAGAGCGCCGAAGGGTCGAAGGTCGAGCGGAGCTTGGCGCAGACCGCCTCGCTGCGGAGCGTCCGCGACACCCGGGCCAGCGCCTTGAGATGCTCCGCCCCGGCCGATTCCGGCGCGAAGAGCGCGAAGACCAGATCGACCGGCTGCCGGTCGATCGACTCGAAGTCGACCGGCTTCTCCAGGCGCACGAAGAGCCCGAGCACGGTCCCCACCCCCGCGAAGCGGGCATGCGGAATCGCCACGCCGCGGCCGACGCCCGTCGGCCCCAGTGCCTCGCGATCCATCAGCGCGCGATAGACGGTCTCCGACGGCAGCCCGTAGACGGCCTCCGCCATTTCCGCGAGATCCTGCAGCAGCCGCTTCTTGCTCGTCGCCTTGACGGGCGCGCGAACGGCCTCGATGCCGATGATCTCCGATAGCTCCATGGACCGGAACTCCTCTTGACCCCTCGCCCCTCAGAGGGGGCGGCGGGGGTCGATCCAGCCGATGTTTCCGTCCTGCCGCCGGTGCACGACGTTGACCCCGCCGTGCGCCTCGTTGCGGAAGACCAGAAGATCGGCCCCGGCCAGCTCCATCTGCATCACCGCCTCGCCGACGGACAGCAGCTGGACCTGGGTCTCCGTCTCGGCAACGATGACTGGCTGCAGGCTGGCGGGTTCGCCCTCCCCCTCGTCTCCTTCCCCGGCAAGTATGTAGGACGAGGCACCTATGGCTTCAATCGGGTCCTGCCGGTCGCGGTGGTGGTCCTTCAGCCGGCGCTTGTACCGGCGGAGCTGCTTGTCCATCCGCTCCACCGCCCCGTCGAAGGAGGCATAGATCTCCTCCGCCCGCGCCGTGGCCTGCGCCTTCATGCCGGTCGGCAGATGCACCGAGGAATCGGTGACGAAGAGGTGCCCCTCCTTCGAGAAGGTCACCACGGCCTCGACCGGGCGGTCGAAGTACTTCGACACCGCCTCGCCGAGGCGATCCTCGACATGCTGCCGCAAGGCCTCGCCGATATCGATCTGTTTGCCGCTGACCTGAATGCGCATAGCGTCGCCCCGCTTTCCCCGACCACTCATCCGGCTCCGCCGCGTTTCGGCGGTCCCTATGGACGGCTCGGATTCCATTGTCAATCGCGTGCGCCGCCGGCCTGAGAACTCCCCACCGCTCGGGGAGCGGAAAGCGAGCTCCTCAGGCGCCGGCGCTCCACGGAAGACGGGATGCCCATCCCTTCACGGTATTTGGCGACCGTCCGTCGCGCAATACCAATCCCCTCGCCCTTGAGGAGAAGGACGAGCTTGTCGTCCGACAGGCTGCCCGGCCGCCGCTCGCCCTGGACCAGCCCGCGGATGCGCTCCTGGACCGCCGCCGCGGAGAAGGCCTCGCCGCCCGCGACGGCCTGGATCGCCGAGCTGAAGAAGAAGCGGAAGTCGAAGCATCCCTGTTCGCATGAGATGTACTTTCCCGTCGCTACGCGACTGACGGTTGATTCGTGCAGCCCGAGGCTTCCCGCCACCGCCCGCTGGGTCAGCGGCTTCAGCTCCGAGACGCCGGTGCGGAAGAAACGGTCCTGCCGCGCGACGATCTCGGTCGCCACCCGCAGGACGGTCCGCGCCCGCTGCTCGAGGCTCCGCACCAGCCAGCGGGCGCTGGCGCGGCATTCGGAGATGAAGGCGGCGGCGCCGGCGTCGTGCCCGCCGACGCTGGCGGCATAGACGTTGTTCGTCAGCACCCGCGGCAGGGCGTCCGTGTTGAGCTCCACGACCCACCCGCCGTCGGACCCGCGGCGGACATGGACGTCCGGGACGGCGCTCTGCACCGTCTCGCGGGCGAAGCGGAGGCCTGGCCGGGGGTCGAGCGCGCGAAGCTCGGCCAGCATGTCGGCGACGTCCTCGGCGTCCACGCCGCAGCGCGCCTCGAGCTCGCCGAGCCGGCCCTGCGCCACCAGCGGCAGGTTGTCGAGCATCGCCTGCATCGCCGGGTCGAGCCGGTCGCGCTCGGCGAGCTGCAGCGCCAGGCACTCCTTCAGGTTGCGCGCCCCGACCCCCGTCGGCTCGCAGGCCTGCACGAGCTCTAGCCCGGCCAGCACCTCGGCCGGCCGCAGCCGATGCCGCGCCGCCACCTCGGCGAGCGGCACGCGCAGGTAGCCGTCCTCCTCCAGCTCATCGACCAGGGCGAGCGCCGCCTGCACCACCGCCGGCAGCGCACGCATTGCGCCGACCTGCGCGCGCAGATGGCCGAAGAGCGTCTCCTCCTCGGCCAGCGTGTCGAGATAGCTCCCCTCGCCGCCGCCCGGCCGCACCCCCCCGGCGGGGGGCGGCGCGAGTTCGAGCAGCGGGTTCTTCTCGACCTCCGTCGCCAGGTACTCGGCGAGCTGGACGCCCGACATCTGCAGCAGCTTGATCGCCTGCTGAAGCTGCGGCGTCATCACCAGAGACTGGCTCTGACGCAGCTCCATCCGCGGCGAGAGCGCCATCAGCCCGGCGCCTCAGATGCGGAAGCTCTCGCCAAGATAGACCCGCCGGACATTGTCGTCGCGCACCACTTCTTCGGGCGTCCCGGTCATCAGCACCGTGCCGTCGTGCAGGATATAGGCTCGGTCGACGATTTCCAGCGTCTCGCGCACGTTGTGGTCGGTGATCAGAACGCCGATCCCGCGGTCCTTCAGGTGCCGCACCAGGTTGCGGATATCCATGACCGCGAGCGGGTCGACGCCGGCGAAAGGCTCGTCGAGCAGGACGTAGTTGGGCTGCGTCGCGAGGCAGCGGGCGATCTCCACCCGCCGCCGCTCGCCGCCCGAGAGCGCGATCGCCGGGGCGCGGCGCAGGTGGGTGATCGAGAATTCGCCCATCAGCTCGTCGAGCATCTCGTGCCGCTTCTCGGGGTCCGGCACGCTGATCTCGAGGATGGCGCGGATATTGTCGGCCACCGTCAGGCCGCGGAAGATCGAGGCCTCCTGCGGCAGGTAGCCGATACCGAGCTTGGCCCGGCGGTACATCGGCAGCCAGGTCACCTCCTGCCCGTCGATCAGGATGGTGCCGCGGTCGGGCGGCACCAGGCCGGCGATGGCGTAGAAGCAGGTGGTCTTGCCCGCCCCGTTCGGGCCGAGCAGCGCCGCCACCTCGCCGCGGTGCAGGCGGAGCGACACGTCGCGCAGCACCGGGCGCCCCTTGTAGCTCTTGGCGAGGTTCCTGACATCGAGCCCGGTGGCCGACCCGGCAGTCCGCACGTCGGGTTGCGCGGTATCGAGCGGGGCCGTCACCGGGCGGCGCCGGGCTGGCTGCCGGGAACGAAGATCGTCTGCACCCGGCCCTCGAGGCGGCCGGTGCCCCTGTTGAGGTCGATGTCGAGCCGCTCGCTCGAGAGGGCATTCTGCCCCTGGGTCAGAAGGACGTTGCCGTCCATGACGATCGTGCCCGCCGCCACCTCGTAGACGGCATGATCGGCCTCCGCCGCCTCCGTCCCGTTGGCGATCGTCACGTTGCCGGTCGCGATCATCCGCTGCACCTTGCCGGTCTGCTGCGTCGAGGCCTCGTCGTAGAAGACCTCGACCCGGTCGGCCGCGAGCCGCAGCGTGCCCTGGCCGACCTTGACCTGGCCGGTGAAGACCGCGGTGCCGGCCGCCTGATCGAGGTCGAGCCGGTCCGAGGTGATCTCGACCGGCAGCGAGCTGTCGTGCTGCAGGCCTCCGAACGGCACCTCCGCCTGCGCGAACGCAAGCCCCGGCAGCACGACAGCCACGATCGCCAGAAACCTGCGCATTCCCATCCTCATCCGGGGTCGGGCGGATCGTATACCAGCCGCACGCCGTCTGAGAAGGAGAACCGTCGCGCCTCGCCGGTCGCCGCGGCCGGGGCCACGTGCAGGCTGCCCGAGGTGATCTCGCCGAGGGGCCCCGTGGTCAGCACCTCGTCCCCGGCGACGAAGGCCCCCGCGCGCAGGTCGATCGTCGCCTTGTCGGCGGCGAGGCGATAGCCGTCCGAGGTGGTGATGACGACCTGGCCCGAGAGGTCGAGCCGCTGGGTCGGGATGTCGAGATCGCCGCGCTCGGCGCTCACCGTCACCTCCGGCCCGTTGTGGAGCTGCAGCGTCCCGGCGAGCGTCGTGATCCGCGCCCGCTCGGGCGGGGCCGCGTCGGGCTCGACGAGGGCGGCGGTGAAGCGGAAGCGGTCGTTGCCGCTGGTGGTGCCGGTGAAGGTCGGATTGTCGATCCTGAGGCCGCTCCCCAGCGCCTCGACGTCTCCCGGCGAGAAGACCACGTTGCCGGCCAGCCGGTCGTCGGTCTGCACCAGGAAGAGCGAGGCGAGCAGGCCGACCGCCACCAGCGGCAGCCCGACCTTCAGGACCGCCACGACCCGCGAGTGCAGCCCCGGCCCCACCGCCATGGCTCACACCACGCCGGCGCGCAGGCAGTCGTGGACGTGCAGGATGCCCGCCGGCCGGCCGGGGGCCTCGGGTGCGATGCAGAAGAGCGTGGTGATCTTGCCGGCGTTCATCACCTTCAGCGCCTCGGAGGCGAGGGCGGTGGTGGCGATCGTCCGCGGGGCGCGGGTCATCACCTCGTCCACCCGCCGCTCGAGCAGGCCGGCCATGTGGCGCCGGAGGTCGCCGTCGGTCACGATCCCGACGAGCGCGCCGGAGGCATCGACCACGCCGACCACGCCGAACCCCTTGCGGGTCATCTCGAGCAGCGCCTCGCCCATCGGCAGGCCGGTGGCGACGAGCGGCATCTCCGCGCCCGCGTGCATGAGGTCGGCGACCTTGGCGAGCCGCGCGCCGAGCCGCCCGCCCGGGTGCAGCCCGGCGAAGTCCTCGGGCGTGAAGGCGCGGCTCTCCATCAGCGCCACCGCCAGCGCGTCGCCGAGCGCGAGCGTCATCGTGGTCGAGGTGGTGGGCGCGAGGCCGACCGAGCAGGCCTCGGGCGCCGGCGGCAACACGAGCGCGATGTCGGCCGCCCGCAGCAGCGTCGAGTCGGCCTTGCCCGCCACCCCGATCAGCGGAATGCCGAAGCGGCGGGTATAGGCGATGAGATCGGCGAGCTCGGGCGTCTCGCCCGAGTTGGAGAGGAGGAGGACGACGTCCTCGGTGGTGATCATCCCGAGGTCGCCGTGGCTCGCCTCCGCCGGGTGGACGTAAAGCGCGGGCGTGCCGGTCGAGGCGAGGGTCGCCGCGATCTTGCGCGCGACGTGCCCGGACTTGCCCATGCCGGAGAGGATGACCCGCCCGCGCGCGGCGAGCATCAGCCCGGCGGCGGCGGCGAAGCCCTCGGGCAGCCGCTCGGCGAGGTCGGCGAGCGCCGCAGCCTCGATGCCGATCACCCGCCGCCCGGTGGCGACGAGCCCGGCCGCGTCCGGCTGTCCGGCCGTGCGCGCCATCAGCTGTGCGCGAAGATGTCGATCTCGCCCCAGCCCGCGAGGTCGAGCCGCGCCCGCTGCGGCAGGAAGTCGAAGCAGGCCTGGGCGAGATCGGTCCGGCCCTCGCGCGCCAGCCGCGCGTCGAGCGCCCCCTTCAGCTGGTGCAGGTAGAGGACGTCCGAGGCGGCATAGTCGATCTGGGCCTGGCTGAGGGTGACCGCGCCCCAGTCGCTCGACTGCTGCTGCTTCGAGATGTCAACCTCGAGCAGCTCGCGCACCAGGTCCTTGAGCCCGTGGCGGTCGGTGTAGGTCCTGACCAGGCGCGAGGCGATCTTGGTGCAGTAGACCGGCGCCGTCAGCACGCCGAAGCGGTTGAGCAGCACCGCGATGTCGAAGCGGCCGAAGTGGAAGAGCTTCAGCGTCGCGGGATCGGCGAGCATCGCCGCGAGGTTCGGCGCCTCGACCGGGCCGGCCGGGATCTGCACCAGGTGTGCGTCGCCGTCGCCACCGGAGAGCTGTACCAGGCAGAGCCGGTCGCGGGCGGGATTGAGGCCCATCGTCTCGGTGTCGATGGCGACCACCGGCCCGAGGTCGAGCCCGTCCGGAAGATCGCCGTGATAGAGAAAACTGGCCATCGGAGCCCTCGCATGCCCGCGCGGGGGCATCTTTCAGCCCCGGCGCACGATGTCCAGCGCTATCGGGACGCATGGCAAGGGGAGCTGCGGCAATTTGAGCAACTTCAAAGACGGCGGCCGATGCCTACTCTATCGGAGCGGAAGGGCCGACGAGTCCGCCGGTACCGCAGCCAGCCCGCGCAAGCCAGCCAGCCAGAACCTAACGCCAAGGAGGCTGTCATGCGCCGACCGTTGCCCGACCTTTCCCGCCGCACGTTCCTGGCCGGCACCGCCGGCCTCGGGGCTTCGCTCGCCGCTCCCGGCCTCTTGCGCGCGGCGGCCGCTCCGCGGCTCGCGCTCTACGGCCCGCCCGCCGGGCCGAGCGTGACGCTCGCCCATGCCGTCGCCACCGGCGCGCTGGCCGATCTCGCGGACGAGGTGTCGCTGACGGTCTGGCGGACCCCGGACGAGCTGCGCGCCGGGCTGACCTCGGGGGCGATCGACCTGTCGGTCGTGCCGGTGCAAGCGGCGGCCAACCTCTACAACCGCGGGCTCGGGCTGCGGCTGGTCAACACGATGACGAACGGGCTGCTCTACATCGTCGCGGGCGAGGGGGCGGTCGGCGGGCTGGCCGGCCTCGCCGGCAAGCGCCTGGCGGTCCCCTTCGTCAACGACACCCCCGACTTCATCCTGCGCGCCCTGCTCGCCCACCACGGCCTCGGCGACTCGGTGACGCTTGAATCCTCGGGGAGCCCGATCGAGGCGGCGCAGCTGCTGCTCGCCGGGCAGATCGACGTCGCCGTCCTCTCGGAACCCTCGTCCACCGTCGCCGTGCTGCGCGGCGGGCAGGCGGGCCGGGCGCTGGCGCGCGCGGTGGACCTGCAGCAGGAATGGGGGGCCGTCACCGGGCTCGGGCCGGTGCTGCCGCAGGCGGGGCTGGCGGTGACCGAGGGCTTCGCGGCGGCGAACCCCGATCTCGTCGGCGAGCTGCAGCGGCGGCTGGCCGAGGTCACGGCGGCGGTGAACGCGGATCCGGCGGCGGCGGCCGCCTCGGCGACCGGGCCGTTGGAGCAGCCGGCGCCGGTGCTGGCGGCCTCGATCCCCTACTCCAACCTGGCGGCGGTCCCGGCGAGCGAGGCGCGGCCGGCCGTCGAGGCGATGCTGAAGCTGATGGCCGCCTCCGATGCGGCGATCATCGGCGGCAAGCTGCCCGACGACGGCTTCTACGCCCTCTGAAAGGGCGCCCGCCCGCACGGGTCCGCACAGTGCGGGCTTTGGGCAACTTGTTGAAAGTGAACGGAAAAGTCATAAACGCTAACCACTTCTCAACCAAGGTTAACGCGCAGCACGGAAGGGGCTCACCGCGTCGGCGGGCCCGTTGGCGGAGGTCGTTCTGAGATGCTCTGGGTCGGGCTCGACCGCCTCGCCCGGCTGGGGCGGTTCCTCTGGTCCGGCTGGGCGGGGCTGGCCGGGCTCGCGCTCCTCGCCGCCCTCTGGCAGGCGGGGCACGAGGCCTATGGCGCCTTCATCCTGCCGGCGCCGCTCGAGACGCTGGCCGCCGCCGCGCGGCTGCTGACCGACGGCAGCGCCCGCGCCATGCTGGCGACGACCGTCGAGCGCGCGGTGACCGGCTTCGCGCTCTGCGCGCTGGCCGGCACCGTCGCCGGCGTCGCGGCCGGCTATTCGCCCGCCACGCTGCGCATCGCCCGCCCGATCCTGACGGTCATCCTCGGCGTGCCGCCCATCGCCTGGATCGTGCTGGCGATGATCTGGTTCGGCACCGGCGACGGCACCGTCGCGATCACCATCCTGATCTCCGCCACCCCCATCGTCTTCGTCGGCGCGGTCGAGGGGGTGGTAACGCGCGACCGAGGGCTCGACGCCATGGCGAAGGCCTTCGGCGCCGGCCCCGTCCGGCGCTTCACCCATGTCGCGGTGCGGCAGATCGCGGCGCACCTCTTTCCCGCGCTGCTGCTCGCGCTCGGCACCGCCTTCAAGGTGGCGGTGATGGCCGAGCTCCTCGCCAACGCCGGCGGGGTCGGCGGCGCGCTGGCCCGGGCGCGCGCCATGCTCGACGTGGCCGAGGCGCTCGCCTGGGTGAGCCTCGCCGTCGCGGCGCTGATCCTGGTCGAATACGGGCTGATCCGCCCGGCCCGCGCCGAGCTCGAGCGCTGGCGCGACGCCGCCGCGCCCTGGGGGGTGAAGCGGTGAGCCTGCTCGAGCTCTCCGGCATCGGCCATGCCTTCTTCGGCCGCACCGTGCTCGAGGGCATCTCGCTCGCGGTCGCGCCCGGCGAGATCGTCGCGCTGGTCGGGCCGTCCGGCTCGGGCAAGTCGACGATCGCCCATATCGCCGCCGGGCTGGAGGAGCCGCGCGACGGGCAGGTCGCCCGCCGCTACGCCCGCCACGCCATGGTATTCCAGGACCCGCGGCTGATGCCCTGGGCGACGGCGGCCGGCAACATCGGCTTCCCGCTGCGCCTGGCGCGCCGGCCGCGCCGGGATCGCGGCGCCAGCGTCCTCGCCGCGGCGGCCCGCGCCGGGCTGGAGGCCGAGGACCTCGGGAAGTATCCGGTCGAGCTCTCGGGCGGCATGCGCCAGCGGGTGGCGATCGCCCGGGCGCTGGTCGTCGAGCCCGACTTCGTCTATTTCGACGAGCCCTTCACCGCGCTCGACGTGGCGCTGAAGCGGCGGATGCAGGATCTCGTGATCGAGGCGGCGCGCGGGGCGCGCTTCGCGGCGCTCTTCATCACCCACGACCTGATGGAGGCGATCCGCATCAGCCACCGCATCCTCGTCCTCGACCCCTACGGCCGCGGCATCGCCGGCGAAAGGTGGCTGCCGGGGCAGCCGGGCGAGCGCGACGATGCCGAGACCTTCGAGCGGCGGCAGCAGTTCCTGGAGAGGGACGCGCTCTTCGCCCATATCGACGACATCGACGAGCGGGTCAGGCCATGACGCTGCCGCTCTCCCGGGTGCTGTCGGATGAGGGGTTCCGCATCTTCTTCCCGCTGGCGGCGCTGCAGGCCGCGCTCTGGCCGCTGCTCTGGGTCGGCCTCTGGTCGTTCGACCTGCCCTTCGCCCGCGAGCTGCCGCCCGGCGTGTGGCACGCGACGGAGATGATCTTCGGCGCCTGGGGCGCGGCGCTGATCGGCTTCCTGACCACGGCGGTGCCCGAATGGACCAACTCGCCCCGGCTGCGCGGGCGGCCGCTCTGGTGGCTGGCCGGCCTCTGGGGCGCGGCGCGGCTGGCCGGGCTGACCGGCGCCGACGCGCTCGTCCTGCCGGCGGCGCTGGCCGATCTCGCCTGGCTGGGGTTCCTCCTCGCCTATCTCGCCCGCGTCTCGGTCGAGCGCCGGACGACGCGGGTGACCGCCTTCCTCGGGTGGGTCGCGGCGCTGACGCTGGCCGCCGGGCTGGCGCGGCTCGCGATGCTGATCGGCGACGGCGCGGCGGCGGCGGGCTGGCTGCGCATCGCCGGCCTCCTCTTTCTCGGCCTGCTCGGGCTGGCGCTGGCGCGCGTCACCGTGCCCGTCACCAACGTGGTGCTCGATCCGAGCGAGCGGACCTCGCCCTTCCGGCCGCATCCGGGGCGGATGAACCTCGCACCGGGGCTGGTGGCGCTGGCGGTCGCGGGAGAGGTGGCGGGCGTCTCGCCGGCAGTCGGCGGCTTTCTCTGGATCGCGGCCGGGGCCGGCTTCATGGACCGGATGGCCGAGG
>ENA-UOUJ01000425-UOUJ01000425.1-activated-sludge-metagenome-genome-assembly--contig:-NODE-425-length-30248-cov-11.109264_pt1 | contig 30248 bp, 25 predicted proteins | sample MGYA00249839_ERZ747224 | MGnify/ENA primary metagenome ERZ747224 (study PRJEB28782, sample SAMN03220277) | activated sludge metagenome | biome: wastewater; feature: sewage sludge; material... | reverse complement strand
CGGGCGTTTTTTTCTCGCCCACGCCCATCACGTACAGGCCCGATTCGCGCAGCCGGGTGGCCAAGCGGGTGTAGTCGCTGTCGCTGCTCACAATGCAGAAGGCGTCCACGCGGCCGCCGTGCAGCAGGTCCATGGCATCGATGATCAGGGCGCTGTCGGTGCTGTTCTTGCCCTTGGTGTAGGCAAACTGCTGCACAGGCTGGATGGCATTGGCGTTCAGTAGCTCCTTCCAGCCGCTCATGCCGTTGGAGGTCCAGTCGCCATAGATGCGGCGTACGGTGATGGTGCCCTGCTTGGAAACCTCTTCCAGGATGGCGGCCAAGCGGCGCGGGGCCGCGTTGTCCCCGTCGATCAAAATGGCGATGGTGGTGTCCTGCGTCTTTTTCACGCGGTGAAGGTAACGGGCGGGGTGGCGTTGGACCGGTGTGTGGCAACCATGCTTGGTACCGGTGCCACCCCCAAACACGGATGCCCGGCCGAAGCCAGGCATCCGTTCCACCAAGCAGGGCTATTGGATCAGCCCTGCTTCACCAACTGCACGTCGCAGGCGATGCGCACCTCGTCGCTCACCAGCATGCCGCCTGCTTCCAGGGCGGTGTTCCAATTGATGTTCCAGTCCTTGCGGTTCACCTTGCCGCGGATGCTTACACCGGCTTTGGTGTTGCCGTAAGGGTCCTTCATTACCCCGCCCCATTCCACATCCAATTGCACGGGCTTGGTGATGCCGTTCATGTGCAGGTCGCCGAGCAGGGTCCAGCTGCCGTCCTTGTCCACGGATCTGGTGCCGGTGGAGGTGAAAGTGATCTGCGGGTGCTTTTCGCCGCTGAAGAAGTCGGTGCTCTTCAGGTGGCCGTCACGCTGGCCGTTGCCGGTGGTGATGCTGTCCACGTCCGCCCGGAAATGGATCTTGGCCTTGCTGAGGTCGTCGCCCGGTGCCTCGATGTCGGCGTCGAACTTCTGGAAGCTGCCGGTCACGGTGCTGATCATCATGTGCTTCACTTTGAACTGGACCTCGCTGTGGGCGGGATCGATCGTCCATTTTACCTGCTGGGCCTTCGTTCCAGCGGTTTGCGTTGTTTGTGTTTGTGTGGTCATGATCGCATTGGTGTTGATGGTTTGTCAGGTTCAGTTCAATTGCATGGGTACTTCGATCAACAACAGTTCCGCACCGTTGTTCCCCGCCTTGATCTCCAGCACGTCCACATCGGTGATGCCGATGGCGTCGCGGGTGTCCAAGAGATGCCCTTGGAAGGTGGCGCTGCCGTCCACCACCATGGCATACACGCCGTTGCCGGGGCGCTTCAGGCGGTACTCGGCGGTGCGGCCCGCATCGAAGCGGCCGAGATGGAGCCAAGCATCCTGGCCGACCCACATGCCCGCATCGTCCTTGTCAGGCGATACGATCTGCTGGAACTGGTTGTCGCGTTCCCGGGGATCGGGGGTGTACTGCCCATAACGGGGCGTGGTGCCGCGTTGGCGCGGGAAGATCCAGATCTGGAACAACTTACTGCGGTGTGCGGGGTCGGGGTTGAACTCGCTGTGCTGCACCCCGGTGCCGGCGCTCATCACCTGTACGTCCCCTGCCTTGATGACGCCGTGGTTGCCCATGCTGTCCTTGTGTTCCAAGGCGCCCTCGGTCACTAGGGTGATGATCTCCATGTTGTCGTGCGGGTGCGTGCCGAAACCCATGCCCGGCGCGATGGTGTCATCGTTCAGCACGCGCAGGTTGCCAAAATGGATGCGATCGGCATCGTACCAACCGGCGAAGCTGAAGGAGTGCCATGCATTGAGCCAGCCGTGGTCGGCGTGGCCACGGCTGGTGGCTTTGTGCACAAGGGTATGGATCGCGGGGCCGGTCGTGGTGTTCATGGTCCGGGTTTTTGTTTGTTGTGCAAATGTACTTTACATGTAAAATTTATCCAAGCCAATCAAATGACGATGATCGGAAACCTACCGTTGATTTGACGAAGGCAGCGCAGGAGCGCAGGGGAGAAGCACCAACGGTGTGGAACCGCGCAGGAGGGCCGGGCACAACGATCAGGGCGCCACTGCGTTGATGCAGGGCCGCCAACCTCGTTATGCGGCTTTTCCGCAACGGGGTGCTGGTGGAAAAAGATGGACTTCCTATGTTTGCGCCCCTCCGGTGAACGAGCCCAAGGGACCATCCCACCGAAACCGAACCAGCCAACGAGCCTTTTCAAACACGAAACCATTCATCCATGAGCGCAAGCAAATCCGGGAAGCTGTCCAGCCTGTTCGTCGCCTTGGCCTTCCCCTTGGCCTTGGCCGTCAGCATTCTCTTTTACATGTTCGTATTGGGGGATCCGGCCAACTTCGAAGGCGGGGACCCCATCCATGGCCACCCGGTGGCTGAGGATCCGGCCCACACCTTCGGACTGATCCACAAGGGGGGCTTCATCGTACCCATCCTGGTGACGGTGCTGCTGTTGGTGATCACCTTCTCCATCGAGCGCTTCATCACCTTGAAGCGGGCCTCGGGCAAGGGCCGCATCGATGAGTTCCTGCACAATGTGCGGCAATTGCTGGCCAGCGACCGCGTGGACGAGGCCATGACCCTGTGCGACGAACAGAAGGGCAGCGTGGCCAATGTGATGCGCAGCGGCCTGGTGAAGTACAAGACCGTGCTCAACGACGGCAACTTGGACAAGGAAACGCGGATCAACACCGTGAAGCAGGAGATCGAGGAGGCCACCGCCTTGGAGCTGCCCATGCTCAGCAAGAACCTGGTGATCATCTCCACCTGCGCCAGCGTCAGCACCCTGTTCGGCCTGATCGGTACCGTATTGGGGATGATCCGGGCCTTCAGCGCCATGGCCACCGCCGGTGCACCCGATGCCACGGCCCTCTCCACCGGCATCTCCGAGGCCCTGATCAACACCGCCTTGGGCGTGGCCGGCTCGGCCCTGGCCATCATCATGTTCAACTATTTCGGCACCAAGATCGACGGCATCACCCACGGCATCGACGAGGCCGGATTCAGCGTGAGCCAAACCTTGGCCAACCGCAAGTGATCGCCCCCATGTGCTTCGCCACGTACAGCGGATCAAGGTAACCCACGACCATGGCCAAGATCAAGATGCCCCGCTCCAGCCCGGCAATGGACATGACGCCATTGGTGGACCTGGGCTTCCTGTTGGTCACCTTCTTCATGCTCACCGCCCAATTCCGCCCGGAGGAAAGCGTGGTGGTGGACATCCCCAGCAGCCGCAGCCAATCGGCCATTCCCACGGAAAACCTGATGACCGTGGTGGTGGACAGCGCCGGGCGCGTGTTCTGGGACTTCACCGACAAAAAGGTGAGGCGCGAGGTGATCAAGGAAATGGGCAACCGCTACAAGATCCAGTTCACCCCCGAACAGGAACAGCGCTTTGTGAGCCTCGGCGCCATGGGCATGCCCATGCAGCAAATGCCGGCCTATCTTTCACAGGAAGACGCCGTGGGCCGGCACCAGATGGACCTTCAATCCCAAGGGATCCCCATCGACAGCACCAACAACCAGCTGCTGGAATGGATCCGCGTGACCCAACTGATCTTCAGCAGCGGGGCCGATGGCAAGAACCCCATCGTGGCGCTCAAGGGAGACGGAAACGTGGATTATTCCGTTGTGAACAAGGTGATCAAGATCTTCCAAAGCCCCACCGTGAAGATCAACCGCTTCAAGATGATCACCAACTTGGAGGAAAGCAGAATGACGGCAAGCACCTCAACCAAATGAACGTTGGCGTGTACAGCCGGAATGACGAAGCTGAAAACTGAACTGACCTGACCGAGGAAGATGGCAGAAGTGCAACAAGGGGACGGCGGAGGTGGCGGGGGACGCCACAAGAAGAAGCGCGCCAAAAAGGGCAGCACCCACATCGACATGACGCCGATGGTGGACCTGGCGTTCCTGCTGCTCACCTTCTTCATCCTCACCACCACCATGTACAAGCCGTCCACCCTGCAGCTTACCTTTCCGGTGCCGCAGGACGAGCAGCAAAAGAAGGACCTCGAAAAAGTGAACAACGCCTTGACCGTTTTCCTGACCAAGAACGATCAGATCCTCTACTACCGCGATGCCTTCAAGCCCGGTGAAACCCAACTGGCACGCACCAATTTCAACAAGATCACCGAGCTGCTCGTGACGGAAAACAAGTCCACTTTCGACCAAGTGCAGGCGCTCAAGCGCAGGTTCAACGCGAACGAGATCGATCAAATCGCCTACGACACGCTGAAGAACAACATCGAGAAAAGACCCGAAGCCCTGTTCGTGATCATTAAGCCAGACAAGGACGCCAAGTACCGCAACATGATCGACATGGTGGATGAGATGGACATCAGCGGCATTGGCAAATTCGCCGTGCAGGATACCATCAAGCCGGACGAACAGGCGTTGTTGGATGCTGAGAAACTGAAATTCTGAGCGAAATGGCCTTTGCGATCATAATCCTGGTGCTGGTGGCCCTGAGCGTGGTGCTCACCTTGGACACCTCGTGGATGAACGTCCTGCAGGGGACCCGCAATGAACTGGTCTTCGCCAAACGGAACAAGGATTACGGTGCCTATGAGCTGCGCAAGGAGTACACGCGGCGCTTGGCGGTGGCCATGGTGGCCGGGATCGCGCTCTTTGCCGTGGTGGTGGGCACGCCGTACCTCATCACCAAGATGGGCCCGGAACAGGATACCAAGGAGATGGTGCAGATCGTGGAAGTGAACCTGGACAATTTCCGCGACGACCAGCCCGAGGAACCACCGCCGCCGCCGGAGGTGATCGTGCCCCCGCAGCCCCAGATCGAAACCGTGCAGTTCGTGGCCGTGGAAGCCAGTGACGAGCCCGTGGAGGCCCCACCGCCCACACAAGAGGACTTGAGCGAGACCGTGGCCAGCACCACTACCCAGGAAGGCCAGAAGATCGATGCACCGCCGCCGCCCCCTCCGCCCGTGGAAGAGGAAACCTTCGACCTGGCCGCCGTGCAGGAGCAGCCTGAATTCCCCGGGGGAATGGGCAAGATGTACGAATACCTGCAGAAGAACACCAAGTATCCGGACATGGAGTACGACGCCGGGATACAAGGCAAGGTGTGGGTGGAGTTCGTGGTGGAAAGGAGTGGTGAAGTGAGCGATGTGAAGGTGCGCAGGGGCGTGAGCCCGGGCCTGGACAAGGAGGCCTTGCGCGCCGTGAGGTCCATGCCCAACTGGAACCCGGGCAAGATGAACGGGAAGGCGGTGAAGGTGCGCTTCACGATCCCGGTGGACTTCAAGCTGAAGTAGGCGCTCCACCAAGGGCGTGAGGTTATTGCGGCCACGGGAACCACACAGGTCTGCCGTGCACGGCCCGGCCTATGCGGTCAAGCGAACAGATGTGACACCAGCTCGTCCAAGCGGCCCACGGGCACCACTTCGATCGGGCTGCGCTGGGGAAGGCCTTTGGTGCCCTTGGGCACGAAAATGCGGGAGAAGCCCAGCTTGGCGGCCTCTGCGATGCGTTGCTCCGTGCGGGTCACGGGGCGAACTTCGCCGGTAAGGCCCACCTCCCCGGCAAAACAGCATTCCATGGGCACGGGAATGTCGGCATTGCTGCTGAGCACCGCGCAGGCAACCGCCAGGTCCATTGCAGGCTCCTCCACGCGGAAGCCACCGGCCAGGTTGAGGAAAACATCCTTTTGGCCCAAGCGGAAACCGCATCGCTTTTCCAGCACGGCCAGCAGCATGTTCATCCGCCGCAGGTCAAACCCGGTGGCGCTGCGCTGCGGGGTGCCGTACACGGCGGAGCTCACCAGGGCTTGCACCTCAATGAGCAAGGGGCGCATACCGTCCAGGGCCGCAGCCACGCAAACGCCGCTGGGGCGTGGCCCCCGGTCGCCCAGCAGCACTTGGCTGGGGTCTTCCACAATGGCCAGGCCGCTGCCGCGCATCTCGTAAATGCCCAGCTCGTTGGTGCTGCCGAAGCGGTTCTTCAACGGGCGCAGCAGGCGGTAGGCGTGGTTGCGGTCCCCTTCGAACTGCAGCACGCAGTCCACCATGTGCTCCAGCACCTTGGGCCCTGCAATGGCGCCGTCCTTGGTGATGTGGCCGATGAGCACCACCGGAATGCCGGTGGCCTTGGCGAAACGCATCAGTTCGCCGGTGCACTCGCGCACCTGGCCCACGGTGCCGGGGCTGCCGTCCAGCACGGCCGTGTGCAGGGTTTGCACGCTATCCACGATCACCAGGCCGGGTTGTAGTTCCTGCGCTTGGCGGAAGATGTTCTGGGTGTTTGTTTCGGTGAGCACGAAGCAGGTGGTGCCCCCGGTCGCACCAGGCTCGCCCCCGAGGCGGTCAGCCCGCATCCGGACCTGGGCGGCGCTTTCCTCCCCGTTGACGTACAGCGTGGACAATTGCGGGGTCCGCAGGGCGGTCTGTAGCATCAAGGTGCTTTTGCCGATGCCCGGGTCACCACCGATCAGGATCAGCGAGCCCGGCACCACGCCCCCCCCCAGTACGCGGTCCAGCTCGCGGTCGCCCAGGGTGATGCGCGGGCCGTCGGCGGCGCTGATCTCCGCGATCGCCACGGGGCGTTGCTCCCGGTTGCCCGAAGGGATCCCCCGCCGTTGCTCCGGGCGCTCACGAACTTCCTCCACCAAGGTGTTCCACTGCTTGCACACGGGGCATTGCCCCAGCCACTGTGCGTGCTCCGCCCCGCAATGGTGGCACACCCAGCTGGTGCGCAGCTTAGCTGCCATGCCGGATGCGCTCCACCAGCGCCGTGGTGGAAAGGCCCTCCACCAAGGGAATGGACACGACCTCGCCGCCGTAATGTTTCACGTATTCCCCTCCCACGATCTTCTCCACGGCCCAATCGCCGCCCTTGGCCAGCACGTCCGGGCCGATGGCCTGTATCAGCTCCAAGGGAGTGTCCTGATCGAAGACGGCCACCGCATCCACGCAACGGAGCCCCGCCAGTACCCGCGCCCGGTCGGCTTCGCTGTTGAGCGGCCGGTCATCGCCCTTGCCCAAGCGCCGCACGCTGGCATCGCTGTTCAAGCCCACCACCAACCGGTAGCCCAGCGCCGCGGCCTGTTCCAAGTATTGCACATGGCCCCGGTGCAGGATGTCGAACACGCCGTTGGTGAACACGATGCGGTCGCTCTTCAGCCGCCACACGTGCACCAAGCGCTGCAGAGTGACCAGGTCGGTGATGTGGGCCGGGGGGGTGTTCATGGGGTGGCGGACCGCCTGAGGGCGAGTAAAAGTAGGGAGAGTCCGCCGAGCACGATCAACATCACCGTTTGCACCAGCCACAGAAGCCAGCCCATGGCCAATGCCTCCGGCCGGATGTATCCACCCCCCGCCGCAGGGGCCATGTAAATGCTGACGATGAGCGCCACAAACGCTGGATACACGCCAATGCCGCCCTGCACCAGCACGATGCCCACGGCACCGGCGACAAAACCGGCCAGCACCCCGGCCATGGGCACGCCGGCAGTTTCCGGCAGGGCAAAGAAGCCCAGCTTGAACATGCCCACATAGGCCGCCCAGATGAGCACCGTGTGCAGGATGAAGCCACCGGGGTCCTTGGTCCTGAACACCGAACGCAACCCCTGCATGAATCCACGCACCAGCTCATGGAGCCGGTCGCGCAGCGCGGGCCGGGTGGCGAGCAGGAAGACGGCCACCACGGCAAGCAGCAACAGCACTACCACGGCCCCAAGCATCCAGGAAGCGCCTGCTGCCCCGGTTTGTTCGCCTTGCGAGGCCCGGAACCCCGCAATGCGCTCCTTGAACAGGTCCAACTTCTCCAGCTGCAAAAGCATGGTTACACCCGCAATGCCCAGCAGCATCAGCATGTCCACGGCGCGCTCCGCCAGGATGGTGCCGAAGCCCTTCTCAAAGGGTACCTGCTCGGTGCGGTACAAGGAAATCGCCCGACTGGCCTCGCCCGCCCGGGGTAGGAAGAGGTTCATGAAATACCCGGTCATCACCGCATGGTAGCAGTTCCAAAAACCCGCCTTGTAGCCCAAGGGCTGCAGCATGTACCGCCAACGCCAGGCACGGCTGACGTGCGAAAGCCAGCCCACCACCGTGGCAAGGCCCAACCAACGAAGGTCGGCCTGCCCGAACGCTGCGAACAACTCTTCCCGCTGCTTGGGCTCCAAGGCATCATAGAAATAGAACACCAACCAGACACCGATCGCCAAGGGGACCCCTACCTTCAGGATATTGACGACCACCGCCCTCACGACCGCAGTTTGTTCGTGCGTTCATCGGGAAAGACCACGGTGGGCTGGAACACCTTTGCCTCCTCCAGGGTCATTTGCGCGTAGGCCAGCACGATCACCACGTCACCGACGGTGGCCAGCAGGGCGGCGGGGCCGTTCAGGCATACCTGGCCGCTTGCCCGCTCACCGGCGATCACGTAGGTCACCAAGCGTTGGCCATTGTTCACGTTCAGCACGTGCACCTTTTCACCCTCCACGAGCCCGGCCGCATCGATCAGGTCGCGGTCCAGGGTAATGCTGCCGATGTAATCCACGTCGGCTTCGGTGATGGTGATGCGGTGCAGCTTGGCGCGCAGGACTTCGATCGTCATTCTGTAGGGCAGTATCCCCGGCAATGGGGCGCGCAAAATTACCTGTTGAAGGCCATGTTGTCGATCAGGCGCACCGGGCCCACCTGAGCGGCTACCAAAGCCACCACCTCCTCCACGCCTTCCCACGAGGCCACCGGCTGCAGGGTGTCCGGCAGGCACAGCACCAAATAATCCGTGGCGATGCCGGGGCTTGCGTCCAGGATGTGCCTGCCTGCTGACAAGCTTTCCTCCACCGTGCCATGGAAGGCTAACTCCTTCATCGCTGCAAGGCAGCGGTACAAGGCCGGTGCCGCTGTGCGCTCCGAGGGGGAAAGGCGTTGGTTCCTTGAACTGAGGGCCAGGCCGTCCGCCGCACGGACGATGGGATGGCCGACGATCTCCACCGGCCAGTGCTGCTGAATAGCCGTGTGGCGGATAACGGCCAGTTGCTGGCGGTCCTTCTCCCCGAACAGGGCCAGGTCCGGCCGAACATAGTGGAAGAGCCTTTCCACCACGTTCACCACGCCTTGGAAATGGCCCGGGCGCGAGGCTCCTTCCAAGATGGCGTCCAACCCCCCGAGGTTGTAGTGCCGGGGTGTGAAGCCTTGGAACACCTCGGCGGTGGAGGGCATCAGCACCATGTCCGCGCCAGTGGCGGCCAGCAGGTCCAGGTCTTGTTCCGGGTGCCGGGGATAGCGCGCCAGGTCGTCGGGGTCGTTGAACTGCAACGGGTTCACGAAAATGCTGACCGCCACGGCGTCGGCCCGTTGCCGCGCCGCCTGCACCAAGGCCAAGTGTCCTTCATGCAGCGCGCCCATGGTGGGGACGAAGGCAATGTGTTTGCCTGCACGCCGTTGCCGGGCGGACCAAGCCGCAGCTTCAGGGGGATGCAGGAGGGTTTCCAAGGGCGCAGGGCAAGGCGGCCAAACTACGCAAAGCTTGAATATCGCGGAAATTGTCTATACTTTTGTGGTTTCAACGAAATTTCTCCAACCCATGAGCCTGAAGAACGCCAAAGTCCTCACCGTTTCGCAATTCATCCACCCTTTCATCGACGGCACGGGCATGGCCAAGGCGGCACGCCAACTCCCCCAGGGCATTTTGGAGCAGGGCAATGAGGTGCGCGTCTTCATGCCCAAGTTCGGTTCCATCAACGAGCGCAGGCACCAACTGCACGAGGTGATCCGGCTCAGCGGCATGAACTTGATCATCAACGACACCGACCACGCCCTGCTGATCAAGGTGGCCAGCGTGCCCAACGCCCGCATGCAGGTGTATTTCATCGACAATGAGGAGTACTTCAAGCGCAAGGCCGACGTGGAGGACGACGACGAAAACTTCTTCCCCGACAACGATGAGCGGGCATTGTTCTTCTGCAGGGGGGTACTGGAAACGGTGCGCAAGCTCGGCTGGGCGCCGGACATCATCCACTGCCACGGCTGGATGACCGGTTTCATCCCGCTTTATGTGCGGCACTTCTTCAATGACGACCCCCACTTCGAGGATGCCAAGATCGTGTTCAGCCTCTATGACGAGCAGCCTCGCCCATTGGACAAGAACCTGCCCAAGAAGCTGGCCTTGGAGGGATTTGACAAGGACCTGCTGAAGAACCTCGGGAAATGCACCACGGAAGACCTGCTCAAGTTTGCCATGGGCATGAGCGATGCGGCGGTGCGTGGAAGTGCAAAGCTGGGCAAGTCCATGGAAAGCACCATCAAAACCCTGGACAAGCCGGTGCTCCCCTTCCACAAGGAAGCGGACGAGCGGCTGGAGGCCCACCTGGAGTTTTTCCAAGGCGTAATGGAGGAAGCGCTGGTGTGATACTTTGAAAACAACACTTCCAGTGTTTTCGGGAAAAGCGGCGATAGCCGCCATTTTCCTCTCGGGCTTGATCCTTGCCGGCGGTTGCAGGAAACCGGAGGACGACCTCGGGCTGGCCGTGCTGGACCCGGCGGACAACCTGGGCACGGTCCGCATCGATACGAATACGGTGCTCACTTGGCCCCGGGCCGACGAGCCGGTGCGCACCAGCGCCCTCTCCAGCAATGAGGTGGGCAGTTACGTGGATGATGTCTTCGGGCCGGTGACCACCGGAACGGCAACCCAGCTGCGGTTGAGCGTCAACAACATCGGCCCCGCAGACCCGTCGTTGGTGTGCGATTCCTTAGTGTTGGCGCTGGCCTATGCCACATCCGACCCCTTGTACGGCGAGCCGGACCCGCAGGTCATCCGCGTGCACCGCATCAGCGAAGACCTGCATCTTGATTCCATTTACAAGAGCAACTACAGGCCGCAGATCGATCTGGTGGACCTGGTGCTGGGCGCGCCGCGGCTGTTCACGCCCATCACCGGCACGGGGCCGGTTATTGGCGGCGATACCTTGGTGCCCCAGCTGCGGATCCCCTTGGACCCGGCCTTGGGCAATGAGCTGCTGGCCCATTGGGGACAGGCGGACATGGCCGACAATGCCTCCTTCCTGGCGTGGTTCAAGGGTTTGGCGGTGGTGCCGGACAGTGGCACGCAGGCACCGTTGCAAGGAGGGATTTGGCGCTTCAACCTGCTGAGCGGGGCCACCAAAATGACCCTCTATTACCATGACGGGAACGGGACAGCGTCCACGTTCGACTTCATCATCGGCAGCAGCAGTGCACGTTGGACCTTTGCCCAATTCAACCATGGGGCCGCTTTCGTGCCTGGCCTTCCACAGGCCTTGGCGGACAGCACCCAAGGGCAAACCACCACCTACGTGCAGTCCATGGGCGGGCTGCGCAGTGAAATCCGGTTCCCGTTCTTGGGCAACTACGGCGGAACGCCCTTGCAAGCCTTGGCCAAGGCCGAGCTGATCGTGCCCATTGCCGGAGAGTACCACGCCACGTACCTGCCACCGGCGCAGCTCTTTGCCTTCCGCAAAGGCGACGATGGCCAGGACCTGTTGGTGCCGGACCAGATCGCCGGGGAAGGCGTGGTCGGCGGCATTTATGATGACGAACAACGGGCCTACCGCTTTAATCTCACCCGCTGGGCCCAAGGGGTCATCAACGGCACTTATCCGAACACGGGCCTTTCCGTGGTGCCCGGCAGCAACGGTGTCTCGGTGAACAGGGCCGCATTGGCCGGCCCGGCCCATCCGGAGAACCCGATGAAACTGGTGCTTACCTTCACCACCTATTGAGCAAAGAGCATGTGCGGCATTGTTGGATACGTTGGGAGCAAGCAGGCCTATCCATTGTTGATCAACGGCCTGAGGCGGCTGGAATACCGGGGCTACGACAGTGCCGGGGTGGCCATCTTGGGCACGGACGGCTTGATAGTGAGCAAATGCAAGGGGCGCGTGAGCGACCTGGAAGCTCATGTGAACGGTACGCCCATGGCCGGCACGGTAGGCATCGGCCATACTCGTTGGGCAACCCATGGTGAGCCCAATGATGTGAACGCCCACCCCCACGTGTCCACCAACGGCGACTTGGCGCTCATCCACAACGGGATCATCGAGAACTATGCGCCCCTGAAAGAGGAGTTGATAAGCCGGGGCTACAAGTTCAGCAGTGAAACGGACACGGAAGTGCTGGTGCATCTGATCGACGACATCCGGCGTAATGAAGGAACGGACCTGGCCGAATCCGTCAGGCTTGCCTTGGAAAACGTGGTGGGCGCCTATGCGATTGTAGTGGTGGACCGCAATACCCCCGGCACCTTGGTGGCGGCGCGCAAAAGCAGCCCCTTGGTGATCGGGATCGGGGAGGGGGGCGACCTTTTCCTGGCCAGTGATGCCACACCGATCGTGGAACATACGCGCAACGTGGTGTACATGGAGGACGGCGAGATCGCCATCCTGGACCGTGAACAGGGATTGCGCGTGCGCAACATCAAGAACCAGGAAAAGCGGCCCTCCATACAAGCACTGGAAATCCAGTTGGAGGCCTTGGAAAAGGGCGGGTTCGAGCACTTCATGCTCAAAGAGATCTATGAGCAGCCGCGCAGCATCAGGGATTCGATGAGGGGACGGCTGAACTTGGCCCAGGGAAGCATCGTACTCGGCGGGATAAAAGACTATGAACAGCGCATCGTCAACGCCAAGCGTATTCTGATCGTGGGGTGCGGCACCAGCTGGCATGCCGGCATGGTGGGCGAATACCTCTTCGAGGAGTTTGCGCGGATCCCTGTGGAAGTGGAGTACGCCAGTGAGTTCCGCTACCGCAACCCGGTGATCAATGAGGACGACATCGTGATCGCCATCAGCCAAAGCGGTGAAACGGCCGACACCTTGGCCGCCATTGAATTGGCCAAGGGGCGAGGGGCCACCATTTTGGGCATTTGCAACGTGGTGGGAAGCAGCATCGCCCGGCAAACGCATGCCGGCTCCTATACGCATGCCGGGCCGGAGATCGGCGTGGCCAGTACCAAGGCCTTCACCGCCCAAGTCACCCTGCTCACCCTGATGGCCCTGATGGTGGGCCAGCGCAAGGGCACCATCGACGGGGCGCGCTACCGGCAATTGCTGCTGGAGCTGGAGGCGATTCCGGCCAAAGTGGAAAAGGTGCTGAAAACCGAGGCACAGGTGAAGTACATCGGCGACATCTACAAGGAGGCCAGGAATGCCCTGTACCTCGGCCGGGGATACAGCTTCCCCGTGGCCTTGGAAGGGGCCCTGAAATTGAAGGAGATCAGCTACATCCACGCCGAGGGCTATCCCGCAGCGGAAATGAAGCATGGCCCCATCGCACTAATCGACGAGGAGATGCCCGTGATCGTGATCGCCACCCATGGCGCCAGCTATGAAAAGGTGGTCAGCAATATCCAAGAGGTGAAGGCCCGCAAGGGGAAGGTCATTGCCATTGTTACCGAAGGCGATACCACCGTCAAGGAGATCGCCGACCACTCAATCGAGATCCCCGCATCCCCGGATGCCTTCGTGCCGTTGTTGGCCGTGGTACCGCTGCAGCTGCTCAGCTACCACATGGCGGTGATGCGCGGCTGCAATGTGGACCAGCCGCGCAACTTGGCCAAGAGCGTTACGGTGGAGTAGCGGCCTGCCGGGGGCCACCTGCCCACATCAGCACCTTGTTGTTCCGGCAATAGGCCTGCAGGTCCTTGGTGAATAGGATGTGGCCCAGGTCGATCAATACCAGGATGCCGAAGCCCCCGAAAGTGAGGCCGTAGAGGATGGGCACCTTCACGTCAGTACCTAGATAGAGGCGGTGTGCGGCAAAGGTGCCGAGCGTAAGGGTGAGCGCTGCGGCCACCAAGCGTTTGGGCTCACGCACTTGATCTGCGGAGGCCAGTTCCTGCGGGAGCAGGGCGGCAAGTTCGTGTTCGGCGTTTTGGTATGGCCCCGCACACCAAAGCCGTTGTGGCACTGCGCAGAGCAAAATGGCGCACAGCAACACAGTCGTTGGGTATGGCCGGGAAAGCATGGCCCAAATGTAAACGGGCGGATGTCCGCATCGCGGCATCCGCCCGTCCGTTCCGTTATGTCCGGGCTACTTTGCCGCTGCGTAGCGTTTGGCCACTGCATCCCAGTTCACCACGTTCCACCACGCCTTCAGATAATCCGGACGGCGGTTCTGATAGTGCAGGTAGTACGCATGTTCCCAAACGTCGACCCCCAAGATGGGCGTTCCGCAGTGGCTGTACTCGGGCATCAGGGGGCTGTCCTGGTTAGGCGTGGAGCAGGCTTCCAGTTTTCCACCCTTATGCACGCAAAGCCAACCCCAACCGCTGCCGAACCGGGTAGCCGCTGCTTGGGAGAATTTCTCCTGGAATGACTCGAAGCTGCCGAAGTCGCGTTGGATCGCTCCTGCCAGCTCCCCGGTGGGCGTGCCGCCCCCGTTGGGGCTCATGACAGCCCAGAAGAGGTTGTGATTGTAATGGCCACCAGCATTGTTGCGCACGGCCATGTTTTTCATGTCCAACGTCTTCAGCACTTCTTCAATGGGTTTACCGTCCAAAGGAGTGCCCTCGATGGCCTTGTTGAGGTTGTTCACATAGCCTTGGTGGTGCTTGCCATGGTGGATCTCCATGGTTCGGGCATCAATATGAGGTTCCAAAGCATTGAAGGCGTAAGGCAGAGCCGACAACTCAAAGGGCATTTTGTAGTTTGGTTTTAGGTGTTTGACGACAAGGGCTGCAAGTTAGGCGACAGGTGGTTAACAAATTTTTCCGTTCCACCCTGTTTCCATTACATTTGCCCCCACTTTCACCAAACCAAACAACAAGGATGATCAGGAAGTTCGCCATGGTTGCCACCGCTGCCGCGCTGTTCGTGGCCTGCGGAAGCAATGTAGAAGAAAAGGCCGCCGATACGATGGATGCTGCCACCGAGCAGGCCACGCAGGCTGTTGACCAGGCCCAGCAAACCGTTCAGGACGCTGCCGCCGTGATCGACAGCACGGCCAACGCTGCCGTGGACACCGCCAAGGCGGTGGTGGACGAAGCCACCCAAGCAGTGACCAAGTAAGCGCAAATTTGCCGAGAACGGAAGGGGGCCGCAAGGCCCCCTTTCCTTTTTTGGTGCCAACCAGGGCCACTGGGAGGCCTGCTTCTGCCAATGGCCCGCAACAACCCGGTTTTGCCGGAGCTTCAGGCTGCCGGAGAACCTTTCCTCAAGGACCGGACGGCTTGGTGATAAATGCGGTCGTTGCCCAGAAGTACACGGTAATAGCCGCCATCGCCCCAGATGTTGCGGGCAATGCCGGCCTTCAACCGCAGTGCGATCACCGGGGCCGAGCGTTCCAACGCTTTCGGATCTTCGGCCACCCCAAGTTTGCGCGCTTCCGCAGCAAGCTCCTGGAGCATCCCCGACGTTACCTCATATTCGGCCTGGAACCGTGCTGCATCGCCGTACCGGGCAAGCCGCGCCCGGTGGCGGTCCGCCAGGTCGAACGCATACTGGTTCAGTGCGCCGGAGAAGAACAGTTCGCCCAGGTACATGGATCGCTCGGCCGTGTCCGCAGCTACGAACACGTCCGGCATGATGCCCCCGCCGCCGAAAACCTTGCGCCCGCCCTTGGTGAAGTAGGTGTCCGATGAATCCAAGTGGATGCTGTCCTTGTTCACGAGCTCTCCGTGGAGATATCGTGTTTCCAAATCTTCGTCGTATTTGATGCCCTCGCCGTATGGCCGCTGGATGCAGCGTCCACTGGGCGTGTAGTAGCGTGCCGTGGTTAGGCGCACGGCGCTTCCGTCGCGCAGGTTCACTTGTTCCTGCACTAAGCCTTTACCGAAGGATCGGCGACCTGCGATCAGGCCCCGGTCGTTGTCTTGCACGGCACCTGCCACGATCTCGCTGGCCGAGGCCGAACCTTCGTCGATCAATACGGCCAGGGGCATGTCCGTCAGACTTCCGCGCCCATCGGCCTTGTAGTCCTGGCGCGGAGAAGATCTGCCTTCGGTATATACGATGCCGCTTCCCTGGGGCAGCAGTTCTTCGCAAAGGCTGATGGCCGCATTTAGGTAGCCGCCCCCATTGCCGCGCAGGTCGAGCACGAGCCGTTTCATTCCCTGCTCCTTCAGGTCTTGGACGGCCTTGAGAAATTCCTCCGGAGTGGTACGTGCAAACCGGCTGAGCTTCACATAGGCCGTGCCGCCCGTATCCATGAATGCCGCAGCGATGCTGTTGATGGGTATGGGGCTGCGGGTGATGGAGACCTTGAAGGGTTCGCTGCCGTTGCGCACCACGCCCACGTTCACCTTGGTGCCGCTTGGGCCCCGCAAGGCGGTCATCACCATTTGGTTTGTGGCGCCCACCCCGGCCAATAGCACGCTGTCCGCGCTTACCAGCCGATCGCCGGCACGGATGCCCAAGGCTTCGCTGGGGCCGCCTTCGATGGTGGCCACCACCACAATGGTGTCGCGCTGGATGCTGAATTCCACGCCGATGCCGGTGAAACTGCCCTCCAAGGGCTCTTCGGCGGCGCGCAGGTCCTTCGCACTGATGTAGTAGCTGTGCGGGTCGAGCTGCTGAAGCATGTCCTGCAGCACCGCATCCACCAACTGGCCTTCCCGTACCGTGTCCACGTATTGTCGATCGATCAAGTCCAGCACTTGTTGGAGCTTGGTCCCCGGAGTTGGGCGGCACAGCTCGAAGATCGGCGAGCCGGTTGCTGCCGGGCCACCCAAGTTCGTACCCATCAGGTAGCCGACGGAAACAGCCACCCCCAGTATGAGGGGATACGCTACCGCCAGGGTCCGCTTGCTCGTATTTGTTCCGTTCACGGGGCGGGCAGCTTATCTATGTGAACCCCGCCTTGGCCCAATAGGTCGAGGCCGGAGGTGTCCTTGTAGGCTTCCATGTATACCAGCCGCTTGATGCCGGCTTGCAGGATGAGCTTGCTGCAATCCCTGCAGGGCGAGTGCGTAAGGTACAAGGTGGCGCCGCGTGCGTTGTTTGTGCTGCGGGCCACCTTCATGATCGCGTTAGCCTCGGCATGCAGCACGTACCAGTGCGTCAGGCCCTGCCCATCCTCGCAGTCGTTGGGGAAGCCCGAGGGCGTGCCATTGTACCCGTCGCTGATGATCATGCCGTCCTTCACCACCAAGGCCCCCACCTTCTTCCTGGTGCAGTGGCTCAACTTGGCCCACTCCAGGGCCATTTTCATGTAGGCGCGATCATAACGCGCCTGCTTGGCGGCATCGGGGTAAACAAGCACTTCGTTCTGCATGGGCCCGACCGGCGGCTGGCGATCGCCTCCGGTCCTCTAATCGCCCGGTCGGCCGATCTTCTGATCGGTCGATCGGCCTGGTACCCAGGGCGGGACTCGAACCCGCATGATTTGCATCACTGGTGTTTGAGACCAGCGCGTCTACCGATTCCGCCACCTGGGTGGGTGCCCGGCACCCCAAACTGGTGCCGGGGCGCGAAGATAATGTCTTACAGCTTCCGCAGGAGCCCCCGCACATCCACCATGTCACCAATGATGCGGCCCACGTGCTCCACGGGCACGCGTTCCTGCTGCATGCTGTCGCGCTCACGGATGGTCACCGTGCCGTCGGTCAGCGTTTGGTGGTCCACGGTGATGCAATAGGGCGTGCCGATGGCGTCCTGGCGGCGGTAGCGTTTGCCAATGCTGTCTTTATCGTCGTACTGGCAGTTCAGGTCCAGCTTCAACGTGTCGATGATGGCCCGGGCTTTCTCGGGCAGGCCGTCCTTTTTGATCAGCGGCAGCACGGCCACCTTCACAGGGGCCAACGCGGCGGGGATGCGAAGTACTTCGCGTGTTTCACCGTTCTCCAATTGTTCCACTTGGAAAGCCGCGCTGAGCACAGCCAGGAACATGCGGTCCAGGCCGATGGATGTTTCCAGCACGTAAGGCACGTAGCTTTCGTTGGTCTCCGTGTCGAAATAGCGCAGCTTCTTGCCGCTGAACTTCTCGTGGTTGCCGAGGTCGAAATCGGTGCGGCTGTGGATGCCCTCGAGCTCCTTGAAGCCCATGGGGAACTTGAACTCGATGTCGCAGGCGGCATCGGCGTAGTGTGCCAATTTGATGTGGTCGTGGAAGCGGTAGTTGTCCGCAGGCAGGTCCAGCGCGCGGTGCCAGGCCATGCGCTTCTCCTTCCAATAGGCGTACCATTCCTGTTGGGTGCCGGGCTTGATGAAGAACTGCATCTCCATCTGCTCGAACTCGCGCATGCGGAAGATGAACTGCCGCGCCACGATCTCGTTGCGGAATGCCTTGCCCGTCTGCGCGATGCCGAAAGGGATCTTCATGCGGGCGCTCTTCTGCACGTTGAGGAAGTTCACGAAAATGCCTTGGGCCGTTTCGGGACGCAGGTAAATGGTACTGCTCTCGCCGCTCACACTGCCCAGTTCGGTGGCGAACATCAGGTTGAACTGGCGCACCTCGGTCCAGTTGGCCGTGCCGCTGATGGGGCACTTGATCTCCTCGTCGAGGATCAGCTGGCGCAGGGCCGCGAGGTCGTTGGCATCCAAAGCGGCCTTCATCCGGCCTTCCACGGCATCGATGCGTTCCTGGGCGCGCTTCACATTGGGGTTGGTGGCGCGGAACTGCGCTTCATCAAAGGCCTCACCGAACTTATTGCGGCCCTTCGCCACCTCCTTCTCGATCTTATCGGCGTACTTGCCGATGTGCTCTTCCAACAGCACGTCGGCCCGGTAGCGCTTCTTGCTGTCCTTGTTGTCGATCAAAGGATCGTTGAAGGCGTCCACGTGCCCACTGGCCTTCCAGGTGAGCGGGTGCATGAAGATGGCCGCGTCCAAGCCCACGATGTTGTCGTTGAGCTTGGTCATGGCCTCCCACCAGTAGCGGCGGATGTTGTTCTTCAGCTCCACGCCGTAAGGGCCGTAGTCGTACGTGGCGCTCAGCCCGTCGTAGATTTCGCTGCTCTGGAACACATAGCCATACTCCTTGGCATGGCCGATCAGGGTCTTGAGTTTGTCCTCGTTGGTGCTCATGGTTGTTGTGGCGTGCGCTCTGGAAACCTTCAGCGCCGCGGGCGCAAAGATGGGGTGCGTGGGCCATTTCGGTGGCTGTGTTCGAGTGGACGGTGATGGACGGGCATGCGCACGGCCTCGGCCCGTGTCCATGCCCGTCCATGGGTTGTCCGTGGAGAGGAACCCAATACCATGGCCATGCCCACAGCCTTAATTTCGGCCCTCCCCATGATCGAACACCGCGGCGTCCTCCTCTCCGAGGAACTTTTTGAGAAACAGTTCGTCTGCAACCTGGATGCCTGTAAGGGCGCCTGCTGCGAGGTGGGGGACAGCGGCGCGCCGTTGACCCCGGAAGAGGCTAAGCTGATCGGGAAGCATTACGCGGCCATCGAGCCGTACATGACGGCCCGGGGCAAGAAATCCGTGAAGGACCAAGGTTGCACCAGCGTGGTGGACATGGACGGTGAATTAGTGACGCCCTTAGTGCAGGAATACGCCGAGTGCGTGTATGCCAAGAAGGACAAACGCGGCATTTGGAAGTGCGGCATCGAACAGGCTTTCCACGACGGCAAGATCCCGTTCAACAAGCCGATCAGCTGCCACCTGTACCCCATTCGCGTGACCAAACTGAAATACCACGACGCGCTGAACTACCATCAATGGGAGATCTGCGATCCGGCATGCAAGCTGGGCGCGGAATTGGCCGTGCCGGTGTTCCGCTTTCTGAAGAACGCGCTGGTGCGGGAATACGGGGAGGAGTGGTACGATGAGCTGGAGGTGATCTATGCGGAGTGGGTTAAGCGCCCAATGGCCAAGGAGCGGACACAAGCCAATGGGGGTCATTGATCCGGCCCTCCTGGTCGGTGGAATCTTTCGTTTGCGGGCCGGATGATCCCACACGCAAACACCCCGGCATCTTCACGTACCGGGGTGTTCGCATGGGGAGGTATTCCCCGGGTCACTCCAGTACAATACGCACCACCCGGAGCTCGGATCGGCTTTTCACGCGCAGGAAGTACAGGCCCGGGGCATTGCCGCCCAGGTCCACCTTCGTTCGCTGTTCGCCTGCCTGGCCGCTTTGCACCAATTTGCCCGTGGCGTCGAAAATGGTGAACACGGTTCCTGCCGTCCCCCCGCTCAGGTTGATGGTGAAGATCCCGTTGGTCGGGTTGGGCATTACCGCAACCCCCATCGAATGCTGGCCGGTAATGCCGGTATGGACGTACACGTAACCCACGGACATGCTGGAGCAGCCATTGGCGTCGGTTACGGTCGCGGTATAGATGCCTTGCCCATCCGGCTCCCAGGTCGGCCCTGTGGCTCCGGGAATGTCCTCTCCATTGAACGCCCACTGGACCATTCCGCCGGCATCCACAACGGACAGATGGTCGCCCACCGCCGTGATCACGGGTATTTCCGGGAGCGGGTGCACGGTTATGGCGAGCTCGGCGGAAGGTGCGGAAGTGCAGCCGTGCTCGTTCGTGGCCACCACGCTGTAGGTGCCACTTGCGCCCACGGTGAGGGTAGCCCCGTCCGCACTGTTGTTCCACAGATAGCTGCTGCTTCCCACCGCCGTGGCGGTAAGCGTTACTTCCTCCCCGGCACAGAAGCTTAGGGGGCCGGAAGCGGTGATCACCGGCGTTTCCGGCACCGGATGGATACCCACCTCAATACCGGCGGACGGTTCGCTGTTGCAACCCTGTGCGCCGATGGCCACTACCGTGTACACGCCGGCCGAACCCGCATCGTAGGTATTTCCGGAAGCACCGGCAACGGGTGTGCCATTCAGCAGCCATTGGTAGTCGGCGGCTTGGCCCGCGGCCAGCAGCATCACCGAACCGCCCGGGCAGAAGGTGGCAGCACCTTCTGCCGAAAGCTGCGGTGCATCCATGGTGACGGCCTCCACGGTGATATCCTCCATCAGAAAGGTGCAGCCGTTGGCCACATCAGTGACCTCCAGGCTGTACAAGCCGGACTGGCCGGTGGTTAATTCCGCCCCGGTGCCGCCGGCCACTGGAGTGCCATCGGCATACCATTGATATGCCAAGGACGTAGCGCCTGAGGTGTTCACGGCCACCAAGCTCACCATGCCGCCGTTGCATGCGGTCATGAAGGAGTTGAGCGGTTGATGCACCGGCAGCGGCATGGATTGCACATCGATCGCCGTGGACGCGGAGCTGCCACAGGCGTTTGAGGTTTGCACGGCAAAGCTGCCCGATGCCGTGGCATCCAGTTCCGCCATGGTGGCCCCATCGATCACATCCCCGTTCAAGGTCCATTGCAGGGTTGCGCCCGGTGATGTGGTGGCCAGCAGCTGTACCGAGCCGCCCTCACAGAAGCTGACCGGGCCATTGGCCAACACCGAGGCCGTCGGCGCCGTGCCGATGGAAAGATCGACACCGTTATCAGGGCCGATGAACGCCGGGCTGGTGGAGACCACCCGGGTGCGATAGCCGGTTCCGGGCGGCGTGTTGGCGGGAATGTTGGCGTTGATGCTGCCAGCAGCCGTGGCGGTCACCTCCCCAATGTTGGTGGGGGCTGCGAAGCTGCCTTCCGCGTCGGAAAGTTGAACGCGGAACTTGTTGGCCGGTATTAGAAAGGAGCCGCTGTTGTACGTGCCAGTGGCCCCGTAATGCACCGTAACGGCAGCGCCTGCGCACAGCATGGTGGCCAAGGGCTGCTGTACGGTGATCGTGTGGGGTTCGTCGTAGTAATAGATGGAGGTCACTACCTCAGCGCCCAGGACCTCCGCGGTATTGATCTCCAGCACCGGAACGCGGATACCCGGAGACAACCACTTGTACTGCCGGACGGTGGGCCGGTTGATGGCAAAGCCCAGCCCCAAGGTGTCGATGTTGATCGTATCACTTCCGTGGATGGTGGTTTTCACCCGCAGTGCATCGTAGATGCCGGTGGGCGTGGTAATGGCACCCCATCCGTCCACTTGGTTTTGGCGGGTTTGCCGGTAGCCGTAGTAGGCCAAAGTGGGCAGGCTGATCTTCCAGGAGGAGTTGGACGTGCTGCTGTTGCCATAATTCAAGGGGAGCTGATAGATCACATCACGCTGGTCGAAGATGATCGGAACGGGGATGCCGCTCAGTGCAGCACCGAAGCCCACCGTGGCGTACGCAGAGGAACTGCGATGGGTGAAGGTGTACGGGTCATCGATCGGCAACAGGTCGCTGAACGCGATGTCAACACCTGCCTGCGCAAGATTGGCCCGGTTCGGATTGAACGGAATGTCGGCATAGACAAAGGCGTACACGATGTTGGTGGCGGAAACGGACATGTATTCCGTGCTTTCTTCCCCGGCAGCCGTCAAGGAGGCAAAATTCCAGCTATGGCCGGCACCCGTGGCCCCATAATTCACAAAGGGGTTCAACGTGGCCCGGGTCCGGTGCAATTCATCCCCGCTGTGGGGCATTTCGTTTTGGCCTATCGTTACTTGGGCTTGGAGCAAGCACGCACTCAGGAGGCCGGAAATCAGGGTAAAGAGCTGCTTCATGATGGATTGATCTGCCGCAAGATAGGTGCATTCGTCGACGAAAGTCAATGGTTCGTCGAAGTGCTGCAGATGGGCGCCAAGCAGGGAAGGAGCTCGAGGATCTGGCTTGGAATGGCCCGGCACCGGTTGATCCCACCTACTTGGCCCGTGCCGTGTGCTATCCTTCCGCACACCTGGTAGTCATACCCAATGGACATTCAATCTCAGCCGATCTGCTTGCTCTTTTCCCGCATAGCTTCTCCGTGCCATGCGTTCCGTAGGCACCGCTACGCAACGTCCGTCACGGATCGCCCTACGAAAAAAATAGCTGGGCATCTTTGGCTGGAATTGAATGTCCAATTGGTATAAGCGGGATCCGGATGGCATGGAAGCAATAGGGGCCGCCCTTTTGAGGCAGCCCCTATACCTGTTCCGTTTGCTCCGATCAGCGTGCCACCTGCACGACCATGGTCTTCACGAATTCATTGCTGCGGAAGGTGAGGTGGTATGTGCCTACAGCCACGCCGCCCACATTGATCTGCCCCCGGCTGTCGCTGAACGCACCTGTTTGCAGCGTACGGCCCTGCATGTCCGTGAGGGTAAACTCCACGTTGCTTCCTGCTGCTTGGCCCAGGTCCACTTGCAGCAGGTGGGTGGCCGGGTTGGGCCCGAATGAAATCGTCTCCAACAGGCCCGCCCCGGCAATGCCGGTGGCCAGGTCCACGTCGCTGGCCATGCGGGGCTGGATGTTGTATTCGCCGAAGTCATAGAAGTTCACACCGGTGATGTTGTACACGTTGCCAACCACGGGTGCCGGTTCCGTAGTGTAGATGGCTTTGCCGATGGTGGCTTCGCCGGTACCGTCATCCACCTTGTACTTGCCGAAGGTGGCGCCGCTCGGGGCCACGGTGCATTCGGCGTTCACCACGCGTACCAGTACGCTTTCCAGGGGCTCAAGGGATACGTCGCCGGTGGCTACGGTGAATGCGGGCGTGGGATTCCCGCTGGACACCACCGTGAAATCCGACACGCCCGAGAGTTCGGTGAGGTTGAAATACTCGCTGACCGAGGCGATGAAGGTGACACTATCACCGATCGCCGGGCTGTGGTCCTGGTCGTACACGTATATGCCGCTCCACGGCCCGCTGCCGCTTTGCACAAAGTAGCCGTCGCCGGTGCCCGGCAGGTCGGCTGTTACAATGCCGCCCGTCATCACCGTCTGTCCGTTGTAGGGTGAATCACCATTGGCATTGGTGGTGTATTGGATCTCGTAAATGCTGATGGGCACAAGGGGGGCGGCATCACCGATGGTGACATCATCGATCACGATGTGCTCGGGCGCAGCCGTGTTCCGCACGGAAAAAATGAACTCCCCATCGGTGGTGTCATATGCTGCTGCAATTGATACGGTGACCTGCTGCCAATCGCTGGTGGCTGTGGTATACGGGGTGTAAGTGGCATAACCGGAGCTGCCGCCCGGGCGGCCGTCGAACAACCCCACGCGCACTTCGCCTGCGCCGCGCACCCAGAACGAAACGGAGTAGTTCTGGCCGTTGGTCACTGCCATGGGCTGGGTGGTGAAGCGTTTGTGGCTGCTCGTGGCATTCTCCAAGCGCACAGCCGAGGCTCCGCCGTGGGCGTTGTCCGTCACTTGGGTTACCGAGGCGGGTGCGATATTGGTTTTGCTGCCCATCCATCCGTCCGGTGTGGTGCCGGTCCAGTTTTCAAAGCCGCTTTGGAAGATCTGCGCGCTGGCCATACCAGCGATCGCGAAAGTTGAAAGGAGTACTGCTGTTCTCATCATGTTCGGGTTTCGGGTCAAAGGAGGGAAAATTAGTTTACCTGCACGTTATCGACGCGGTAGGTGGTGCTGTTGGTTGCATCGCCCACATACTTGAAGGCCACCACGAAGGTACCACTGTAGCCGGAAGGAAGTACGCCGGAGAGCGCGATGTTGCCCGAAGGCACCCAGGCGTTGTCGGCATCGGTTTGGCCGGCCATGGTGGCGCCCGTTAACTGCGTCCAGGTGGCGGTGCTTACGTCCGTGGTGAAATCGGTGCTTATCCACACGGTAAGACCATCATGCACCCAGTTCTGGCGTGCGCTGGAGAAGGAAAGGTTCTGGGCTGCCGGAAAGTTGATCTGTGGAGTTATGAGCCACATGGTACTGGCTTGGCCCAGCGAAAGGCGGGCTTCAGCGCTGAAGTCGGAGCCGCTCACCTTTCCGCGCCAGAACACGCTGCCTTCCGTGAAGATGTTGGTCCAGCAATCCAGGGTCACGGTGGCATTGTTGGCCACGGTGGAAAAGTCCTCACTGAGGCTGTTCTCCGGGGTGCAGTTGACGGTTGCCCCGCAGCGCGGGCCGTTCAATTGCACTTCATTGATGTCGCGGATGTACAACTGCGGGCCGCTGCCGTACCAGGAGGCGATGCCGGTAAAGGTGCCCTTGCCCGTGGGCAGATGCTGCCCGGCGAAATTGGCGTAGCCGCTGGTGCGCACGTCCAGCGGGGTCGCCGCTGAACAATCTTGGAGCTTTCGGTTCAGGGTGGTTTGAGTAACCGGGTCAGCATAGGTAAGGGTACCCGTGCTGTCCACAAATTGAACTCCGGACAACGTGATCAATTTGGCTTGGAGGGCTCCTCCGAAACCTGCACCCGTCATCAGGGCGGAAATGGTGGTAACGGTTGGCGCCACGTATACGCCCGTGGCTTGCTTTACCACGTTGTTGTCCACGTCCAAGCTGTCCAATTGCATCAAACCGTTGTATGGGCTCAGCACGGTGCCGGGCAAGTAAATGCGGATCGAATCGCCTTGATAGAGCCCCCCGGAATTCAGCAGGCGGATGGCCATGGCACCGGTGTGGTCCTGCACGTAAAGGTTTTTGTACAAGTTGCCATTTTGCTCATCGGCAGTCACCACGGCATACACGCTCTGGGCGGCGCTGTCAGCAAAGTGGACCGGGATACCTTGGTAGAGTGCCTTGAGCTGGGCGATGGTGAGCACGCTGCCTTCGGGGATGGTGCGCACGGGCGGCGAATCAAACTCCTTCTTGCAGCCGGTGGACAAGGCAAGAAGGAGGGGCAAGGCCAGTAGGGCGGTACGGTTCAAAATGGGGGTGCGAAGCATGCGGGTCAGGGTTCAGAAGCTGAAAGTTAGCATGGCGTAGTAGTTGCGGCCGTACATGTAGCTAAGCTTGGGCGGGAACTTGTCGATTTCCATGGGCACGTATCGCAATTGCTCGTAGCCGCCCGTCACCAAGTCGGTGTTGTCAAGCAGATTGCTGACCGAAAGGTTCAGGCCGATCCGGTATTTTTTCATCAGTCGCCAGCTCTTGGTGAAGAAGATGTTCACCGTGACTCCATCGTCCAGCTTGGTTTGTTCGAGCAGTGCGTTCCACTGGGGGTCTTCCTGCACCAAGTTGCCTAGCGCCTCGGCCGTCCGGCGGTCGGGGTTGGGGTCCAAGTAAATGTTGCCGAAGTAGTTCACGTCGGCGCCAACGGACCAATACTTGGGGGCATTGTAGCGCAGGCCCACGGAGGCGGCGCGCTGGGGCATGCCGCCGATGCGGTAGTTCTTCCAATACACGGTACGGTTCACGGCCAAGGCGGTGTCGCTGTTGTCGCGGGTGATGGTGGCCGAGGGGCGCGAGCTGTACAGCGACTGCTCTTCGGCATAGACGGCGGTGAGCTGCCAGGTAGGGGAGAGCTTCATTTCGGCGCCCAGCTCCAGGCCCATGTGCTCGCGCGAAACGCCCGTCATGGAATAATTCACGAAGGTGCGGTATACGTCGTGGTAGAAACTACGCGACCAGATACCGTCGGACGTTCCGGCGTAATAGAGCGTGGCACGTCCCTTTACCCGCGGCATGCGCACTTCATAGCCGATGTCACCGCTGAGGGCTTTTTCCGTGGTGAGCCCTTCGACCACGGCTTCCCGTGTGCGGGGGCTGAGGAAGGCACTGCGGGCCGTGGGGGCATTGGAGAGGAATGCGGCATTGGCCGTGATGTACTGCCGCCCCGAGATCTTGTACACCGCACCGGCCTTCACGCCGCCGTGCAGGAAGGATTGCTTCGGGCTCTCCCCGAAGGAGGTTTCAGGGAAAAGGGCCTTCCGGTAGTGACCGTCCCGCCAAAATGCAGTGCTTGAGAGGCTCAATCCGGCGTAGCCTTCCACCTTCCGCCACTTCTTCTCCACCTGCCCGAACAGGTTGGCCTCCCGTGTTTTGATATCGTAGTCGTAGCCGAAGGCATCGCCTTGGTACACCACATGGTTGGGCATGTTCAGGTCGTTCTGTGCCGCGTTGGGGTCGTCGCTGTCACGGGCTGCGAACTGGTCCAGGTCGAGCCAGTAATCACCACCAAGCAGGTCGTCAACCACTTTGAAATAATGGGTCTTTTGGCTGTTGTAGCTCACCCCGGCAGTGATGCCCAACTGGTCCTTGAAGTCCCGGGACCACACACTGGTGGCCGCTATTCTCGAGGGATCGGCCCGGCGGTCTTCCACCAAGTACTTGCTGCGCATGCCCGTGAGGTTGCTGCCCGCCACGCCGTCCACGTCATGCACGGTGTACAGGTTCTTGGTATTGGCAAAGTACAGGTGTTCCCAGTCGATCTGTGCCGTGTTGGGGTCGTTTTCCCAGGCATCGGTCAATTGGGCCGCGATCCACGGGTAGGTATCCTCGTAATAACTGGGCAGGTACCGGTAATAGTCGGGCCGGGGGTCGGGTGCGTCGTACCAGTTGAGCGCGGTATAGCCGTCGCGACCGAAGGTGTACAACACGCTGGTGTTCCACCGGGTGCGTTCGTCGGGTTGGTAGTAGTGCGACAGGAGGAAGACCGGCTTGTGGTCGTTGCTTACGTTGGCGTTGCGCTTTTTACCGTCCTGCCAGCCCCAATTGGGGTTGTAGTAGTGGTCGCCGGTGAGGGTTTGGGCCTCGGCCACGGCCAAGCCTTGCCTGCCGGAAACGGTGGGGGCGCCGAAAGCGGTGAAGCCCACGCTGTTCTTGCCGTTGATCTTCTTCTCGGCCGAAAGGAAATAGGCACCGGCGTTGTAAAAGGTGCCAGGCACATAGCCTTCATCGGCCCAACGCAATGAGCCGCTCAGGCTGAAGGCCCAGCCGTTGGGCAGCATGCCCGTGTTGTACGTGGCCATCGCCCGGTTGCGGTAGTTGCGGTTGGTGGAAGCGTAGGAGAGGCGGGTGCCTTTGCGCAGGCCCGACGCCCGCATGTCGATGTTGGTCCAGCCGCCGATGCCGCCAAACCCGTATGGCGATGCGCTGATGCCGGTGCGGGTCTCGGCCCAGCGGGTTACGTCGTTCAGCCCGCCCCACAGCGACCATGATGCGTAGCCGTTTTCCAGGTCGTTCATGGCGATGCCGTTCACACTTACCGTGCTGTACTCGCCCCCTAAGCCGCGTACCCGAAAACGGGCCGCACCGAAATTGTATCCTGCCGTGGCATTGAACACATCACGCGAAGAGCGCAGGATTCCGGAAATGTCCTGCCCGGCGATCTCCGCATCCAGATCGCTTGCCCCCACGGTGAACGCCCCAGCCCGGATATCTTGGTCCGTGATGGAGGTGTCCGGTACGGTGTTCAGCAGGGAGGAATCGCGCGGAGTTCCTCCAGTGGTGTCCGTTTGGCCCAACACCACATTGGAATTCAGCAGGCACAGGCCGGTGGCAAGCACCAAGGAGAACGGAAAGGCGCTGGCCCAGTGGTGAGTTGCGTGGTGGGGCATCCGCATGGGCCTTTGCATGAATGGTATCGGTTGATTTCCGGCAAGGGGCGTCAAATGTAATGTCCACCGCCAATGGCCGATAGCGCGGTTCGTGCATCGTTGACTTGGTCGTAAGGCACAACCCAAGCCGCAACGGCCCAGGGCGTCGCGGGGTCAGCGGCTCTGGTTTCCCGCCCTTTCATGGCAGCCCATAGGTTCATGTATGGGGTGCAGTGGAAAGGTCAGGGCACGGCCCCGATGCCGGATGCAACAGCTGATGATGGCGGCGCGGACAACCGGGTGTGCAAGCCGGGCGTCATTCGTACCGGTTGTGCCGAACCGGAGCATTGTGATAGTTTTGATGGCTTTTGCGGATTTGATCGTGTTGCCCATGCCCACCCGTCCCGACACCAGCATGCCTTGGTGCAGGAAGGTTGCCCTTGCCGTGCTCATGCTGTTGCTGGGCGTTCAGGCACAAGCAGCCCACATCTTGGGCGGAGACATCACCTACACCTGCCTGGGCGGCAACAATTACCTGGTCAGCCTCGACCTCTTCGTTGATTGCGGAACTGCCGGTGCAGCAGCCCCGCAGGTACTCAATTTCAACAGTGCCTGTGGTAATCAAACCGTCACCATCCAGCCACCCGCGCCGGTGGAAGTCAGCCAGATCTGCCCAAGCCAATTGCCTAATAGCACGTGCAATGGGGGCGCGATCCAGGGGGTTTACTTGTACACGTACCAAACTACCGTGAACCTGCCTCCTTGCGCCGGCGGCTGGAACATCAACTGGGTGACCTGCTGCCGCGCCTTGACGCTCAATCTGGTCGGTGCGCCGGGCACGTACCTGGAAGCCATCCTCCGGAATGATCTGGCCCCCTGCACAAACTCCCCGCAATTCTCCCAGAACAGTGCGCCTTACATCTGCGTAGGCGAAGAATTCAACTTTAATTTCGGAGTAACCGCTGCCAGCGGGCAAAGCTTGGTCTATACGCTGATCGGCGCACGTGGCTTTGGGACGTCCTCCGCGCCAATCACCTATGCTGCCGGATTTAGTGGCACGATGCCGGTGCCAGGCACGGTGTTGGATCCTTATTCGGGGCAGTTGTCCTTCACCCCCACCAACACGGGGAAATACGGGTTCGTCATCCTGGTGGAGCAATACGATGCCAATGGTGTGCTTATCGGGTCGGTGATGCGGGACATCATGCTCATCGCCATGCCCTGTTCCGGATCGCCGCCCAACGTGCAGGGCCCGGCCGTGCTTAGCGGGCCCACGAACGGAGTGCTCTACATCGGCATCAATACCATTGAGGTGTGCGACGGGTTCCCTTTTTGCTTCAACCTGACCTTCAACGATGCCGATGCCGGGGATGTCCTGAACATTACCTCACAGGCTGCCACCTTGATGCCCGGGTCCACGGTTACTACCACCGGAACCAACCCGATGACCGTCACGGTTTGCTGGACTGGCGATGTAGGCAACAGCCCGGTGAACCTGTTGATGCAGGTCAACGACGGAGCCTGTCCCATCATGAACACCTCCACGGTCGGCGTGACCATCACCTCCGTGATCCCGCTCACAAACCTGCCCGATGCGGGCACGAACACCAGCGTCCAAGTCTGCCCTACCGCTTCCCCGTTCAACTTGATCGACCAGCTCGGCGGAACGCCTAACACCACCGGCTTTTGGGTAGCTCCCGACCAAAGTTTCCACGGACCGCAGTTCGACCCGGCCACGGACCCACCCGGCGTGTACACCTACACGGTGGGGAATGCCTGCTCCAATGCCAGTTCCACAGTGACCGTGGCCATTACCAATAGCAATCCGGATGCCGGAACAAGCGGTGCATTGACGGTCTGCGGCAGTGCTGCTCCGGTGCCGTTGACCAATGGATTGGGAGGGACCCCGGATGCGGGCGGTACATGGACGATACAGGCGACAGGGGTGCCGGTCGGCCCGAATTACAATCCTGCCACCCAGGCGCCGGACGTTTTTTTATACACCGTCCTTGGCGTGGGAGGATGCCCCTCCGCTACAGCCACGGTAACGGTAACCGAGCAAGCCCCGGCGAACGCTGGCACGAACAGCACGTTGGCTTTCTGCACCA
>ENA-UOUJ01000423-UOUJ01000423.1-activated-sludge-metagenome-genome-assembly--contig:-NODE-423-length-30357-cov-8.203947_pt1 | contig 30357 bp, 25 predicted proteins | sample MGYA00249839_ERZ747224 | MGnify/ENA primary metagenome ERZ747224 (study PRJEB28782, sample SAMN03220277) | activated sludge metagenome | biome: wastewater; feature: sewage sludge; material... | reverse complement strand
GGAGGCCGGGGCTTCCGGGGCTTCCGAAGCTTCCGAAGCTTCCGAAGCTTCCGAAGCTTCCGAAGCTTCCGGGGCAGCCTGCTCAATCGCCGCCCGGGGGTCCGGCGCGTCGGTCCCGGCCGTCGTCTCCGCCTCAACTGCAGGAGCGGAATCGGCCGGGGCCTCCAGGTCGACGGGTGCGACCGTGACGGGCGTCTCCTGCTCGGCGGCATCCGCCGCGGGGGTCTCCAGGGTGCCGGCGGCGCCTGCGGCGTCCTGCGTCGGCTGGGCGTCCGTCGACGTCCCTGCGGCGCCGGCCTGCGGGGTGACGTCGGGGGTCACGGTGTTCTCGGGGTTCTCGATGTTCTCGGTGGTCCCACCGGGTTCGAGGGCTTCGGTGGATTCTGCGTGGTCTCGATCGTTGGCTGCCATGGACAGCACCTCCTGCCCTGCCGGCACGCCACACTCGCGCCCACAGGGCGGCCAGGTCCGTTCCCGGTGGCGTTGCCCCCGATCCGCCGGTGCGGTGCTCGGGGTGCCGCCGTCGACGGACTCCAGAAAGTCTGAGGTGAACCGGGTCCCTGGTCTCCGCTGGATGCGGACGCGCAAGGCCGGAACCATCGGACGCCTGCCCGGTCTCACGCGCAGTGACACGTGCCGGAAGCGGCTCTCGTATGGCCGGGGACGCGCGGTCCGCGTCCCTCCAGCCGGACAGTCTTTCCACACTGCCCCAGTCCTGTGCCGCCGGCCCGGTGGCCGTCCGATGGACCCTGCCGATGGTGTGGCCACCGGTGGGTCACCGATCATTCTCTCACACGGCGGGCCAGATCAGCGGGATCACGGTGCGGAATCCGGGCACCGGATCCCGACGCCGTACCGAGGGGTCATACCATGGTCGGGTGAACTCCCACGCGCCACAGACCTCCCCTCCCGGTTCCGACCACGATCCCGATCACGGCCACCGCCACGACGTGAGCCTGGAACCCGGCCCCGGGATCGGGGACGACGGTGCGCCCACCGGGGGCGCCGACACAGGGACCGTCGACGAGCGCCGGCCGAGTTGGTACGCACGCCCGCTGGGGACCGCCTGGATGCTGCTGGTCACCGGGCTGATCGGGATGTACGGCACGGTCGCGCTGGTGGCCGAGCGGGTGATGCTGTGGAACGATCCCAGTCACATCACCAGCTGCGACATCAACCCGTGGGTCTCCTGCGGCGAGGTCATGAAGACCTGGCAGTCCCAGCTGTTCGGCTTCCCCAACCAGTTCATCGGCCTCGTGGCGTTCTCGATCATCATCACCATCGCCATGGCCCTGTTCGCCGGGGCCCGGTTCCGTCGCTGGTACTGGATCGGGATGAACGTCGGCGTGCTGCTCGGCTTCGCGTTCTGCGTGTGGCTGTGGAGCCAGGCCGTCTACGAGATCAACATCCTGTGCCTGTACTGCATGGTGGTCTGGGCCATGATGATCCCGATGTTCGTGCTGCTCACCTCGCGCAACCTGCAACACGGCGTGATCCCGGCACCGGCCGGGGTGCGGACGTTCGCCGCCGAGTGGTCCTGGCCGATCATCGCCCTGCTCTACGTGGGCGTGCTGGCCTCGATCATGCTCCGGTTCTCCAACGCCTTCTTCTAGGCGGGAGAGGCGCTCACGCGCCCTCCCGGACAGCCAGCAGGGTGACCAGGTCCGTGCGCATCGTCGAGGGGTCGGCGTCCGGGCTGGGCTCGGTCACGTAGACCTCCCAGAAGGGCAGGGCGGGCTGGTGGCCGGAGTCCGCCACGGCCTGCATGAAGCGCGACCACGCCTCCCCGAGCCCGTCGTAGGGGCCGAGGTGGGAGATGACGGCGATCCGGCCCCCCGGCAGCCGCGAGGGTGACAGGGTCGGGCCGGGCCCCGCGGTCCTCGCCCCCGGCAGCGGGCGGTCCACGGGGACACCGACCTCGAAGTCCACCGTGTCCGTGGGCATCCGGGTGTGCAGGGCGAAGGCCGGACCCACCGGTTGGATCCCCTGCTCGCCGAGCGCGGGGAACAGTGCGCTGAACGTGGAGTCGAAGATCTCCGCCATCCGGTCCATCGGATAGTCCCTGGCCACGGTGACCACGGTGGGGACCTCCGGGGCGTCGAGGACCGTGAGTTCACGGTACGGACCGCCCAGGAAGTACGGGGCATCGGGCTGGGTGCTCATGGAGCGATCCTAGGGACCAGGGTGGCCGTGCGGCCACTCCCCTCCTGCGCCGTGCCCCGCCGGCGCGCGGTCAGGCGAACCAGATCCCCAGCTCGCGCTCGGCGGAGAGCGTGGAGTCCGAACCGTGGACCAGGTTCTTCTGGACGGACTCGCCCCAGTCGCGGCCGAGGTCACCGCGGATGGTCCCCGGCGCGGCAGCGGTCGGCTCGGTGGCCCCGGCCAGGGAGCGGAAGCCCTCGATGACCCGGTGGCCCTGGACGCGCACGGCCACGACCGGGCCGGACCCCATGAACTCGACCAGCGGCTCGAAGAACGGCTTGCCCTCGTGCTCCTCGTAGTGCCTGACCAGCATCTCGCGGGTCGGGACCTGCATCTTCAGGTCGGCGATGACGTAGCCCTTGGCCTCGATGCGGGCCAGGATCTGTCCGGTGAGGTTGCGGGCGACGCCGTCCGGCTTGATGAGGACGAGGGTCTGTTCGGGGTGAGTGGTCACAATCGCTCCTGGGTGGATTCGGTCATGGACATGGGCGGGGGCCAGTCGGAGGATGCCCGCTGGCCGTCAGGTCAACCCTAACGGTCCCTCGAGAGGGCCTGGCGCATCCATCCGCCACGGACCGGCGGCCGTGGCGGACACCGCGTTCCGGTGCCCGCCACGGACCGCGGGGTTCACTCGGCGTCCGGGTGCTCGGCGCGCCAGCGTGCCTCCGCCTCGGCCCGGCGGCGGTTCTCGCGGTCGATCTGGCCGCCCTTGGTGACGGCGTACCACCACGCGAGGCCGAAGCCGACCCCGATGATCACCATCGTGTACTCCAGGAAGACCCCGAGCAGCAGGACCACCTGCAGGCCCCAGCCGATCCAGATGCCCACCGGCTTGCGGACCAGGGCACAGGTGAAGATCGCGACGACGGCGAGGACCAGGGAGACCCCCAGGATCCAGCCGGCCTGGGGCTCCCCCCGGTGGACGCCGAACAGGGCCAGTCCGAAGAGCACCAGGACCAGCGCCTCCAGGACGAGCACGCTCGAGGTGAACGTGGCACGGATGGAGCGGGCCTTCTTCACCTGGCCGGGCTTCCACTCACGTTGGGCCCTCGTCTCGCGGGCGGGCCGCCAGGACTCGCGGCCGGGTTGCTCCGAGGCGCCGTCAGCGGGCGGGCCGGCCTGTCCGGACTGCTGGTCGCTCACGTCGTCCTCCCCCGATCCCTCGAGCCGTCATCGTGCCCGGCGTCCTCGACGCCGAAGGTGTCGTCATCCTGCCCCGCGGCCCGCTCCGGGCCCCCGGCGCGGGCGGATCCGTCACCCGCCTCCGCCTCGGCGAGGCCATAGGTGTCGTCGGCGAAGATGTCCTCGTCGTCCTCGTCCTCGTCCAGGCCGTCACCGAGTTCCAGCCCCATGTCCGCGAACACCTCGACCCCGGGTGCCACCGGGACCACGCCGGGGGCCCCGGGCATCGCCGCCTCGGCCGCCGGGGCGCCGAGCAGCTCGCGCACCTCGGCCACCAGGGTGATGGACCCGGTCACGAGCACGCCGCCACCGGTTCCGGCGCCGGCGCCCTCGGTGGCCTCCGCCCGGCCCACGGCCCACTCCAGGGCGTCCGGGATGGACTCAGTGGCGTGGATGTCGTCCTCGGGCCAGCCCGCGTCCAGCGCGGTCTGGGCCAGTTCGCCCGCCGGGATCGCCCGCGGCGAGTCCGACTGGGTCAGGCAGAGGTCCTCGACCAGGTCCCCGAACTGCCGGTAGAGCACGGTCAGCATCTCCAGCGCGTCCTTCTCCCGCAGGATGCCCACCACCAGCACCAGCTTCTCGAAGCCGAAGGCCTCCTGCAGGGCCTTGGCGGTGGCGGCGATCCCGGCGGGGTTGTGAGCGGCATCGACCACGAGGGTCGGCGCGGTGCGCACCACCTCCATCCGGCCCGGTGTGGACACGGCGCCCACGCCTTCCTGCAGCAGCCCGGATTCCAGTTCCCTCTCGCCGCCGAAGAACGCCTCCAGCGCCGCCACGGCCACCGCCAGGTTCTCGGCCTGGTGCTCTCCGTGCAGCGGCAGGGTCAGATCCGGGTAGCGCCCGGCGATGCCCTGCACGGTGACCTGCTGGCCGCCGACCGCCACCGAGCGGGACTCCACGCCGAAGTCCACCCCCTCGAAGCGGAACGGGGCGTCCACGGCACGCGCCGCGTCCAGCAACACCTGTGCCGCCTCCGGGTCCTGGGCGGCCGAGACGAGGAATCCGCCGGGCTTGATGATCCCGGCCTTCTCCCGGGCGATCTCGGCGTCGGTGTCCCCCAGCAGGTCGGTGTGGTCCGCGGAGATCGGCGTCACCACGGAGACCACTCCGTCGGCCACGTTGGTGGCATCGGTGATGCCGCCCAGGCCCACCTCGAGCACCACCACGTCCACCGGCTCGTCCGCGAACACGGCGAAGCCCAGGATGGTCACGCACTCGAAGTAGGTCAGCCGGTTCTCCCCGGCCGCCTCCAGCTCGGCGTCCACGACCCGGACCACCGGCAGGATCTCGTTCCAGATCCGCACGAACGTCTCGTTCGGCACCGGGGCGCCGTCGATGCTGATCCGCTCGGTCACGGAGGTCAGGTGCGGTGAGGTGTACCGTCCGGTCCGCAGCCCGTACGCCCGCAGCACGGACTCGATGATCCGCGCCGTGGAGGTCTTGCCGTTGGTCCCGGTCAGGTGGATGACCGGGGCGGCCTTCTGGGGCTCGCCGAGCAGTTCCATGGCCCGCCAGAGCGGCGCCATGCGCGGTTCCATCTTGTTCTCCGGGGCCCGGGCGAGCAGGTCCCGGTAGACGGCCTCCACCGTCCGGGGTCCCCCGCCGGCAGCCGCGGCGCTCACGCGTCACCCCCCGCGGTCACGGCCCCGGCGACGGCGGCGACCGGGGCGACCGCCACCTGGACGGTCCTGGTGGCGTCCTCGGCCGGGTCCCGGCGCGGGTCCGCGGCACCGGAGTCCTCCAGCACCAGCTCCACGGTCAGGGTCTCGCCCGAGACCAGGTCCCGGTGCGCGTCCACGGCCTGCACGACGGCGGCCGGTCCGGTGATCACGGTCCGCACCCGGTCCGAGACCTCCAGTCCGGCGTCCTTGCGGGCCGACTGCACGGCACGGACCACGTCCCGCGCCGTGCCCTCGGCCGCCAGCTCCGCGGACACGGAGGTGTCCAGGACCAGGAAGCCGCCGGGCGACGGCGCGATCATCGGCCGCGCCCCCGCCGTCGGGGGCACCGTCCGCACCGGCCGGTGCCCCCACGGTGGTCTGCAGGGAGTACTCCCCCTCGGCCAGCTCGATACCGCCGGCCACCACCGTGCCGTCCTCCTCGAGCCGCCAGTCACCGGACTTCGCGGCCTTGATGACGGCCTGGACCTGCTTGCCCAGCCGCGGTCCGGCGGCCCGGGCGTTGACCGCCAGGGACTGGCTGATGCCGTAGTCCGCGGCGGAGACCTCGCCCGCGTCCTGCAGGTCCACGGACTTCAGGTTCAGCTCGTCCCGGATGATGTCGGCGTAGGGGCCCGCCAGTCCGGCGGCGCCGGGCACCACTACGGTCAGCGACTGCAGCGGCAGTCGCACCCGCCGCTTGGCCCCCTTGCGCAGGGAGGAACCGGCCGAGGCGATGCGGCGCACCGTCTCCATCCGCTCCACCAGCCGCCCGGCCTCCTCCGCCGACGCGAAGCCGGACAGGAACGGTGCCGGGTCCGGGTAGTCGGTCAGGTGCACCGAACGGCCACCGGTCAGCCCGCGCCAGATCTCCTCCGAGACCAGCGGCATCAGCGGGGCCGCGGCCCGGCAGAAGGCCTCGAGGCAGGTGTACAGGACGTCCAGGGCCTGGGTGTCCTCGTCGAAGAACCGCTGGCGGGACCGGCGCACGTACCAGTTGGTCATGGTGTCCATGTAGACGCGCAGCGCCTCCGTGGCGTCCGAGACCTCGTAGGCGTCCAGTCCGGACTTGACCTCGGTGAGCATGCGCGCCGTGGCGGCCAGGATGTACTGGTCCAGCGGGTCGGTGGACTCGTACCGGGCCTGGGCGCGGTAGCCCTCCGGCCGTTTGCCGCCCTCTGCGGACAGGCCGCGGGCGGAGTTGGCGTAGAGGCTGAAGAAGTGCCACACGTTCCAGGCCGGCAGCAGCACCTGGCGGGTGCCCTCGCGGATGCCCTCCTCCGTGACGACCAGGTTGCCGCCGCGCAGGATCGGGGAGGCCATGAGGAACCAGCGCATCGCGTCGGAGCCGTCGCGGTCCAGGACCTCGGAGACGTCCGGGTAGTTCTTCAGGGACTTGGACATCTTCTGCCCGTCCGAGCCGAGCACGATCCCGTGGCTGATGACGTTGGAGAACGCGGGCCGGTCGAACAGGGCGGTGGCCAGCACGTGCATGGTGTAGAACCAGCCGCGGGTCTGGCCGATGTACTCCACGATGAAGTCGGCCGGGTTGTGGCCGCCGTCGAACCACTCGCGGTTCTCGAACGGGTAGTGCACCTGGGCGTACGGCATCGAGCCGGAGTCGAACCAGACGTCCAGGACGTCCTCGACGCGGCGCATCGTCGCCCCGGCGGCGGCGGCCTCCGGGTCGGGGTGCGGGCGGGTCAGGTCGTCGATCCAGGGCCGGTGCAGGTCCACCTCGCCGGCGGCGTTGCGCGGCAGCCGGCCGAAGGCCTCCTCGAGCTCGGCCAGCGAGCCGTAGACCTCCTGGCGCGGGTGGTCCGGGTGGTCGGACTCCCACACCGGGATCGGCGAGCCCCAGTACCGGTTGCGGGAGATGGACCAGTCCCGGGCGTTCTCCAGCCACTTGCCGAACTGGCCGTGCTTGACGTTCTCCGGGATCCAGGTGATCTGCTCGTTGAGCTCGACCATCCGGTCCTTGAACGAGGTGACGGAGACGTACCAAGAGGTGATGGCGCGGTAGATCAGCGGGGTGCGGCAACGCCAGCAGTGCGGGTAGGAGTGCTCGTAGGAGGCCTCCCTGACCAGCTTCCCGGCCGCGCGCAGCGCCCGGATGATGGTCCGGTTCGCCTCGAACACCTGGACGCCGGCGATGTCCTTGAGCACGCCGTCGCCGCGGGCCTCGTCCCCGAACAGCGGCAGGAACCGGGCGCCCTCGTCCACCGAGAGGATGACCGGGATGCCGTTGGCCTCACAGACCCGCTGGTCGTCCTCACCGTAGGCGGGGGCCTGGTGGACCACGCCGGTGCCGTCGTCCGTGGAGACGTAGTCGTCCACGAGCAGCCGCCACGCCCGCCCGGTGCCGTAGGCCTCGGCGTCCGCGAAGTAGGTGAACAGCGGCTCGTACAGCAGTCCGCCCAGCCGGGTGCCGGGGTAGGTGGCCGTCACCGCCTCGGTGATCGCGCCGGCGTCGGCGTAGCCCAGCTCCCGGGCGTGCGCACCGAGCAGGTCCTGGGCCAGCAGGTACCGGTGACCGGCCACGTCCTCCGCGGCGTCCGGACCGGCCGGGACCACCGCGTAGGTGATCTCGGGCCCGACCACGAGCGCCTCGTTGGTCGGCAGCGTCCACGGCGTGGTGGTCCAGGCCAGCACGCGCACGCCGGTGAGCTCTGCGGCCAGGCCGGCGTCGGCCCCGCCGGCGGGCACCAGCTCCGCGTCCGCGGGCAGGCCGGTGATCGGGAAGGCCACCGTGACGGAGGGATCCTGGCGGGACTTGTAGACGTCCTCGTCCATGCGCAGCTCGTGGTTGGACAGCGGGGTCTCGTCCTTCCAGCAGTAGGGCAGCACGCGGAAGCCGCGGTACGTCAGGCCCTTGTCGTGCAGGGTCTTGAAGGCCCAGAGCACGGACTCCATGAACTCGGGGTTCAGGGTCTTGTAGTCGTTCTCGAAGTCCACCCAGCGGGCCTGCCGGTTGACGTAGTCCTTCCACTCCTCGGTGTACTTCAGCACCGAGGCTCGGCAGGCGTCGTTGAACGCGTCGATGCCCATGCCCTCGATCTGGGCCTTGTCCGTCATCCCCAGCTGCTTCATCGCCTCCAGCTCGGCGGGCAGCCCGTGGGTGTCCCAGCCGAAGCGGCGCTCCACGCGGCGGCCCTGCTGGGTCTGGTAGCGGGCCACGAGGTCCTTGACGTAACCGGTCAGCAGGTGCCCGTAGTGCGGCAGGCCGTTGGCGAAGGGCGGGCCGTCATAGAAGACGAACTCGTTCGGCGTGCCGTCCTCGCGGTGGGCGGGACGGTGCTCGATGGAGGCCTGGAAGGTCCCGTCCTCCTCCCAGTACTGCAGGATGCGCCGCTCGATCTCGGGGAAGCGCGGTGAGGCCGGGGTGGTGTTCTGGGACTCCGCGTGCGGGTCGGAACTGGCGAGGGGGTACACGGTGTGGCCGTCCTTGTCTCGACGTGGGCTGCGTTCTGCTGCGTGTCTGCAAGGACGCCTGGCCGCCTCCCGGGGTGTTCCCCGGGGACGACGGCGGCGCGGTACCACCCTGCTTGCCGCCCCGTTCCGGTGGGCCCGGGTCCGGCGGGCGCCGGCCGTGGGCCTCCGAGGGCCCGGGCGACCGCTCGTGACTGCTGTGACGGGCTTACCCGTCCGGTTCTACTGGGGCCGTCCTGGCGCCTGGCGGACCCGGGTCCGCCGGCGGCAGCACGCGCCTGTTCTTCCGGAAGCTCACCGGTGATGGCCGGGTCAGTGCTTTGCCGCCGATTCTACGCCACGGTCGTGCGCGCGTGGGTCACCGGGTCCTCACGTCCGGATCACCTTGAACTGGGCGGCCTGGGCGACCGGCCGCATCACGACCTGGTCCAGGTTGACGTGGTGCGGCACGGACACGGCATACGCGCAGACGTCCGCCACGTCCTCGGCGGTCAGGGGCTTCTCCACACCCGCGTAGACGCTGTCCGCGGCCGCCTGGTCGCCGCGCAGCCGGTTCCGGGTGAACTCCTCGGTGTGCACCATCCCGGGCAGCACCTCCACCACGCGCACGTTGTGCTCGGCCTCCTCCAGGCGCAGCGCCCCGACGAGACCGTGTTCGGCCATCTTGGCCGCGTTGTACCCGCCGCCACCCTCGTAGCTGGCCAGCGCCGCCGTCGAGGTCAGCACCAGCACGGTGCCCCGCCCGGTCTCCCGGAGCATCGGCAGGAGGGCCTGCACGGTGTTCAGCGTGCCCTGGACGTTGACCCGGAACATCCAGTCCCAGTCGTCCAGTCCGCCCTCGGACACGCGGTCCGTGCCCAGCGCACCGCCGGCGATGCACAGCACCGTGTCCACCCCGCCGTTCTCCGCGACCTGGTCGCGCACCCAGTACATCTCCCGTGCGGACGTCACGTCCGCCGGCAGCGCCACGATCCGTCCCGGCGAGCCGGCGGCCTCCTCGGCGAGTGCCTGCAAGCGGGCGGCGCGGCGGGCGACGGCGAACACCGTCCACCCCTCGGCGGCCAGCCGCAGGGCGGTGGCGCGGCCGATCCCGGAGGAGGCCCCGGTCACGACGGCGGCGTGGCGCCCCGCGTGCTCTGACTCTGGTGTGCTCTGGGTCTCGGTCATGGCACCACTGTAGGTCTCCTCTCCGCGCACGACGTGCCGCCGCCGGGGCGGGTGCGGGACGGGACCGGACGACATGGGACAATCGAGGACATGGCTGAACAGACCCCGGGCACAGACACGCCCGTTTCCCCGACCCCCGCCGTGACCGTTCCGGACAAGCCCGCCCTGGAGGGCCTGGAGGACAAGCTCTCGGCCCGCTGGCGCGCCGAGGGCACCTACGCCTTCGACGAGGACACCGTCCGGGGTGAGGTCTACTCGATCGACACGCCCCCGCCGACCGCCTCCGGTTCGCTGCACGTGGGCCACATGTTCTCCTACACCCAGACGGACGTGCTGGCCCGCTACCAGCGCATGACCGGCAAGAACGTGTTCTACCCGATGGGCTGGGACGACAACGGACTGCCCACCGAGCGCCGCGTGCAGAACTACTACGGCGTGCGCTGCGACCCGACGAAGCCCTATATCGAGGGCTACCGCCCCCCGGAGAAGCCGGCGAAGAACCAGCGGGACTGGGACGTCGTCTCCCGCAGGAACTTCATCGAGCTGTGCGAGGAGCTCGCGGTCGAGGACGAGAAGGTCTTCGAGGGGTTGTTCACCCGCCTCGGGCTGTCCGTGGACTGGTCTCTGACCTACCGCACGATCGACGACACCTCCCGGTCCGTCTCCCAGCGCGCCTTCCTGCAGAACCTGGCCACGGGCGACGCCTACCTGGCCGAGGCCCCCACCCTGTGGGACGTGACCTTCCGCACCGCCGTGGCCCAGGCCGAGCTCGAGGACCGCGAGGTCCCCGGCGCCTACCATCGGTACCCGTTCACCACCGCGTCCGGGGAGCAGGTCTACATCGAGACCACCCGGCCCGAGCTGCTGCCGGCCTGCACCGCCCTCGTGGCCCATCCCGACGACGAGCGGTACCAGCCGCTGTTCGGCACCTTCGTGACCTCTCCCCTGTTCGAGGTGCCCGTGGAGGTCAAGGCCCACCCGCTGGCACAGCCGGACAAGGGCTCCGGCATCGCCATGGTGTGCACCTTCGGCGATCTCACCGACGTCACCTGGTGGCGCGAGCTGCAACTGCCCACCCGCACCGTGGTCGGCCGTGACGGCCGGTTCCACGCCGAGACCCCGGAGTGGATCACCACCGAGGCCGGCCGCGAGCACTACGCCGCCCTGGCCGGCAAGACCGTGTTCTCCGCCAAGGAGACCGTCGTCGCCGCCCTGACCGAGGCCGGACTGATGGACGGCGAGCCGAAGAAGATCATGCACGCCGTGAACTTCTACGAGAAGGGCGACAAGCCCCTCGAGGTCATCTCCTCCCGCCAGTGGTACATCCGCAACGGCGGACGCGACGCCGAGCGTCGCGAGAAGCTGGTGGCACGCGGCCGGTCCCTGAACTGGCATCCGGAGCACATGCGGCACCGGTACGAGAACTGGGTGGAGGGCCTCAACGGTGACTGGCTGGTCTCCCGCCAGCGCTTCTTCGGGGTCCCCATCCCGGTCTGGTACCCCCTGGACGAGCACGGCGAGCCGGACTACGAGCACCCGATCCTGCCGTCCGAGGACCAGCTGCCGGTGGACCCGGTGGCCGAGCCGGCGCCCGGTTACGAGGAGTCCCAGCGCGGGGTGGCCGGAGGGTTCACCGGCGATCCGGACGTGCTCGACACCTGGGCGACCTCCTCGCTGACCCCGCAGATCGTGGGCAAGTGGGGACGGGACGAGGCGTTCTTCGGCAAGGTCTTCCCGTTCGACCTGCGCCCCCAGGGCCACGACATCATCCGGACCTGGCTGTTCTCGACCGTGGTCCGCGCCGATGCCCTCAACGACTCCGTGCCGTGGCACCACACCGCCCTGTCCGGCTGGATCCTGGACCCGGACCGGAAGAAGATGTCGAAGTCCAAGGGCAACGTGGTGGTCCCCACCGACGTGCTGGACGAGTTCGGCTCGGACGCCGTCCGCTACTGGGCCGCCTCCGCCAAGCTCGGCGCGGACACCGCCTATGAGGTCGCCCAGATGAAGATCGGGCGCCGGCTGGCCATCAAGCTGCTGAACGCCTCCAAGTTCGCGCTGAACCTGGGTGCCACCGAGCGGGACGTGGTCTCCCGCGCCGAGTCCGCAGAGGTCATCACCAACGCGCTGGACCGCTCCCTGATGGTCCGCCTCTACGACACGGTGGCCCAGTCCACCCGTGCCTTCGAGGCCTACGACTACGCGCGGGCGCTGAACCTGACCGAGTCCTTCTTCTGGCAGTTCACGGACGACTACGTGGAGCTGATCAAGGACCGTGCCTACGGGGGCCACGGCGAGGCCGAGCAGGCCTCCGTGCGCGCCACCCTGGCCACCACCCTGGACGCGCTGCTGCGCCTGCTCGCCCCGTTCCAGCCCTTCGCCACGGACGAGGTCTGGGGCTGGTGGCGCACCGGCTCCGTGCACCGCGCCCCCTGGCCGGGACTGCCCGCCGAGATCGCGGGCATCGAGGCGGCCGCCACCGGTGCCACCGCTGACGTGCTCACCACAGTCGCCCTGGCGCTCGGCGGCATCCGGAAGGCCAAGTCCGAGGCCAAGGTGAAGCAGCGCACCGAGGTGCTCTCCGCCGTCGTGACCGCCCCGGAGAGTCGCCTCACCTCGCTGCGCGGCGGGCTGGCGGACCTCAAGGCCGCCGGCAACGTCCAGGAACTGACCCTCACGGCCGGCACCCCGGCGGAGGACGCGGACGTCTCGGTGTCCGAGGTCCGGCTGGCCGCGGCCGTGGAGGCCTGACAGCCAGCCTAGACACCACAGACAGTAGGAGCCCGGACCTGATGGTCCGGGCTCCTACTGTCTGTGCTGGTGGCGCCGAGGCGTGCTGTGGTTGCTCCATCGGCGCAGGTCGGCGGTTCAGCCCGGGCGACGACCGCGACGCTGCCACTCACCGGTCATCGCGCACGTGCTCAATCGAATTGCGGCTTGGTGGTGCGGGAACGCTTGATCTCGTAGAAGTACGGGAACTCGGCCAGGGCCACCGCGCCGTCGAACATCCGGCCGGCTTCCTCACCGCGGGGAATACGGGTCATCACGGGGCCGAAGAAGGCGGTGCCGTTGAAGGCGACCACCGGGGTGCCGACCTCATCACCCACCTGGTCGATGCCCTCCTGGTGGGACTCGCGCATCTTCTCGTCCAGGACATCAGTCCTCGCGGCGTCGAGGATCCCGGCGTCCAGACCCAATTCCGCCAGCGCTGCGGCGATGACGGCCTCGTAGTCCTTGTTCCCCTCGTTGTGCACGCGGGTGCCGACGGCGGTGTAGAACTTCCCGAGGACCTCGTCCCCGTGGCGGTCCCAGACCTGGGTGGCGGCGCGGGCCGGCAGCCAGGCCCTGTCCATCGCCTCCAGGTACCCCGGGTCCAGGTCGCGACCCTCATTGAGCACGGACAGGGACATGATGCGCCACCGGACGCTGATCGGACGGACCGCCTCGACCTCGTGCATCCAGCGAGAGGTGATCCACGCGTACGGGCAGGTGCAGTCGAACCAGAAGTCGACGGTCTGGACGTCGGCGGTGCCCTCGTCGAGCTCCTCGGTGCGCGGATCGGTCTTCAGGTCAGTCACTGTGCTCCTCTTCGCCGTCAGACCACGGCGATCGGTGGGGGTGGGTCTTCCAGGCGCAACCGTATCTCAGGCGGACTTATTCCGGCGCTTGCGCTGGACTTCCTGCGAGATGAGGGTCGGTTCGGCGCCCTCGCGGACCACGTCCCCGGTGATGACCACCGTGGCGATGTCCTCGCGGGAGGGCAGGTCGAACATGACGGGCTTGAGGACCTCCTCCATGATGGAGCGCAGCCCGCGGGCGCCGGTCCCCCGGTCCTCCGCCTGGTCCACCACGGCGTCCAGGGCGTCCTGGTCGAACTGCAGTTCCACGCCGTCCATCAGGAACATCTTCTGGTACTGCTTCAGCAGCGCGTTCCTCGGCTCGGTGAGGATGCTGATGAGCTGCGCGTGGTCGAGGTTGTCCACCGTGGTGATGACGGGCAGGCGACCGATGAACTCCGGGATCAGCCCGAACTTCAGCAGGTCCTCGGGGCGGACGTCCGCGTAGGACACGTCCCGCTTGCCGATGGTGTTCAGCGGGGCGCCGAAGCCGATGCCCTTGCTGCCGGCACGGGAGGCGATGATGTCGTCCAGACCGGCGAACGCACCGGCCACGATGAACAGCACGTTCGACGTGTCGATCTGCAGGAACTCCTGGTGCGGGTGCTTGCGGCCACCCTGCGGGGGGACGGCGGCCGTGGTGCCCTCGAGGATCTTCAGCAGGGCCTGCTGCACGCCCTCACCGGAGACGTCCCGGGTGATGGAGGGGTTCTCGGACTTCCGCGAGATCTTGTCGATCTCGTCGATGTAGATGATGCCCTGCTCGGCCTTCTTGACGTCGTAGTCCGCGGCCTGGATGAGCTTGAGCAGGATGTTCTCCACGTCCTCGCCCACGTATCCGGCCTCGGTCAGTGAGGTCGCGTCCGCGACGGCGAAGGGGACGTTGAGCTTGCGCGCCAGGGTCTGTGCGAGATAGGTCTTGCCGGAGCCGGTGGGTCCGACGAGCAGGATGTTGGACTTGCCGACCTCGACGTCGGCCAGCTCCGAGTCCTCACCGTGACGGTCCAGCAGGGAGCTCTCCTTGGTCTGCTGTCCGGTGCGGATGCGCTTGTAGTGGTTGTAGACGGCGACGGCGAGGGACCTCTTGGCCTCGGTCTGGCCGATCACGTACTCCTCGAGGAAGTCGTAGATCTCCCGCGGCTTGGGCAGCTCGACCTCGGCGGTCTCGGCGACCTCGGAGAGCTCCTCCTCGATGATCTCGTTGCACAGCTCGATGCACTCATCGCAGATGTAGACACCGGGGCCTGCGATCAGTTTCCTGACCTGCTTCTGGCTCTTTCCACAGAATGAGCACTTGAGCAGGTCAGCGCTCTCGCCGATGCGGGCCATACGGGGTTCTCCTCGTTAGGGGGTGGGATCCTGCCCGGATCCCGAGGTACTGCCATTACAGCTTAGGGGGTGGACGGGCTAAGCCGGTGGATTGCAACGGCGGCCCCCACCCTGGCCGCGTGGGCGCTGCAGGGTGGGGGCCGCCGTCGGGAACCTCAGCGGAACCGGACCGGAGCGCTGCCGCCGGTCAGCTGCTCAGCTGCGGCTTGGTGATCTTGCGGGACTCCAGCACCTCGTCCACGAGGCCGTACTCCTTGGCCCCGGCGGCCGAGAGGAACTTGTCCCGGTCGATGTCCTGGCGCACCTGCTCGGCGGTCTTGTCGGTATGCGCGGCCAGCGTCTCCTCCATCCAGGTGCGGATGCGCAGCAGCTCCTCGGCGTGGATCTGCAGGTCCGTGGCGGTGCCGCGGTCCCCGCCCATGGACGGCTGGTGAATCAGCACGCGGGCGTTGGGCAGCGCCAGCCGCTTGCCGGGGGCGCCGGCGGCCAGCAGCACCGCGGCGGCCGAGGCGGCCTGGCCCAGGCACACGGTCTGGACCTCGGGACGGATGAACTGCATCGTGTCGTAGATCGCCGTCATCGCGGTGAAGGAGCCACCCGGCGAGTTGATGTACAGGGTGATGTCCCGCTCGGAGTCCATGGACTCCAGCACGAGCAGCTGGGCCATGATGTCGTCCGCGGCGGCGTCGTCCACCTGGACGCCGAGGAACACGATGCGGTCCTCGAACAGCTTGGCGTAGGGGTCCTGCCGCTTGAAGCCGTAGGGGGTGCGCTCCTCGAACTGGGGCAGGATGTAGCGGTTGCTCGGGACCGGCTGGCCGGCACCGGAGGGCATTCCGACGGGGAACTGGTGGTTCATCTCTGGTCTCTCCTGGGCGAAGGGTCTGTGGGAGTCGGGCGGACGGTCTCGATCCGGGGGATCAGGAGTTGTCCACGCCTCCGCCGCCGGACACGGTGCCGGCACGTTCGGCGATGTGGTCGAAGAACCCGTACTCCAGGCCCTCCTGGGCGGTGAACCACTTGTCCCGCTCGTTGTCCTTGAGGATCGTGTCCACGGTCTGGCCGGTCTGTTCCGCGGTGAGCTCGGCCATGACCTGCTTCATGTGCAGGATCAGCTGGGCCTGGATGCGGATGTCAGACTCCGTGCCGCCGATGCCGCCGGAGGGCTGGTGCATCAGGATGCGGGCGTGCGGCGTGGCGTAACGCTTGCCCTTGGTCCCGGAGGACAGCAGGAACTGGCCCATCGAGGCGGCCATGCCGGTGGCCACGGTCACCACGTCGTTCGGGATGTACTTCATGGTGTCGTAGATCGCCATGCCCGCGGTGATGGACCCACCCGGGGAGTTGATGTACAGGTAGATGTCCTTCTCCGGGTCCTCGGCGGACAGCAGGAGCATCTGGGAGCAGATGGCGTTCGCGTTCTCATCCATCACCTCGGAACCGAGCCAGATGATGCGTTCCTTGAGCAGGCGGTTGTAGATGTAGTCCTCGCGGGCCGCCGGGTCAACCGACGCCATACGGGGAGCAGTGGACGATGCGGACATGGCGCCCTGCCTTCCTTCTGATGGACTTCAGGTGTCCACCGGATACACCGGTGGCACGGGTCTTGATCAGAGACTACTGGCCCCGCACCCCACCCGGGTCCTTCTGACCCGGCTGTTCGCTGTTGGCGTGCAGTCCCGACGCCGCCCCGCACGGCCGGCAGAGCAGCGGAGCCGTGCGGGGCGGTGCGCAGGATGCCCGGGCCCCCGGACCGATGGTCCGTGGGCCCGGGCATCCGGGTGATGGCGGGCAGTCCGGCCCGGCCAGGGGTCACCTGCCGGGGGTCACCCTGCCGCGCAGGCGACGCCCCGGAAGGCTCAGGCCTCCGTGGGCTCGGCCTTCTCCTCAGCCTTGGCGGCGGTGGACTTGGCCGGGGCCTTCTTCGCCGGGGCCCTCTTGGCGGGAGCCTTCTTCGCCGGGGCCTCCGACTCCTCGGCGGAGTCCTCGGCCTGGGCGGCAGCGGACTTCGCCGGGGCCTTCTTGGCCGGGGCCTTCTTCGCCGGAGCCTTCTTGGCGGGGGCCTTCTTGGCCGGGGCCTCGGACTCCTCCGCCTCTGCGTCATCTGCCGTGGCGGCGGCGGACTTGGCCGGGGTCTTCTTGGCGGGGGCCTTCTTGGCGGGGGCCTTCTTGGCCGGAGCCTCCTCGGCGGCCTCGGCCGGCGACGGGGCGGAGTCAGCGCTGTCGGCGGAATCCGCCGAGTCAGCTGAGTCGGCAGAGTCAGCGGATTCCGCCGACTCAGCGGCGTCGGCCTCGACGGCCTCGGCACCACCCGGGGTCACGAAGGCGGTCAGGTCCACGGCATTGCCCTCGGTGTCGGTGACCTCGGCGTACTCCAGGACCTTGGCCAGCGCCTTGCGGCGGCGGACCTCGCCCATGATCATCGGGACCTGGCCGGCCTGGTCCAGCATCTGCGCGAACTGGTTCGGGTCCATGCCGTACTGCTGGGAGGTGGAGATGATGTACTCGATCAGCTCACCCTGGTCCACGCCGATCTCCTCGGCGTCCGCGACCTTGTCGAGGATGATCTCGTTGCGGAAGGCCTCGCGGGCGTTCTGCTCCACCTCGGCGCGGTGCTCCTCGGTGTCGTGGTCGTCACCCTCGGCGTGGCCGCCCTGGGCGAAGTGCTGCTCGACCTGCTCGGTGACCACGGAGTCGGGCACCGGGACCTCGACGAGCTTGACCAGCTCCTCCAGGACCTTGTCCCGGGCCTCGATGCCCTGACCGGTGACGGCGCCCTCGGCGGCCTTGGCCTTCAGGTCGGCCTTCAGCTCCTCGATGGTGTCGAACTCGGACGCCAGCTGGGCGAAGTCGTCATCGGCCTCGGGCAGCTCGCGCTCCTTGACGGAGCCCAGGACGACCTTGACGGTGGCCTTCTCGCCGGAGTGCTCGCCACCGGCCAGCGTGGTCTCGAAGACGGCGTCCTCGCCGGCGGAGAGGCCCTCGAGAGCCTCGTCCATGCCGTCCAGCATGGTGCCGGCGCCGACCTGGTAGGACAGGTCCTCGGCGTGGTCGACCTGCTCGTCGCCGATGCTGGCGGTCAGCGTGATGGTGACGAAGTCGTCCTGGGCGGCGGGGCGGTCCACGGCCTTCAGGGTGCCGAAGCGGGAGCGCAGCTCGTCCAGGGCCTTCTGCTCGTCCTCCTCGGAGGCCGCGGCGGGCTCCACGGTGACCTTCAGACCCTTGTAGTCCGGCAACTCGATCTCCGGGCGGATGTCCACCTCGACGGTGAACTTCAGCGGGCCCTCGGCATCGCCGTCGACACCGGGCATCGAGGTGACCTCGACCTCGGGACGGGCCATCGGGGTGGTCTCCGTCTCGATCAGCGCCTGCTGGTAGAAGTCGTTCAGACCCTCGTTGACGGCGGTCTCCACCACGTAGCCACGCCCGATGCGCTGGTCGATGATGCGCGCCGGAACCTTGCCCTTACGGAAGCCGGGGACCTGGATCTGGTTGGCCACGGTCTTGTAGGCATCGTCCAGGCGTGGCTTGAGGTCCTCGAAGGGGACCTCGACGTCCAGCTTGACCCGGGTCGGGCTGAGGTTTTCTGCGGTGCTCTTGACCACTTAGGACTCCTGTGTGGATTGCTTGTCTCGTCTGATGGGCACTTCTCGTTGCCCGGCCGCCGGGCATCCGGTGAATCAGGCCCCACCGGGGGCCATGACGTCGGGGTGACAGGATTTGAACCTGCGGCCTCACGCTCCCAAAGCGCGCGCTCTACCAAGCTGAGCTACACCCCGCAGACGGCCCTGGCCGTTTCTGGCCAGAGACCAGTGTACGCATTCCCACGCCATGGTCCGCATTCCGGCGACCTCCGGGGCCCGGCGGCGGTACGCCTGCCGCTTTGCGGCGTCGCCTCGATCCTTGGTACGCTCTACCACGCTGTTCCCGGCCGATGTGGCGGGATGCGGCGCCGTGGGGATGTAGCTCAATGGTAGAGCCCCAGTCTTCCAAACTGGCTACGCGGGTTCGATTCCCGTCATCCCCTCCACTGCCGGCAAGGGCCCCGACCGCACAGGTCGGGGCCCTTGCCGCGTTCCGGGCCCGTGCCCGCAGCGCGCCCCGCCGGACAGTCCCAGGCCCCTGCCCCCAGGGAACTCCCGTCCCGCTGAATCAGTATTGACTTATATAAGTTCGGGTGAAACCTTGGGTCCATGCACGCACTCGACGTCCTCGGCGACCCGGTCCGGCGGCGCATCCTCGAGATGCTCGTCGACGGGGAACTGAGCGCGGGCGAGATCGGCGCCGTGATCCAGGAGGAGTTCGGCATCAGCCAACCCGCGGTCTCCCAGCACCTGAGGGTGTTGCGGGAGCACGGCTTCGCCTCCGTCCGGCCCGAGGGGACCCGCCGGCTCTACGCCGTGCGTGCCGAGGGCCCCCGGGAGGCGAGCCAGTGGCTCAGCGCCTTCGAGCGGTTCTGGCAACCCCGGCTCGACGCCCTGGGCACCGAGCTGGCGCGCGGGAGGCGGGACCGGCGGCTCGCGGCCGAGCGTGACCCCGGGGAACACCCCGGGGAGGACCCACCCAGCAAGGAGAGATGACATGGTCGACGTCCAGTCCCAATTGGCAGCCGTGACGCGGGGCATCCACACCGAGGACCGCGAGGGGGAACCCTCCCACGTCCAGACACTGGAACAGGCCTACCCGGCGCCGATCGACGACGTCTGGGAGGCCGTGACGACCGCGGATCGCATCAGGCGCTGGTTCCTGCCCGTCACCGGAGAGCTGGAGCCCGGCGGACGCTATCAGCTGGAGGGCAACGCCGGCGGAGAGGTGCTCGAGTGCACCCCGCCGACCGGAGGCACTGCGTCCTACCGGATCACGTGGGAGTTCGGCGGGGGCGTCTCCTGGGTGACCGTCCGGCTGACGGCAGAGGGCGAGCGGACCCGGTGCGCGATCGAGCACGTGGCCCGCGTGGCCGACATGCCCGCGGGGATGTGGGATACCTACGGCCCCGGGGCCACGGGCGTCGGCTGGGACGGTGGGCTGCTCGGGCTGTCACTGCACCTGGGGGCCACCGAGGGTTCCCTCTCCCCCGGCGAGGCGGAGGCGTGGGCCCTCACGGACGAGGGCAGGTCGTTCTACCGCGGCTGCGCCGACGGATGGGCCGCGGCCCACGTGGCGGACGGCGCCGATCCGGAGCACGCCGCGAGGAACGCCGATGCCACCTACGGGTTCTACACCGGGGCGGGCGGATGACCGGCCGAGGCGGTGTGCCGGTCAGGACGCCTGGCAGCGCGGGCACCAGAACAGGTTCCGCGCCTGCATCTGCGTCACCCTGACCTCGGCGCCGCACACCCGGCAGTCCAGTCCCTCGCGCTGGTACACGTAGTACGCGTTGTCGGGCCACAGGGGCGCCGGTCCGCCGTCAGGGCCCACCGCGTCCCGGTGTGCCGGGTCCGTGGTGATGATCCGGCCGACCCGGACCCCGTCGGCCATCAGGTCCACCAGGTCGTCCCACAGCCGCACGCCGTCCTCCTCGCCCACCCTCCGTCCGGGCAGCCAGGGGTCGAGCCGGGCGCGGAAGAGGGACTCGGCCCGGTAGATGTTCCCGACGCCGGCCAGGACCGACTGGTCCATCAGCAACTGGCCCAGGGCCACGGAGCGGCGGGACAGCCGCTCCAGGAACGCCCCGGGGCCGGTACCGGTCACGAGGGGGTCCGGTCCCAGTCGCGCGACGACGCCCTCGGCCTCGCCGGGGGTGATCACCTCGCAGGCACTGGGTCCTCGCAGGTCCGCCCAGCCATGGGCGGACACCAGCCGCGCCCGGACCTGGCCCACCGGCTCCGGCGGACCGGAGTACGCGCGGGCCCCGCCGTCGTCGGGGGTCTCCGTCTCCCCCATCCTCCGCGGCGCGCCGATCGAGGAGGCGCCCCGGAAGGTCTCGTCCCCGCCGAAGCTCCAGGCCCCGTAGAGCCCCAGGTGCACGCGCAGCACCAGGTCCACGTCGAAGTCGAGGAACAGGTGCTTGCCGTGGGCCCGGGCGTCCACGAGGACGGCGCCGTCGAGTCGCCGTGCGCCGTCGGTGAAGCGTCCCTGCGGCGAGCTCACCCGCAGCCGTTCACCGCCGAAGACGTCCCCGAACTGGCGGGCGAGGCGGTGGATCGAATGGCCCTCAGGCACGGGCAGGCCTCCCGGTCAGTCCTGCACCTCGCCGGTCGACTCGTAGTGCGCGATCTTGCCGATGCGGCGCACGTGGCGCTCATCGCCGGAGAACGGCTCGGCGAGGAAGGCCTCGATGAGCCCGGTGGCCTCCTCCAGGGAGTGCTGGCGGCCACCGACGGCGATCACGTTCGCGTCATTGTGCTCCCGGGCCAGCCGGGCGGTCTCCAGGTTCCACGCGAGCGCGGCGCGGACACCACGGACCTTGTTCGCCGCGATCTGCTCACCGTTGCCCGAGCCGCCGAGCACGATCCCGAGCGCCTCGACGCCGGACCGCTGGTCCACCACCACGGCCTGGGCCGCGCGGATGCAGAACGCCGGGTAGTCGTCCTGCGGGTCATAGGACTGCGGCCCGTGGTCCACCATCTCGTACCCCTGCTCCCCGAGGTGACGGATGAGGTGGGCGCTGAGCTCGAGGCCGGCGTGGTCGGTGGCGATGTGGACGCGCATGGACTGCTCCTGGGGGACGGACGGGTGGTTCGGGCCAGCGATCAGCCTAGCCCTATCCTCACGATGGTGGCCGATGGCACAATGACCACGATAGCCAGCAGTCCTTTCACAAACCCGTTCCCGACCGGAGGTCCCGTGTCCAGCCAGAACATCACCCGTGCCGAGGCCCAGCAGCGTGCTCAGGCCCTGTCCGTGGAGTCCTACGACGTCGTCCTGGACGTCACCCTCGACGGCGACCACTTCCGCTCGACGACCACGGTCACCTTCACGGCGGCGCCCGAGGCGGTGGGGGGCAGCACGTTCATCGACTTCGTCTCCAGCCAGGCGCCCACCGTCACCCTGAACGGCACCGGGCTGGCCGCGGACGCCTTCGACGGCACGCGCATCACGGTGGGTCCGTTGGCCGAGCACAACACGCTGGTGGTGGACGGGCTGGCGGACTACATGAACACCGGCGAGGGCCTGCACCGCTTCGTGGACCCGGTGGACGACGAGACCTACCTGTACACGCAGTTCGAGGTCCCGGACTCCCGGCGCATGTTCGCGGTGTTCGAGCAGCCCGACCTCAAGGCGGCCTTCGCCTTCACGGTGACCGCCCCGGACCACTGGAGCGTCGTCTCGAACTCCCCCACGCCCGAGCCCGTCCGGGCCGCGGAGGGCACCGCCATGTGGTCCTTCTCCCCCACCCCGCGGATCTCCTCCTACATCACCGCCCTGATCGCCGGACCGTACCGGTCCGCCCACTCCGAGCTGACCAGCGCGGACGGCCGCACCATCCCGCTGGGCGCCTACTGCCGCGCCTCCCTGTTCGAGCACCTGGACGCCGAGAACATCTTCGAGCTCACCCGCCAGGGCTTCGAGTTCTTCGAGGCCCAGTTCGGCACCCCCTACCCCTTCGAGAAGTACGACCAGCTGTTCGTGCCCGAGTTCAACGCCGGGGCCATGGAGAACGCCGGGGCGGTGACCTTCCTGGAGAACTACGTCTTCCGCTCCACGGTCACCGAGGCGATGATCGAGCGCCGGGCGATCACCGTCCTGCACGAGCTGGCCCACATGTGGTTCGGGAACCTGGTGACCATGCGCTGGTGGAACGACCTGTGGCTCAACGAGTCCTTCGCCGAGTTCATGTCCACGCTGGCCGCCGCCGAGAACACGCGCTACACCGGGGCCTGGACCACGTTCTCCTCGATGGAGAAGAACTGGGCCTACCGACAGGACCAGCTCTCCTCCACCCACCCCATCAAAGCCGAGATCCGGGACCTGGAGGACGTGCTGGTGAACTTCGACGGCATCACCTACGCCAAGGGCGCCTCCGTGCTGCGCCAGCTGGTGGCGTGGGTCGGCCAGGAGAACTTCATGGCCGGGGTGCGTGAGTACTTCGGCAAGCACGCCTGGTCCAACACCGAGCTGCCGGACCTGATGCGCGAGCTGGAGGCGTCCTCCGGCCGGGACCTGTCCGAGTGGACCCACCAGTGGCTGGAGACCTCCGGGGTCAACACCCTCACCGTGGAGGTGGACGGCGAGGAGTCCGACGACGGTGCCATCACCTCCCTGCGCCTGCGCCAGTCGGCGCCGGGAGACGGCCGGCCCGGTGACTCGATCCTGCGCCCGCACCGGATGGCCGTGGGGTTCTACTCCGCCGACGACTCGGGGCGCCTGGTGCGCACCGACCGCTTCGAGCTGGACGTGGACGGCGAGGTGACCGAGGTGACCGAGGCGGCCGGCAGGCCGCGCCCGGACCTGATCCTGCCCAACGACGACGACCTGGCCTACGCCAAGATCCGGTTGGACTCCGCCTCCTGGCAGACCGCCTCCACGCGGCTGAAGGACGTGGCCGAGTCCCTGCCGCGCACCCTGCTGTGGGGTGCTGCCTGGGACGCCACCCGGGACGCCGAGGCCACGGCCGGCTGGTTCACCGACCTGGTGCTGGCCAACATCGGGCATGAGCGGGACTCCTCGGTGGTGCAGACCCTGTTGCGCCAGTTGGCCACCGCCCTGTCCCAGTACGCGGCCGCATCCCACGCCCCGGCGATGCGCGAGTCCGCCGCCACCCGTCTGCTGGAACTGGCCCGGGCCGCGGAGCCGGGGTCGGACCACCAGTTGCAGTTCGTCAAGGCGTTCGCCCTGCACGCCCGGTCCGACGCCCAGCTGGACACCCTCGCGGCCCTGCACTCGGGTGCGGAGGAACTGGCCGGGCTCGACCTGAACACCGACCTGAAGTGGGAGATGCTCACCGGGCTCGCGGCCGGCGGCCGCGCCGGGGAGGCCGAGATCGCCGCGGCCGAGGCCGCCGACCCCACGGCGACCGGTGCGCTGGCCGCGGCCCAGGCCCGCGCCGCCGTCGGGACCACCGAGGCCAAGCAGGCCGCGTGGGAGCAGGTGGTCTCCGGGTCCCTGTCCAACACGACCCAGCGCAACGTGATCCTCGGGTTCAACCGCGTGCACGACCCTGCCCTGCTGGCCCCGTTCGCCCCCCGGTTCTTCTCGACCGTGGAAGGACTGTGGTCCTCGCGGTCCCACGAGATGGCCGAGTCCGCGGCGGTCGGGTTGTTCCCGGGGGCGCAGGTCTGCCAGGACACCATCGACGCCGCGGACGAGCTGGTGGCGCGGTCGCAGGCGGAGCAGCCGGCGCTGGCCCGGACCGTGGCCGAGTCCCGGGACGAGACGGTGCGCGCCCTCGCGGCGCGGACGGTCGACGCCGCCGCGCGGGGCTGACCAGCGTACGGCCCCGGGGCGCCCCGTGCGGGTGACCCGGGCCGTCCTGACCCACCGGTGCCTGATCGGTGCCGGTGCTTGACCGGCGCCGGCGGGTCAGGAGAGGCGGACGGTGGTGGCGGAGTGGCCGAAGCCGACGATGTCGTCCCGGCCGTCGCCGTTGACGTCGCCGAGGAGCCGCGGGTACCGGTCGGGGGACCACCCGGCGTCGTACCCGAACTCGGTGGTCAGCCGCTGCGGACCGAACAGGAAGTCGTCGTCCCCGTAGGCCACGTAGGTGCCCGCGCTGCCGAAGCCCACCACGTCCCCGATCCCGTCGCCGTTGACGTCGGCCGTCGTCCGGGGGTGGCGGTCCACCCGCCACCCCTGGGCGTAGCCGAAGCTGCGCAGCTCCAGGGACGGTGGCTGGAACTTCGGCTCCCCGGGGTCGTAGGGCCGCGAGTAGGCCGCGTAGACCCCCTGTGCCCCGAACCCGATCAGGTCGGGCAGCGCGTGGCCGCTGATGTCGTCGACCATCCGCGGGTGGCGTTCCACCCGCCAGCCCTGGGCGTACCCGAAGTCCCGGACCTCCAGGGCGGGTCGGGTGAAGGTATCGCCAGCCGCGGAGAAGTAGGAGACGTACACGCCGGCGTCACCGAAGCCGACGATGTCCGACGTCCCGTTGCCGTCCATGTCCGCGAGCAGTCGCTCGTGCTTCTCCACCCGCCAGCCGCGGTCGTAGCCGTAGCTGTCGATCCGCTTGCCGGTCCCGGCGAAGGTGCGGTTGGCCAGCCCGTGGGAGATGGTCACCCCCGAATGGCCGAAGCCCACGATGTCCGCAGTGCCGTTGCCGTTGAGATCGGCCAGCAGACGCGGATGCGCTCCCACCCTCCAGCCCTGCTCGTACCCGAAGTCACGCACCTTCAGTGCCGCGCGGGTGAAGGACCCGTCGGGCTGCGCGTAGGAGACATGGACCCCGGCATTCCCGAAGCCCACGAGGTCACCGCGCCCGTCGCCGTCGACGTCGGCGACCGTGCGCACGTGCCGCGCGTTGGACCACCCCTGGTCGGTGCCGAAGCTGCGGATCTTCAGGCTCGGGGTGCTGAACGTCCCGTTGGCCCGGCCGTGGGCCACGTAGACGCCCGCCCCGCCGAAGCCGACCACGTCCGCGCGGCCGTCCCCGTTGACGTCGGCCAGCTCGCGCACGTGCTGGTCCACCCGCCACCCCCGGTCGTAGGAGAACATCGGCTGGGAGGCCGCGTGGGCGGGCCCGGCGAGGACCACTCCCGCCACCGCCAGGACCGCCGCACAGGTGCCGCCCGCCACGCGGCTGAAGATCGAGCGCCTCATCATGAACCCCCGGACGATGCTGGAACGGTGCGGGGATTCTAGGCCCGGGAGCGTGCTCCGGAGAAGGACTCCGCTGCGCCCGGGTCCCCGGCGGCGAGGACGCGCTGCTCCCCGGCGTAGATGACGAACCGCTCACCGCGCACGAAGCCCGCCAGCGTCATGCCGGCCTCCCGGGCCAGGTCCACCGCGAGCGAGGACGGCGCGGAGACCGAGGCGAGCATCGGCACCCCCGCCATCAGGGCCTTCTGGGTGAGCTCGAAGCTGGCGCGGCCGGAGACCATCAGCACGTGCCCGGACAGCGGGAGCATGTCCTGCAGCAGGGCCCAGCCGAGCACCTTGTCCACCGCGTTGTGCCGGCCGACGTCCTCCCGGACCGCCACCAGCTCGCCGGTGGCGGCATCGAACAGGCCGGCGGCGTGCAGTCCGCCGGTGCGGTCGAAGACCTTCTGGCGCTCCCGCAGCACCTCGGGCAGGGACAGCACCGTCTGCTCCGTCACCGTCATCGGATCCTCGGCCACGGGATAGCGCGTGGTGGTGCGCACGGAGTCGATGCTGGTGCGGCCGCACAGCCCACAGGCGCTGGTCATCAGCACGTGGCGTTCCAGCGCCGGGGCGGGTGCCGCCACGTGCGGGGCCAGCACCACGTCCACCGTGTTGTCCGTCTCCTCGGCCCCGGGCCCGAAGTCCCGTCCGCAGTAGCGGATCGAGGACACCTCGGAGGCCTGGCCGATCAGCCCCTCGCTGAGCAGGAAGCCCACGGCCAGGGAGAAGTCCTCAGTGGGGGTGCGCATGGTCACCGCCAGCCGTCGTCCGTTCACCCGGATCTCCAACGGTTCCTCCGCGGCCAGCACGTCCGCCCGCGCCTCGCGCCGACCGTCCTTCACGCGCACCACCCGGACCCGCGACTCACTCCTGCTCATGCACCCATGATCCATCCCTGCGGTGGTGCGCCGCCACCGGGAGCCACCCCGGCCCGGCGCGGACCGGTACCCGGGACCTAGGCGGAACCGGTGACGCGGTCCGCGAACGCCGCGGTCCGGGCCGGGTCCAGCACCGCCGCCGGATGCGGCCCGGCGGCCAGCAGCGCCGAACGCAGGTCCTCGAGGTCCGTGCGTGCGAGCGCACCGCCCGCTGCCAGCACGGCGTTACCGGTCTCCAGCCGGTCCAGCAGCGTCGCGTCGGCCAGCAACCAGGCCCCGGAGAGTCCCGCGTCGGTGGCCGCGGCCTCCAGCGCCCGGGCCTGCCGGGCCAGGAACCGCAGGCCGGAATCGTCGCCGATGTTCACCAGCAGCACCCCCTGGCCGCCGAGGCGGTCCAGCAGTTCGCCGTAGAACTCCTCGCCCGTGAGGTGCGCGGCGGCGTCCACCCCGGTGTAGATGTCCAGCACGATCGCGTCGAACGGCTCCGCGTCCAGCCCGGCGAGCTCGGTGCGGGCGTCCCCCGTCACGACCGTCAGTTCCGTCCCCTCGGGCAGGGGCAGTTCGGAGACGACGAACGAGGGCAGTTCGCGGTCTAGGTCCACGACGGTCTGGACGGAGCCGGGGCGGACCGCCTGCACGTAGCGCGGCAGGGTGAGCGCTCCGGCGCCCAGGTGCAGGATGCGGATCGCCCGGGCGGCCGGCCACCCGGCGTCGAGGACGTTGGCCATCCGGCGCAGGTACTCGTACCGGATCCGGGTGGGGTCGGCCAGGTCCACGTGGGACTGGACCTGCCCGCCGATCTCCAGGACCCTGCCGTCGTCGTGCTCGTCCGGGATGATCCGGGCCCGCTCACCGGACACGCTCAGCTGGATACTGCGGCCCGCGGGACCGGGGGTGTCAGGGGGCGTCATGGCCTCAGTGTGACAGACCGGCGATCGACCAGGCGGCCGTCGACCATCTCGACCACGCGGTCGCAGTGGTCCAGGACGTCGTGGTCGTGGGTGACCATCACGCCGGCGATCCCGCGCTGGTGGCACTGGCGGGCCAGCAGGGCCACGATGTCCTGGCTGCGCCGGCGGTCCAGCGCAGCGGTCGGCTCGTCCACCAGCAACAGGCTGGGTTGGTTCACCAGGGCCCGGGCGATGCCCACGCGCTGGCGTTCCCCGCCGGAGAGCTGTCCCGGGCGATGGCCCGCCCGGTGCCCCATGTCCACCGCCTCGAGCAACGGCGCCGGGTCGAAGGACCGGGACCGGCCGCCGCGGTGGGCGATCCGGCGGGCCAGCCGCAGCTGGTCGGCTGCGGTGAGGGCCGGGACGAGGTTGCCGGACTGGAAGACGAAACCGAGGTGGCGCCGCCGGAACGCGGCCAGCTGCCCCTGTCCGCGCAGGCCGGCCAGGTCCTGCCCGAGCACCTCGACGACGCCGGAGGTCGGTGCGGCCAGTGCTCCCGCGACGGCCAGCAGGGAGGACTTGCCGGCCCCGGACGGGCCGATGACGGCCACGAACTCCCCGGGGGCGACGCTGAGGTCGACGTGGTCGAGGGCGCGGACCTTCTCCCCGCCGTCACCGACCTCGAGGGTGACGTCACGCAGGTGCAGGCCGAGGCTCCCGGCCGGGCCCGGGGCGGACCGGTCCTGTGCGGGCTCGCGGTGGTGGTCGACGGTGGTGCTCATCGGTTGCCTCCCAGGGCAGAAATCGGTTCGATGCGGGTCACGCGCAGCACGGCCACGGCCGCGCCGACGAGTCCCAGCAGGATCGTCAGCGCCGAGGCGACGGCGATGGGCTGGGCCTCGAGGGCGAACGGCATCCCCTCGGGCATCAGCGAGCCGAGCCCGACGCCGGCCGCGACGCCCAGGGCGGTGAAGGACACCAGCAGGATGGAGGCCTGGGCCAGGCCGTCACGCAGCAGGTATCCGGCCGAGGCGCCCAGGGCCCTCAGCACGGCGAGCTCGTGTCCGCGCTGGATGGTCCAGACGGTGAAGAAGGCGCCGACCACGAGGGCCCCGATGGCGTACAGGAAGACCTGGATCATGCTCAGGGTCATGGTCTCGGCCTGGTACCCGGGAGAGGCGTTGAACGACTCCTCCAGGGACAGGGTGGTCGTGGTGGCCGCCGCGTCCCCGGCGGCGAACGCCTCGGCCGAACCGACCGCCAGCTCCGAGCCCTCCGCCCCCTGCAGGGCGATGACCGAGGCCTGGTCGAAGTCCAGGGCGGCCAGGTGCGCGTCGGTGGGAGCCGCCCCGTCCGGGGCCTGGCCGGCGGCGATCAGCTGCCAGGTGGCCAGGGGAAGGTAGGCGATGTCCACGTGGCCGAAGGTCGCCTGGCCCTCGGTGAAGCCGACGACCTCGAGTTCGGTGTTGATCCGGTCCAGGGTGATGACGGTGCCGAGGTCGATGCCCTCGCCCCGCAGGCTCTCCGAGACCACGATGCCGGCCGGCCCGTCCAGGGCGCCGCCGTCAGCCGCCTCGGGGGCCAGGAACCCGTCCGGTTCCACACCGAACATGGTGAGGTCGACCTGCTGCCCGTCGTCGGTGACGGCGTTCATGATCGAGGTGCCCATGAGTTCTGCCTCCGCCACGTCCGGCTGGCCGCGCCAGGCGGCGAGCTGGTCGGTGTCCACGACGGACCGGGAGAAGGCGTTGTCGGTCTTGGTGCCCTCATCGAAGGCGAAGGCGGAGACGGGCAGGGACTTCAGCCCCGAGACCCCGTCGTTCACGAGTCCGGAGGAGAGGCCGGAGAGCAACACCATGAGGATGGCGATGAGGCCGATGACCAGGCCCATCAGGCTGAAACGGCCACGGGCGAAGGCTAATTCGCGCAGTGCGAGGAACATGAGGAAGGAGTCCTTCAGTCAAGTATGCGACAGAGTGTCGAGAAGATATCGACAGTGTGTCATGAAGACTGGCTGCACCGGAAATCCGGATCCCGCCTCGGCGGAAGCCCCGCCCGGGCATCCCTCCTCGAGCCCGTCAGTCGATCGTTCCCCGCCCGCCGCACTCGCGCACCATGGGCCCCAGGACCACCTGCAGGTGCCTCAGGGCCGCCTCGAGGTCCTGACCGGACTCCAGCAGCAGCGTGGCACCGTGGACCACCGCGTTGACCAGCTCGGCGACCTGCTCCGGGGACTCGACCTCCAGCCGCTCCAGCGTCTGCACCAGGGGCTGCTGGACCTCCCGGTGCATCCGCGCGGCCTGTTCGTCCAGCTCCTCCCCGGGAGCCAGCGCCGCCAGGGCGCTGCCCACCGCGTGCGCCCCCTCCGCGACGAGCGAGACGTTCGCCGCGGCATAGGCCATGAGCCGGTCGGCCTCGGTGGGGGCCTGGTCCATGGCGCCGGAGATCCGTTCGGTCCAGCGCGGGTAGACGTCACGGACCATGGCCTGCAGCAGCTCCTGCTTGGACGTGAAGTACTGGTAGATGCTGGTGCGGGCGAGCCCGGCGCGTTGGGCGACCTGGGACAGGGAGGGCGCCTCCCCCGTCTCCGTCAGCAGGTCATGGGCGGCGTCCAACAGGGCTCGCTCCCGGGCGGCGCGATGCTCCGCAACGGTGGGTTCGCTGATGCGTGGCATGAGTCCACACCCTACTCCGGCCGCCCTCGACGCCCCGCCCCCAGCGCGTCACGGAGCCACTCCCCGTCTTTTCGACAGCGCGTCGGCATCTCTGTAGGCTGGCTGACCATGGACTTCCTGCATTCCGCCTCCCTGTTCCTGCACATCCTCGGCGCCGCCGCCCTCCTCGGCGGCTGGTTGGCCATGTTCCGTCGGCCCACCGTGTCCTCGTGGCAGCACCTCGGTGCGTGGGTGCAGTTGGTCACCGGCGTCCTGCTGGTCGGCCTGCTCGAGATGAACGACGACGCCGGCCCGGTCAACCACGCGAAGATCGCCGTCAAGCTCGTGGTGCTCCTCGCCGTCCTGGTGGCGGCCGTGATGGGTCGCCGCCGCGTCCGCCGGGGACAGGACGTCTCCACCGGCATGGCCCACGCCGTCGGCGGGCTCACCCTGGTCAACATCGCCATCGCCGTGTTCTGGTGACCGGGACCGGATGGAGGCCCGGTGCGAGCTGAGCCGCCCACGGTTCGGCCGGACCCGGCTCAGCGCACCAGACCGTCCCAGAACCGACCGGAGTAACCCATGCAGCCCATCAACCTGCAGCTGGCCAGCTA